>Ga0308410_1000003_pt1 | contig 124932 bp, 111 predicted proteins | sample HotsprOSTMatCore_FD_203467 | JGI IMG/M metagenome (GOLD analysis project Ga0308410, IMG submission 203467) | Hot spring phototrophic mat microbial communities from Octopus Spring, Yellowstone National Park, Wyoming, United States -... | ecosystem: Environmental > Aquatic > Thermal springs >...
GTTCAGTGTGGTTAAGAGGAGGTATGATGATAGGGTGCTCACTAAGAACCAAGGTATAGCAGAACTTCATGCTTTGGCAATGTTCGCCCTGTATAACCTTGAACTTCTGTTCCCTCTTTATTTTTCATATCTCTCGCATATATATCTCCTACCCCTATTCAGAACTAAAAAAATCAATTTTTTCAACACTCTCTCAATAAACCAATAATACCAGGAATAATGCCAATAAGTAACATATCAACAATTATGAACTTTGCTCAAAAAGTAGGTGCTAAGATACCTCAAAAAATAATTGATAAATTCAATAACAAAATAACCCCAGAAGACCAAGAAAAAGTAGGACTAGAAATAGCCTATAACCAAATACAAGAATTGTACCAAAACGGTGTAAAGTTCTTTCACATATACACATTAAATAGAAAGAACATTACAAAGTCATTGGTGTCACTAATAATTACTTAAGTGCTTAACAGCACCCTTTAAATTAATTGCTTAAAATTAATAACACTTTTTGTTTAAACACTCTGAAAAGTGTAGAGAGGTGATGCCTCTACGAGGCTATGCCTCTCTTAAATAAAAAATTTAACTATTTCTCAGTAATTGAGTGCTAATTTTCTAGCAAAGTTCTTCAAATTTGAATTTGAAAATAAAGTAAAGTAATAATTTTTTTATGGCTAACATTGAAATTAGCAGGATACTGAGAACCAGGATAATAGACCTTTTAAATCAGGAATACCTTCTAGGTGAAAAACTCTTCGAAGAGATTGATAATCTCTACAACTCCATAGAAAACCAAAGTGACAAAGAAATTTTTTACTCAAGCCTACTTGAAATTATCTCACACCTAGAATTTCCCGAAGACATTGCTAAAGAGCATTGGAACAAAATAAAAGAAAGACACATTGAACTATCAAAAAAGCTAAGCAGAGCGGTAAGTATAAGAACAGCCGTTATAGATTATTTCACATACAACACAGAAGTTTTAAAAAACCCCGTTGTTATAGAAATCTTCTTATACGATTCATCAATGCTAAAAGTTTATGTAGACGAAATGACAGGACTTTATAACTACAGGTACTTCAAGGAAGCTCTCTGGGCTGAAAGCAAAAGAGCAGAAAGGTACAACCTTTTCTTCTCAGTAGCGATCATAGACATAGATGACCTAAAAAATATAAATACTAAGTACGGAGAAGATGTAGGTACAAATGTTATAAAAACATTTGCAAAGACAATTGACCTTAACAAAAGAGCAGAAGATGTCGTTTGTAGATACGGAGGCGATGAATTCATAATACTCCTGCCGGAAACTAGCAAAGCTGGAGCTATAGCCTTCCTCAGTAGAATCAAAAGAAAATTCGAAGATTCAATGAAAGAAAAGGGAATTAATGTAACTATAAGTTCTGGTACAAGTGAATTCCCCTCAGACACAAAGGACCCCGTAACATTGGTTGACTTAGCCAATAAAGCTCTATATGTTGCAAAGCTTAGAGGCAAAGATAAAATAATTGCTTGGAACAAGGGACTAATATAATGGAAAGAATTGTTGTCTACCCTGGAACTTTCGACCCAATAACAAACGGTCATGTTGACCTAATCATTAGAGCACTTAAACTATTTGACAAGGTAATCGTGGCTATTCCTGAAGAAGTTTGTCATAAAAACCCATTGTTCTCAGTAGAAGAAAGGCTAGAAATAATAAAAGAAATATTCAAGGATAATGAGAAAGTAGAGATTAAAACCTTCAAAGGCTTACTCATTGATTTTGTAAAAGATGTAGGAGCAGTAGCAATAATAAGAGGGCTAAGAGCTGTATCAGACTTTGAATATGAACTTCAGATGGCTCTGATGAATTCACATCTCTCCGGCGTAGAAACAATATTCTTCATGTCTAGTGAAGAAAACATGTTCGTCAGTTCCTCAATAGTAAAAGAAGTAGCTAAATTTGGTGGAGATGTTAGTAACAAAGTCCCTAAAATAGTATACGAGAGACTTAGAGAGAAATTTCAAATCACTAACAACAAATAATATTGATAAAAAATCCTTCAAACATCAAAATAGTAATAGTTAAAACCAACGGAGGAGAAAATGAACAACACTGAAATAAGTATGGACTTTGAAATACTAATCCAGGAAATCAATGACATTTCTAAGATACTAAACGATGAGCTATACAACTCGGGAAACAGCAATTACTACATTGACATTCTAGACGCCCTAGAGTATATAGCAGAAAAGCTAAGAAATTTTATCTTGGGTAAATAAGCATTATGGATAACCTATCAGAAATTCTGATACCTAAACTATTCGTATTCTCAAAATTTCTGAACTATAAATCTATCGTAGGGCCAAAAATATTCTTTGATGAAGAATTCCTAACACCTGATTTTATAATGTACAACGATAAAGTAGCTTTTGTATGGGAATGGAGCAGACATAAGCTAGACGGCAGGAAAAAGAAACAATTACAAAAGTACCACAGATTAGCCAGTAAAAAAGAATTCTTCGGAGAAGTAAACTTCAAAGGAGAACACATAAAAGTAATCTTTTTAGTTCTAGAAAAGTATTATAAAGAATACCTTAATTTCATAAAACACAATAACTTAAACACTAACCTTTCATACATAAAGTTTGATGAAAGGAATCAACACAAGTTAATTCTACCCAAAAGTCTAGAAAAGTTAAACACAGTAAACTCACTACAAGTCCCTACAGAGTACTTTTGTAAAATAGATGTTGACAATTTTAGCTTCCTAAAAATGGAAAAACAACTAATGAATTTCATTAGTAATAATATTTTTGATGTTGAAGAGATAATACCCAAACTAGTAAGCAAAGAACTATTTTCAATCTTTTCACCAAGCCTAAGAAGTAAATTAAAAAAGTCAATTTTGAAACACATAAGTACTATACTAATGTGAATTCTAAAGCTTCATACAGGCAAAGGTATTCCAAAAAATAGGTAAAATGACCTTCCCTACACTCTAAAGCTTATTAAAAAAGCATTTAAGTCAATATAGAATGAAAACAGTCGTTTCTCAATTTTCGATATAAAAAATAGCGAAAAAAACAGTTTTCTCTTGCTAAGAAAAACTCTTAGAATAATTAAAATAATTTGACTATATTCAGTTACTTGTTAAAAACTTTTCACCAAAAGAGTAGCACATATGGGGTTTGAAAAAATTATAGCGTGTGTAGGTGCAGGGTATGTCGGTGGACCTACGATGTCAGTGATAGCCTACAAGTGTCCCCAGTACAAGGTAATAGTTGTAGACATAGATGAAGAGAGAATAAGAAGATGGAACTCCGATAACCTTCCCGTCTATGAACCAGGACTAGACGAAATAGTAAAAGAAGTAAGAGGTAAAAATCTCTTTTTTACAACAGATCTCGAAGGAGCAGTAAAAGAAGCAGAGATAATATTCATCAGTGTCAACACCCCAACCAAGGAATATGGAGTGGGTAAAGGAATGGCTTCTGACCTTAGGTACTTAGAAAAAGCAGCAAGGGATATAATTAAATACGCAAATGGAGACAAGATAATAGTTGAGAAAAGCACTGTACCAGTGAGAGCAGCAGAAGCAATAAGTAAAGTTCTATCAGGTTCAAAAAAGTATCACTTTGAGGTTGTATCTAATCCTGAATTTTTGGCTGAAGGAACAGCAATAAACGACCTACTTTATCCTGACAGAGTCCTAATCGGTTCAAGAGAAACACCTGAAGGAATAAAGGCAAGAGAAGAAATAGTAAAGATATACGAAAACTGGGTACCTAGGGAAAAGATTATCACCTCAAACATTTGGAGTAGTGAATTATCAAAACTAGCAGCAAACGCATTCTTAGCACAAAGAATATCATCTATAAATTCACTAACACCTCTATGTGAAATTGTTGGTGCTGACATAGAAGAAGTTTCCAAAAACATAGGATTAGACAGCAGAATAGGTAATAAATTCCTCAAAGCGAGCGTAGGATTCGGCGGCTCGTGCTTCAAAAAAGATATCTTGAACCTTGTCTATATACTCAGGTCATACGGGTTAGAGGAATCTGCAGATTACTGGATGAAGGTAGTCGAAATAAACGAATACCAAAAAACTAGATTCGTCTACAACATGATAAAAGAAATGTCCAATACACTAGCTGACAAAAAAATAGCTGTCTTCGGTTTTGCATTTAAAGCTAACACCAATGATACGAGAGAAAGTGCAGCAATAACCGTAGTAAAGAAATTACTAGAAGAAAAAGCAATTGTAAGTATAGTAGACCCCAAAGCGTTAGATAACGCTAAGAAAGACCTAAAAGATGTTAAAGGTACCGTTTTCTACACAGAAGACCCTTACGAAGCAGCAAAAGACGCAGATGCAATAGCAGTACTCACAGAATGGGAGATATTTAAGAAACTAGATTACGAAAAAATATACGAGTTAATGAGAAAACCAGCATTCATATTTGACGGTAGAAATATCCTTGATCATAATAACCTCTTCAGAATAGGATTCAATGTCTATCCAATAGGTAAGAAACCATTAACACACTTTGAGAGAATTTAATCAGAGCACCTTAATCACACCCAAAGAAATATCATCTCCGTAATCAGGATGATTTGAGCTGAAATTTTTCACTTCTTCTAAAATTCTTTCAGCAATTTCTTTAGAGCTTAAATGTTTGTTCTTTAAAGCAATCTCAAAAATTCTTTTTTCTCCGAAAAACTCACCTCTATTGTTAACACTCTCAGAAATTCCATCAGAATACACAACAATTATATCACCACTTTGAAGTTCTACCCTAGCAGATTCGTATACAGAAGTGCTAAAAATACCCAAAGGTATACCTTTGGTATGTAAATTTATTATATTACTACCTCTAATCAAAAATTGTTGTCCATGGCCTACGTTTGAAAAGTTCAAAACCCTTTTACTTTCATCAACTATTCCTAAGAAAACAGTTGCGAACATGCTACTCTCAGAAGACTCACAAAGAACGGCGTTAGAAAGGTCAAAAATCTTTTTAGACTCTTTGAACTCATATGAAAAAGCTTTTATTATAGATTTAGAAGCAGCCATGAAAATTGATGCTGGCAATCCTTTACCTGAAACATCCCCCAAAAAGAAACAAATTTCCCTCTCACTTATTCTATAAACATCATAAAAATCACCACCTACTACATGGTGCGGTGTCAGAGTGAAGTAAATATCTAGCAAATTGCTAACATCAAAAAATCTAGGCAGCAAATCCATCTGGATTTGCCTAGATATTTCTAATTCTTTGCTTAATGTCTCCATTTTAATTCTATCTTCATACATTCTAACGCTATCATAAGCAAGTCCCACTTGGTTAGCAACAACTTCTAGGAAACCTATATCATCCTGAGTTATCTTCACCCCTTCTCTAAACTCTGTTACATTAATAATCCCAACAATTTTACCTTGACTCTTTATAGGTAAAGATACAAAAGATTTACCTCTATACCTGAGCCTTTTATTTCTGCCAAAACGAGTATCTTTATCCATGTCACTAACGAAAACATAATAGCCACTATTGAACACAAATGCAGATGGTCTAAAAGTATCCCTTATATCTACTCTGACATTATTGGCAATTTCTTCGTCTATACCTATACAAGCTTCTATACGTAGAGTCTTAGTAGCTTCATCAAAAAGCATTATAGAAACCCTATCGGCTCCAGCAATCTCCGAAATAACCGAAACAATCTTTTTGAATAAGCTTTTTCTATCAGGAATTGAAGATATCGTATAATTACTTATGTCATAAAGGTACGCTAACTCTCTGGCTTTCTGGTTTAAATCTTTTATCAAAGTAGCGTTGTTTATAGAGATTGCTGCTTGCTCAGCAAAAATGCTAAGCATTTCAAAATCTTCTTCATTAAAATCTCTACCATCAATCTTATTAATAACTTCTATAACACCAATAACTATACCACCCTTTACAAGCGGTACCCCCAAAAGCTTTCTTGTCTTCATTCCACTTACTTTATCAACATCAACAAAAAATCTTGGGTCATTTCCAGTGTCGTTCGAAATAACTGGGATGTTGTTAATAAAAATGTAACCTGCTATACCTTTATTAGCCGGAATTTTAAGACCCTCTAGTTTTTCTCTTCCCTCACCAACAACTACCTCAAAAGTAAGAAATTGTCCCGTATCATCAGCAAGTAACAAAGAACCACCTTCAGTATTGATGAGCTCTATAGCAGAAAAAAGGATAGAAGATACGACTTCCCTAAAGTCGGTAGAAGAATTTATCTTCTTGTTTATCTCTAGAATCCTTTTTAGTTTATTACTATGATTTTTCTCCTTCGTTTCCTTGCTGAGATTCATATTTCTTTAACTCTTCCCTAAGTGTCCTCTCTAAAGACGCAAAAAGCTCCTTGTTCCTACCACCTGTCTGTATCAGTGAGCTATGAGCTTCTATAAGAAGCTTCAATTCAACGATATCTTTCTGTATATTCGCCTGTACATCCTTGTACTTTCCTATTATATGTACATCAATATTTGTTATCTTGAGAACATCAGTTAAATCCATACTCGAGAGTATCTCCAAAACCTTAGTAGAAGGATTAAGTATATAGAGTTCACCTTTACCAGATTTAGACAATTTTTTGTCAAACATCACAATAAGCCCAATAAATGAACTATCAAGGTGAACTGCCTCAGACAGATCAAAGTACAAGTTCAGCTTCGTATACTCCGAAATAAGTTTCTCTAGTTCCTCCTTAAGGTCCCTACAATACTCAACCACACCTTTACCTACAACCTTCACTAGTATCCCATCAGAAACAAAGTATATTAATATGTTTGATGTACTCATCATAAAATTTACAAAAAGTATTATTTATAATTTAATACCAAAATTCAAACAAAATCAACACTAGCTAAACCTAGAACATAAACTTCTCATTCACTGCCTTAAGCCCAATGTGAAAAAGGTTAACATTCCCCTGGTCGAAAGGTTCAATTGCCGGCTCCCTAAGCAAGTTGTTCTGTATAAATAACATTAACCTAATACCATTACCTTTTACGTAAAAACCAAACTCAAGATAATGCTCTTTAATAACCTCTTCTATCCTACTCCACTGCCAAATTGGTTTGTCCCCTAGAAAATCAAACCAAAGATACCCCTTCGAGTAAAAGCCAAAGTTCTCTGCAATACTCAAATCTAAAATATACCCAAAACTCATAGAGTCAACAACTTTGTTGACTCTATAATAAGAATCGTTAATCAAGGTTTCAGTACCTATATAACCAGGACCAAACGAAATACGATACCAAACCATTTCATCAACAGATAAAATATAAAAATCATTCCTAAAAAACGGAAATACATTTAGCTTAACTCCCATGTACTCAAAAAGTTCTATAGGGTCAGGGAAAAACCTAAACATTACACTATCCCATATAATAACCCTAGCTCTAACTTCACGATACAGAGTAACTAGATCAGCGTTATCTACATCATGCTTACACCTATGCGTAAAACTTCCCTGAAAGTTAAAGTTATTGTACTTATAACTAACTAATATACCTTCCTGCCAATAGAACGCCCTAGGATCAAAGTAAATGATATTGTTAGATGAAGCTATAAGCTCTATATCGGAGTAAAGAAGCACACTGAAGGTATTCTTATACCTAAATAACTCACCAGAAACTCCAGCTTTAGCAATCCAGAAATGATTGAAGTCAGTATACGGCTCAGGTAAATATTTACCGAACTCAGCCCAAGCAGCAGTAAAAGTAAAGAAGTCAATATCATTTGTAGTAGAAGATGATTTAAGAGGAGCAAAAAAAACACTTCTATCAATACTAACAACTGAAAAACCATCAATCAAAAAGCAAAGCAGGAAAAAAGCCAAAACAATAAATAACTTGGAAGTCTTAAGCATATCTTTCAAAAGATAAAACAAACAACTAAAGTGTTTCAAATACCTTATGGTTTAGAAGAATTATACCTAATTTTAAAATTCCATAAAACCAGCAAATTTAATTATACTTACTTTCATGGTTATAAGGGGAAAGAACTTTGATTTTAAGAACAAAAAATATTGCATGGGGATAATAAATGTAACTCCAGATTCATTTTATTCCGGGAGCAGAGTGAAAGAAGATGAACTTTTGAAAAAAGTAGAAGAAATGATAAAAGACGGAGTTGACATAATAGATATAGGTGGAGAATCAACAAGGCCTGGCTCCGACCCTGTTCCTTTAGATGAAGAACTAAGAAGGGTTATTCCAGCTATAGAGAATATAAGAAAATACTTCAGTGATGTTGTAATATCTGTTGATACATACAAATCTAAAGTAGCAAAAGAGGCACTAGAAGCTGGAGCAGACATCATAAATGACATCTCTGCTTGTACATTTGATACCAACATGATTGAGGTTCTAAAAAAATATAACCCTCCTGTCGTAATAATGCACATAAAAGGTACTCCCAAAAACATGCAAGATAACCCAGAATACAAAGATGTAGTTAGGGAAATAACAGAATTTTTGAGAGAAAGAATTCAATTTTTAGAAAGTAATGGAATTGAGAGTGAAAAAATCATAATAGACCCGGGTATAGGATTTGGCAAAAAACTAGAACACAACATATCAATAATCAGAAGATTAGCAGAACTCAAACAATTAAAAAAACCGATTCTAATAGGCTTATCAAGGAAATCAATGATAGGCATGATACTAGGAGGAATACCACCAGAAGAGAGATTAACAGGAACAATAGCACTAAATACGATTGCTCTCATGAATGGAGCATCAATAATAAGAGTTCACGATGTTAAGGAAGGAGTACAAACCTGTAGAATTGTTGAAGCAATAATAAGTTAAAAAAATAAAAGGGGGGCATAGCCCCCTTTAGCTTTAATTAATATCCTACAGGAGCATAGACAGCATAACCCATTGGTGCAGCCCAGAGGTCAACATAACCACTTCCGTCAGTAGTTTTGCGTTGTGGCTGTGATGTATCCCTACCATCCCAAGCATAGCAATGTAGCGTAGTATTAGCCCACTTTGTCCTAACTCTAGCACCCTTCCAAGTATTACCATTATCATTTATAACAACAACCAATCCAGGATTAGAACCATAACCATTTCTCTGTGCTATATACAAGTCATTATCCTTGTAGAGAACAGTTGTTGAGCCACCAGCTAGCCTATAGTGTACCCATAGTAGCTGCTTTATACCCCTTGCAGTTCCTGGCCTAGCCAAACCATAGTCATAGTAATCTTTCCACCAAACAGTTGGATCTCCTTCAGCAGTTAGTATATAAGCATATGCCATCATTTTATTTTGGGTTATTGGGTCAGTGTCATGATTTGCTACAAATGTAACTGCTTTTAATGGGTTTATACCTACTAGCCCAGCACGATCTAGATTAGCCATGTTGTAATAACCACCACCAAGGCACATGTCCCTCAAAACATAAAGTAAAGCAAAGTCAAATGTCTTCACACCAGGTCTATTAGCACTGTTTACCCACCAATTCAATGTATCCCTGTTACCATCCCAGTACTCACCAACTATGAATGGATACCCTGTGTTATCATATATGTAAGCAGCAACCCATGGAGCAAATCCTTTGGTGTAATCAAGTCTCCAGAAATCAAATCCAGCATTATTTGGATCCTTAAGCCAGTTGAGCCAAGCAATTATGTTCGTCTTGACATAAGTCTTGTCATGACAAATATCAGGATAACCACCAAATGTACCACTATCGCCCCTGCATATATCATTCGGGTGGAAATCCCAATAACTCATCTTGAACCTACCACTAGCTACCCTAGAGAAATCAGTATATGTGTAACCACCAGTGAATGGGTTATATTGAGAAGCACCACCAGCCCTGTGATTCAAAACAATATCAGCCATAGCCTTCATGCCATAGGAGCGAATACTACTTATTAAGCTCCTTAGCTGTGATTGAGTACCAAACCTTGTAGCAGTACTACCCATCTGATTATAAGCACCAAGGTCATAGTAATCATACGGGTCATATCCCATTGAGTACCCACCACTCATTCCCTTTGACGGGGGCGGCAAATAAATAACTTCAATATAAGCACTCTTCAAATCAGCAACTTTACTTTGAACAGTTGTGTACCAGCCACTAGGTACATCCCAGTAGAATGCTTGGAACACTCTCCAAGCAAACGCATCACTTACCGCCAACATCCCCACAGCTAGCACCACCATCAAAATCAAAAAACCCAAACGCTTCATAAACAACCTCCTTAGAGGTCACATCCCTAAGAGGCTAAGCCTCTACAAGGCCAAGCCTCTTGTAACTGTAACCTCCATTAATAAATTAAGCAAATTTCGTGCCATTTTAGGACTTTTTAAATCATAATCATGGTTTTAAATAAGTATAACCCATAACAAAACCAAAAAATTTTGGTATAAAAAAGTGCACAAAAATTGCACAATATTTGCTTCATTAGTGCACAACTGGTGCAATAATAAAGATTAGTTTCTCTTCCTTGAATAAAGAAGTACCATTCATTATCCAACTAATTAATGTAAAGAGGTAAAACCTCAAAGAGGTAAAATCTCTTAAATATTTGAAATTGTTTTGTTGGATTTACTACAATTTTTTCATGAGCTACGAAAAATCAAAATTTTTGCTTTTAATCGTTTTACTTTTCTTTTCAGTCTACTCAATCAGCCAAGCAAAGACAACTTCCTCTGAGGTCAAAAAGAGCGAAAAGCCAAAAAATATTATCCTCTTGATAGGTGATGGAATGGGAGTAGGGCATGTTTCAGCCTATTACCTAGCAAACACTAATTCCAGTTTTGCTAAGTTTAAAAAAATTGGTCTTGTTAGTACATACGCTTATGGTAACGAATTTGTGACAGACTCAGCAGCAGGCGGCACTGCTCTCTCTACAGGTAACAAAACAAGAAACGGGTTCATAGCCATGTCACCTGACGGTGAGTACCTTGAGACAGTATCAGAGGTTGCTAAGAAAAATGGTAAAGTAAACGGAATAGTAGTAACATGTACTGTTACTCACGCCACACCGGCAGTTTTTTATTCACATGTTAGTTCTAGAGCAAACGAAAACCAAATCGCAACATTCCTAACAAACGGAACAATAGACTTTATAGTAGGTGGGGGGCTTAGTTACTTTTCGAGTAAAAGTAAATCATCAGTAACAAATACATCAACGAACGAATCTGAATCTGAGTACTCCAAGATGTACCCCTCAGATGCCCTTAACCAAGAAGTTGATTTACTAAGTATAATGGCATCAAAAGGATATGTCATTGTAACAAACTACAATGAGTTCAAAAATTTAGATACCAAAACTTTTAAGAAGGTTTTAGCTCTTCTTGAACCTAATCACCTACCTTCAGCACTTAGCGGAAGGAAGATAAGCTTAGGTGAAATGCTAGAAAAAGGACTAGAAGTACTGTCAAAAAACAAAAAAGGGTTTTTCATAATGGTTGAGGGCTCACAGATAGATTGGGAATCGCATGGCAACAATGCAAAAGGAATAATTGCTGAGATGAAGGACTTTGACAGCGCCATAAATGTGGCGCTTGAGTTTGCCAAAACAAACGGTGAAACATTAGTTATAGTTACAGCCGACCACGAAACTGGAGGAGTAGGGGTAATTGGTGGAGTCGTCAATAAATCAACAACAATAAGATTCGTATCAAAAGATCACACAGCTGAACTTGTACCAATATTTTCTTATGGACCAGGCAGTGAACTTTTTGAAGGGATAATAGATAATACTTATATAGGGCAAACTTTGAAAAAACTTGTTTCAGAGTAAGAGGGGAAATATGAAGAAAATAAAAATTCTTTTTCTCATATCGTTCATTTTGACATCATATAAAGTTATTGCTAATGATGTTTACTTCTATGGCAAAATATCTTATTACGGAGATGAATTTGTTGGGAGAAAAACATCAAGTGGAGCAATATTTGACAATCAGAAATACACCTGCGCAAGTAAATCTCTACCTTTCGGTACAATACTTGAGGTAATGAATGTAAAAAACGGTAAGAGTGTTGTCTTAATGGTGAATGACAGAGGACCCTTTGTAGAAGGTAGAATACTAGATGTAACAAAAAAAGCAGCACAAGACCTCGATATGATAAATGACGGTACAACCTTTGCCAGAATAAGAATAGTAAAACTAGGAAATGGTACTTTCTCTGAGAGTGAATACCAAAAAATGATAGGTGAGTATTACCAAGTCAGTGCTATGAGAGCATACGAATTTGCTGTGCAGGTGGGAGCATTCACAAACAAAACCAGAGCACTAAATGTACTCAATAAACTCAAAAGTGACGGTTTCAACAATGCATACATTACTGAAAAGTACTCTGAAGGAATGCTTTTCAATAGAGTGAGAGTAGGTGATTATGGAGATAAAGAAACTGCAATGAGAGTCATGGAACAATTAAAAAAACTAGGTTATGACACTTATTTTGTTTCTACTTACGTAGAAAAACGATAGTACTAGGTTTTTAATTTATAATTAAGGTAAACACCATAAGCAAGGAAAATGACATTTGCAATCCACGCAGCCACAACCGGAGGTAATATAGCCTTTTCACCTAAATAGACTCCTCCTAAAAATGATACAAAGTACAGTACATACCTAAACACACTTTGGAAAATCATATTGGCAAACGCTAAATCTCTAGAAAGTACCTTTACAAACCCTAAAGCTATTATAGCCGCTATTAATAGTGATACAGATATACTAGGACGTGAATATATCACCATGAGCTTTTGATAGTAATTTTTTTGGTCAAACGATAAAGTTACTGACAAAGGTTTTATAAGCTCCTCCTTCATCTCGGACAAAGTCAATGCCTCAAATTCATATTTGCTCGGGAAAAAATAACTAGGCTTATCAAGCTTAAAAGTAGGAACATACTTATCAAGTTTCTTTTTGTCCTCTATCTCAGATAAAGAACTCAGTTTGAGTAACTCAACACCATAGAGAACCCAATTTTGAAGTTTTTCATCCCACTTACCATATCTTGCAGATATAGTATATTCTATCAAACCTTTAGAAAATTCTCTTTTCTTGAAATCCATTTCCCTGAGATTCTCCGCATCATAAAATTTCTGGATCGTCACATTGCTCATTATCCCATTTCTCGAAACATACCCTATGTAAGTATATGTTATATTTGGATTGCTACCCTTTATAGGCTCCTTCAGGTCAACTAAGAAGTCTGTTGCCTTAAAATTCTCATCATTCCATATTTGTATTCTCTCTATGTACCTGGCATTTTTAAGAGAATAGGTAACAACCTGGTCAAGGAAGAAGAAATACAAAAAGGACAAAATCACATTAACCAATATAAGAGGCATAAATAGTTTTTTCAAACTCATACCAGCATTCACAACAGCTACCAATTCAAAGTTCTTCGACATACTAGAGATAACATAAGCTATGCTTATTAAGACACATAAAGGAGCTATGTAATAGTATAGATGCGGTCCCCTGAGAAAATAAACCAACAGGATATAATTAAACTTTGAAGAAAGAACATCCTGATGCTGAGTAAACCAAGAAATATCCATAACTAGATTGAACACAATAGCTATCAATGTAAGCAAAAGGGAACTTATCAAGAAAACCACCAAAAATTCCTTTATTATGTACCACTGAAGAAGGTAAATCCTTACCTCTTTTACTTTTCTAAAAATCTTAGGAAGTTCCTCAAGGTAAACCGAGACATTACCAAATACCTCTCTCATTCCCTTAAGAAACCTTTCAATCCTCTCTTTCATTTTTTGAATTTTAACATTGCTAAAAGCTAAGTGTCTATTAATTTCTTACCTAACATGTTATACCTGTAACAGGTTTTACCTGCAACAGGTTATACCTTATAACACCTATCGTCATATTTCTGTGTAAACCTCACTGATTCGTTAAAGGACTTAAGATCTCAAAGCATTACTAGCCTAGAATCCTTTCTTACTTATTTCAGTGAAATTTACTTTTAGTTAAGACACCTTAATCAGTTAGAGAGGCAAAGCCTCTCTAGAATATTTGGAAAGCTTCGTTTTCCAACACCTTTTACTTATCAAAGAGACTATTAAGCAAAGATGCTATTCAGTAACCTCACCCTTTACCTTACTAGATGTAAAAAGGTTCCATCTCTCTGTTTTAACTATAATGATGTTCTTGAAAACTTTTACGAAAAATTGAATATTTTACTGAGGAATTTTAATATTCTAAGCTATGAAGAAAATAGGTTTTATAGGTTTTGGTAACATGGGAAGTGCTCTAGCAAAGGGTATTATCAATTCAAACATGATAGGGCAAGTTCTAAAATCACCTGAAGATATTTTAGTTTATGACAAAGATGAAACAAAGATGCAATTAGCTAAAAATGAAGGATTAACCACTTATCCATCAGCAGAAGACTTGGTAATGAATAGCGATATAATATTCCTAGCAGTTAAACCAAAAGACTTGAAAGATTCAGCTTTATCCATAAAAAAAGCCTTTGAAATGTCTCCCGAGTCCAAGAATGGTAAAGTCATAGTTTCAATTTTAGCAGGTACTAAGGTTTCAAAAATTTATGAGTATCTTGAAGATGATTCCATACCCATCGTCAGAGTGATGCCAAATACACCCGCACTAGTTGGAGAAGGTTGTTTCGGTGTATTTTTCACCGAGAAAGTACCGGAAGAAGATAGAAAGATAATATTATCAATCTTTGAAAAGCTAGGAACATACGTTATAGTGGAGAACGAAGCACTGATGGATGTCATAACGGGATTGTCCGGCAGTGGTCCCGCTTATGTGTTTCTTGTAATACAGGCTTTAGCAGATGGTGGTGTTAGAATGGGGCTAGATAGAAGAACTGCCACAGTGCTAGCAGCTCAAACCGTTCTAGGAGCAGCTAAAATGGTCATGGAAAATCTAGGTAAAATACATCCCGAAGAACTCAAAGACATGGTTATGTCGCCAGGAGGAACAACAGCCGAAGGTATAACCGTATTAGAAGAAAACCGAGTAAGATATGCTTTTATAAAGGCTGTCGAGGAAGCAACAAAAAAATCACAAAAGCTATCCTCTTAGAAAATGAGCTTACAGGAAATAATAAATAACTTATTTTCAAAAAACCTTAATAGACCTAGTGTATCAATACTGTATAAAATACTACTTAACTGGGAAGAAATTGCCGGTAACTTCTTCTCAAAGAACGCAGTACCATACAAATTTTTTGTGAAAAAATCCGAATTGTACTTAGCCTGTAACGACCCTAACATCGTAACCGAAATTTACTACTTCCACCAAAACGAACTAAAAAAAAGAATTGAGGAACACACAAAACTAAAGATAAAAACAATAAAAACAGTCTACGACCTAAGAAAATTCCAAAAATTCAAAAGCTTTTTGGAAAAAGTAAAAAGGGGAAACACACCCGTTATCGTACAGCAAGAACCTGTTAAACTCCCCAAAGATGTAGAGTCTAAAATTGAAAAAAAGGTAAAGAAAGTCAAAGACAAAGACCTACGCGAGAGCTTGAAAATATTTTTCTCAACTTATTACTTCCTAAATAGAGATAAGTAACTCAGCTATTTTCTGTATACTGTTGTTATCGTACATTAATTTTTTACCTATCTCCCCTCTTCTTCTCCTCTCAGATTCGTTTGTAAACAAGTGTATTATTTCATTTGATATCTCATTGATAGAGAACTTGTAAAATATCTTCACACTCTCCCCTAACATTTTTTCCTGCCTCTTGAACCAATTTATGTTTATACCAGTAGATGAATCATAAAACATCACAGAAGGCTTACCTAAACCACTTGCTTGTTCCGTAGCCGTACCACCGACAGAAAGAACTACATCACAAACGTTAAGCATATCACCGAAAATACCATAACCACAAAGACCCCTTATTAGTCCCTTAGAAAGTAAAAAAATATTATCATCCTTGTCAATAATCTCCCAATCATGTTTAATTACATTTTCTTTGACTCTTTCTTTGCTTATAGTATCAGACAGAGCACAGAGAACATTAATAAAACCGTATTTCTCTACAATTGCTTCAACAACATAAAGCATTTTGACAAGCACTCCGTATGCGTAGTATTCCCTACTCCCTGGAAGTAACAATAAAGTCTTAAGCTCTTTGTTCTCTCTAAGGTCAATCCCCTTAATATCAATAGAAGAAACCATAGGGTTACCAAAAAACACAGCATTAACTCCTAATTTTTTAAAGACCTCTGCAGTATATTCGTCCCTAGTTATCAAAACATCAACATTTTTCTTTATAAATTTCTTCTCAAACCAAAAATGTCTTTCCGTAAGCTCGCTTTTAAAAAGCGAAAGAAAGGCTACTTTCGTTCCTTTTGACAAAGACTTTTTTACTACAAACAACAAAAAAGGGTCACCGACTACTAATACTTTGTCTATCCTATCCTTATTCTTCCTAAGCTGCTTAACGAAATTTAAGAAATTAGAAATTTCATTCTTGCTATCAAAAGGGCTTAAGATAGTTCTTATGAAGTTCGAGAAAGACCAAAAAGCAAATCCTCCAAACCTGGTTTCGTTAGGAACAAAGCAAAGTTCAACTTCATCACTTACCCCTTTGATATTGCCTATAAGAGGAAATAAAAGGGGCTTACTCCCCTTCTTAGCTAATTCTCTGGCAATACCAAGAGCAACATAAGTTTCACCGAAACCATTTGAAGCTACAGCTATCATGTTAGAGTATCTTGAATATTATCATTGTCTCATCATCGTGCTGAGGTGCAGTTCCAACAAATTCGCTGACATCAGCAAGAACAGTATCTGCTATTTCTTTAGCACTCAATTCATGATTTTTGTATATTACGTTCTGTAATCTCTCAAGACCATAAAGGTCATGAGCCTCGTTCATTGCTTCCGTTATTCCATCAGTATACAAAACACCAATATCTCCCTTATCGAGTATGATAAAGTCCTGACCATACTCAACATCTGGCATTATACCAACAGGCATACCTTCTGTATCAAGTAATTCAAACTCCTTGGTTTTACTTCTAAACAGCAACAATGGCCCATGCCCAGCATTTGAATAGTTTAGTATTCTTTTTTCTGCGTCCAGAGCGCAATAAAAAGCAGTAGCGTACCTATCTTCTACTATGTCACCACTAAGAGAGTTGTTGAGCTGAGCTAAAACTTGGTTTGCATCCTTTGAGAGAGAGGCAATAGTTCTTGTTATACTCCTTATCATCACCATTATAAGAGCAGCAGGCACACCTTTACCTGAAACGTCAGCGATAATTATTCCAAGCTTGTTAGAACCAAATTTTATATAATCTAAGTAATCTCCACCTACTCCCTTAGCAGGTATGGAAAAGCCGTACATATCAAACTTATCACTCGTCGGAAACTTTCTAGGTAACAAACTCATCTGGATTTCACTTGCTATACTTATATCTCTCTCTGCCTGCTTCTTCTCGACTATTTCCTTATACATTTCAAACTGTCTTATTGTTATTGCTGCTTGATCAGCAAGGGTCTGAATCAGAGATAAATCACTTTCCGTATGAGTAATTCCTACAGCCTTATTGAGAACTGCCAAAACACCTATTATGTTTTCCTGTATTTTTAGAGGAGCTGCAATCACTGACTTAATATCAACTATACCTTTCGCTGTTTGTATAATTCTAGGGTCTTCCTCAGCATCTTTTATAAATAAAACTTCACCAGTTGATGCAGGTATACCTAAGTATGTCTCACCTACCGCTACCTTGCTCGACTTGAATATATCAACTATCTGGCTTTCTTTTAAGACCGTATAAGATTCAACCTTTATCGGCTTAACAGGAGGGAACAACCCCTTTACATACCTCACACTCAAAGTGCTACCTGATGGGTCCTTTAAAAGTATTGCTGCAGCCTTAGAAGAAGTACCTTCAATTGCTGCATCAATTATCTTAGCTAAAACCCTATCCAATTCAAGCTCTACAGACAGAGTATCACTTATCTCCCTCATCAAGTTGATAATCAAATCCTTCTCTTTCTCTAAGTCTTGCAACCTGAAACTTATGTCCATCACATCAGCCCTGAATACTCTGTAAGCCGTCATTATCAATAATATGAAAGCAAGAAGTTCAAGAATCTGGTATCCAACACTTTTCACCGCATGAATGAATATAACAGAGGAAAAAAGGTATAAGACACCAAACGAAACAGCCGAAGTCACATACAAAAACTTTGAAACATACAAATGCGGTAAAACCTCTGCAACATATCCATATATTCTAGCTGTTATATATACACCATAAGACAATATAACAACTTTCCAAAGGCCATAGAGCCACCAAGATTTAAGTAGGAAATCAGCATAACTCTGCGTAACAACAACCAAAGTATTTTCATTGGAAATATTCAACAAAACCCTTAGAGGATCCCTTATACCTATTAATACCGCTACAAATACACCAATTATTGCTAATGCATTTAAACTAAGCGTAACAAAGTTAGCAATGTTGCCACCCTTTTTTATAGAACCAACCATCAACAGATAAGAGTAAACGAGCAAAACAACAAATATTAGTTCAAAAACATGCCAAATGAAAAACCTTAAATTAAAAAGACTTTCATTAGCTAAAGTTTTTGTTATAAAACCTGTAATCTCATCTTTGATAGTAACATAATAAGAACCATATAGATTTATCAATATATACACTAGCTCCTTCAAGAAAAAGAATCCAAATATAGCACCAAAGAACAAGAACTCTCTATTTTTGTCTCTTTGATACTCTAAAGCCATGAACAGAGCCATGATGAAAGAGAGGAATAACTTGGATATTTGAAAGAAGTCTAGACTCATCATCTACCTCCTAAAACCTAAATAATTATCGTATTTTAAACAAGTATTTATAAAGCAATCCCAACCTTACCAATGAATATTATCAAACAAAAAAAATTTACTTTCAATTCTTTAAATCTGTTATTCAAAATGTTATCTCTATGGAAGAGATAAGATATAGAGTAGAAAAAGATAGCATGGGCGAAGTATTTGTACCATATGATGCCTACTGGGGAGCTCAAACTCAAAGAGCCATACAGAATTTTAAATTCAGTCCTTACAGGATGCCCGAAATCATCATAAGGTCAATAGCACTTGTAAAATATGCTGCAGCTCACGTAAACGGGGAACTAGGATTAATCCCTGAAGAGTATGCAAAATTCATAAAATTAGCAGCAGAGGGAATAATGTATTCACCGAGAATGTCTGACTTCCCAGTTGACGTATTCCAAACAGGAAGCGGAACATCCACCAATATGAATGTGAACGAGGTCATAGCAACTCGAGCAAACGAGTTAATGACGGGTGAAAAGAAAACAACATCCCCCATACACCCCAACGACCATCTAAACAAATGCCAGTCATCAAACGATGTTATTCCTTCAGCAATAAGGATAGCAACAGCTATAGAAATCGAAACAAACTTATTACCTAAACTAAATGTGTTAAGAGAAACCATTTCCAAAAAAGCACATCAACTAAGAAACATTATAAAAACCGGCAGGACACATTTGATGGATGCTATGCCTATCTCCTTCGCTCAAGAATTCTCCGGATGGGAAAAACAAATAGAGTACGGAATAGAAAGAGTAAGGTCAACATATCCAAGGTTGCTAGAACTTCCCCTAGGTGGTACAGCCGTAGGAACCGGTATAAACGCTCATCCAGAATTCGCAGAAAGAGTAGTAAATCTAATATCCCAAATCTCGGGAATACAATTTAAAGTTGCAGCTAACAGATTTGAAGCACAAGCATCTATAGATGTAGCTTCAGAAGTCTCAGGAGCACTGAAAACCCTAGCTGCAAGCCTTATGAAAATATCAAACGATATAAGACTCATGAATAGCGGTCCCTTGTCAGGAATGGGAGAAATCACTATACCAGCACTTCAACCAGGCTCTTCGATAATGCCCGCAAAAGTTAATCCCGTAATACCTGAAGCTGTAAGAATGGCATCCGCAAAAGTCATAGGAAACGACACAACTATAACAATTTCCTGTTCACTCGGCGAATTTGAGCTTAACACAATGTTACCAGTAATAGGATTCTGCCTTATAGAGTCAATAACCCTCATGGCAAACTCAGCATACTTCCTAGCCAAAAAAGTTATCAACGGAATAAAAGTTAACCAAGAAAAGGTAAAAAGAGTTTTAGAGCAAAACCCAATAGTTGCAACAATACTCTCGCCCGTCATAGGCTACGACCAAGCCGCAAAACTCATTAAAAGAGCAATAGAAGAGAATAAAACAATAAGAGAAGTACTCAAAGAAACAAAAATCATACCAGAAGACAAAATAGACGAGTACCTAGATTTCAAAAAGATGATATAATCAAAGTTTTGGGTATCCCTCCTGCGTTCGCTTTGAAATGAAATAGTAAAACAATTCTTTAGTATCCTTGGAGAACCACTCAACAATTTCCCTTTCCAATGGCATAGATTCGTATTTTTTCAGTAGTTCGTCAGTACTCGTATTCGTAAGCTCAATGGTGATTTCACCAACAACCCTATATGCATCTCTAAAGCTTATCCCATACTTTTTCATAACCTCCACAGCTACATCAACAGAGAATATACTCCTGTCCATTACCTTAAATACCTTCTCAGAATCAAACTCAATTCCACCTATCGCCACCCTGAAAACATCTATTATTTCATGTGCCTCCTCTAGAGCATCCATAACAAGATATTTTGTCTCTTGAAGATCCCTACTGTATCCAGAAGTCAAAGAGAACGTTATGTTTTTAAGCTCTAGCGAATAAGTGAATAAAATCTTCGATTTTGCTCTTATGATCTCAAAAACATCTGGATTCTTCTTATGTGGCATTATACTACTACCTGTTGTTATCGAAGAACTAAGCCTAAGAATCCCAACCTCACTCGATGAAAAGAAAATTATATCATTCACAAACCTAACAATATCACCAATCAGATACGAAAGAGAATCAACTACCAAACTTTCGTATTTACCTCTCGTATTCTGAGCATAGAGACTATTTAGTAAAATTCCTTTGAATCTTAGCAATTCCCTAGTGTAATCCCTATCTAAGCTCAGAGGGAAACCATAGCCAGCAGCCGAACCTAGTGGGTTTTTATCAATCACACTACAAGAGTTTCTTATTATATTCCTACTGTCTTCTATAGCTTCAATGAGAGATTCAACCCAAAAACTAGCAGTCATAGGCATAGCCTGACGGCTATGCGTATAGCCAATCAATGGAACTTTGCTTTCCTTTAACTTTTTTGACAAACTAATTAGTTCTTTTAGCAAATTGTCAATACTTTCTATTATTTTACCTAGCTTATCCTTTTCATATAGCCTAAGAGCTGTAAGAACTTGGTCATTTCTACTTCTACCAGTATGAATTTTCTTTCCTAGCTCTCCCAACCTAGAAACTAGATAATTCTCAATATATGTATGTATATCCTCATCCTCAACCTTAAGTTCCGGAGGCTCCTTCTCAAATTTTTTCTCCAAAAACTCCAATTCAGACAAAACTTTTATTGTATCTTCGTCATTCAGAACACATATTTTGTTCAGCATCTTGACATGAGCAATTGTCCCTTTAACATCATAAACAGCAAGTTTTGAATCGTAAATATAGTCTTTACTAACATTGAACTTTTCAACTAAATCATCCAAAGAACTGTGTCCTTTCTTCTCCCAAAGCTTCATCCTTATATTGTATTAGATAACAAAACCCTGTTTCTAAATATAGAAATTTTGAAAATTATTTCTAACCGACAATCAAATGTTAAGCTCATTGTGCTTAAAGCATGGTGTGCTTAATACCACTTGCTTAGTTAAGCTCTGAAAGAACCTTTCAAAAGGACACAAAAATGTTGAAAGCCTCATATAACAACGTTGAGTCAAGTAGAATAATTGATTAATCTAAAAAAGTAACCATACTCAATACTAAAAAAGAGCCTAAGGCTCTTTTTTGTTGAACTTCTCAATAAGTTTCTATTCAAAGAGTCTATAAAGTTCAGGCTGAATAGGTGGAAACTCTATACCTATACTCTTCTTAGATTTAACCTCAAACATCACATAAGGCTCAAAAAATGCGAAGTTCTTTATCTCGTCTTTGTACAATCTAACACCCCCACTTATAGTAGCAAACCAATCGTAGAGGTCATAAGTCAAAGAGATACTTAAACCCTGATTCTTAAAGTTTGTTCTTCTCAGGGCATTTATATCAAAGATGTTCAAAGCATCTATTATATCCCTTACAGGGTCAACATATTCGGTATTATACCTTTGGGCATATTCTCTAACATATTTGAAAAGTTTTCTATTGACAATAGAGGTTTTAACTGCAAAACTCCAGTAGTCATTTATCATACCTCCAAAAGAAAGACCTAATGTAAAATTGTTATTTATAGGGTTAAAGTAGTCAAAGTTGAAAGAATAGCTTAGGTTAATGTAACTCAACTTATTCAAAAAGGGTTTTAGAATTATATCCTTAATAGACAATCCTCCACCTATTGACGATGAAGCAGGTAAGAAAACTACATTTTCGTTAGAAATATCTATCCTATACCTTACACTATAATTCAGAAGGGGACCAAAAGAGACAGAAACACCTATAGGATTACTTATCTTGTTCGTCCAATAGTATTTGTCATCAATATACTTATACTCACTTTTCAAGTAAACAAAGTTATAGCTAAAGCCTGTTGGAGAGATATTAATACTGTCAAAACCTATGAAGTTAAGAATACTATTAGACAAAGTACTCAACTTCAGTAACCTCAAGCCAACTGACAAAGAAATAGAATTCACAGTAACATCGTCAATATAAGGGTCATCCACAGGGTTATCAAACTTAGGTCTTGTTAACCTATACGCAAAAGAATGAGAAACACCAAACGAAGGTGAAAACTGGAAGAAACTAGATTCAAAAAACGCTTTAGAAAATCTCAAAGAACTATTCACATTCATAGATGTGTAAGTTTTTAAATCATCATCTTTCCTCTTTAGTGGGTTTGATGACCTACTCCACTGAGAGTTGTTAACTATACTTACTGATGAACCTAATGAGAATAGATTGTTCAGAAAAGAAGAATTCATAGAAATACCTACATTTTCATTGTGATTAAATGAATCTTCAAGAGGTGAGCCATCTTCAATTCTATAAGTAGACGAGGGAGTAAAAGAAAAAGAAGCACCAGGTGAAATAGAAAACGAAAACAAACTAAGAATGTTCGTTCTAGGAACATCTTTTGTCTCTACTTTCTGATTAGTCACAACATTAGTTGTGACCTTAGAAATTAGATTCGTGTCAATACTTAAATTTGTAACAACTACAGAAACATAATTAGTTTCAAAAATTCCGTTAGAAACTTCTGAAATGTTAGTTATATAGTTTGTTGAAACAATAAAAAGGTCAGATAAGAATTTATCAACTTTTCTAGAAATTTCATTTGTTCTTGAAATGACTACGCTATCCTTACCCTCCCCAGCCAAAGTCTTGCCTTTCTCAATGTACACATTAGTTATTTCAATTTTATATGATATGAAATTACCAATTGAAACATTATAGGAAACTTTCGGTCCCTCAATCCTCTGTAAATCATATCGGTAGTAAGAATTATCATACTTATTCGTTTTTGTTTCTATAACTATAACACCAAAAGAATTCGTGTTAGTAGTACTGTATCCAGACCTAAGCTGATAAATCCAATCGATACCTAAACTAAAAGACGATACACCATATCCAAACTTTAACCTCACATTTCTATTAATGAACTGCTTAGCACTTGGTGTAGACCAAAAGTAGTTTTGATAAGGAAAAACTAACTTTTCTACGTCTAAATTTTCTCTCCTATAACTAAATTTACCAGGCAGAAAAGGTTCATTCAAGTCCTCCCAATAAGCACTAAATGAAGTTCCTGAAATATTATAGGATGCGTTAAGCGTATAATGCCAACCAAAAGTTCTGTATTCCCTGTAATTTCCATTGCCGTACTGATCTATGAAATTTATAATTTTCCCCCCAACCTCTTCGAACTTCTTGTCATACTCCAAATTAACAATACTTCTAAGATTCAAATTTGATATAACATTTATAGAAGGAATCTCAAAGCCTAAATATTCACCAAGTCTCTCATAGGTATCAAACTTGATCTTCATTCTAGGGAAAACCTTTTCACCAAACCAATTTTTTGGATAAAATGTATTTTGAATATAAAAACCTATCTTACTCTCTACTCCTATGTCACTTAGGATATCAGTATACCTATATAACTGAAAGTAAACAGGGAAGTAGAGAAAAGAAGATATACCCACATAGTAAGTATTGTTTAAAGTCAGTAAGTAATCATTTTTATAGTACCAAACCCTATAAGCGTTAACCATGTAGTGCGGTGTCAAGATATCGCTTTTTGTAAAAGAAACATTTTGGAAAAAGTACCTATCGTTAACTAGCTGAACCATTACATCGGCATAATAATACTGGTCATCTATCTTAGTTTTAGCATTGTAGAAAGTAATAACCCCAGAATCGAGGTCATAAAAAAACTTTTCGCCAGTGTATATATCATTCCCACTCAAAAAAACAACATTACCAGCACCAGAAATTTCCTTGACATCCCTATCAACAACAAATATCGAAACTTCATTACAACTAACTCTCTTGTCCTTATGAAGGAAAGTACCACCTCTCAATTGAATAACATACACATTAGAATAGGCTCTAACCTGAATACTATCAAAACTAGAGATAAGTATATACTTGTTTAAGTCTACCTTAGACAAAGGTATAATATCCTCATATTTAGCAAAAATTATTGGAGGATTAGAAAAGTTAGTTTTCACCAAATCTGATTTCTGCAAACCGATGTTAGTCAAAGAAATATTCGTCTTAGACAAAGAATATCCATCAAGACAGAAGGCAAACAGAATAAATATTGAAATTAACGAAACAGAAATGTTTCTAAAAATAGACATTGTTATAATTATTACAGATTTTTTTGTAACTTTTCATTTTAGAAAGAATTCTGAGAGGCTCCGCCTCTCTCAATTCCTGTATGAATACACACTCTAAAGTTTCAAGTAAAACTAAAGCTTTTATTATTCCTAAAAGATAAGCCTAATTCTGAACAAGTAAGAAAGAATTACTTAGCATATCTTCATAGGAAATTCTTTATTATGAGAATTTCATCAAAGTTCTTTTCTTGCTTTAGCTTTGTAACTTCTGTTCTCGTTGTCTCCAGAATAGCCATGAATGAGGCTATTACGGAATGTACATCCTTTGAAAGAAGCGCTATTTGAGAGAACGGAATAACTGGGCTTACAGAGAGAAGTTTCTTTAATTCCTCTATCTTTTCACTCACTGATACATAATCTCTTTTGACAACTATTTTTTTGTCTCTATTTATGTTTATAAAGTACTTAACAGCTATTTTAAGAATATCGTCTACGGTGTATTTCTTCGACTCCTTATAGTTAGTATACCCTATTTTCAAGCCTTCCCTTTTAGAAAGGAACTTTTTCCTTTCAGACATCCTTTTTTTCAATATATCCCTTACTCCCCTAATCTCTTTCATTACTTCAAGCTGACTTAGCAGTTCTTGAGTATCGCTTTCAATTTCTTCATCCTCTTCAGTTGAGCCTACAAGAGCCTTTGTTTTGAGATAAAGCAATATTGCAGCAACTCTCAGGAACTCAGCCAATGTAGTTATATCAGGTCTGTACTTTTTGGAATATTCCATAAACTGGTCTACTATTTTTATTAACGATATTCTCGTTATATCTAACTTATTTTTAGTAATCAATGTCAAAAGAAGTCCCAAAGGTCCTTCAAACTCATCTAGCTTAAAGGTAATTTCTAATTCCTCAAACGTCCCTTGTAGAAGAAACATAATAAAATGTTAACCTTCAGTTTTAGCTAATTACAAGTTTCAAGGCAAAGCCCTTCCACATCCTCAAAAATGTGAATAAGTACAAAAGTAAAGAACTTAACTAAGAATATGCTAGAAGCATCTCTAAGTGTTTTAAGTAGGTGCCATGAAGCACTTAGTGCTATTTAGCACGATGTGCTATGAAGCACTTAGTGCTATGAAGCACCTAGATTGGACATAAATAATTGTTATTAGCTTAATTTATTGAAGAAAGTATTCTTTCTCTCTACCCAAACTACTAACGATATAACCAATAGCAACAAAAATATGAGTACCAGTTCGTAAAACCTAAACTTTATCTGTGGTATAAAAATTTCAGCAAGAATTGAATAAGTACCAACAACAGCCAAAGAAGACACTAATATCAGCTTACTAACACTAGAAAAATGAATACTCTTCTTCTTATTTATCAAAACCAAAGAAGCTAAAATAAAGGGGGTTATAGAGTTCGAAAATATTTTGTAGGCAACCATTAATGTAGAAATAATATCCTTCCCATAAAGAGCTATAACAAGAGCAACTGTTATAGCAACCATAGAAAAAATCCTTACAAACACCAAAGATAACAACTTCTCTCTCACTTTCTCATTTTTCACAATGTTAAAAAGAAAATCCCTAACAAGAAGAGCAGTAACAGTAACAAGAATTATATCAGCTCCAGAAAGAGGTATAGAAACAAGAAATACCATCATGAGTGGCTTAAGCCACTCAGGTAACAAATCAAGTGAAATCTCCAATATCACCTTATCAGGATTAGCAATATTCCCTAAATAGTACCTAGAAACTATCCCTAACAGCACTATAAGCGTAGCTATAATCAAAATAAGAATGGAAGAGATAATCAAAGAAAACCTAGCAGTTCTCTCCGAGTTTGATGAGAATATCCTAGAGTATATATCCGGACCAAAAAGATACGAAAGGAAAACAGCAACAAACAAAGAAAACCAAAAATCAAAAGTAAATTTATCATCAAACGAAAATGTTATATTCCTTAGCTCCTTAACCCCCCCTAAATCAACCTTGCCAAAAACAGCAAACAACAAAACAACTATAGCAGCTACCATCAATATCACTTGAAGAAACCCTGTTTTCATTGTCCCCACTTGACCATACAAAACAGTATATCCCGCAAACAAAACAGTAAAAACAACATAGCCTACAACTTTGTTCCCACCAAATAAATACGAAGTTATATTACCACCTGCTATTATCTGACCCGCTAACACCGAAAGCCAAGCAATAAAAAGTATAACACTAACCAAAACTTTCACTTCTATACCAAAAACCTTCTCCACTATGTCAGATATAGTTACCCCCTTAACTTGATAAATAGCCCTAGAGAAAAAAATTGATAGAACCAGCAACCCAACAACTCCCGGTATTATCCACCACAAAGCATTCCAACCAAACTTATACCCCCAACCAGCAAGCCCAAAAACCGAAGAAGCCCCAAAAACTAACGCAACTAAAGACATGCTAACTTCAAATACACCACCACTCCTATTAAAAACAAAATAGTGAGCCAACGAAAAACTATTCCTCAAAACATACAACAAAACAACCAAAAACAACAAAACAAAATAAATAATTACATACACCATATTAGTAAACATTTTTAAATGATATGTTTACACATTTTCAAAATGTATTGATTGTTTTGAAAAATTAACAGGCTAATGCCTGTATCAGGCTAATGCCTGTTTCTTAATCTAAAACAATAGTGCTTAAAGCACAAGTACTTAAAGCACAAGTGCTATTTAGCACAATGTGCTATGAAGCACGAGGTGCTATGAAGCACCTCATTTTTATCGTAGAGATTCATAGTATCTCTGCACTATTAAAAAGCGAAGACAGGCAATACAAAATTAAGCAGTCTATAGGATTCAAAAATTGAGTGTTTTAAACACTGGGTGTTTTAAACACTGAGTGTTTAAAACACTGAGTATGTAAAAATCACACAGCTACGAGATAACATCTCTTTACCGTGAAGGAAAAGTTTTTCAACAGAATTCAATAATAAAGCAAAATTATTTGTTCGTAGCCTTTGGTATATATTTTTTTATGACGTACTCAAAGCTCTCAAATGTTCGTGCTCCTATTATTCTCTCAACTATTTTACCTTCGGTGTTTATGATAAATGTGGTTGGTATTGATGAAATACCACCGTAGAGATACGCTATTTCACCGTATCTGTCCCAAATTATGGGATAATTCAATTTGTGTTCTCTATAGTTTTTTACATCGCCTAGACTCCTATCAAGAGACACACTAATTATTTTTATTTTATCCTTATAAACTTTCTGTAGCTTTATTAGTTCAGGTATTTCAAATCTACAAGGCGGGCACCATGTAGCCCAAAAGTTAACAACTATTATTTTCTTGCCAAGGTAATCAGCCAAATCTACTTTATTACCTTCTATGTCCTTCGCTGAGAATATAAACGCTGGTAAATCCCTTTCACTTTCTTTTCCTATAGATTTCTCAACTGCCATCAAATGGATTGGTGAAGATACAAACAATATAGTAACCAAAACTATTAATGTAACTTTAAAGTTTGATAGCTTTCTCATACTTTTCCCCCTATTTCTTTAACGCTTTTTGTTTTATTTTATCAACATACTTCTCTGCTACAACTGCTGCTATTGCTCCGTCTGCTGCTGCAGTTATTGCCTGCCTCAGGAACTTAGAAATACAATCTCCAGCTGCAAAAACTCCCGGTATATTAGTACTCATATCATAGAAGCTAGCTTTTATATAACCATACTCATCCTTTTCTAAATCTTCAAACATCTGAGTATTCGGAACCATACCGATAAATACAAAAACACCATCTGTCTTTACCTCACTAATCTCTCCAGTTTGAACATTCCTTATCTTTACAGCCTCAACCTTCTCGTTACCTATAATTTCCTCCAAAACAGAGTTGAATATAAATTTAAATTTAGGATTAGCAAAAACCCTCTCCTGTAAGATTTTTTCAGCTCTAAAAGAATCCCTTCTGTGAATAATGGTAATACTTCTAGCAAAGTTTGCTATGAAAAGTCCCTCATCCAAAGCAGTATTCCCCCCACCAACTATGACAACATCCTTATCCTTAAAGAAAGCAGCATCACAAGTAGCACAGAATGAAACCCCCCTACCTATGAACTTCTCCTCTCCCGGTACTCCAAGTTTCTTATAATCCGCACCGGTAGCAATTATAACACTATACGCTTTTAGCTCTTTACCACTAGCCAACTTAACTGTTTTCAATTCTTCCTTCAAATTAACTCCCTTTACCTCGTCAAGAATAACCTTAAGCCCATGCTTCCTAGCCTGTTCCTCTAACTTAAGTCCCAACTCATAACCATTTATCTCTGGAATCCCTGGGTAATTCTCAACTACATTAGTTGTTGCTATCTGACCACCAGGACCTAACTTTTCAACTAAAACAGCATTCATCCTAGCTCTCGAAGCATAAATACCTGCAGAAAAACCAGCAACCCCACCACCTATTATAACGACATCAAAAACATCATCATAGTTTATCTCCTCCTTCTTAGGCTTACTCAAATTCATAATAGCTATATCCATATACTCTCCCTATGTATTTTACAAAAATATACAAAAGTTAAAATCTTTTTTCAACAGGTTAATACCTGAACAGGTAATACCTGAACAGGTTAATACCTGACAGGTTAACACCTGTTTTAACATTTTATTCTAAAGGTAATTATTCACCTACTAGCAACAAGACGTTTTAACAGCTAAGTTCGTAAGGAAATAGTTTTTCTCTCCACATCCAACTTATTTTTATCCATTCATTTAAGGGATGCTAACGCATCCCTTGGAAGAAAAATTTTTTAAGCATAATCATACTCAGCATATGTAAGGAAAAATATTTGACTAGAGTATTTTTATTTGTTTATCTTTAAAAGGGAATGGATGAACTTGTAAGAGTTGAAATTGATGACATAATAATGACGAATACTGGCTTTGCTATGGTTCTTATTGATAGAGAAAAAGAAAGAGTACTCCCTATATTCATAGGACCATTTGAAGCAAACGGCATTCTAATGAAGCTTCAAGGTGTTTCTTTCCCTAGGCCTTTAACATACGATTTAATAAAAAACATCATTGAAATGATGCAGGGATACGTGGAGAAAGTAGTTATAAACGACCTCAGAGATGGAACGTTCTACGCAACACTATACATAGTAACCAATGACCAAGTCTTGGAAATAGATTCAAGACCAAGTGATGCGGTAGCAATATGTGTGAGGTCTGGTGCTCCTATATATGTTACTGAAAAAGTTATGGCAATGTCCTCCATCCCTCTTGAAGAATATAGCAGCAAAAAAGGATTCAAGTCACAAGAAGAGATTGAAGAAGAAGCATCAAAAGAAAAAGAGGAACCAAAACTTTATCAAACCAAAGAAGAAAAAACAAAGCAACAAGCAAAGAAAAAAGAAGTTTTAATTGAAGAACTCAAAAAAGAGCTAGAGAAAGCAGTAAACGAAGAAAGATTTGAAGATGCAGCCAGAATAAGAGACGAAATAAATAAACTAACAGAGGAACTATAACTTCTCTATAAGTTCTCTTACTGTCCTTTTAGCTTCTGGTATAGCTCTTAGGACAACATCAGATATTTTTTCTTCAAATATATGAATATTTTCAACTGAGATGCCGACTATTACCACCTTCTTCCCTTCAAGAAATCCCATTTTCTTAGCTACTTCTATAGCAAAAGGTACCTCAAACCCATGAGATGAAATAGGATTTAGATACTTTGGGTAAGAATCTGGATCAACAACAAAGACTTTACCAGGTTCATCAGCTAACACAGCATCAACAATTACCATTTTTTCGCTATCCTCAGCTAAGTATATAATCCTAGAAGGGTCATTAGTAGTTACAAATTCAACTTCATCAGAATCCATTTCATTTGAAAGTTCCTCAACTACCTTTATACCTATGTAATCGTCACCACCTAAAGCGTGCCCAACACCTATTACGCGAATCATAACCTAGCAAAAAGCTCATACCCCACCTTTGCAGCATTCTGGTTGAGTAATACTAGATTGGCTCTCCCCTTCTGCCCGAAAAACTTTTCTATTCCCTTCAATAAATGCTCAAAAGGGTAAAGTTTAGTAATTGCTATAAGGGCTCCCAACATTATCATGTTAGCAAACCTAACATCTCCAAGCTCTAAAGCAAGTTTATTAGCATCTATAGAAAAAGTCTCTATATCATCTCTTTTTGGCGGGTTATTTACCAAAGATTTGTTGTATATCAAAAAACCATCTTTCTCAACCCAATTCTCAAACTTATTCACAGAAGGCTGATTCATACATACAATAATGTTAGGAGACTGAGTAACCGGCGAAGCTACTTCTTCATCATCTATAACAACCGCACAATTAGAAGTACCGCCTCTTTGCTCAGCACCATAAGAAGGGAAAAAGGTAGGATACTTACCAGCAAACATAGCACCATAACTGAGTACCATTCCAGCCGAAAGCACTCCCTGTCCACCAAAACCGGATATTATTACTCTGTTTTCCACAGCTCTACTCCTCACTAAAAGTAGTACCTTGCAATAATACAAGTATAAAACAAATCTACAAAAAACTCAAAAAAAGAAGATTATGTTGGACTAAGGTGTTTGAAAAAGGTTTAGTATTGAATTTATAATTAAACTCAAAATTTTAATCTCTTAAGGATAAAGGAGGGGTAAGTATGGCAGATATGGAGACGATAAAAGCACTCAAAGAAAAAACTGGTGCTGGTCTCATGGATTGTAAAAAAGCTCTAGAGGAAGCGGGCGGGGATGTCGAAAAAGCAATAAAGATATTAAGAGAGAAAGGATTCGCTGCTGCAGAGAAAAAAGCTGACAGAGAGGCAAAAGAAGGGCTTGTCTATATCAATATCTCCGGCGACAAAGGCATAATAATTGAGGTTAACTGCGAAACAGACTTCGTCGCTAAAAATGAAGAGTTTAGAGAATTTGTCAAAAGAGTAGCTTCTTACATACTTGAAAAAGGATTAACCTCAATTGATGAAAAAGTAGAAGAAATTAGAAAGGAAGCTATAATGAAATTCGGAGAAAACACAATCGTAAGAAGATGGGAAATATTAAAACTTGAGAAAGGCAATATTTTTGATACTTATCAACATGGTGATAAACTTGGAGTAGTTGTCGAAGGTAAGATAGATTTATCATCAGAAGAGTCAAAATCTCTGCTACATGATATTGCTTTACAAATTGCTGCTATGGCTCCGCAAGTTGTAAAGAGTGAAGACTTAGACAAGTATTTCGTAGAGTCCAAGAAAAAGGAATTCATCCAAGAGATGATAAATCTCGGTAAACCAGAGAACATAGCAGAAAAAGCAGCAATGGGTAAACTACAAAAGATATTCTCCGAATTATGCTTGTATGACCAACCATTCATAAAGGACGAAAAAGGAGAAAAAACCGTTAAGGACATCATAAACGAACACAAGAAGAAAACAGGAAAAGAATTTGAAGTTGTAAGGTTTATAAGGTTTCAAATCGGGTGATAAAAAAAGATTTTTCCCATTATTTTGGTGTATGGTTAGGGGGTAAAAATGTTTATTTACAATCTTTTCCCTAGGCTCTATGGAACATTTAGCAAGTGGATAGACGACTTAGATAGAATAAAGGAGTTGGGAGTAGACTGGATATATATAAACCCAGTATCTTACCCTGGGTTTTCCGGCAGCCTATACTCAATAAAAGATCATTACAAATTCAACCCTCTGTTCCTAGACTCTAATTCAAAAAAATCACCAGAGGAACAATTCAGAGATTTCATTAAAGCGTGTAAACCAAGAGGAATAAAAGTAATCGTTGATTTGATAGTCAATCACACAGCTATAGACTCCGTACTTGTAGACAAACATCCTAACTGGTACAAAAGAGACGAAAACGGGCAAATAAAGAGACCAGGTGCATGGGATAATGGCGTATGGGTTGAATGGGGTGATTTAGCAGAACTAGATAACGAGAACAGTCCTGACAAAAGAGCATTATGGAACTATTGGAAAGACTTAGTAGAGTGGCATATAGACTTGGGAGTTGATGGGTTTAGATGCGACTATGCTTATAATGTCCCTGTAGAATTATGGGACTTCCTAATAAAGAACACAAAATCCAAGAAAGAAGATGTTATATTCTTAGCAGAGATACTCGGAGGTCCCTTTGATAAAAACCTAGAAGTTGCAAAATCTGGCTTTGATTATGTATTTAGCAGTGCTAAATGGTGGAATTTCTCAGACGCTTGGTTCATAGAACAAACAAGAGAGTTCTCAAAATATGTTAAAGCAATAGCATTTCCTGAATCTCATGACACACCAAGGTTGAATTCGGAGTACGAAGAAGATTTAGCCAAAATAAAGCAAAGATTCACATTTACAGCATTCATAAACGAAGGGTTAATGATACCTGTAGGATTTGAGTTTGGCTTCATTAACAAGCTAGATGTGGTAAAAACATCCCCAGACTGGTGGGAAATACCATCTTATGACATTTCTAAGTTCATAAAACACATAGTTGAAATCAAAAAAAAGCATCCCATATTGTCATATGACGCTACATCAGTAGATATGCTAGAAAACAACCCTGACATTTCAATGTTTGTCAAGAGAAACAAGCTAACAGACCAGATTGCCCTTTTCGTAGTTAACAAAAACACAACCTCAAAAGTAAAGAGAATAATAGATTTCCCTAATGTATTCGGTTATTACGATGCTATAGATGTAATAGATAACGTTGTAATGTCTAAGTACGCTGAAGTAACAGTACCGAGAGCAGGTATAAAAGTTTTCGTAAACAGAATACACTAATTATTCGGGCCAGTGGGACTTGAACCCACGACCTCACGCGCCCGAAGCGTGCGCGCTAGCCATCTGCGCTATGGCCCGCCCTATTACAAATATAATAAACGTTTAAATAATCTCTATACAATTTAGTTTGATCTTGTTGAGAAATTCAACAGGCTTGGCCTGAACAGGCTTAGCCTGCAACAGGCTTAGCCTGTGACAAGCTACTACATGTTTCTCAATTTAAAACAAGAATGTGCTATGGCACAGGTGCTTTAAGCACGATGCGCTAGTAAGAACATTTAAGTAGTTCCATCCTCCCACCCTTATTATTGTAGAGAGACGAAGTCTCTCTACACTCTTTAGAATACACGAATTAAGAAAGTGCTACTAATCACTTGTGCTATTAAGCACTAGTGCTATTAAGCACCCCACTTACTTTTATTGCAAATATGCGTATCATCCTCTGATGTCTAGCATCTCCATGCCTAGAAGGTTTGTCAAAAATATCCTAGCAACACAGAATACAAGAAATTTAACAGTTTAGTGTTTTAAACACTAGTATTTAGTTCTTGCTAAATGTAAAGCCCTGTGTTTGATTATAAGCTGAAATAAAATCAAGGATACCATCAGAAACGAGTTCTGCAATTCGCTTTTGATAGGTCTCATCAACTAACAATTTAACAGATTCAGGATTTGATATATACCCAACCTCCAAAAGAACAGAAGGAACAGGTATGTACTTTATAACGTAAAAAGGTCCTCCCTTTATCTTCAATCCTTCGTCAACACCTCTTAGTTGATTTGCCACTTTTTCCGATAAAATTCTACTCTCCTCCATAAGAGCAACACTTCTTATCTTACCTATTACCTTCTCAAGTTCCCCTGCTCTCTGAAGCTCTTTTTTATCAATAAACGCATTTTCAAATGCTAATGTTTCTCTAGCTTCACTATCAACTGCCTTGTCACTTATAAAGTAAACTTCTACTCCTCTTTTCGATTTCAAAGGTGAAGCATTCATGTGAATACTGATGAAGAGTCCATACCCTCCCGTACTTCTCAAAAGGCTATTAGCCAAATTAGCTCTCTCTTCAAGAGAGAGATAAATATCTCTATCCCTACTCATATAGATTTTCACATCCTTAGGAACTTTTTTTAGCAATTCATTATATATCACTTTAGCATATTTCAGTGTAAGTTCTTTCTCTTTGATACCATTATGAATCGCTCCGGGGTCCTTACCACCATGCCCCGCATCAATAATAACAAACCTTATCGGTACAAAATTACTATTACCTGAAACTGAATTTGAAGTTAAAGTTACCTGGAAATATGAAATATCAGTATTCTTAGTTCCACTTATGGGAATGAATTTGTTCTCATTAGTATCAGTAACATTATTAGTACTCAAAACTTTGGGTTTATCAGTAGAATAATTACTTAAAATACAAGGAATTTCAAGAACAGAAACTATGTAATCAACTTGTGAAATAGAAAGATAATAGTTGAAATTCGACTTAATTAAGGGGGAAGGAAGAATAAAGTTAGAATTTATAATCCCAACACCTCTATTTTCAAAAAACTCTATAGTATTTGTGCTAAATCTCAACGAAATTAATGATTTATAAGGGTCATAACTAATCTCGGCACCAATAAACTTGGAAAAAGAAATCAAATCAATAAGATTATTTGTAAGACTAATCACCAACGAACTACCTAAAAGCGGAAAAACCAAAATGATAAAAACCAAAACTAAAAGTTTCCTATACATAACTAAGATTATAAACTATTAAGTAAAACAATATAAAATTTCCTGGAATAGGGGAGGTTACCGCCTCCCCTAAAATCTTAAATGTACTTAATAGCACTGTACCATAGGTACTTTTACTTGAATAATCTCTAGCTAAGCCAAAAGGTATATAATTCTAACCAAAATGTAATAAATGAGTTCCAAAATTAGGAATAACCAAAGAACAGACAAATCCAAAAAACCAATTCTAGAAGGTATGTGACGACTTATGAAGTCTAAAATGGGGTCAGTAATGTACGAAATTGCTTGAAAAACTTTAGATGAGTAAATGTTAGGATTAAAAATACCAATCCATGAAAATATAACTCTTATGAATAGAATAAACTCATAGACCCTTACAAGATTTGCAAAAACCAATAGAATAGTACCAAAGGTTGACATTCCTTCCATAGAAGTTTAATTATCAAGAAATATTAATACTTAAATCAATAAAAAAATTCTGCTGAAAAAATCTCATGCCATGTAGCACTCTCAGTAGGGAAGGGGTATATACAATCATGAAAAATAAAAAGGGGCGAAGCCCCCTTATACAGATTTATGCAACTCCACAAAGTTTCTTATACTTCTCGTAGTTACTGATAACATCCTGCTTAAACCTTTCAAGAAGTTCAGGATTCTTAAGCAATCTAGCAAATCTCTTTTGGGATGCTAAAAATTCTTCTATTGGCTTAAGTTGTTTTGGATTTGCTGAACTCCACTTGTATACGCCATTTTCGTACTCGACTAACGGCCAATAACCTGTTTCAACCGCAGCCTTCGCTAAAGATACGGCATCACCAACCGGCATATTCCAACCAGGGATACAAGGTGTCAGAGAAAGTATAAATGTAGGTCCTTCTACAGTTAACGCTTTTTGGATTTTTGTTATGAGGTCATTCCAGTGATATATGCTAACGGTTGCTGCGTATGTTATACCATGAGCAACAGCAATTGCAAACAAATCTTTCCTCGGCTGCGTTTTTCCGGGAATTCTTTTACCAAACGGTGCAGTGGTAGTATCAGCATACAGAGGTGTAGCACTACTTCTCTGATAACCTGTATTCATGTAAGCCTCGTTATCGTAGGCAATATAAAGTATATTGTGCCCTCTCTCTAGAGCACCCGACAAACTCTGTAAACCTATATCGAAGCTAGCACCATCACCACCAATGGCAACGAATTTTACTTTTCTATCATCTTTTATCTTTCCTTTAGCCTTAAGAGCATAATAAGCTCTTTCCACACCCGATATTGCAGCAGGAGCATTCTCAAATGCCACATGTAACCAAGGGTATTTCCAAGCACTCTCGGGATACACACTACTTGTAACTTCCAAACATCCTGTAGCATTAGCTATAACAACATCAACACCAGCAGTCTTCGAAGCAATAAATAGCTCTCTAACGAAAACAGCAACACCACAGCCAGCACACATTCTGTGCCCTTTAACATAAGCAGATTCCATTCCAGCAATTTGCTTTAAATTAATAGCCATAAACTACCTCCCTAAAAGATTAGGATTTAATCCTACATAAACAATTTGGCCAGAGATACCTTCTTTCAAAGAATATTCTGCATGCTTGTACATCTCGTAAGCATCATCATCGGTGAAATCTCTACCACCTAAACCATAGATGTAATCATTAACCAAAACATTTCTTTTATTAGCAAAAAGTCCTGAAGTTATGTCTTGATAAAGTGGTGAACCAGTAGTACCTATACTAAGAGCTCTATCCATGACAGCAATGAATTTAGCCGAAGATATCAGCTCTAAGAACTTTTCGACTACAAAAGGTCTATAGACCCTGACCTTGATAACACCTACCTTCTTCCCTTTCTCTCTCAATTTGTCAACTACATACCTTACAGTTCCAGCAGTAGAGTTCATAACAACAAAAACTATCTCCGCATCTTCCGTTTTGTACGCCTCAAAGAAATCCATCTTTACACCTGTTTCTTTATAAAACTCTTCAAAAACTTTTTCTATTACGCCTACTGACCTATCCATAGCTTTTTTCATGTCAACTCTAAATTCAAAGTAATGAGAAGGCATTGCCCACTCACCGGCAGATATAGGATTATCAAAGTCAAGAATGTTATAAGGTGCTTTATATTCACCTACGAAATTCTTCACAAAAGAGTCCTCAAACACATCTACAGCCTCAACGCAGTGGCTTGTGATAAATCCATCCTGGTTGACCGCAACAGGCAAAAATACATCTGGATGCTCACCTATTTTAAAAGCAACAATATTGTTATGATAAACCTCTTGTGGATTCTCTGAAAATAGCATTATCCATCCCAAATCTCTGATAGCCATAGCGTCAGAGTGGTCACAATGGATGTTAAGAGGAGCCGAAATAGCTCTATTCACAATGTTCATAACAATTGGTAATCTCATCGAAGAAGCAATAGCCACTATCTCCCACATCAGAGCTAATCCTTGAGAAGATGTCGCAGTCATAGCTCTAGCGCCAGACATTGCTGCCCCAACAACTGCACTTAAAGCACTATGCTCAGACTCAACCTGTATCATTTCAGTATTAACAATCCCATCAGCTACAAATTGAGCGAATTCCTGAACTATCGGTGTCTGAGGAGTAATAGGATAAGCAGCAACTACATCAGGCTCAACCTGCCTCATAACCTCAGCAGCAGCTTGAGCACCTGTCAAAGCTTTCCTAAGAACAGATACTTTTGATACTACACCATCACTCATAAATACCTCCTTAAACCTCTGGTACCATACTTATAGCTTTTGTCGGACAAACATTCGAACATAAAGAACAACCTTTACAATAATCATAATCAAATCCTAACATCTGACCATCCTTAACAACTATGCTATCATCTGGACAATTTAACCAACATATCATACAATTCACGCATTTTTCCTTATTTAAAACTGGTCTAAACGACCTCCAACCACCTGTCTTATTTTCAAGAGAAGTACCACCTTTAGCATAGCCACCCGGATTTATAGAAAAAGATACTATCTCCTTGTCTACCTTCAACATATCTACCCTCCTATAATTTCATTCATTCCCTTATCAAATGCTAACAAGTTTTTATTGACTCCTTCCTCACCTAACTTCTTAATAAACTTCTTCTTTATACTCTCTTTAACCTTCTCGGGATCTATTATACCAACTATCTTAACCATAGCTCCCAAAAGAGGAATATTAGCAAAATTTTTACCAAAAAGGTCAAGAGCTATTTTCGCAGCGTTCACAGTGTAAACCTTCACATTACTAGGAATATTATACTTCTTCCTAACAGTATCCGGTGAATCAGAGGTATTAACAATAATACAAGAATCCTCTTTAATACCTTCCAAAACATTTTCAGCATGGAACAAACTCTCATCCATAACAACAACTACATCAGGCTTCGTTATCTGATAATGAACAGATATTTTATCTTTAGAAATCCTACTATATGCCTTCATTGGTGCTCCCGTTCTCTCAGCACCAAACTCCGGAAATGACTGAGCATACATGCCTATGTCTATAGCAGCCTCTGCAAGAAGCTGAGCTGCTGTCTTGGCACCTTGACCAGCCCTACCGTGTATCCTTATATCATAAAACTCTTTCACCCCAACCATAACATCCCCTTATAATAATTTTAACATTAACTAATCAAAAACTATGAAAATAAAATAAATACTACTTAAATTGTATAATTTTTGCTTTGAAGAAAACCTGAATTCCTCTCAAATTCACTAAGCTAAACAACAATTCAAACTTCTTAGCTCTTCTTTTTACTGCTACAACACTTATTCCTTCAAACACTTTAGACTACACGAATAAAAATGCACTATGAGCACAATGCACTTCAAAGCACAACACGCTACTAAGTACTAAATAAGGACTCTTTCTCTACTTCTTAGAACGCCTGAAGTAATATTAAAAATGCTATCAACTTCAAAACTCTAAGTGAGGCTATCGCCTCCCCTAACTCTATAAGTATCATCAAAAATCAAGTTTTACTAACAAAAAGTGTTATAAACACAAAGTGTTATAAACACGGTGTGTTATAAACACATTGTGTTACAAACACCCTGTGTTATAAACACTCTGTGTTATAAACACAACGTGTTACAAACACTCAAACTAGAAAGTAAAGACTAAGAATTCAAATAACTTGACAGTGAAGTAAAAGCAAACCTTTATGATAATTGCTAATGCTACTCCACCCACGATAATGTAGAGAGGCATAAGTACCGAACTTTTCCTCATTCGCCACATCCAACCAAAAGTTATACTGAATAGCATGAAAATAAAACCTATCGTAGGCATAAATATTTTCTCATAAAGAACAAGGTTTATAGGTGATGGTTTTATTTCAAAAACAGTAAATGAATCCCTAACTACTGGGAACTCCCAAATACTCATGAAATTTTCTTTTGAAATGTAAAACAGAAGAACTTTCTCAAGGTCACCATCAATTTTGTAACTCTTCTTACCTAAAATTAGTTCTCTAGTCCCCAGTATGTACGAAGCAACAGCAAAAAATTCTTTTCTTGAAAAGCTACTCTTATCCACAAGATAAACATTTCTTAAAATTATGTTTTTAGATTTACTGTCATACTGAGCTTTACCTATCATAAGGTAATTTCTCTTATCAAATCCTACAATGATATCTTTCACTCCTTCAGTATAAAATCTTTGTTTTACCAATGTAGGCATTATCAATTCTTGTAGGGCAACAATAGCAAGCAGAACAAATATTGTTAGCAAGACCGAAGGCACAAATAATCCTGCCGGTGAACTTGAAGAAAGCGAAGACAGCCTATTATCTGGGAGCATGAAAGTATAAACAACAAATACAGCAACACTGCCTGCTACCGGAAGCTCTAAAACGATTATCCTCAACAAATTAAAAATCCTATTTTTCTCATCACTCAACGAGTTAGTTACTAAACCAGTGAATATAACAAGAACGACAAGAGCTATTACGAAGGAAATGATTATTCTACTACTAACATAGCTTTGAGGTTTCATACGCCTACTTTCCCCTTAAGAATAGAGTTTACTTTGCTCGCAGCAATAATAATAAGTACACTCAAGAAGAAAGCCATTATACCAGATATCATCTCATTAACTCCCTTGAGCAACGAATTTGAAGCCATAAACTCAAATATGCTCCCAAAGAAACCTACTAGCGTTACCCCTAATACAGCCCAAAGAAGAGAAAGTAATATTACCTTCGTTTTTGATTCATCTTTGAAAATCCAAGCTAAATATACTATAACTAGCGATAAAGCCTGCGAATAAAGCATAAGGTTAATAAATCCTAAAATATTCATTTTCCTTATGTAATCCAATATTGAGAATTGCGAAGATATCTTCAAAGAAGCTCTAAAGAGCTTCTCATAAGGCAATCCATAACTACTCGGAACAATCTTTTCATAAGGTATCACAAATATTACTTTATTGTCAGATTTTAGCTTAATACCCTCGTCAACAACAGAAATTTTTGTAGTATAAAGCTGAACACTTTGGTTTTTTACTGTCGCTATTCTAACCCCACCTTTATACACATTAATAGGTATTATTGCTTGACCCTCAACCACATGAATTTTATTTGGTACAAAAATCATACTAGGGTTTGCCTGAGAAGTTGAGAATTTTCTTATAGAGTCTCTAACTAACTTGTCTACTGTAGGTTTGAAAATAAGAGATACAAAAAATATTATATACACAACTAAGCCCAAAACCACTGAAAACTTTATAACATCACCAGAAAGCTTATACCTAAACAAACTATACCCAGTCACAAAGAGAGAGAAAATAACTATAAAAGGCACAACATTTAACATATTATTCAGTCCATATATCACAACTACATCCCAAAAAGTCGGTTTTTCCAAGATGTAAGTCGCTTTTATTACATCGTTTATTCCATAGAAAAACGAAAAACAAAGAAAAACTAAGAAAAACCACAGAAAAGTGAGTATGAATTTCACAGAATTCGAAAGATAATCAAGAATCTCCCTAGGAGATATATTCAATTCCAACTTCACCATACAGGTATAATTATCGTTAACTAAACAATCAAAAATAAAGTAACATTGTAAAAAATTCAAGAGCCTACGGCTTTTTTTTTATTAAGTGCTTTGAGCACTTAACAAAAAGTATTATTTAGCACATTATTTTAAGTAGTCCCACTTACTTCTTTAATTGTAGAAAGCTTTGACCTCCTCTCACTCTCCATCTTCAAAGCATGAAAAGAGTTTATTAACTCACTTAACAGTTAGGTGCTACTTAGCACGCTACTATTAGTAATCCCCATCACCCACCCTATTTAATTGTCAAGAGTTTTCACTTTTCAACACTCCTCTACCGAAACGTGAAAATAAAAGAAGTGCAATCTAGCACACATCAACTTCGTTTTATTGTTGGGAACGATGTTTCCGACACCTTCTACTTACCAAAAAGGCTATTAAGCAAATGAGTTTTAAGGTACTCAGAACACTCAATTAAAGAGGTGCTTTAAGCACAGGTATTTAGAAAATATAATTTTTCGGGAGGCGGAGCCTCCCGGTAGAAAATCAATATCTATGAACACTTTGTATAGCCACAACTCTTACATACAAAGCATCCATTTTCATTAACTAATGCCTTCTCACCACAGCTAGGACACTTCTCCATTTTGGCATTTTCAACTTTTAATTTAACAGCCTGAACTTGATTTTCACTCGATTTATCAGCAAGCGAAATTGTTCCATTGCCGTCATTAGTACCGTGGGCGTGATCAACAGAATCAGTAATATCATCTCTTCCCTGCTTTTTGTGGGTTGTTTTTTCTGAAACTTTGATATCTTCTTTGTACTGCCCTTTGTATATTATCATAAGTGCCTTAGAAACAGCATCAGGTATGGAATGTAACGCTATTCCCTGGTCCCAAAAAGTTTCACTTCCTTTTATCCCTTCTAACTGCTCTATAACAGTCTCTATATCTCCACCACTTTGGAGATATATACTTATCAGCCTACCAATTGCTTCAGCATCTGCCTTCTCATCACCACCACTCTTACCTATGTTTATAAAAACTTCTTTTATCTGATCACTCTCATCTTTGTTCACTGTAACATAAAGGCTTCCTTGAGGCAACCTAAACTTTACAGTCTCACCAACCATTATTCTAGGTCTCTTAAATGAAGGTTTAGCCTCTTCTTTCTTTTCACTAGATTTTTGCTCAGTTATCAACACTCCTTCCCTACTGCCTTCCCTGTAAACAGTTATACCTTTACACTTCAGTTTCCAGCTATAGAAGTATATATCACTTATTGTTTTCTCAGTTATATCGCTCGGTAAGTTAACTGTACTACTAATACTATGGTCTATATGCTTCTGTATTGTTGCCTGCATTTTAACCCTGAAATAAGGGTCAATCTCATGAGCCGTAACAAAGAAGTCAGGTAACTCCTCCTCACTCTTGATTCCGTACTTCTCCATATACCTCTTAACAAGAGGATGATAAACCTTAAAGAACTCCTTACTTAAGCTTTCACTTCTTCTAACATACGATAGAGCAAACACAGGTTCTATACCACTAGTCACTCCTGCCAAAAGTGCACCACTACCAACAGGAGGAACCGTAAGCAACGCTACATTTCTAAGCTCATACTCTTTTATTCTCTCTTGAACCTCTTTATCTAACTTCTTTATGAATGGGCTTTTCAAGTGTTTCTTTGGATCAAAAGCTGGAAACTTACCTTTTTCTATAGCTAAGTTAACACTTTCATCATATGCAATGTTCTTTATTCTATCAAAAAGCTCATCAACAAAATCTATAGCCTCATCAGAATCGTATTTTATCTGCATCTTTATAAGCATATCGCCAAGCCCAGTAAATCCAACTCCAATCCTTCTAGATCTCATTGATACTTCACTTTGTTCCTTCAAAGGATGTCTATCCCTGTTATAATCCAAGACATTATCCAAAAACCTTACAGTATACCTTACTGCCTTTTCTAAGTTTTCCCAGTCCACCTCCGCATTATTTGTAAACTCGTTCAAAACAAACCTCTCAAGGTTTATATTCCCAAGACAGCAATCACCATAAGGCTCAAGAGGTATTTCACTACAAGGATTAGTAGTAAGAATATACATATCATCATATTCACTAGTTGAGTTTTTCTTCATCGTTGAGATAAATATCACGCCAGGCTCAGCTGAAGCCCAAGCATTGTGTATTATCTTATTCCATATATCCTTAGCCTTGACTACCTTGTAAACTCTTCTCTTGCTTATTTCATTTTTGTTAGTAACATAGAAGTAAACTTTAGGTGTAGGTGTATGAAGCCACATGTCATAGAAATTTCTCTTTGCTAAATCTATAGCAACAAAATCTTCTCTACCATGCAACTTAGAAAGAACCTCATTAATATCACTTGTACCAAACTCCTTAATAAGGTCACTTTCTCTCATTATATCAGGATACCAAAGTTCCCAATCATCATCGTTCAATACAGCATTCATGAACTCATCAGTTATTTGAACTGAAATATTAGCATATCTAACCTTCATTCTAAGTGGGTCATTCTTTATTGTAATGAATTCCTCAACATCAGGATGTTGACAATTAATGGTTATCATTAGTGCTCCTCTCCTACCACTTTGTCCTATTGTACCAGTAGTCAAGGAGTATAGGTCCATGAAAGAGACAGCACCTGTTGAGGTGTAGGCTGCATTATTGACTGGCGAACCCTTAGGCCTCAATACCGAGATGTCTATACCAACACCACCACCAAAGGAATATGTTCTAGCCATTTCCTTCATAGTTTCATATATATCTTCTATGCTATCCCCTTTTATAGGCAGAACATAACAATTAAGCAAGGTTGCCTTTCTTTGCTCCTGCCCAGCTCCAAACATTATTCTACCACCGGGAACCATCCTAAAGTCCTCTAAAAGCCAATAAAACTTCTCATACCACTCCTGCCTCTTCTCCTCCGTTTGCTCAACACTAGATATAGCCCTTGCTACTCTTCTCCACATCTCAGGTGGAGTTCTTTCTATAATATTTCCATTATAGTCCCTTAAAGCGTACTTCTCTAGAAAAACTCTAGCTCTAAGCTCATCATTTTCAAACCATTCCAAAGTTTCCTTTGGTAACTCAAGAAGTTTACTCATATACCCCCCCACTTACATTTTGTAATTATTAAACCATTTTTCAAAAAAAATCAAGAACAAAAAAAATCTGGGTAGAATCCGAGACATTACCTAATCAGCTCTCAATTTGAAATAGCAATTAGCTTCAGGTCAACCAATCTACCCTCAACAGAAACATTTGTAAACTTACCAATTCCAACACCTTTTAAGAAGAATCTGTCAATTAATGCCAAATCTGAAACCCTTTTCACTTTTACCCAGCTATTCCCGTAAACATATCCACTGGTAAAATTCGTAAGAGAAATGTTTTTTATCTCTCCACCATAATATATATTAACATTACCGCTTAAATCTCCTCTAGACAAACTCCAAACAAAAGATGATACATCAAAAACCTTTCGTGTGCCATCGTTTGTAAAAGATAACTCATTAGTTAATTCACCGTGATAGAAGCTTATATGTGAAAAACTCAAACTCCCAGATTTATCAAATGATGAAATTTGAAATGAATGAATATTCAGATAAGGCGGAACACCCCTTAGAGATTTCGTTACTACTTCAGACTTAATAATACCTTCTTTAAGCATCTCATAATCATATTTAATCAAAGCCTGATACCTATATCTTGAATCTACTATGAAGTCATAAGTTGCCAGTAGTATATAATTTTCTGCAAAAGCAAAAGAAGAAACCAAAACCAAAAGAAATAAAATTAATTTCCTTAGCATGCTAATATTTTCGTATTATGTAGAGAAATTTGAAGTTCTAGAATCGTTCAAAGAACAAGGTCAGTGAGGCATAAGTCGCTTTGTCAGTTGAGTAGATTCTAAAAATTGTTTCTATATCCCTTGATTTCATATCATCAGTAAAGAACTTAATAAAATAAAGTCCTAACCCTGCCCCAAGCTTGTCTTCTTCAAAAGATTCCTCTGAAAAGCCATCAACTATAGTAGTTATATCAGCTGTAGCTTTCTCTCTAAGTAACTTAGCTTGTTCAGGAGTCAATAGTGTATTGTTTGAAACCTCAACTTTGAATATCTCCTTTGAAAACTTCCACGAAATGGTTACCCACTTGTCTCGTATAACACAAAGATTAGATATTTCTTTTCTGTGTTTCGTAAGAAATTCAACTTGACTCAAAGGAGTATCCAACTTCTCAGATTCAATAACATTAGTAAAATTAGCCTTCTCAGCATTATCAACAAGCTCCATTACAACATTATTAATATGCACAATATCGGTTTTACCTATAAAATCAAGAATTCTATTCGTTATGTACTCTATCAAAACTCTTTGGTCGTGTGGAGCGTACAATTTAAGACTTATACCCTTTGTATAAATCAAAAGCTTTTCTAAATCCAAAAGAGTCTTTAATGCCTTCTCAGATAGATTTATATAAAGATTCGGCAAATTTGAAGGGTCATACTGCCCCCTCTTATCAGGAGGCAGTATATTGTTAAATTTTATAAAACCTAGCTTATTGAGAACAATACTCAGCGTGTCCTTAGGTGTACAAAGTTTCAGCGCTCTAATCAAATCCTCTTCACTAACCCTACTCAACTCCATTAGGTTATCATAAATGAAATAAGCTCCAACATCAACAATTTTAGAACTTAACTTCAATACCTCCCCAAATCCACCTTCTAGGCATCTTCACCTTGTTTATATCCTCATACTCAACATCCCCCAAGTTCTCACCCTCAACAAATAGCTTAACACCTGAAAGCAATTCATAGGAAACTTTAGCATTTATCAAAGTGTATGTCGTGTATGGTAGCAAATTACCATTCGCATCCTTCCCTTCAAATCTATTCCTAAAGCTTACAAGAGTATAAATACCAAAACCATATAGGTTTTGATAAATAACTAAATTAGCTTGATGCTCTAGATACTTATCATACCTGAATGTGTAATTATCAGGTACCCCAGAATCAAACTTCGAGTATGAATAGAATAACTTAAGTAAGCCACCCTCAAGCAAGTTATGACTAAAATTCAACCCAACTTCAACACCACCACCACTAATCCACCTTATATTTTGTGCCTCAAACCTTAATCCAGGAATAGATTTATCATCAGCAAAATCTATAACATTCAAAGCATCTCTCCAGTACCCAGAAACAACCAAATAAGAACTCTGTTCTTCATTAAGGAAGTAAAATAGATTTAGTTCATAATTCCACCCTTCTTCGGGCTTTAGGTTAGTGTTACCGAATGCTATGCCATCATAATAGTAAAGTTCAATATAGGTAGGTACTCTAAAGAACTTTGAAGCACTACCTGAGACTTTGATAGAGTCTATTATGTAATAGTATCCTTTCAAGGAAGGTGACGGAACAACACCATAAACTCTATCACCCAAATACCAAATATCATTTCTTAGCCCAATAGAAAGAGAAGACTTGTCAATAGGTGAAAAGCCATATTCAAATACAACTCCAAAAGGTACATCGTACCTGTTACCAAGTAAATTTGTCTCACCGTTTGTCGTATAAGCTTTACTGTCAATAAAGTTACCTCTCCCCTCAACTCTCACAAACAACGAACCATAGTTACCAAAATCAAACGTGTTCTCAACACTCAAAACAGATTGATACTTAACATGATTGTTCGTCTGAGTAGTAGGAGATAAAACATTAACAATATAGTTATCTATAGCACTCTTTGCAAGTAGGTTAACCTTGAATTTGCCAAAACCAAAACTAGCAATCCCTAATGTACCTACTTCACTTTCCCTAGCTTCAGTACCATAAAATAAGCTAGCACCATACTTCTTTTCAATATGTCCAACAAATAAAACAAATTCTCCACCAAACAATTTCGAGACAAAAGTCGTATTCAAAATCCACTGATTAAAATCAGTGTTAAACTTCCATCCATCGCTTCTTTTCTTATCAAACGAAAGCCTAAAACCAAGTACACCAAACCCCTTAGAAACCGAAAAAGTGCTTCCAAAAAGCCCATAACTACCAATATAACTCCTTATATTAACACCTTCAATAACCTCTTTCGATATGTCAAAATTAATAACCCCTCCAATAGCATCACTACCATAAATAGTCGAATTACCTGACTTCTGAATAGAAACAGAATCAATATCATAAACAGTAAAAGGTAAAGACAAATTCAAATGCCCCGTCTGAATATCATTGAAAGAAACACCGCCCAAAGCGAAAGAAACCTGACTAAACCTACTACCCCTAATACTGACATCACTCTGAATATCAAAAGGAGCTCTATTCTGTAAGTAAATACCACTAGCCTCAAGCAAAGACCTAAAAGACACATAATTATTGACATTCGTTAGCACCTCAACCACCGAGTACCCCTCACTAACCCTAGTGTCAACAACATACTCCTCTAACTCAGTCCCAAAAGTAAAGGCATTCGCCACTAAAATCAAAAGTAAACTTGCTAATAACCTTCTCATACCTCCCTCCTTCAACAAAAAGAATATTAGTAAACTTCTTTGTTTTTCAAGTTTACTAATGTAAAGCATCAGTGCTTCATAGCACTAGTGCTTCATAGCACTTTTTTATCAACCATTGGGAATTGCAGAGAGTTTGAAACCTCTCCACATAAAACATGACAAGATTCTTATATTAACTCTTAATAGTACTTCTTAAAACATTTAGAAAGTGTAGAGAGGCGAAACACCTATATCAAGTGGGTTGTGCTTCATAGCACTATGTGCTTCATAGCACTTTGTGCTTAGTAGCACTTCGTGCTTCGTATCAGTTTCTTTTTGTTTTGGATAGTGAAAAGAGGCAAAGCCTCTTTTCAAATAATTAGGCAAGGCAGAGTGCTTATTAGCACTTAGTGCTTATTAGCACCTAGTGCTTACTAGCACTTAATTAACTCGTGCTCCATACAACTAATCAATGGGATAGAATCATAGAACTCATTCTGTAAGAATTACTTAATATAATTGCCATTAAGCAATTTCACATCCTCTACCTGTTGCTTTCCCTTAGCTTTTCACTTACTATCTTAGCAGTGACATTATCGACTTTTTCAACTACTTCGGGATTTGGCTTTAAAGTATAGGATATTTGGTAGGAATTTACTGCAGATTCGTATTGAGAAACTTTTTCGTAGACATCCCCTACTTTCTCGTAGTTTGAAGCCATTTCATTGATTTGTCTAGTATTTTCAGTATTAGAAGGGGTATTTACATCTCTTTCTACTTCCCTTCTTTGTTCTCTAACCTGATTTTGAGTGTTTCTTTCGTTTCTTGATTCTGGAACAACATTAGAGACAATATTGATATTTCTTATGTCTACAAAATTAACTCTCTCCATAACACTACAATTATTATTATACAAATAAAATTCATCTCTTTCAATAAGATTTGATTGTATAATCCTTTCCTATTAAGAGTGCTTTAAGTACTCCGTGCTTAAAGCACAGTGTACCAGACTTGTTACTAATAACACTTCTTACTAAACACTGGTGAGTGAAGAGAGGATTTGTACCTCTAAAATAATTAGGATGGGTAAGGGTGCTTATAGCATCCTTAATTGAGTGCTTAATATCACTTCCTCAATTATTTTAGAAAACGTGGAGAGGTGAAATCTCTCTATATTAAATTTGAATCTAAAAAAACACTCTTTTATATTTGCTTCAAGGGGGAGTGTATGCATAGGAAGATTATGTTTTTCATTCTATTCTTAACTGTTTCTCTAAGTTTTGCTTTTGGTCAAGAACAAGGAGTAGAGAAGTTAAAAGTTAGTGACAAAGACTCGAAGTGGTGGAACGAGGTTTTCACCATAAAGAATCCACCTGATTGGGCTAAGGGAATAGGATATGAGATATTCGTAAGAAGTTTTTATGACTCAAATGGTGATGGTATTGGTGACTTTAACGGAATAACCGAAAAGCTAGATTATTTAAAATCTCTAGGGGTAACACATATTTGGCTAATGCCTATTCACCCTTCTAAGAACTATCATGGATACGATGTACTTGACTACTATGCTGTCAACCCACAGTATGGAACGATGGAAGACTTTGAAAACTTAGTTAAGGAAGCTCACAAAAGGGGAATAAAAGTTTTGATAGACTTCGTTTACAACCACACTTCAAAAGATCACCCTTGGTTCATAGATTCGGCAACTAATGAAAACTCAAAGTACAAAGATTGGTATGTATGGACAAATGTTGACCCTGGTGACTGGCCAAATCCCACTGGCCAATCAAAACAAAGGGTTTGGAATAAGTTTAACTTCATTAAGGGAGCATACAGAGAAGGATGGTATTTCTACTCAGCATTTAACTTTACCATACCAGACTTGAATTTAGAAAATCCTGAAGTCATAAAGGAACTAAAGAACATAGCCAAGTTCTGGATTGACAAGGGAGTCGATGGCTTCAGGATAGATGCAGCAAGATTTGTAACAGCTAAAGGTCCAGATGCACAAGCAGACACACCCGAAACAATAGCTTTCTGGAAGGACTTCATGGGATACCTCAAAAAAGTAAAACCAGATATATATGTCGTTGCTGAGATATTCGCAGGACCTGACATAGTACAAAAATACTATCAAGGTGGTACTACATTCACCCATGGATTTAATTTTGAGTTCTCAACATCTTTCGTTATACCTCTATTAGTGGCATCAAAGGCAAAAGTTCCAAGTGCAAAAATGCTAAGCTGGTACAACAGTAAAGCATTTCCTATAACCTTCTTAGTGCCTTTCCTCTCAAACCATGATGTAGGAAGATTCGGAACTAAAATAAGAAGTGAAGATTCACACAAGATAGCACTAACTCTACTATTAACAACTCCTGGTGGATTACCATTCCTTTACTACGGAGATGAAATAGGCTTACCAGAAGATTCAAAAGTCATCATAGGTGACGGAGAGATGAGAAGCATAATGATGTGGACAGATGAACCATTCGGTGGATTCACCAAAGGCACTAGAATATGGCACGCAAGATTTGATACTAACCTTGTAAAAATCTCCGTCAAAGTCCAAGAAAACAATCCTAACTCAATACTAAACTACTACAGAAAATTAGTAGAGGTAAGAAGCTCCTCGAAAGCTTTATCACAAGTAGCGGATTTCAAAGTGCTTGAAACTTCCGACCCAATACTAGCATACACTAGGAAATACGAAGATGAGTACGCAATAATAATTTGCAATCTATCCAAAAGAGACCCCAAAGATGTTGTTCTAGACTTAAGAGAAGTTCTAAAAGATGTAAAATACAATAAAGGCATTTCCTCCTCAATTGATACAGATGTTAACTCAATAGGTCAAAAACTAGCATCAACAGGACAAGCAGAGATAACCCTAAAACCAAAAGAGATAATAACCCTAACATTCAAATCAAACAAACCTGTTAAAACAGAACCAAGCAAGAAATAATTAAAGAAAAAACTCTACCGGAGGATTACATCCCCCGGTATCCAATTAATCAAAATAATTTCAACAATACTTCCATCGAACTTACTTACGGTAAAGTCATGTATATCCTTAGTGTGACACGGTCTAGAAACAGCTATCAATTTATTGTTTTGAAAAATTCAACAGGCTAAGCCTGCCACAGGTAAATCTGTCACAGGTTAAACCTGTCACAGGTCAAACCTGTCTCTCTTCAATCACCAGAGTAAGAATTTTCACCTGTCTTAAATGTTTAGTAAGTAAAAGCGCTTAAAGAACGAAATTTTATATTTTATAAATACAATAACAGGGACGTAAAGTCCCTGTGATAAAAACATTAGCAATGAAAACTACAAAGAAGAGAGTAGTTTCTTAAGAATCCTCATCTCATCTTCATCGGCTATAAGCTCAGAATCATTAAACGGCAAGCTAAGACCTTTTTCTACAATTTCCTTTGCCTTCTTTTTATCACCAATATTTATAAGGAATTCAGCGTAAAACCTATAAGACATCCTATTATTATACTTTATAGCTTCCTCAAAATCTTTCTTAGCTTTATTTTTATCGCCTACACTTACAGGCCACCCCGGAGCTTTGTGGTAAACTCTACCTCTAACAGCGTAAGCAGCACCATCTCTAAACTTAGGGTCCAAACTTATAACTTTAGTCATCTCATCAACTATGGGACCAGCTAGAAAGAGGCTATTCATTATACCAGTAGCTTCAGCCCACGAACCATAAGCAACTCCTAAATAATAATGCCCCTCAACTCCCCCAGGATTAACCTTAGTAGCAAACAGAGAGGCATCCTTTGCCTCTTCAAATATCTTTTTCTTCTCCTCTACCACTTTAACAAAATAATTTCCGAAAAACCTGGCAACAGCAGAAAACTTCCAAGCAGAATCGTAATCTTTCTTTGAAAGATACTCTGACTTGTAATAATCATAAGCCCTTTTAGTTTCATCATAATTCGTAAGAGACCTAAATATATCTACTCCAAAACCATACCTAACAAAACAAACAAAAAGAACTGCAAAGACAAATAAGAATCTCCTTTTCATAAATCCCTCATCAAAGGTATCATATTAATCAAGAAGTAGAATTTCAACAAATCACAAAATATCATTATAAAGCATGAAAAAACAAATACGAACATACGCCTTGAAAAGGAGAAACATGATCCCCCCCTTGGAACAAATAGAATCTTCCTCCAAAATAATATCAAACCTCACTAACTCCGATTTATGGAAAAACACAAAAAGTGTTATGTTATACACGTCAGTAGGCTCTGAGGTGTTTACGTTACCTCTATTGTCCAAAGCAATAGAAGAAAACAAGAAAATAATTTTACCGAAAGTAAAGGGAAAGCACATAATTCCCATAGAAGTTGATGAGAAATTTAAACTAATTAGCGGTTTTGGTGGCATACTCGAACCAGAAGCTGAAGAAATATACACAGGCATAATTAAACTATGTATACTACCATTAGTTGCATTTGATAGCCAAGGCTACAGATTAGGATACGGTGGAGGATATTACGACAGATTCCTCAAAGAATACGAAAGCAAAATAAAGTTTAAAATAGGGTTGGCATACGAAAAGCAGAGACTAGAAGAAATACCTGCTGAAGAACACGATGTTACTCTTGATGCTATATGTACTGAAAACGGAATAACCCTATTTAGAAAGTAGCTCTTCTGTACTTGTAAGTTGAAATATTAAACCTTTCGCAAATTTCTAATAATCTCTTTATCTTCTCCAACTTCTCTTTATTTCCCTGAGCTTCCTGGATAAGCTTCGAGATACCTGTAGGTGACTCCAGAAACTCATAAAGCTTATCTTCTATTTCTCTTCTATTGTATATTTCTATTCCAGCCTGAGAAACAAAATCCATCACACTGATTATTTCTTTACACCCTGAATCTGCATTAGACGATATCACTTCATCTACTTTCTTACTCAAAAACTCATAAAGCCCTTTCTGTAAGGACACGAGAGGAACATTTAAGTTGTTTTCTTTTGAAATCTTTATAACCTTAAGAAGATAATGAGTATTCAAATCCTTACCCTCAAGCAATAGCTGCGACTGGTTATCCACATACTCCTTGAACAGATAAGAAATAAGTATTTTCTCTTCCTCAGGTAGTTTCACACCTAGCAAATAATAGCTCTCTATGACTTTCATATATTCTGAAATATCAAAATCTGTCCTTAGCTTCAATGACTTAAATTGCTTCTCGAAGAGTTTGTAAAGTATAGATTCTCTGACCTCATACTTGAGGTCAAGTAGCGTATATCCTCCAGAGAACCAATCATTGAAAAACCTCTTCACTTTCGTTAACTCCAACTCCTTTATAACTTTTTCAATGTAATTTTCAATACCATCATATAAATGTTCCTTGGTGTAAATGTATACCTCTCCAGTGCCGTAAGATAGGAAAATGTAATATATATAATCTGCCCTTTCCAGCGTTATGTTGTTAGCCAACCTCACTATACCTCCCAAAACTTCAAAGCCATCAGAAACAAAAGAGCTACTTTTTTGCGGAATAATTGTATAAAAGTAATAGTTTTCAGGTTTCTGAATGTTTTTCTCACCTAAAAGGTACTTATACAACACATACTGAGCAACTATCCTTTCAGGAGTAAATTTATACTTTTCTATCCAATTCTCAAATATCCACCTACCGTCATTAAACTGCCTTATATTACTCTTAGCCTTACTTAAGATATCTAGAAACTTATCTTTCACCTCAGTTCTTATATGGTCTCTGAGTAAGTAGAAAATATACGAAGCATATCTCATTACCTGTACTGTTTCAATACCAGAGATATCAGCAAAAAACCAACCACAGCTTGTATACATAAGCATTTCATTATACAATGCTTCAAGGAATTTCAAAACTGTTTCCTTCTGTTCTTTCGTCAATTCTTGAGCTTTATGCTTACTCAAGAACTCCTCAATATATTTTTCCCACTGATTTGGTGGCACGGAAGGACGAATAAAAACTAAATCTATGTAGTCATTTCTAGCTTTCCATATATCCTTGAGATAAGAGCCTATCGTGATTTCTGACAAAGAATACAGTTCATCTCTAAGGTAATCAAAAGCATTTCTCAAAGGTTCCCTCCATGCTTGATTCCAGCCAGGCTGGCTACCTGTAGTACACCCACAATCTCTATACCATCTATCAACTCCATGAGCACAACTCCAAGAAGTACCCAAATTATTGTGTCCCTTCTTAAGTATAACCTCTTGAGAAGGCTTAATTATATCCAAAACATTAGCAAAGTTTGTAAAGTTAAATACTTTTTCTCGTTCATTCATCGTCACCAAGTAAGAAAGGCACATATCGCCAAATGGTTCATGATGGCCATATACTTCACCATCAGTTGCTATTGAGACAAAAACCTTCGGACCATGCAGATGAGAAACTTGAGACAAAATAGCAGATTTGAAAGCTTCTGCACTCCTCAGAAGATGATTAAAGCTAACAGAATGAGACAAATAACCATTGTAGAAGAAAACGGCTATTTCACCATTCGGTTCTTTCAAAATGTATGGTTTAGAAAAATCTATGTCTCCTTTCGAAACATCAACCCAATTCTGACCAACCTTAACCTTTTCAACCTGATAGGGTGAAAGTATTATGAATTTTACACCGTATTCTATCAAAAATTGAACAACAATGTCATTAACAGCAGCCTCAGGCAACCATATACCCTCAGAAGGTCTACCAAACCTCTTTTCAAAATCTCTCAACCCCCACTCTATTTGCGTTATCTTATCTCTATCAGAGGCCAACGGAAGTATCATATGATTATAAGCCTGTGCTATAGCATTACCATGACCATTGTTCCTATTTCTACTGTTATAATCTGCCTCAAGTATCTTCTCGTAAACTTTCTTATGATACTTTTCGAGATAGCTAAGAAGAGTAGGACCAAAGTTGAAACTTATATACTCGTAGTTATTGACAATTCTTTCAATTCTACCGAAGTCATTAAGGACCCTTGAAAAAGCCATTGACCTATAACATTCATCGGTTATTCTCTCGTTCCAATCATGCCAAGGATAAGCAGAATCCTGTAAATCAATCTCACCAGTGTAAGGATCTTCCCTAGGTGGCTGGTAAAAATGCCCATGAATAACGAGATAAATCTCCTTGTGCTCCATAACTTAACCTCCAAAGAGTATAGACTATTATAATCACATATTCAACAAGAATATTTCAAATTTTTAGATTGTGTTGGAGATAGGCTAGCACATTGCTATTAGATGTGTCACCTCTCTTCATTCTTCAATGTGTAATAAGAATGTGCTACTCAGCACAAGTGCTTTAAGCACAAGTGCCGATTGGCACCCAATTGGAACGATGTGCTATGAAGCACGACGTACTATGAAGAACAAAGTGCTATGAAGCACAAAGTGCTATAAGCACACAGCTACGAATTTATTATTTCTCCTATTAGAGTACTACCGCTAAGTTCTTTAATTCTGACACTAACGAACTTACCTATCAAATTTTCTTTTGATTCTACGGCTACCATCTTATTGTACGTAGTCCTACCAATATACTGATTCTCGTATTTACCTACATCCTCTACCAGTATTTCAAAAGTTTTTCCTACATCTTTCAGGTTACTTTCGCGGCTTATTGAATGCTGAAGATTTATTAATCTCTGTATTCTCTCAGTTTTAACCTCTTCGGGCACTTGTTCTGGCATTGAAGCGGCAGGAGTTCCTTCCCTAGGGTTGAGGACAAACATGTATGAAAAATCAAACCTAACTTCTTTAACAAGCTTCAATGTCATCTCAAAATCTTCCTCAGTCTCCGAAGGGAAACCCACTATTATATCTGTTGAGATTGCAGCATCAGGCATTCTGCTTCGTATGTAATTTATCATGTCAACATAGTACTCATAAGTGTAACCTCTCTTCATAAGCTTGAGTATCCTATTAGAGCCACTCTGAACAGGCAGATGGAAATACCTACACACCTTATCCAATTCAGATATTGTATCAATCAAATCCCTCCTAAAGTTAACGGGATGAGAAGTCAAAAACCTTATTCTTCTAAGCCCTTCTATCTTATTAACCTCTTTTAGTAGTTCTTTGAACGAAGTACCTATATCCCTACCGTAAGAATTCACATTCTGCCCCAAAAGCAACACCTCAACAACCCCATTATCAACAAGCCTTTTTATATCGTCAATTATATCCTTCATTGGCCTACTTACTTCCCTACCTCTAGTCTTAGGAACAATACAGTAGGTACAAGCATGATTACAACCATGTATTATTGTGACAGAAGCCTTAAAAGGGTAAACATAATCAATCGTTGAAGGCAAAAACTCATACCTATCCATCCTTATATCTACAACCTGGTTTTGGACACTCATTATTGCTTCAAGCATCTTACTTCTACTGTATGTCCCAAAAACACCACTTATATGCTGAGCTTCCTTCAATAGCCTCTCTCCCCAGTTCTGAGCCATACACCCAGTAACAAAAATCCTAAGATTCGGCTTCTTCTTCTTTAGCCCCTTGAGATAACCAAGCCTACCAAATACCCTTTCCTCAGCCGTATTCCTAACACTACAAGTGTTTATGATTATAACATCAGCATCTTCCTCGTTATCTGTGTAATTAAGCCCGGAAGACTGTAACAAAGTCCTAAGCTCAAAAGAATCAGACATATTCATCTGACATCCATAAGTCTCTATGAAAAATTTCATACCTCCACCAGAAACATTATAAAAATACTATATAAATTGTAGAGATTTTTCTAATAATAAATCAAATTAGTAACAGGATAGACCTATTACTTACAGGTTAAACCCAGCTTATATAAAAAATAATTTAATATTCATCGCAGAGAGGCTACGCCTCTCTGTACTCTTATAACAATAATTTAATAATCCTCACTCAAACTCAACTTCTTCGGAAGGTACTAACTTAACATATCTATTTTTACCGAAGTAGAATATAGGTGAAACTTTGTTTAAGATGGGTCTTTCGTTTTCATCAAAAACATCAGGATTTATATGAACAGTTAGAACCTCTCCGATTATCAAATTATGATCTCCAATCTCTTCATCTTTGAAAACTTTACATTCATACACAGCATAGGAGATAGGTAGAATGACAATTCCATCGTTTTTACCTTCTTGCACAGGAATATTAAACTTAGAGATTTTGTCTACTTCCCTGCCAGAAACAGAACCTATGTTATCAACCAATTTTAGGTAATCCCAGCTCAAAAAATTAGCAGAGAATTTCTGAGATTTTTTTATTAGCTCGTAGGTGTATCTTTTCTTAGCTATCATTACAGCAAAATACCTAGGATTTGAAGAAACGCCAGAATTCCAAGCAACTGGCATTAAGTTGATCTTATCCTCAAACTTTGCAACCACGACAGTAACAATATTAGGGTAATAATGGTAAAATTTATTACTCTTACTTTCAACCAGCTGCATAACTATATTCTTTCAGCTTGGTCAAAATATATATTCACTGGTGTTTCCCTGTTAAATATCTCTACGATTACCTTTAGCTTGAACTTATCATTGTGAACCTCGGCTACTCTTCCAACAAGCCCCTTAAACGGACCATCCGTTATTCTTACTTGATCTCCAACCTCAAATGTAGACGATAGATCCAGAAAAGCCTTACTCTTAAACTCTCCTATCCTCTCAAATATTGACCTAACTTCCTCAAATGACAATGGCTTTGGTGGCTTCCTCAAAGACTTCGTTCCAAGGAATCCAATAACTCCTGCTATTCTTTTTATTGCCGCCATGAACCTCTCTAGAAGATGCTCATCCTGTGGTAAATCCAATTCCATCAATATATATCCAGGGTAAACTCTTTGTTTCTTAATAATTTTTTGATTTGTTTTTGGGTTTTTTACCTCAACATTCTCAGTAGGTATCTTTATATTTATTATTATCTTCTTAAAATCCTCATCCGACAATATTTCTTTTTTTATCCTCTCAACAACCTTATTTTCCATTCCAGAGATAGCTTGTAGCACATACCATGCTCTACCCATAAAACACCTACCTAAGAAGCAGTCCTATCAAAGTAGAAGCTATAAAATCGACTAACCCTAGAATTAGCGATAAGATTAATATAAAAACAATAGTAACTCTAGATGAGGCTATAACCTCTTCCTTGGAAGGCCAAGAGACCTTCCTCATTTCATCTATCACACCTTTAAAAAAATCAATAAGCCTTCTAAACATAATCCTATCCTTCAGGTCTGGTGGGACTCGAACCCACAACCTCCGGATTTGGAGTCCGGCGCTCTAGCCAGTTAGAGCTACAGACCTAAGTAATGGGGATGGAGGGACTCGAACCCTCACGGGCTTTCACCCAGGGGATTTTAAGTCCCCCGCGTCTGCCATTCCGCCACATCCCCATCAAAAAAATTATACAAAACAACCAAAAATAATTTCAAATTGTACAGATTGTATGAAAAACTATAGAGAGGCTCCGCCTCTCTGAAATAAAAAGCTAAAAATCCAATTACTTATTCAAATACATTCATGAAAAACCGATCTCTCCAACTTAGCTAACAGTATATACCACCTTACCACCAACAACTGTATATTTAACAATCCCATAAACCTCGAAACCAAGAAAACACGAATTTTTCCCCTTAGAAACAAAAAATTCTTCGTCTATTACATACTTCTTTCCAGGGTCAAATATTACCATATCGGCGTCTGCACCTTCTGAAATATGCCCCTTCTGTGAAAGCCCTAAAATTTTCGAAGGATTAAATGAAAATACTTTTATTAATTCCATAAAATCCAAAATTCCTTCCTTCACTAACTTCGTAAACACAATAGGTAATGCAGTTTCAAGCCCAATTGTCCCAAAAGGTGCTTCCTGTAGTGTGAGAGATTTTTCAAACTTAGTATGCGGAGCATGGTCCGTTGCTATCACATCCACTATTCCATCTTTCAAAGCCTCAATAAGAGATTCCCTATCTTCTTCAGTTCTTAAAGGGGGATTCATCTTCTTATTTGTATCTAAATGCCCTAATATGTAATCTTCCGTGAGAACCAAATGATGGGGTGTAACCTCACAGGTAACATTAATTCCCATGCTTTTCGCCCACCTTATTAGTTCAACAGATTCTTTAGTAGATATATGCTGTAAGTGTAACCTACTTTCAGACTCTTTGGTCAAGAGTATATCCCTTGCAACAGCAGTAGACTCTGAAGAATTAGGTATACCCTGTACACCTAATTCCAAAGATTTAACACCTTCGTTTATTACACCTCCAGAAGATAAACTGACATCCTCCGGATGCTCCAAAATAAGAACATCAAAATTTCTAGCGTACACAAGAGCCTTCTGCATTATTCTAGCGTCGTAAACAGGCTTGCCATCATCAGAAAATGTGATACATCCTAGCTCTTTGAATAATCCCATCTCAGTTATTTCCTTGCCTTCCATATTCTTTGTTATAGTAGCGGATTGTAAAACATTGACCACCGATTTTTTCTTTATCCTCTCAACGACATCTATGTAAACCTCAGGCAAGCTTATAGGCGGGTTAGTATTAGCCATAACAACGATTGTCGTTATACCTCCTTTAGCTGCAGCTTTCGTGCCTGTCTCTATGGTTTCCTTATTTTCAAACCCGGGCTCTCTCAAATGGACATGCATGTCAATCAAACCAGGGAAAACAAACATTCCACTTGCATCAATTACTTCACATTCATAATTCAAATTCTTTCCAACCTTTGCAATTTTACCATCAGAGATGAGAATATCTAACCTCTCACCGTTAATTTTATTCTTATAGCAGTATACAGACCCATTCTTTATAAGAAGATTTGCCATATATAAAGTTTAAAAGATTTCAACAGCATCATTACCAATTTCCTAAAAAACTACTACCTACTTACCACTTTCACAACCGTATTATACTTAGCCTTAACTACTTACTAAAGTAAAAAGCCTCAATATAGTCATAAATATGATTAGTATTAAGCACTAGAGAGTAAAGAGAGACGAAGTCTCTCTTCAAACAATTAGGGTGGAAGAATGTAGGCACTAGAAGTAATGTTCTAAAAACATATTCATAATTAGGTGCTAAAAGCAGCTTTATTTATACAATTTCAAACTTATCAATGTAGTATTCCATCAATTCTATATCATCCCTTGTTGTTATCTTTATATTCCTAACCTCACCTTCAACAACATAAATTTCAGAAATTCCAAGGTATCTAACCACCGAACTATCGTCAGGGAAACTCATGTTCCCACTTTTCGTCAACTTTTCGTAAGCATCTAATATAATCTCATACTTAAACCCTTGGGGAGTCTGAACTCGTAATATTTTATCTCTATCAAGAAAACTAGTAACTTTTCCGTCAGAAACTTCAACCAGAGTATCAAAAACTTTCAAACACGGTATCACAGCTCCCTTTTCAGGAATAGCTTCAACAACTCTGCCTATTAGTTCTTGTGATACCAAAGGTCTTGCCCCATCATGTATGAGTACAAAACTATCTTTATTTTCAATAGCTAATAAACCGTTAATTGATGACTCTGTTCGAGTATTACCTCCTTCAACAATTTTAGATACTTTCCTAAAATTTTTCACCAACTCCTTTGTCTCATCTATGAATTCTTTAGATGAAACAATGATTATCCTATCTACATATTTACTCTTCTCAAAAGCTTCTACAGAGTACTCTAATATTGTTTTACTCTTGACTAAGAAAAACTGCTTTGGTCTATCCCATCCGAACCTTTTACCTACACCACCAAAGAGTACTATAGCAATTACTTCTTTAGCGTTTATCATTATTTAGAAAATTAAAGTTCCTTCCATCAGCTCTTTGTATATACTCTGTGGCAGGAAACTAATACTTCTAACATCATCAGAATAATACCTTGTTTTTAGATTACATGTTCTGTAACTTATTCTCGGATTATAGAGTTTAGAGCCAATAGATATTGTCCACCAATAACCAGTGTAAACAGGAGTAATGAAAAATGCCACATCAGTGATTGGAAAGACATTTTTCAGTGCATTCTGGACATTTCTAACAGTATCCTGGTGATACCATATAGATTCTGTTTGTGCTGCCATTATACCATCATCAGCCAATACATTATATACCATCCTATAGAAAGGCTCCTCAAAAAGCGGTTTAGCCGGTCCCACAGGGTCAGTTAAGTCTATAAGCACTGCATCAAACTTTTCCCCGTTATATTCTTTAGCAAACTTAAGTCCATCTTCATGGAGTATCTTGAGTCTTTCATCTTCAAAAGCATCCTTATAGAGATGATAAAAGAATTCTTTTGTTACCTTGGTTACCATCTCGTCAATATCAACAACTACTACCCCCTGAACACTCTTATGTTTAAGAACTTCCCTAGCAACACCACAATCTCCACCACCAATTATTAGCACATTCTTGGGCTCAGGTAGTGTAAAAAGGGGCAAATGTGCTAAAGTTTCGTGATACACAAATTCCTCTTTCTCAGTAAACTGTACTACTCCGTCTAATACCAAAGCTAAGCCAAACCCATCTAACTCAACAACCTTAACATCCTGATATTGGCTTTTCCCCGAGAATAGAATTTTTTTTACTCTATAAACATGATTCTCAGGAGAATAAGGGTCATTATCCCAAAGCAATATATCTTTTTCCATTCCTCCCTCCTAAATTATTTTTACCTAACAGAAGCAAAAACAGCAACAAGCCTCTTGCCTTCAAACTTTGGCTCTTTTTCCAAAGCCCCGTAAGGTTTTAAATCTTCTGCAATCTTATTTATAAGGTCATAACCTTTATCCTTAAACGCTAGCTGCCTACCTTTAAAAACGATTGAAACTTTTACTTTATTTCCTTCTTTGAGGACTTCAATCATGTGTTCTTTTCTGTAAGAATAATCGTGCTCACTTATATTAAAGCCTATTTTAAACTCTTTCACTTCTATTTCCTTAAGCTTCTTTCTCGCTTCCCTTTCCTTTTTCTCCAACTCATACTTATACTTTCCGAAGTCCATTATCTTACAAACAGGAGGATTAGCACTAGGATTGACCTCTACGAGGTCCAATCCTTTATCATAAGCTATCCTCAAAGCCTCACTAGTAGGCACTATGCCTATTTGTTTACCATCAGTGTCTATTAACCTAACTTCTGGAACCCTTATTTTTTCGTTAACTCTTATATTCAAATCCTTCATACCCCCTCTCTAAAGATAATAACTTACATATCATTAAATTTATCAAAATCCTTATTCTCCTGTATACTCTTAAAAATGTTTTCTTTCACCTTCTCTAAAAACGAAGGCAAGCTTATTTTCTGTAAAATCTGATAATGTGGAGGCAGAGCAAAAAAACCCGTATCGGAATAGATCTCCACAGTTCTTACATTTTTATTCCTTGAATCATTGAAAACAACAACATAAACTTTCTTACCCGATTTAACAGTGTTCTCTATAATCGATTTACCTTGCGGTAAAGGTAGAAAATCGTAATACTTATTCAACAAAGCATCAAAACTCTCTCTAAATTCCTTTAATTGTTTCTCAACTTCCCTCTGTGCCTTTCTTATCATTATTTCTTTCCTAATGTCTTCAACAACCCCTTTCACTGAATTCCAGACCTTAGAAGGAAAACTCTTGAAGATTCTCCAAACATTATTCAAAAAACTCTTTAGTTCCATAAACTAAGTATACTTCTTATCTACCCTTGATTTTAGAAAATCAGAATATAATGTTGCAAGTATTAAAATGACAGTGCCAACAGTTATACTGGCATCAGCAATGTTAAAAGTAAAAAACCTCCAGACGTTACCTATTCCTACATCAATGAAATCAGTAACATACCCAAAAATTATCCTATCAACCAAATTACCCAAAGCTCCCCCCCATATCATACCAAAACTTACTTTAACCCAAGGAATAACTTTTTCGTGAACATCCCTAGCTAGATATAGGTATATATAGAATAGTAAGATTATTATAAGAACAACAAGAAAAGGAAGCAAATAATGTATAAACGTAACCCCCGAAGAGTTAAATATGCCAAAACTTATACCTCTATTATACACAAGTGTAAGCCTAAAGAAATCACCTATAACCTCAACAGGTACATAGAGAGTCAAAACAGACCTCATAATCGCCTTAGAAACTTGGTCCAAGGCCAAAACAACAAAAACAATAACAACTGTCAGCTTATTAGCAATGGAAAAATGAACTATTTCCCAAAATACATACCTCAACTTATTTAAGTACTTTTCCATATAGAAAATTATAAAACGAAACACCAGATAAATTCTATAAAGGTAGAATGTGTTAAGGCACAGCCTATCTAATTTGTTTACTTCAAACAATTAACTACTAACTTAGCAATAATATATGGTGAAACATTCTCATTAACAACTGTTATATCCCAAACTTCTTCATAAAACTTCTCCCTCATTGACAATGTATACCTAACTTCTTCTTCCAATGTCATACCTTTTACAAGAGAGGGCCTACTATCATCTTTTCTCATTCTGCTCACAATGGTATCTACACTTGACCTAAACAATACAACTATGCCTTCCTTTAAAATTTCTCTGTTCCTTTGTCTTATCACACAGCCACCACCAGTAGAGACAACAACTTCCGACATATTCCTGAAAGTATCTTCCAGAACTTCTGATTCAATATCTCTAAATTTATCCTCCCCGAGTTCTGAAAAAATATCTTTTATGCTTTTTAACGCTTTTTTTTCTATTTCCTTATCAAGGTCAATAAACTCCCAACCAAGCATACGAGCTATTCCAATCCCCACCGTTGTTTTACCAGTAGCTCTATAACCAACCAAAAAGATTACATCTTTTCTTTTTCTAGTCATACTCTAAGCAATACGATTAATATTTTTTATAAATATCCTAACAAGATTTCCATCAAACTGCCTATTTGCTCGATCTCTAAGTTCTCTAAATATCTCACCCATATCCAATCTATTTCTGTAAACTCTAGACGAATTCATCGCATCAAAAGAGTCAGCTATAGAAGCTATCCTAGCGTAAAGAGGTATTTCTTTTCCCTTCAAACCTCTAGGATACCCCAAACCATCAAACCTCTCATGATGCATATAAGCAATATTACTAAGGTCCTTAAACAAGCTAACAGAATCAAGTAACTCTTTACCTATTGTCGGATGTTTCTTCATTTCTTCGTAATATTCGCTTGATAACTTTCTTGGATAAAACAAAACCTCATCTCTCACACCTAACTTACCAATGTCGTGCAAAAATGCCGAAAGCTCTATGAAATTCGGCATGTATGTGTTTTTATAAACAAACTTCGCTAGGTTATAAGAGTACCTAGCTACCCTCTCAGAGTGAGACCTTGTATAGGGATCTCGTGCTTCTATTAGCGAAACCAAAAGAACAACAAACCATCTATATAGTTTTTCTTCATCTCTAATTCTCTCATTTAGGTAACTAATTGACTTTTCATAATTTCTGTAGTTGTTAAGAGAAATAACAATTAGGTAAATTACTGTAACTACAGAAAGTATTAATAAGTACCCAAGAACAGATAAATCAACAAAAAAACTTAAGTTAGTCCCCAAATCACCTGGCAAAACATACCTTAAAAACTCAAAAATTGTGACGGATGGAAGGAAAATATAGATTTCATACGGCATCAACTCCCTAGTTCTTGTCCTATAGAAATGTAAGATTTCAAACACAAAACCTATGATTAACATCATAAGAATGACATTGACAACCCTACTTGTCAAACCTAGTAACTCTCTAAGGAAAGAAAGGAAAACAAATATACTTATGATGAAGTACATTAACACTACAACAACTTCATACGAGTAACGAAATCCTTTTGAAAACCTTATTCCCAAAGGAACTAAGAAAAAGAATAAAGACAAAGATACATACTTTATGAGAGAAAAAATAAAACTACCATCCAACAATTCAAGTCCATAACCAACGATAAAGAGCATGATATTAGAAAAAACTATCAACATGAAATAGACTCTGTTCAAGTACTCCTTTGGTAGAATAATCTTTGGGTTAAACGATTGTAAAAAGATAGAAAAGTAAATAGCCCAACATATAAATGAAGTTCCCCCTACTATTGCTACTAATAGTTTAATAAAATCACCTAAAGACATCACAATTCCTTAACCCAATTCACAAATGTAGGACACAATCCTTTACTTCTCACAGCCTCAACAAACTCATCAACACTTCTACTATCCGCTATATCAAACTGCCCATCAGTCTTTCCTTCGGAATATCCCCCAACATAAGTAGAAGAACCTGCAGACATTCTGGTAGGTCCAAGCAACATTATATTATCCCTAAACTCTTTCGTTTCTCTCGTTGAAATATTTATACCCACTCTATTAAGGAACAACCTAGCAACAGCAACAAACTGCAGTATATCCTCATCACTAACATCATATATATCAAAACTAAAGGAATTTTTTCCATGTATGGGCCTAATTCTAGGAAATGATACGGCAACTTCTACATGTGGGTAGTTTTCATAAATATACTCAGCGTGCTTTAAAGTAAAGAAAACTTCTTTTCTAACTGGTGCCAAACCCAATAAAGCACCTATGTTTATTTCTCTAAAACCGGATCTTGCTCCTCTATCTGTTGTCTCAAGCCTAAAAAGATAATCTCTTTTAGGTCCAAAAACATGTAACCTATCATATATTACGGGGTCATAAACTTCTTGATAAACGGTAAGCCCTTCAGCTCCGCCCTCTATAACCCTTGCATAATCTTCTTCAGTCATAGGATATATCTCAATTGAAACCTCATCAAAATACTCCTTAAGTATATTAACAAAATTACATATGTACTCAACTCCTACTAATTTTGACTCACCTGTCAAAAGAAGAACATGTCTTATACCCCTACCACTCAATATCTCTGCTTCTTTCCTAACTTCATCATAATTCAAAGTCCTTCTTTTAAATTTGTTAAAAACACTAAAGCCACAGTAAAGGCAAGCATTGACACAGTGGTCAGAAACATAAAGAGGTGCATAAATAAAAATTACATTTCCAAAGTATTTCCTCGTGAGGAAGTAAGACTTTTTCAACATAAAAGGTAAGTATTCTTTAGCCAAAGGAGATAAAAGTGCTATAAGGTCACTATCACTAAGATAATCCTTAGCCAAAGCCCTCTCTACATCATTACGAGAAACTTGACTTAGCTTCTCCTCAAAACCTAGATTTCTGTACGATTGAAAAACATCAAAAAAGCTTTTCTTAACCACTACTTGCATAAGATAAAGATAAAAAAGAGGGAAAAGAAAATTCAATAACAAAAGGGGGCTTTCGCCCCCTTTAGAACAGATAACCTTAAAAAACTTACTATTGTGCCCTCTGACCTGTAGCTTCTGTTGATGCCGCTTTTCTCTTCTTCTCTAATTCAGCAAGCTCTATCACATCGATAATTCTTCTTAGAGACCTCTTTGTATATTCTATCTTTGCCTTAGACAGTATCTGCCAATACTTTTCATCGTCTATATCAAGCTCTTCCTGAACAACAGCCCTGTCAAAAGATAGAGCGACATCCTTGAAGTACACAACAAAGTCACCACCTGGCTCTTCCTGAGGTTTGTAAACCTTGAAGTAAGCGAACTCTTTGAGTGGTAAAGACCTTGGATAAAGAGGTAACCTTTGTAAAACCCTCTGGTTAACTGATTCTATATAGTTAGGATTCTCCCATGCCAATCTTCTCCAACCTTGGAAGTACAAGGGTCCCATGAAATACTCTTCCTCAACACCATCTTCATTTCTTAGAACAACTGAAAGCAAGTGCTTATAGTTCCTTCCTGAAACCCAAACAGATACCCTCTTAACCTGTAAAATGTTCATAAGTATACCATTTTTGACTTTTTCTTCATCAGTGAACTGCTGTTTTGAGAAATCACCCTCAGGATCAACAGGTGAACCATCCAGATAGTAAGGAGTAAACCTAAAAGGTGGCAATATCTTTGCGTTGGCTAAAAAACGCCAGTTCTCTGGGAATTTTATCCTCACTCCCATCACCGTTCCCCATCTTTTACTATCAACCTTCAAAACATAAGAATCAACAATACTTGGTATAAAGCTAGATGAAGAAACTAATTCAACTTTCCACTGATCCATTTTCCAGCTGTTCGGATCATACCATATATCAAGAAGTTTTTGAGCATTCTCTTGAGAATAGAACCACTCCCTGTAAAGATCAATACCTTTCTGTTTGTAAGAATCTACAAGATTCTGTAGATTCTGTTTCTCCTTACCTAGATACTGGGCTTGCTTCTGCTCATACACTCCAAAATCTATAAGGGTTCTCTCTATCTCAGCGCTAGCGACCCCCACCATCACTATAAACAAAACCACTATAGATATTCGCTTCATACACTCCCTCCTTGTCTCTTACGATTATCGGAAAGCCAATTTTGTTAGTTTAAACCAACAAAAGGCTTCCTTTTTAACTCTCTTAATCATAAAAGTAAACATACTAACTTTCAACAGATTAGATATTAACAATTCAAAAACTCACAAACTTTTTCAAATATTTTCTCTACAACCTCAACTAGAGTTCTCTCAGATATCTCATTAAGGTACACAACTTCATCAATAGGCGTATGTATAAAGAGAGTTATCTGCCTCTTAGCAAAATTCTTTGTATTTCTCTTAATCAGCTCTATAGCCTGAGTCAATGAAATGCTACCTCTAAGAAACTCTACCATCTCCTTATAACCTATAGACTGAAGAGGATATATCTCTGTGCCGTAATTTTGAATAATCCATTTAACTTCATCTACCAGACCCTTTTCAATCATTTTGTCAATCCTCTCATTAATCCTTTCGTAAAGCAACCTTTTCTCAGGCAACATTAAAAATGAATAAATTTTATGCCGTGAAGGTACTGAAAATGAATGAATCTCAGAAAACTGTTTTCCAGTTAATCTGAATACCTCCAAAGCTCTAATTATTCTCTTTAAATCATTTTTGCTGATTTTAGAAGCGTAAATTTCATCTACCTTTTTTAACATATCATAAAGGAAGTCCGTTCCCTTCTCTTTAGCTAGCCTAGTAAGCTCATTTCTTATTTCATTATTTGCTTCAGGAGCTTCAGCAAACCCAACTCTTACGCTTTTATAATAAAGCCCCGTCCCTCCAACCATTATTGCCACACCACCACGAGAATTTATACCCTCAACGATTTCGTCAAAAGATTTCCTAAATTGCCCTGCACTGAATCTTCCCTCGTTAGGCTCAAGTATATCAATCAAATGATAAGTTACCTCCTTCCTCTGCGAAAGTGGAACTTTATCAGTACCAATATCAAAATATCTATACACTTGCACAGAATCACAAGATATTATCTCTGATGGAATCTTCAAATCGTTTATTATCCTTAATGCCAAAGTGTGAGCTACAAAGCTTTTGCCTGAAGCAGTAGGACCTACAATTGATATGACTGGAACTTTCATAACATTCTGTTTCGCAAAATACCATTTATCTCCAACCAAGTCGTATATTCTTCCGGCAATATATTTTCAGAGAACATTAATCTCTTAGAAATAGCCCTAAGGTTAAGAATTTCGATATCAAGCTCTTGTAAAAACCTAGCTGTATAAGGATTTATTGTACCTATATCTAGTTCTTTATCCTCAGACCTAACTAAAAAAGTGTCTTTATGATTGACAATCTTGATACTCTCCAAGTTAATACGTTCCAAATAATCCTGAGAGGGAAAGTATTTACGCAGATCAATAATCGGCGTTAAAATTTTCACCTTAACCAAATCCGTAGTTTTATGTCTAAACAGAAAATCATACTCGTATCCCTCAAAGAAGGATTCTAATAACTTCTGCAAATTCCTGACATCATGCGATATCCCCTGATCTGCTAGATAACTAACAATATTTTTCATTTCAAAAAGCAACCATATCATTTCTTGTTTAACAAGCTTATTTATTATCTCCCTCTTAGTCCTCTCATCATCAAGAATTCCAAACTCGGTATAGAGTAAATACAAAAACTCGTGGAAAAATTCTATAAAATTTCTCTCTTCTATTTTTAGCACTAACGAACCAAGCTTTATGTAAGGATCAAAATACACTGTTGAAAGTTGGGAAGAAAAGTCAACCTTTCTCACTAAAAAGAAAAACCTCTCAGATGGAAGCCCTGTAGGAAACATCTGCTTAAGAGAAATAAAAATCGGCTCCTCAAACAACTCAGCCAAGTCCTCAGGTAAAATAAACTTCTTACTTTTGACAGTCACCACGAAGTGACCTTCGTCAGTTATGTAGTAGTTTATGGAATTTCCATAAAACTCAACATGAGATAGTGACAAAATATCAATAGGGGTACCATTAACCACAACTTCGTTAACACCAAATTTAACCATATATTCCTTTATCTCACCTAAACTCTTCAAAGGTATACCAATGTTACTAGAAAATTTTTCAAGTTTGACATCATTTAAGTTCTTAGCCTGTATCAATATACTAGCTGTTTCGTTCGGAGTCAGAACCAAATTTTCAAGCAAATTTTTTGCCTCATCAATGGTGGAGTTTCTATAGAGAAGTCTTAACCCTGACAATAAGTACCTGTTTTTTATAAGCGCAACACCAAGCAAAGACTTATCCTTTACTTCAGGGAAACTATTTTTCAACTGAAAATAGGTACTCAATACTTGAGAATTAGACAAAAAAACATGAGGTATTTCTTCAACAATGAGACCTTCCATAGTTACTTAACAACATTAATCACCACAAATTTTCCATTTGATACAGTGTATATTGTAAATATTGCGTTCAAATTATCACCTTTCTCATCAAACTTTATTTTTGACGATATTCCCTGAAATTCCGTCTTTGCTATGTAATCAATAGCCTTTTCTCTTGAAAAATCACCATTTTCGTCAAGAGAATTTGTAAATGCTGAAAGAAGTATCCTTGCAGCCTCGTAAGAAAATAAATCAAAAGGTTCTATACTATCATTAGGGAACATTTTCTTGTATTTCTTATAAAACTCATCATTTTCAGTTATCGGTGCCCCAACAAAAGTAACTATATCTCCTTCGCAAGTAGTTCCCGCTAGCTCCACATACTTATCCGTCTTCAAGCCATCACCACCAACGAAAGGAACATTTAACCCAACTTCATCAGCTTGCTTTGTCAGCAAAGCTCCTTCAGAATACACACCACCAAAGAAAACAGCTTGAGGATTAAAAGACTTTATTTTCGTCAAGATAGCCTTAAAATCTTTATCCCCCACCCTTATAGAATCTCTACCCAAAATTATACCGCCTAGCTTTTTAAATTCCTTTGAAAACTCATCTGCCAAACCCTGTCCATACTCAGTTTTATCATCCAAAACGAAAACTCTAGTTATGTTTCTCTTAATTAAGAATCTTGCAGCGATTGGTCCTTGTTGAGCATCCGTTGGGCATATTCTAAACACATTCTTGAAACCTTGAAGAGTTAACTTAGGATTCGTTGAAGCTGGTGTTATCATCGGTAAGTTTCTTCTATTATACACAGAAGAAGCAGGTATTGAACAGCCACTGTTTAGATGCCCAACAACACCTACTACTCTAGGATCAGAAGCTATTTTCTCAGCAACATTCACTGCCTCACTCTCCGTAGCTCTGTCATCAAAAAAAGCAAGCTCAACCTTTACATTAGTGTAAGTATTAGTGAACTCAGTATAAGCTAATATAACCCCTCTTTTCATTCCCTGGCCAAGTGGAGCTATATCCCCAGTCAAAGGAGCAGCTAAAACAAGTTTGTAAACCTTCGAACTTTCTGAACTACACCCAGAAATGAATACACCAAATACCCCCACAATAAACAAAATACCAAAAACAAAAAGAATTTTTTTCATACTCTCTCCCTCCAATGATTAATTTTAATAGTAAAATTAAATTTTTTCAAAAAAAACTTAAACTTCCCAGCCGAAACAAAAAAACTAATTCCTTCGAAAAAAATCCTTCCTAATAGAGAAAAATTATTTTTGACAAAATCTTTTAAGAACGCAGAGATACCACTGATCTCTGTTCTAAAAATGGGTAGAGTGCTTAACAGCACAGAGTGCTTAACAGCACGTGTTGCTTAATAGCTCATTCTTATCTCTAAACTAAGAAACGGCTTCTAATTCTTGCTTACTATTACGAATTCAAGAAAATTTGAAATAGATACATTCTGGAATTTATCATTCACCTTAAGGTTGAGTATGAAGGATTTCGCGAAATATTTCTCGGATTTCTTAAATTTTCTAAAAAACAGCTACAAGATAGGATTCATTGTTCTCTTCGTCATTTTCTTGCTCTTTATCACATTTTTGGTAGTTTATGGGCTTAAGGTAGTCACAATAATAACTGGCTTTTTCTCACTTCTAAGCTTCGCATGGGTACTTCTCGCAGGAACGAACATTATTTCAGACATAAAACAAGGTAAATTTCTAAGAGGAATTGAAGACTTATTTATAGTCGTTCTAACCTTAGCTATATTGATAGTTCTCTACGTAATAGCTTCCAACAGGTCACTAAAACTTGATTTAACTGCTGAAAAACTTTTCTCTCTCTCCCCCTACTCAATAGAAGTAATAAACAAGATAAGCAACGATGTTAGGATTATTCTATTTGCCAAAAAGGATGTTGCAACAGAACTAGAAAAAATACTAGAAGAGTATCAAAAAAATTCCAGGGAAATAACATTCATTACGGTTGACCCCATAAAGGACCCAATCACCGCAAAGAAGTATGAACTACCACAAGGTGAAGAGATAATAATAGTTGTCGAAAGCGGAGAAAACAAAAAGTATATAAGAGGCTCTTCTCTAGTAAAGTATGAAAGAACGGAATATGGCTCAAGGCCAGTAGGGATAAAAGTTGAAGAGGAAGTAACATCTGCAATTCTTAATGTAACTTCATCATCAAGGGTTATATACTTCCTAGTTGGAAATGGAGAATACAGGGTACTTCAGGATGCTCCAGGAAGCGAAGAAGAATACACATTTAAAACCCTTAGATCATACCTAGAGAAAGCTAATTTTACTTTAAGAGAACTTAACTTATCCACAACAAAAGATATACCTAGCGATGCCGGAGGCATCGTTATAATCGCACCTCGCAGAATAATACCTATTGAAATTCAAGAAAAACTTTACGAGTTTTACAAAAACGGTGGCGGTATTGCTATATTCCTAGAACCTGTCCTAGGTAATGTCACATACGATAGAACATTTTCTATTAACTACCTATTGACAAAATTTGGATTGTACGTCAAAAATAATGTTGTTTTTGATGAAGAAAGGTTCAATCCATACATGGGCAAACTATTCTATATAATACCCTATATACATTTTAGCCCCATAACTTCTGATATAAAAAGCAAAGGCTTACCAGTACAATTAGTCACAGCAATGGCTATAAGCAGAATGGAATCAGTCAATGAAGAGTTAGGAACTAGAGTATACGACCTCATGTCAACATCAGAGAATAGTTGGGGTGAAACTTCAATAGATGTCAGTGGGAAATTACTAGCCTCAAAAGACAAAAATGATATAATACCACCGATAATTCTAGGATATGCTGTTGAATCCTTAATTACTAATAATAATAAAAGTGGAAAACTAGTAGTAATCGGTGATATAGATTTCCTCTCCGATTACTTCATAGAAAGCATGTCCGGAAACCTAGAACTTGCTCTAAACTCAATTGAGTGGATATCCAAAGAAAATGTTTCACTTTCTATAAAACCAAAATCAATAAAAAGTTCACCTATAATACTCTCCCAAGCAGACGCTAATCTAGTTTTAGTTATAAGCTTAGTCGTCGTTCCCCTTCTAATGCTACTGCCTGGAATTATTGTTTGGATCGTGAGAAGCAAAAAGGTAAAATAATGACATTTATGGACCTAAAAAATGGAATTCTCGAATCCGGTAAAATCAAAATACTTGAAAATGAACTAATGAAAAACCACACTACCTTTAGAATAGGAGGACCTACTAAATATTTCTTGGAAGTAGAAGATACCATCTCTTTAAAAAAACTTTTATCCTTCCTCAGCAAGGAAGGAATCAACTTCTTCTTACTAGGAGCAGGTTCAAACCTACTAGTATCGGACTACCCTATTGAAGATACCGTCATAATCAAACTTGGAAACACCTTTAAGAAAATCAATATCAACGATACAGGAAATGAAAATGTAACTGTTGAAGTCGGAGCAGGATACACACTACCCTCTTTATCAAAGGAGATGTACAATTACGAACTCAGGGGAGCTGAGTTCTGCATTGCAATACCTGGCACATTAGGAGGCGGACTAATAATGAACGCAGGAGCACACGGAAGTGAACTCAAAGATATCACCGAATGTGTTTATTGCTTGACGAAAGATGGAGAAGAGGTATACTTATCAAATGAAGAGGCAAAATTTTCTTATAGGAATAGTTGTCTAAGAGATTTCATAGTAGTAGGGGCAAAGCTAAAACTAAAGAAGGGTGATAAAAAGCTTATAAAGGCAAAAATGGAAGAAAACCTTATTTATAGGGCAAATACACAACCAAAAGGTTTTTCTGCTGGAAGCATTTTTAAGAATCCACCTGGAACAAAAGCTTGGAAACTCATTAGAGATGTAGGCTTAAGCGGATACAGAATAGGTGATGTAATGTTTTCTGAAAAGCACGCAAACTTCATAATAAACCTGGGAAATGGCAAAGCAAATGACGTTATGGAACTAATAAACCTGGCAAAAGAAAGGGTAAAAAAAGAGTTCAATATAGAGTTAGAATTAGAAATAAAATTGTTAGGTAAGTTCTAATTATTGAATTTCAATGGTCATATAAGATATAATGAAAACATGAGATTACTAAGCAGGTCAAAAAATCAGCTAAAAGTAGGAATAGACCCAACACCTTTGGTAGATGTAATGTTCCTAATAACTATATTCTTCATGCTCACATCAAGCATTATAAAAACTACATCGATAAACGTAAACTTACCAAAATCCCTAACATCAGACTCCCAACCAAGAACAAGCATAAACATAACTATAACAAAAGATGAAAAAATATACATAAACGAAAACTTAGTATCTCTCGAAGACATATCACCAATAGTGAAAAGGATAGCCGTAAAGGACCCCTCAGTACCAGTAATAATAAGAGGAGATAAAGACATAAGATACCAACTTTTAGTAGATGTAATGGATAGAGTGAGAATAGGAGGAGCTACAGAAATAAGCCTATTGGTTGAAACAAGAAGATAACTACCTAACTGTTTCTACTATTCTTGTTTCTCTTATAAGTGTCACCTTTATCTGCCCGGGAAAGTTTATTTCCTCATCTATTTTCTTTGCTATCTCTCTTGCGATAATCTTAGCTTCTTCATCCGAAACCTTAACACTATCAACGAAAACTCTAAGTTCCCTACCTGCTTGTATAGCGTAAGCCTTTTCAACGTTTTCAAACGACAAAGCTATCTTCTCAAGGTTTTCTAACCTCTTTATGTAGTTCTCTAAATTTTCCTTTCTTGCTCCTGGTCTAGCAGCAGATATAGCATCTGCTATCATCACCAAAGAAGCATCTATAAACATTGGCTCAACTTCTCCGTGATGCGCAGCTATAGCATTCACAATTCTATCAGGATATCCCCACTTCTTAGCAAGGTTTGCTCCAACTAGTGCATGTCCTCCCTCGGATACATCTAAAGCCACTTTACCTACATCATGCAAGAGTCCTGCCTTCTTAACATTAAGAACGGTATTATAGTCAAGCCCCAATTCTTCAGCAATCCTCGCAGCAATAATAGCCGTCTCTATGGAATGAGATAAGACATTTTGGGAATAACTGACCTTGAATTTCAACCTACCTACGTATTTATACTCCTCATTGGACATAGGTTGTAAGCCTAAATCATTATAGGTCTCTTCACCAACTTTGTAAATCTCCTCTTCAAACTCATTCCTAACCTTTTCATAAACCTCTTCTATAGTAGCTGGATGAATTCTACCATCATCAACAAGTTTAATCAGTGCTCTCTTAGCAAGTTCTCTCCTTATAGGGTCAAAAGAAGACAAAACAACAACTCCTGGTGTATCGTCTATTATAAGATCTACACCCGTTATTGTCTCAAAAGCTCTTATATTCCTTCCCTCTCTTCCTATTATCCTACCTTTCATCGCATCATTAGGCAATTGAACCGAAGAAATGACAGTTTCATTGACAACGTCAAGAGCTATCCTTTGGATAGCATCAACTATTATTTTTCTAGCTTTCTCAACAGCCTTCTGATTATATTCTTCTTCTATCTTCTTAACAAGATTCAAAGCCGAAATTTCTGTTTCTTTCTTTATACTCTCTACAAGAAGGTTTCTAGCATCCTCCTTTGTCATACCAGCAATTTTTTCAAGCTCTTGCATCAATCTCTCTTTTTCTTCCTCCAACTTCCTCTGCAAATCATTAAGTTCCCTTTCCTTTATCGCAAGTTCTCTTTCCTTTCTCTGAAGATAAGATTCTTTCCTTTCTATATTTTCTTCTCTAGATAGAAGCTTCCTTTCGAAAGCTTGTAAGTCCCTTCTTATGTTTCTTAGATCTTTTTCTATCTCCTCTCTATATCTATTTGCTTCTTCTTTGGACTCCAAAATAGCTTTACTTTTGAGTTCTTCCGCTTCTCTTTTAGCAAGTTCCAATACCCTTTTACTTTCCTCTTCAGCCTCATCCACTATTTTCTTGGCCTTTAATCTCATCTTCTGAAAACTCAAGAATCCTACAACAAGAATAGCTACATAGGTCAAGACAGAAAGCAGAATAACCACACCTGCTATAGCTGTATTCATAAAACTCTCCTTATTTAGTTGAAATATATTTAGAGCAACCCCTAAGGAATGGTTATTGTTCGTTAAACAAGTATATTGTAAGTCCGCTTTCAATTTTCGGGAAAAAATCAGTAGACTTCTGAGGCATAACGAGATTCTTTTCAGCAACTCTTATAACTTCTTCTACTGAAGTTGGATTTAGTATAAAAGCTAAATCTCTTATACCTTTCTTTACGGTACTTATAGCATCCTTTTCATACCTAGTATAATCAACATACGCTCTAGAAGTAACTTTCTCTTCACTAAGCCCCAATATTCTCTTTAAAACCAATTCTGTCAATATCGAAACATCCAGGGAAACAACTTCTTGGCCAACTACATTTGAGATTTCCTTTATTATCTCTCCTTTCAGCTCTTCCTTAAGGGTTATAAGATAAATCTTTGAAGGATCATACATTGAATACACACCAAAACAAACCATTCCTTTTTCCTTCCTATCTCTCATTACTGTGATTAGCTTAGATATAGCAACTTCTGAAATCTCATCTGAGTAAGATATCGCTGCTATTTTAAAGTACTGAGCTAACTTCTTTATAAACTCTTCCTGTAAGAAAGACTCAACCTTTACAAGCCTTTGAGTTGGAAATATTATGAGATCCTTTGAGTACATATTGAAAAACGCAGCAAGGACATAAGAGTAAGGCTTGTTCTCATCAATTCCCTTCTCCTTAGCATACAAGAGTGCCGTCTCATACCTGTGATGCCCATCAGCTATATAGATGTTAGAGTTCGATAATTTATTAACAATGAACTCTTCTAGCTTTTTATCAGGCACCTTCCAAATAGTGTGCCTAACCCCTAGTTCATCAACTACACTCCTAGCAGTATAATCAAACTCCATGTCATAAATCTTATTGTTGATTTCAGACTCTTTGTCAGCATAGAGGAAGAAAAGAGGCTCCAAGTGTCCATTCACAGCTTCCATCAATTTCCTTCTATCCTCTTTAGGTCCCCCGAAGGTTTTTTCGTGTCTAAACACACCATTCCCGTAATCTTCTACCATCATTATAGCAATTATTCCCCTTCTTTTATAGTTCTTACCTCTAAATGAAAACTTCTGCTCATATATAAAAATTCCTTCCTCTTTGTCAGTAAAAAGAACATCTTTAAGTAACCAACTCAATAATTTCTTCTGAGCATTTTCGTACTTCCTATCCCCCTCACCTTCTGGTAAAGTTAAGTGAACTATATTATATGGACTTTTAGCAGCAAAAACCTCTCTTTGCTCAGGTGATATTATATCATAAGGTGGCGCAACCACCAAGTTTAAATCCCCTACAGCATCTTTATTGTACAAAGTTGCCTTAAAAGGTTTTATTTTGGGCATTTTTTCACCTATCTGATGTTATATCTTTCTGCAATAGATTTTAAAGTATTATTTATTTCTTTAGCAATGTCCAATAGGAAGTCACTCTTCCTTAACCTAATTTCATGAGTTATTGGTAGTTTGCCTTCAGCTATTTCCCTTAGTTCCTTCTTTATCCTGTGCACAGGTCCAGCAATGCTATGAGAGAAGAACAAACCAAATATTGTTATAAGAAGAATCTGCAAGATACTCAAAGCAACAATTGGCTTCCAGTAGAGGTCCAAAAGATTATAAGCCTTCTTCTCATAAGTCCTTGTTTCATATACCAAAACATCCGAATAAGAATTAACACTACTAAGTATCGACTGTATCTTGGCTAAAGACCTATTAAGTGAATCCAAAGTTTCAGTTTCAATACCTGATTTAGGATCATTAATAAGATTCCTCAACTCATCAACAAATCCAGGTTTAGCCTTTAGAAAATCATAAGTAGAAGTTACCAAATTTGCATATAAATTTAATCTTTCCTTAAAGGAATTGAACTTATCTTGGTACTTGGTTCCCTTGAAAACTTCCTCCAAAGTAGCAAGAGATCCATTCATATCTTCAAAAGAACACTCTTGAACTACTCTTCTCAAACTAAGAACAGCTTTGTTGACTTTGTTAACAGTTTCCTCACCTTTACCATTTGCCAACTCATAAGCTAAAGACACAATACCACCGCTAAAAGAAGAATTAAGATCCTTACTAAGAAGTTCCTTCTTTATCTCACTCGCCTTAACAACATTGCTATCAAACTTTTTTATAATTGCTGAATATTCATCAACCTTTGAAATAATCTTTGAATCCGCTTTTGATTTACTCAAAACTTTCTTCATGCCATCGAGAATAAAACCTATATCAGTGGTTCTATAAAAGTCTTTTGTTATCTCCTCAAATAAAACACCCTTTGAAAACTTCTGACTATCTATATACACAAAAAAACCAAATGATATGACAGCACTAATCAATATTAGTACAACAAACCTCAAAATGAATTTCGTTTGGAAAGGTTTATCTACGAAGTATCTAAATCTTTTCTTTTTCCCAGGCATAAACTCACCCTCCTTCTCAAAGTTATTCTAAAACAGACTCCCCTTGTAGTCAAGAAAATTTTCGTTAAAATGCTCTTGATTACTAAAGCACCAACTCAGATAACCTAAAGTTAGGTCCATCCTTACACACTAACTTGTACCCTTCTAAAGTTTTGGTGCTACATCCGTAGCATACACCTATACCACATCCCATCACTGTCTCCAAAGATACAAGAACTTTTTCCTCAGATAATCTAAGCTCTTTCATAACTTTATACATAGGTAGAGGTCCACATGCATAAACAAACTCTCCCCCATACTTCTCTCTAAAGACATCTGTAATAAATCCCTTATAGCCTACTCCACCATCCTCAGAAGATATAAAAACCTCATCAAAGAAGTGTAGGTAATCATCAAAAAACTCATCTTTGCTCTTTATACCCCAAAAAAGCCTTGATTTTTTATTCATGTTCTTCTGTAACATCGCCAAAGAAACCATATTAGCGATACCAACACCACCAGCCACCATCGAAACACTCTCACTACCTGTAATATCAAAATCAAATATAGAATTCCCTAAAGGTCCTACTATACTCAAACTTTTTCCCTCAGTAACCTCAGATAACTCTTTAGAACCTCTACCAACCACCTTAACCAGTATAGAGAACTTACCATTGTCTTTAAAAAGGAGGGTGTACGGTCTTCTAAAGAAGACTTTATCTAGTTTTATATTAACAAACTGCCCAACCTTTATAGCTTTTGCTATTCTTTTAGAAGAAAAAGTTATTTCGTGATACTTCCCCACCCTTCTATTGGATAATACTTCACACTCTTCTTCAAAAATGCTATCATAAGAAGACATATATAAAATTATATTTTAACGCTCAAGTCACTTGAAAAATACCTAATGTAAGCACTAACTTTAGAGGGAGGCTACCGCCTCCCTTGAAATCTTTACTAAATTTTAATAACTGTCATGCTACTTAAAGCAGATAAAAAATGAATGGTAAATTCTAATATTGTTATTTACTTTGTAAAAACAGGCTAAGCTTGTTTTTCAAAAATCTTCTTGAAAAAATTTTCACAGCAGCTTGATAATTTTTTACCTATGAGAATATATAATACACTTTCGAGACAGGTAGAAGAATTTATTCCTTTGGAAGGAAATAAAGTAAGAATGTACTTCTGTGGACCTACAGTTTATGACTTTGCCCATATAGGCAACTTTAGAACTTTTGTAATGTCAGATATACTTCATAGATATCTGAAGTTCAGAGGATACGATGTTACATTTGTTATGAACCTTACAGATGTAGATGATAAAACCATAAGAGGTGCAATGAAAGAAGGAATTTCCCTCAAAGAATACACAGACAGGTACGCAAAAGCCTTCTTTGAAGACTTAGAAACAATGAGAATAGAAAAAGCTACTTACTACCCCAGAGCAACAGAAACAATAAATAACATAGTTGAGTTCATAAAAGTTTTAATGTCAAAAGAACATGCATATAAGACTGAAGACGGAGTATATTTTGATATCTCATCATTCAAAGAATATGGGAAACTGTCAAAGTTAGATAAATCAAACATAAAGCCTGGCGCAAGTGGTAGAGTCAGAGTTGACGAATACTCAAAAGATGATATCGTTGACTTTGCACTTTGGAAAGCTTGGAAAGAAGAGGATGGAAACGTATATTGGGAAACGGAAATAGGCAAAGGAAGGCCAGGATGGCACATTGAATGTTCCATCATGAGTACCAAATATTTAGGAGATACCTTAGATATTCACGGTGGTGGAGTAGACTTAATATTCCCTCACCACGAAAATGAAATTGCTCAATCCGAATGTAAAACTGGAAAACAGTTTGTAAGATATTGGTTCCACGTAGAACATTTAATGATAAACGGAAGAAAAATGTCAAAATCCGAAGGTAATTTCTTTACCTTAAGGGACCTCGTAGCTAAAGGCTACAGCCCAAAAGCTATAAGATTAGTCCTAATATCAACTCACTATAGAAAACCTTTAGACTTTACAGAAGAAAAAGTGAAACAAGCAGAAAGTACTGTAAAGAATTTAGAGTTATTCATAGCAAAAATGAAAAAAGTCCTATCAAAAAACAATGAAATACCACCTACAAAACTAGACATTATAGAAAATGCTAAAAATAAGTTCGTAGAATCAATGGACGATGACCTAAATGTGCCTGAAGCACTAGGTATTGTATTCTCTCTTATTTCAGAATTTGAAAATACAAATATTACAGCTATCTCCTCAAAGGAAGCTGAAAAAATACTAAGGTTTCTGGCAGATGTAAAAAGAGTTCTAGATTTCTTTGACATGGATATAGACGAAGTACCTCAAGAAGCTCTTAGAATGCTAGAAGAAAGAGAGAATCTAAGGAAAAACAGAGAGTTCTCCAAAGCAGATGAAATAAGAAACAGACTCACAGAAATGGGATACGAAGTTATAGACACAAAAATAGGCAGCATAGTTGTGAAGTTCAAAAAATGAATTAAAAAGTAGATTAAATAATCCTCACACCCAAATTATCAACTGACAGTATTTGTATGTCATAATCAATAGAGGTTTCTTTAGATAAAAAGTCTCTTATTCTCGCCAAGTCATTGAATTTCGGAACGCCCAAAAACATAAGGCAAAACGTAGGACCACTACCAGAAATGAAGCTACCTATATAAGGAGTTTCAAATTCTCCCCCATCAAGTTCTAAGATCTTCTCAAACCCTTTGTACAAGTGTTTCCGATACTTCTGATGTAGTTCATCTTTTAAACCGATTTTAATTAAATCATATCTTCTTTTCATCACTCCGATAATCAAGCTAACAGCATACTTCATGTTTTTTACAACATCGTCAAGGGGATACATCTTGGGTAAAACTTTTCTAGCTTCCTTCGTAGAAACTTCAAACTCAGGCATTACAAAAACAAGTTTTATATCCTCAGGAAAATCAATCTTATCAAATTTATTGTAGCCGTCAAGGCTACATACAGAAAAACCTCCGATTATAGCAGGTGTCACATTGTCAGGATGCCCTTCAATCTCAATAGCCAACGGTAGTATTACCTTTTCTTTTGCTACTTTAAAATCTTCTAACTCCCCTTTTATCTTGCCTCTACTAAGTAAGTAGAGATAACCTAATGTCAATCCTCCCACAATAGCAGAAGAACTACTCCCCAATCCTCTCTTTATGGGTATATGATTCTTTACCCATATTGACAGATCAGTAGGTATTTTTTCTCTAAATTCCTTCAAAATACGAGAAAAAGAAACAAAGACTATATTTGACTCGTCCTCTTCAGGCTTAGGTCCTACCCCGAAATACTCTATTACTTTCCCTTTTCTCTCCCTAAACGAAAAGTAAGCATATATGCTCACTGCCAAACCGAAGGTATCAAAGCCACTCCCTATATTAGCTGAACTTCCAGGAACTATTACGGTACACTTTGATATATCCATACAGTTAGAATTGCTGTAAGTTCTCTAAAAATTCGTCATTATTCCTCGTTTTCAATAGAACTTCCGTAAGCTTCTGTATTATCTCCTCATTGCTCATATCACTTATTGCTCTTCTAAGTAACCATATCCTATGAAGTTTATCGTCATGTAGCAATAGTTCTTCTCTTCTCGTACCTGAAAGCTTAAGGTCGATAGCTGGGAAAATCCTCTTGTTAGCCAAATCTCTACTCAAGTGTATCTCCATATTGCCTGTACCTTTAAACTCTTCGTATATCACCTCATCCATCTTACTACCTGTATCTATCAAAGCAGAAGCTATAATCGTTAAACTCCCACCCTCCTCTATCTTCCTAGCCGAACCAAAGAAGTACTTAGGCTTCTGGAATGCACCAACTTCTATACCACCTGACATTATTCTACCTGTTGGCGGCATTATCTGGTTATAGGCTCTCGTTAACCTTGTCAAACTATCAAGAAGTATAACAACATCCATCTTCATTTCTACTAGTCTCTTAGCTCTCTCTAAAACCATTTCGGCAACTACTCCATGTCTATGCGGCTCCTCATCAAACGTTGAGCTTATAACTGTCACATTTTTAAGTGACCTCTTCCAATCTGTTACTTCCTCAGGTCTTTCATCTATTAACAATATAAACATCACAACTTCGGGGTGATTCTTACGAATTGATGTTGCAATTTTCTTAAGCAATGTTGTTTTTCCAGCCTTAGGCTGAGATACAACCATACCTCTCTGACCTTTACCTATCGGGACAAACATATCAACTATCCTAGTATCAACATCATCATGCGAGTACTCCAAATTGAACTTCTCTGTAGGAAACATCGGTGTGAGATCCTCAAAATTTGGTCTTCTGTGAAGAGGACCTGTGAAAGGAACTCCATTAACATGTGTTACCTTTATTAATCCAAAATACCTTTCGTTTTCTTTGATTGGAGGTCTGATAGTACCAACAATCTCATCACCTGTTCTTAACCCCAAAGACCTTATCTGACTTTGTGCTACATATATATCACCAGGTACCGGTAAGTAATTGTGTTTCTCTGACCTCAGAAAACCATATCCTTGGTTTTGATCTGTAAGAATCTGTAAAACTCCTCTACCATAGACTATACCACCAAGTTTAGTATGGTTTTCAACAATTTTAAACAATATATCTTGTTTTGTTCTGTATGACGTTAGTTTATAACCATAAGCCTGCTCTAGAAACTCTAGAAGCTCATCAGCACTCTTCTCCTTGAGATCATCAAGATAAAGCTCTCTTATATCATCTGAAAGAATTTTCTTCGAAGGCTTAGAAGGGATTTCCTCAACTTCAACTTCTTCTTTAATGCTTTCTAATGTCTCTTTGAATTCGTCCTCTTTTGGCTCAACCTCAACAGGCTCAGTCTCCTTCAACTCATCCTGAAAAATATTTTCTTGAGACTTAGAAAATAGATTTGACTCAAAAGAATTAGATTCAATTTCCTTTTCAATACCACCAAACATAAAAAACCTCTCTAGAAGATTTTTAGAAGAATGGAAAACCTCAGAGATATATTTCCTATTTTATAAGTTTGGAACATAACTATCAAGTTTCTTGAATGTTCCTAAGTTTTTATTGATAATAAAATAAAGTCAAAGGGGTAGGTATATGAAACTTTTCGTAAAGAATTATGTCTTTTCAGAAGGGCAAAGTCTTTTCTGGGCAGCCTTCCTCTCAATATTTTTGCTATTCTTCCTACTATTTGTACACCTCTGGATAATATCAAACTCACTCGAAAACTTCAAGACAGAAATAAAAATAACTGCATTAATGAATACATCTAAATTGATTTACGACAAATACGGTGGTGCTACCACCAATGAGACAGGAACGAAAAGCCAAACCAAAAAAGGTAAATCATGGCTTTCATTCTATGAAGAAGAATCCTCAGGCTTTGACTTACTCTTACAAAGCAAATCGAAAGGAAAAGAAACAGCTAAAGAAAAAGAAGAAAACCCAAAATTCAAAGATTTTTCATACATTTTAGGTTACATCGTAACAAATTACGGTTTACCAGCAGATGAAAAGGAGTTACTTACCAAAGACCTATGGAATATAGAGGTAATAAAGGGAGAAAAATTAATAGCTTCTTCTGACATCGAAAGCTTAGATAAAGGGAAAATATCAATAAAGAACCTATTTAGAATAAAAAAGGACTCAACAGAAAATAATTTCGTAGTTGAAGAAAGAAACAGAGGCTTCTTCGTAGGATATGATGAAGTAATAAAAGGCTACACTTTCAAAGATGAGGACCTAACAGTAGGAGTGGGATACATAGAAAAACCTCTTGTCTTCCCATATACACCTCTTATATTTTATTTCATCCTCTCACTAATCCTAGCTTTGATCTTCATACCCATAAAGTTCCTTCCCGAGAAAATAAAGCTATACGTAGGTATAGCTCTACTCATAGTAGTAGCACTAATATTATACTCATCATACTCTAATTACTTAAACTATACAGTATATTCCAAATCTGAAGAGGTAAAGCCACTAATAAGCGACTTATTCAAATTACTCCAAGAAAAAGGGCTTGTAAACAGCAAAGAAGAATTTGTTCAATACCTATCGAAAGAAGTAGGAGACATAAAAGCGATTTCTTATACATCAACTGACGGAACTTTTGACATTGAACCTAGTTCTTTAAAATACTATCAAAATTTATTTTTAACAACATTCACACTGATATACCTCATAGCATTTTTATTATCACTTGGCGTATTTTACTATTCTGCTAAAGGTGGGCTAGAGAAGTGGCTGAATGCATTTTATAACTACAGTGTTGTTTACATATTCATCATTATAGCTTTATTGCTAGTATTTATACTGATAGGAGTACCTTTCCTATTTACCATAATAATGAGTTTCACCTCTCTATCTAGATACCTATCCGACCTCAACCTTGCTAGGCAATTCGTAGGATTATACAACTACCAAGATATACTGAATATTCACCACATCTTAGCGATGATAGGATTCGAAAAATCAAAAGAAATAGTAGAATCATCTCCTTTCTTCGTAAGGAATTTCCCTAACTTCTATCAGGTGTTAATCAACACCTTCCTTTATACCTTCTTCTCAGTTATAATTCAGGTAACACTAGGTGTCTTATTCGCTGTTATCCTCAACGATAACAGAGTAAAAATAAGAGGGATGTACCAAGTTCTTCTCATCTTACCCTGGGTAATTCCAACATACATTAGCGCTCTTCTGTGGAGAGAAGCACTAGGTCAATATGGTATCTTCAAACAACTTTTTGATTCAATAGGTCTGGAAGGGTTCAATATATACGCAAACAGTACAGTATACTTCTTATCGATTTGCTTTGTTAGTGCGTGGTATGCATTCCCATTCATAATGATTGTAACATTAAGCGGATTACAAGGAATATCTGAATCGGTAAAAGATGCTGCATTAATAGATGGTGCTGGATGGTTCACAAGACTCTTTTCTATTTATCTACCTTTAATAAGGCCTACCTTACTACCATCAGTACTACTCTCCTCTATATGGACTTTTAATAACTTTAACATTGTCTACCTCTACACCGGTGGGAATGACGCGTATGACATACTTATAACAAGAATATACGATTTTGTTTCGAGACCAGACCTTAGAGTATTTACTTATGGATATGCTGCAGCCTATTCTACGCTAGTTTTCATCATATTGCTTATCTACATACTAGCATTTGCTAGAATAACAAAACTAACCGAAAGAACTTATTAGGAGGGATTATGAAAAGGATTTATTACGTATTAATTCAAGTATTTTTGATATTGTCCGTAATCTTACTTCTTTTGCCTGTACTTTGGGTGGTTTTAATATCTTTTTACTCTAGGGATCTAATGAGGACTATATTCTCAGAAATACTTCACGGGAGATTACATCTATCTAGCCTTACACTAGGAAATTATCTCTATATTCTTACAGATCCTAATTTCTTACAGTGGCTTTTAAACAGTGCTATAGTTGCTGCTAGTGTGGCATTTGTTAGTACATTCATAGGATTCATGGCAGGATACGGCATATCAAGGTATCAATTCCCCGGCAGAAGAGTATTCCTAATATCTCTACTTGTAACTCAGCTTTTCCCAATTGCAATGATGATAGTTCCTTTCTTGATAATAATGTCACTACTAGGACTAATCGGAACACTCCAAGGATTAAGTTTGGCATATCTAGCCACAACATTACCTTTCTCTATATGGATACTCAAAGGCTTCTTTGATACAGTTCCTTCCGATATAGAAGAAGCTGCCGTAGTTGATGGAGCGAATTTGTTACAGCTAATTGGATACGTACTCATTCCTATATCACGTCCTGCTTTAGCAACATCCTTCATATTTTCATTCGTTACATGTTGGAATGAATACGCTATTTCTTTTGTATTCCTATCAGATGTTTCGCTTTACACTCTACCACCAGGTATAAAATCATTACTCGACAATAATGACCTTTCAGGCTTTGCAGCTGCTGTAGTTTTAGTATCAATACCAGTAGTATTTCTATTCATGTACATAAGAAAAGAATTAGTAGAAAGCGTAACACTAGGTTCAGTTAAGGAGTAGAAAATGTTTATTCCGTTATTTGACATAAACAACAGGGGAAGTGGCATTACCTTTACTCCATTCATGACACTGATAATAATATCCAATATTATCGTATTTGTTTATCAGAGCTTTCTTATTCCAGATATTCAAGCGTTCTTTAGAGAATGGGGGGTAGTTCCTTTAAAAATACTGAAAGCAAATGAAATAATTTCCGACATTCCATACTATCCATATATAACACTCATAACATATTCATTTATTCATGCTAACTTTTGGCACATATTAGGCAACATGTGGTTTTTCTTCATATTTGCTAATGATGTTGAAGCAAGGATGAGACCTATAATATTTCTTTTATTCTATCTAGGTGGAGCTATCATAGCAGCTATTTCCCAAATACTCTATACAACAAATTGGAATCTAAACATAGAAAACGCCTACTCTAACAAAGAATTACTAGCCAGTCTTTCAATACCTTTAGTAGGAGCTAGTGGAGCTGTTAGTGCTGTCTTAGGTGCTTACATTAGGTATTTCCCTGAAGCGGAGATTGCTACATTAATTTTATTCTTCTTCATAACGATTATACCCATATCTGCGATATGGTACATAGGTGGTTGGTTCGTCTACCAAGTAATAAATGCTCTAGCTAACCCACAATCAAGTGTCGCATGGATTGCTCACATCGCCGGATTTGTTTACGGATACCTCTTCGCTAGTGTGTACAAAGGTAAAGAAGAATACTAGATATGCCTGTTGATATAGTCAACTTCCTCATATACAACTTTCAATTTTTTCTGGTGGCATTTACAAGAACAATTGGCATGCTTTCAATACTACCACTTTTAAGTGGCATCAATGTACCCAATAGGGTAAGAGTGGTACTAGCATTCTTTTTATCGTATATAATTTTCCCTATCATATCTCAGATGGGATATGAATTACCAAAAAGTCTAGGAGACTTTTTCTTTTTGCTTGTTGGCGAGCTGATAATAGGTTTGCTCATTGGTTTCTTCGTTTTCCTAATAGTCTTTGCTTTTCAATTAGCTGCTCAAATATTTTCTACTTCATTTGGGCTTGGATTCATAGAAGTTGTTGACCCTCTTTCTGAAACTAGCATACCAACTTATGGTACGTTACTCCTAATATTCGCAACAATGGTTTTTATTGCAGTTAATGGACCATTTCTATCATTTCAGGCAATAATTGAAAGCTACAAAAAAATATGGCTTTCAAATATCAGAATAGAAACAATAGAGGCAGCTGCAAAGTTTATTGTTAGTGGATTCAATGCGATGTTCCTCATCGCTCTACAAATCTCCATACCAATAATAGGTGTTATCTTCATAGTAGACATAGTTATAGGCATCATAGCCAAAACAGCTCCACAGATGAACGTTCTAAACCTTGGTTTTGATGTAAAAATAGTGCTAGGGCTAATACTCGTCATAATTTTTATCGGTCCTATACTAACATTGATGCAAGATGTCATAAAAGAAGCCTTTTATAAAATCTGGCACTTCCTCAAGATGTTCTAAAAATTCTGATAAAACTCTATCTTTAAGCTCCTACTCATAAGGCTTCTAAGTGATTCGAATGGTGATTTCCCTTCATAAAGAAGTGAAAAAACTTCGTTCACTATCGGCATTTCAATATTATTTATTTCTGCCAATCTCTTTATTGCAGGTGTACTATAGTACCCTTCTGCAACCATCTTTGAACTTTTTATTACCTCCTCAGGTTTCTCACCTTTTGCTATCCTTTCGCCAAGTCCCCTATTCCTACTATGCCTACTAGTACATGTAACTATTAAGTCACCCACACCAGAAAGCCCAAAGAATGTTTCAAACTTTCCTCCCATCTTAATCCCAAATCTAGAAATTTCATGAAGTCCCCTAGTTATAAGAGACGCTTTAGCATTATCTCCTAACATTAGCCCATCACATACACCTGCGGCAATAGCTATTATATTTTTCGTAACGCCCGAAATCTCAACACCCCTTATATCATCCCAAACATAAACCCTAAAACTCTCAGAACTTATTGATGATTGTATTTCTTTAGCTAGATTAAGGTTATCCATTGCCAAGGTAATAGCACACGGTAATCCTAAAGCCACTTCTTCAGCATGACTAGGTCCCGAAAGAACACCCACATAAGAAACATCTATTTCATCAATTATTATCTCCGTTGGAAACTTTAATGTCTCAAACTCTAACCCCTTGGTACAGCTTATTACTATTTTGCCTTTGAGAACCTCCCTGAATTCCTTCAAAGTACCTCTTAGATACTTTGAAGGTACAACAACAAAAACAACATCTCTATCACTCAAATCTTGAGGCTCTGAAACCAAAGTGACTGATGAAGGAATTTTAACCCCTTTGAGATAATCAGGGCTCTCGCCATATTTCTCGATGTAATCTATCACTTCTCTCCTTCTAACCCACAACTTAGCATCATTATTTTTTGAAAAAACTATTGACAAAGCTAAACCCCAACTACCTGCTCCGATAATACCTACCTTCATAAAACCACCTATGTTTTCCTTTTTTTCTTTTCTGATGCTGGAAACAAAACATTGTTCAGTATCAACCTGTATCCTGGCGAATTAGGTGTAAGGGAAACATCAGTCGGCGGGTCACCAACATAGTGTGAATAATCCTCAGGATCATGCCCACCTAAAAAACAGAAAGCACCTTTGCCAAGCTCACCTCTTATATACTTAGCATAACCAGGCAAACTATCACCATAGTCAGCAAGGATTGTAATACTTTCTTTCATTCTCCCTTTATTAAATGCTGTTGTTTGCCCCAGAAATTCCTTTACCTTAGTCGTATGATTTTGTACCAACATAGTACTCACAGGATCGTACTTTGCTGAAAATTCTTTCAAATAAAAATAATTCGGATGATTGTAAGAAATAGCGTAGTTCGGATAATCAATGTCAGAGTACTCGTAAACATAAGGGTCAGTAATAATTGAGAAATCTTTAAAAGCAAAGGTTATATCAAAGTTTAGTTTTGAAGAATAATTAGGATCAACAGGTGTACCATCAAAAATTTCAGGCACAATATCAGTATTAATTGCAGACAAAGCTATATCCAAAGTATCAGCTCCAGCACACATACCAAAAAGGAATCCTCCGTTCTCTACATATTCCCTTATCTTCATTGTTACCTTAGCTTTCATTTCTCTTACACTCCTGAAACCTTTGCTTTTCGCCATATTCTCAAGGTATGAAACCATTTTTATATACCACGGAGAAGAGCCATAACTAGAAAAAAACTTACCAAACTGGCCGGTAAAATCTTCATGGTCAAAATGAAGCCAATCTATCTGATACTCTTCTAGCTTTCCTTCAAGAATATCCTCATCAGTAAGCTCAACAAACGGAATATTCGCATACTTCAAAGCTATCTCAACAGCATCGTCATAAGGCAAATCTATCTTGAGTCTGTATAATCCTATTCTTGGCGCTTTGGTCAACTTTATTATATTCATGTTTTCAGTATTCGTAATACTTGAGAGGTTTACCCAGTCCTCACTAGTTACCACCTGATAAACAATGTTTTCCTTCTTCAACAATTCTTCTGTAAATCTATTCAAAGGTACAACAAAGCTCCCACCCCTATAATTCAGAAACCAGTACGCTTCAATACCATTTGCTAATGTATTGTAAACAATTCCATAAGGTTTAAGATGATCTACTTGCTTAGTATCCATAGGTATCAAAATAAAATCTCCGTACGAGTGACCAAAAACTAAGAACAAAACAAGAACTAAGCACAGCTTTTTGAATACCATTACTGAATTATACAACTAAAAAAAGCCCCTTTTCTAATTTTTATACTCAAAGTGCTTCTTAAGCACAGGATTCTTACAGGAAAATTCGCTATTTACAACTTAATCAAGAATGTGCTGAAAGCACATTTCAAGTAATTCTATCTCCCACACCACTTCTCAGAAAGGCTTTGCCCTACTTCATTCTCAACAACATCTAAACAAAAAAGTACTACTCAGCACTAACATTATTAAGCACAAGTGCTAATTGATACGAAGTGTTTCAAGCACAAAGTACTAAACATATTACATTGAAAATGAATTATCTTACAATTACAATTCAAATGAAGGAGTAGGATATGACAAATAAAAAAGTTATAACATATCTAATCTTAAACATAGTAGGGTTAATATCTATGATTACTATTAATCTCATGTCAACCTTAGGTATAATAGGAGGCATAAAACTAGATTATATATCAAATAAGTACTTCACTATACTGACACCCCCAGGCTTTTCCTTCTCTATATGGGGGATTATATACCTACTTCTGATTCTTTTTATTGGTTATCAAATTTATTCAATTATCAAAAAAGAAAATCACATAATTCTAAAGCCAGGTATATGGTTTTTCTTGAGTTCAGTTTTTAACATATCTTGGGTTTTTGCTTGGGACTATCAGATGATAGAGATTTCGTTCTTATGCATTCTCTTAATTCTCATATCGCTAATAATGGTTTACAAAGGTATAGGTATCGGGAAACTAGAAGTTTCTTGGGTTGAAAAATTATTCATGTACATACCATTCAGTATATACTTAGGATGGATAACAGTAGCTACACTCTTAAATTTTCTAGTTTTACTGACAAAACTAAACTTCACGCTTTACTTAAACTACCAAGATTTCTGGGGATTAGGTGGTTCAATACTCTTACTATTCATAACTCTGTCAGTGTTGTTTTTCAGAAACGACATATTCTACGCACTAACAATAATCTGGGCATCCTCGGGAGCTCTATACTCAAGACTATATGACACAAGAATAGTAGTGGACAGCTTTACAACTTCATCTTTAATTGCAACTATAACTATAGTGACTTTGTACACATTAATAAAACTGATAAGAGGCAAAATATACTCTTTCTAATGTGTCCTCAGCACCAATATGCTTTTAGCATCCTTAGAAGACTTTGCAAACTTACTATTTATTGTAGAAAGCTCTACCTCCTACAAACTCTTCAGCAGTTGAATAAGTGCTTAAAGCACAAAAGAAAAGAGTAATTTTAAATACTTTTATGTCTACTAAATCTCTGAGTTTTTTACAATCAAATATAACTTTCCATAAGCGTATTTCATACGCTATAAAGTATTACATTAAATGATAAACTACAACAAAAAGTAAATATTAAGGTACGGAATAACTGGCAGACTGATTTTGAATTCTTTCACTTCAAAACTAGTTCCTGGATAAATCACACCTAGTTGTAAATTAAGAAGGCTATCCCACAGAGAAATAGTCATTCCAATTGAGTACATTGGAGAATGAACAAAATTGCTATAAAAGAGTATCCTACTGTCCTGGCTATCTAATTTTGTCAGAAACTCAAAATAAATTGGCAAATAAAATTTTTCACCCAAAGACAAAAATTCAGAATACACGAATCCACCAACAAACCTCTCATTAGCCTCACTACCACTCGAAATTTTAAAAGTGAAACCTAAAACAAAGACATTATAAGGAACAATTTCCTGCGCCAAACTCAAGAAAACTGTAGAAATAGGTGGATTTACCCTAAAATTTGATATTGAATAGGCTTTTAACACTCTGTCACTTTCATCTATTATACCTTCTAATGAAGCACCAAACATCGTAATTCTATCACTGAATAACTCTATTTCTTGTACTAATTTAATTTCAGCATTGTAGATACCTATAATGTATTGGGACCACTTTATTTTTGTATTTACACCCAAAGAATAGAATTTATAAGAAAACCCAATATCCATTAACCCCAATTTCAAATTTTTTTGAGGTACTGAAGGGAAAATTTCAATGATACCATCATTCTCTACCAACATAGCTTCAGAAAACCTGAAGATACCAAAAAGAATAAGAAATAAAAACAAAAACCTTCTAAAAAACAACATCATAACTTCACACCTTTTACCTAAAATAGTGAAAATTCTCAGAAGGTTTTTTCAACAAATCTTCAATTCTGTTGTAAGAACCTTGTGTTTTAAGTACTTTTAATGGTAAAAACTACTTTTCTGTAGCTATGTAGTCTTTACATACTAGATTCTTGAACACACTAAATTACTTACACTTTGTATTGCTTAGGAAACTCTTTTAGGGAAATCTTTTAAGAAGAGATGATAAGCATCTCTACGATAAAAATGGGTGGGTGGGCGGAAATTATTAATTTTTGCTAAAGTAAATTCAAGAAAATCTGAGTTTCCAATACAATTACCTCTATTAGAGAAAACTAAGAACTAGTTTATTTATTGTCAAGGACCACCCATCTATGAGGAAGAAGAAAAGTATTTTCAAAGGAAAAGATACAACAACAGGTGGTAAGAAAAACATACCCATGGACATGAGTAAGCTAGAAACAACTATATCTATTATCAAAAAAGGAATAAGCAATATGGCTCCCATGTAAAAAGAAACAGTAAGTTCATTCACTATAAATGCTGGAATAAGAACATAAGTAGGGACATCATCTTTTGTCTTAGGTCTCGGTAAATTAGCTAATTTGATAAATTGATATATGTACTTTTCGTTAGTCTGCTTAAACATAAACTCTCTAAAAGGCTTCATAGTGTTATCAAATGCTTTACCTATCTCCATTTTACCATCAATGTAGGGTTTTATACCTTCACTGTAAGACTTTGTGAATATGGGCCACATTATGTAAAGAGTTATGAAAAGAGCCAATCCCACTATAACCTGGTTAGGCGGGATATTTTGAGTAGTCAAAGCTCTAGGTATAAAAGCCAAGACTATATATACCCTTATAAAAGATGTTAACATTATTAGAATTGAAGGAGCTAAAGAAAGTACAGTCAGAAGTAGAAGAATTTGAAGTGAAACGGAAACTTCTTGAGGGGTTCTAGCCTGGTCAACACCGATAGTAAACCTAGGCAGTGGAACATTCTGAGCAAAAACCGAAGTAGAAACAAAAAGAAGCAAAAACACAACTACCACAAATCTTAACAATTTCATAACCTCGAATTATTCTAGAAAGGGTAAACTAATAATTTCAAGTTTACAGGATGAGGGCGTGAGCCCTCATGTAAAAAAATAATTAAGACTTAAGCTCTTTGTATTCCCTAAGTATCTCAGACAATCCCGGTTTAGCGTCAGCAAATAACATAAGGGTATTCTCTTTGATAAAGAGAGGGTTAGGTATTCCAGCAAAACCTGGAGCTAAACTTCTCTTTATCACAATAACCGTTTTAGCCTTATCAACATCAAGTATAGGCATACCATAAATTGGCGTGTCCTTAGCATCTCTAGCCATAGGGTTAACAACATCGTTAGCACCAACAACTATAGCGACATCCGTATCAGGCAAGAGATCATTGCTCTCCTCAAGCGTTTTTAACTTATCATAAGGTATGTCAACCTCAGCAAGCAAAACATTCATATGTCCTGGCATTCTACCAGCAACAGGATGTATAGCAAAATAAACTTCCTTACCGTCTTTAGTTAGCTCATTATAAAGGTCTCTAACAGCACTCTGAGCCTGAGCGACAGCCAAACCATAACCTGGCACTATTGCAATTGTATTTGCAGACTCCAAAATCATAGCAACCTCTTCAGGGGTTGTAGACTTAACTTTGCCTTGGTAGAAATCTTTACTATCCTTTGATTCTGCCATCTCTGGAGGAGTTATATTACCGAGTAGTATCCCGTAGAAATCTCTATTCATTGACTTAGCCATTATCCTAGTCAAAATCAAGCCAGAAGCACCAACAAGAGCACCAACCATTATAAGCCCGTGGTTTAAGAAAACGAATCCTAATGTACCTGCCGAAAGACCTGCATAGGATATAAAGAGTGAAATGACAACGGGCATGTCAGCACCACCAACAGCAAGAGTAAGAGACAAACCAAGCAGTGAAGCAAGAACAAGTATCCCAATCATGTAAAGTATATTCTGAGGGTAGAGGGTAAGAAGAACAGCAAAAACAATTATACCTACAAGTAATAGGAAATTGATGAGATTCTTAGCAGGTAAAACTATAGGTCTTTCAGTTATGAGTCTCTGTAATTTAGCAAAAGCGACCATACTACCCCAGAATGTAATAGTTCCTACAAACATATCAAGAGCGACAGCTCCATGGAAATACATTGCCTTAGTAGCTTCATCAAATGGCAACTTCTGAACATTTACAGGCAACTCTCCTTTCAAGAACTCAACAATAGCAACCAAAGCCGAAACGCCACCACCAAACCCATTAAGTATAGCAACAAACTGAGGTATAGCTCTCATGTCAACAGCATAAGCAGAAACAACACCAATGATAGAACCTATCACCAACCCTATAATTATCAAATCATACGAGAGTATGCCTTTGTATAGGAGTGTAGCTGTTATAGCAATAAGCATTCCAAGAGCACTGAGAAGATTACCCTTCCTAGCAGTCTTAGCAGAAGTGAGCAACTTAAGACCAAAAATGAAAAATATCACTGTGAAAAGATAAAAAACTGTTTGGTACTCAGTAGCAACATTCCTTAGAAAATCCATATTAACCTCCTACTTTTTCTTTTTATCACCCTTAAACATTGCCAACATTCTATCAGCTATGAAGTAACCACCAACCACATTGATAGTTCCCATAAGGAGAGCGATAAACGCAAGAATAGTTGTCAAAGATGTATTAGCTTTACCAGTCACCTCAATAGCACTAACGACCATTATAGAAGCCATAGCGTGCGAAGCAACAACCAAAGGAGTATGTAATATTGGTGGTACCTTAGTTATAACCTCAAAACCTATAATCAGAGCCAAAACAAAAAGAATTATAGCTGCAATTATTGGATCCATACACACCTCCTATTCACCTAATGCTTTTTTAACAAGCTGATTAACAATCTCTCCATCCTTAGTAACCAAGGTAGAAGATATTATCTCATCAGAAACATCTATATTTATCTTACTATCCTTGACTAACAATGATAAGAAGTTTTTAATATTGTTCGCATACATCTGGCTAGCATGTACAGGTACTGTACTCGGTAAATTGATGAGCCCTATTATTTTCACATTATTGTACTCATATATTTCACCAGGTTTGGTAAGCTCACAGTTTCCGCCTTTCTCGGCAGCTAGGTCAACAATTACTGATCCTGGTTTCATCATCTCAACCATCTCTTTTGTTATCAAAACTGGTGCTTTTTTACCTGGAACAGAAGCAGTGGATATAACAACATCACTATACTCCAAAACTCTTAACATCATTTCTCTTTGCTTCTGATAAAACTCTTCAGACATTGCCTTAGCATAACCTGACTTATCGCTAGCCTCCTTTGTCTCTAATCCTAACTCTATAAACTTTCCACCAACACTTTGAACCTGTTCCTTAACCTCAGGTCTAACATCATAAGCCTCAACAACAGCACCAAGTCTCTTAGCAGTTGCAATAGCTTGTAACCCGGCAACCCCTGCTCCCAAAACAAAAACTTTAGCAGCCATCAGGTTACCAGCAGCAGTCATGAACATCGGGAAAACCTTAGGCAAGTACTCAGCAGCAATCAAAACAGATTTATAGCCAGTAATTGTAGCCATTGAGCTCAGTACGTCCATACTCTGAGCCCTAGTTATTCTCGGTATGAGCTCAAGAGAAAAAGAAATAATACCTTTACTAGCAACAACTTTTGCAACTTCAGGATTAGCCAATGGCTCAGTCATACCTATGATGATAGAACCACTCTTGATTTTATCCAAATCCGAAAGGTTATTTTTGTCTGCTCCTGGTGCTCTTACATAAGTTATAATATCCGAATTTAAAACTTCATCTCTATTACCAATAACAGCACTAGAGTTCTTGTAATCTTCATCAGAATAATAAGCTCCTACCCCCGCTCCACTCTCAACTATAACCTCAAAACCCATCTTTACCAAAGCAGGTACAACCTGAGGGATAATAGAAACCCTTCTCTCACCTGGAAAGGTCTCCTTAACAACTCCTAACCTCATAATAACCCCTTTGAAAAATATTAATAGATTGTAAAGAAAAAACTCTCCAAATTCAAATTACACCAAGGTGCTCACAACCTGTGTTTTAAATACTTGTGTTCTAAACACTTGTGTTTTAAACACTTGTGTTATAAAAACCTTACATCAAGTAATATTTTATAACATTTCCAATTGGAAATGTGATAGCATTTCTAACCAATTAAGTTAGAAGCTCTATCGTTATTTAGTTTCATATAAATAAGGTAAATACCAAGCATCCCGATATAAAAATAGATATTTTTTCAATATCACACCGTGCTTCATAGCACATTCTTAATGTGCTTTAAGCACTTAAGTGATTAAAGACTAATTAAAGAAGCTTAATTTTAAAGAAAAAGACAAAGCATGTCACAAGTTAGACCTGCGACAGGTTTAACCTGTGAATTTTTCAGCGCAATCCAAAAGATTTGAATAGAATCAACATAATTGGTTATACTTAATTTTGTGATAGACTTAAACAATATAAAAATACCTGTCTCGGCTATATTTGGACTCTTGATAGGTCTAATAATAGGTATAATCGTTGGGATTATAAACAAAGGATACTTTCTAGAAATAATTATGAGGTCAATACTAAGCGGGATAATAATGGGAGGAGTTCTATTTCTGGTAGAACAACTACTTCGGAACTACGCTCCTGAAATCTTTGAAGAAAGCACAAACAACACTAGAATTGACATAAAAGAAGAGGATGAAAACATATCTCTAGAAGAAATATACGGTAGCGTCAAAGAAGAATCTCCAGAACCTAGGGGTCAAGAGTACACTTTCGGAGATAATTTCCAGGAATCAATATCTGCTTTTGAAAGTGCTGATAGGACTCCCGAAGAAACGACATTCAGCGAATTAAATGAGTTTTCCCTTAAATCAAGTTTTCCGGAATTTGAAAGAGAATCTTCAGTAGAAGAGTCTTTAGGAAATTTTGAAGAACAAAAAGATATAAACCAAACTCCAGAATTTTCACCGGTTGAGTTTAGGAAAATTGAGATAACACAAAGTGAACTAGGGGTAACAAAAGAAAGCAAAGGTGGTATGACAAACGAATTCATAATACCCCCAAAAGGAAGCAAACCGATACCAAAAGATTACAAAAAGTTAGCTCAAATAATTAGAACAAAATTACATGAAGAGGAGTAAAATTAACACAACAGCAATACCAACAGCTATTATCGCTATATTAACCAGCCAAAAAACTAATTTATTATCAAATCCTTCATCCCTACCAAAAGATACACCTTCGCTAACTTTCCCTTCTTCTATTTTCTGATCCGTAAATTCAACGGGAATCTGCTTTTGTTGAGGTTGAGCAGTGACAAATAGCTGTTCTTTTCCTACACCCTCTGACTTCGTTTTCTCTGCTTTAATTTTTATATCTTCTTTTGTTATAAATTTACCTATGAAACCAGGTCCCAACTCCACGTACACAAGATACCTACCAAAATCCAGCTTTTTCACGAAAAGCACTGTGGATCTCTCTTCCTTTCCTAAAGAAAAAAGTTCAGCTGTTGACTGCTCAGGATTAACAGTAACGTAAACAACATCACCTTGCTTCATCTCACCGACAGTTATACCCTCAATAGGTGCAAGAACTGGTTGTACCTCAAATTCATAAATACCTTTAGGTTCTTCCTCCGTAGCTTCAAATTTACCCAACTCTATAAACTTCAAACTTTTTGGGATTTCTATCCCCAAATTCTTGAGAAAATTATAGAATTCAAACAAATCTATCCTTTCATACGAAAATCTTACTACTGCTCTGTCATCGCCAAACATGAACGGTATATAAGTATACAAGAATCTCCTAATGTCTATTAAGGTTTTACCTTCCTCTGTAACTTTTAGCAAAGACTTCCTAAAATTATCATCAGAGTAGAATAACTTCTGAACTCTAGAGGATATATCTTCGTCTATCCTAAAGCTAGAATAACCTTCTGAAATTTTCTTCACTAACTCTTTCCAAGGTAGCTCTATGTTCTGCTTTGTTATTTCCGGATCAGTTGAAAAATAAGCTCTAACAAAGTCTATACTACCACTCCTTTTATTCAAGAACAAAATGACCACTCCAGAATATATGGAAAAAGAAATTTTCATTTTAAAAACGATTATATCTTTCTGAAGCGAATTAAGAAACATCAATAATCTATCAGGATTCTCTCTGAACTTTTCAAGTAGAAACTCTGCAATATTTCTTGGTATACCCCTACTCTCAAGTTCACTAATATCCATAAAATCATTTTCTAAGATTAAAAAAATTTTTTCAATATTTTTTAATCAAAAACACATTTTTATACTCACTCATCAGCCTAACAAATTATTAGTAAACTCAAACAGTCAACCTGAAAAATGATAAAACCTTTTAAGAGTGCAAATATGCTTCGTATTTCTAAGATAAAGATGTGTGATGTGCTTCATAGCACTTTGTGCTTAATAGCACCTTGTGCTTCATAGCACTTTCTCAATTTTTTATATTACAGAGAGCAGAGGGAGACGAGGTTTCTCTTCAGAGGATTAGAGTGTGGAGCACTTAACAGCACTTTTTTAAGATACTTGAGGTAATTCGTAGGGTCCTAACGGAAATTCCTTATTAAACATTGGAAATTATAAAGAGGCTTTGGCTCTTTACATCAATTAGGGTATGGGGCGCTTAGTAGCACTAGTGCTTAATAACACAAGTGCTTATTAGCACTTTCTTAATTCGTTTATTCTAGAGAGTGTAGAGAGACTTCGTCTCTCTACAATAATAAGGGTGGAAGGGTGGAACTACTTAAATGTTCTTACTATCACATTTTTAATTAAGTGCTTCATAGCACGTCGTGCTTAGTAGCACATTCTTGTTTTAAATTGAGAAACAGCAGTAACCTGTGAGTTTTTCAAATCCTTACTAGTTGAAAAGAGAAGGTTTTGTAAATTATTCTTATTTTAAGGTATTGGATATGGATAAGATGGAAAAACCGAGTAGCGGTTTTAGGTATGCTAGAGTACCAGTAAACATAGAAGCAGAATATGAATTTAAAAGTATAAAAGGAAAATGCAACATTGTGGATATTTCCGAAGGAGGCATGAAAATACAAGTAAAGCAAGTATTTGTACCTGGAGATATGATAAGAGTTAAATTCCCAATAATTCATGAAGGTAAGGTTATAAGCATAGATGCTTGGTGTATCGTCAGAAATTCTAGCGGAAACGAGATAGGTGTAGAATTTGACGAACTATCAAACGAACACCGTAAATTACTTGTAACATACGTTGAAAATCTACTACTAAGACATGGTAAAGACAGATACGAATCTATTGAATAATTGGGGTTTCTATGAATTGGGGAAAATCTGTTTTTTCGGAAGTTAACAAACACTTTGTATCAAATCCCTATCCTACTTTCAACGAATACATAAAAATTAGCCTCAGATTACTTAAAAATAGCCCAGTAAAGAATGCTTACATAAGAGCAATAATAGACGGTGGCTCTAGGTACATAAAGATGCAACCTTCCAAATACACGAACAACTTCGTATACTACACCGGCTGGCTAAAAATTTCCCAAAAATTCATTAACTATCATTTTGTATTAGACACAGGTAATAAAGTTTTCTTCTATACAAGAAAAGGTATATTCTCATATTTCCCTACAGAAGATAACGATTTTGTAATAATAGCAGATTTTGAGAATCCTGACTGTGTACCAAAATCTGTTTTTTACCAAATATTTCCTGATAGGTTTGCTCAAGGCAAACCAGAATTAGCGGTGAAAACCGGTGAATACGAATACAAAGGATTCAAAACCCTAAAGGTAGAATTCAATTCAGAGCCGTTACCGTACTCAAGAGGAAGGTGCTTAGACTTCCATGGCGGTGACTTGTATGGAATAATTCAAAAAATACCCTATCTCAAGGAACTAGGCATCAACGCCGTATACCTAAACCCAATATTCAAAGCTCTCACACACCATAGATACGACTGTATAGATTACTTTGAGGTAGATCCACACTTAGGCGGAAACGAAGGGCTAAAAAATTTAGTAGAAGAGTTACATAAAAATGGAATAAAAATAATCCTTGATGTTTCAATAAACCACACAGGCACAGAACACAAATGGTTCAAAAAGGCTCTGGAAGACCCAAATTCTGAGAAAAGAGGATTTTACTACTTTGATGACAAAGGTAATTACCGAGGTTGGGCAGGATTAGATGACTTACCACAGCTAAACTATAACTCAAAGACTTTAAGGAAGATAATATTTGAAGATGAAAACTCTCTCGTAAGATTCTGGATAAAGAATTATGATATAGACGGCTGGAGATTTGATGTCGCAAACGATACTGGAAGGAACAGCAGAGACCAATTCGGAAACGAAATATTCCAAAAAATTAGAGAAGCCGTAAAGTCTATCAAAAAAGATGCTTACCTAATAGGAGAACATTGGGAAGACAATATAAGCTATTTACTTGGAGACCAATTAGACGGATGTATGAATTACTTCGCCTCATCAAGACCCCTTAGATGCTTCGCTGGAGAAGTAGACTGGTTCTTAAGAAATATTGTTGAGCCCAATAGGAATCTAGATGCTTATTCAGGAACGGACCTAGAAATGCAAATAATACAACACTTTACCAGAATACCCAATCAAGTAGCATTTCTACAGTTTAACTTACTAGATTCTCACGACATGCCAAGATTCCATAATTCACAAAAATTTTACTTTGATGTTTATAAGGGAATGATGATAATACTATTTCTTTTACCCGGAACAACTTCAGTATACTATGGTGATGAAATTGGGCTAAGAGGAAGATCAGACAGCGTAGAAGGATGTAGATACCCTATGGAATGGGATGAAACAAAATGGAATAAAGATTTATTAACTCTTTACAAAACATTAATTAAACTAAAAACTTCTGAAGAAGCACTACAAACAGGGGCTTATAAACCTGTATTTGCAGACGATGACACATTTGCTTTTGTAAGATTCACGGAAGAAAAGGCATTTTTAGGCGTTATTTCAAAGGCTAACGAAGAAAAAAGTATAAAAATCCCAACTTATGTAGCGGGTGTTTTTGAAAGCAAAGGCAAAGACATATTCACTGGCGAAGAGTTTAAAGCAAATGGCGGCTATTTAGATACTAAAGTTTCAAAAAAGAAACAACTGCTAATTGAATTCAATTGCGATAACTAAATATTCATAGCTGGTAAACTATTTGGTTAGGTCCAACTAATTTTGATTTATAGCAAGCCTTTTCAACATTAGATATAAGAGTCTTTGCATCTTCACCATCATCAGGATAGGTTTGAATTCCCATACTCAGCGTTAACCCAAAAACAACTCCCGATATGCTCAAAACTTCTTCATTTATCCTGTGGAGTAGCCTATTAGCAAAAAGTAAAGCACCTTTCTTATCTGTATGTGGAAGTATCATACCGAATTTACTCATGCTAAACCTAAACGCTTCATCTTCTGCTCTCTTCGATGAATTTATTATTGAAGCCACACTTATAACAGTTTGAAGAGCAACTGAGGTATGACCAGAAATTGTTGCACTCTCAAGTCCGTTGATTTGTAATATTAACAAAGAAAATTTATGACCATGTCTTTTTGACCTATTGAGCTCTCTTGTCACAAATTTCTCAAATAAATGGCCCTTATACATTCCCGTTAGAATATCTTGAATTATTTTGTCCTTTATCTTTTCTGTCAGTATCAAATCCATTACCGAAGGATTCTTCAAATATCTCTTAACATTCAAAAAATACTCTGCTATAGTTGCCGTTATATGTATAGGTCTCCTTAAAGAAGATGTCAAATAATTATGATACCTCACTATCTCATCCCATAACTGCTCTGCTAACTCCTCTTCTATCTTTATACCTGTAAGAAGTAGAAAGAATTTCTCAAAAAACCTTTTATCATTCAACTTATTCCTAAGAGCATTGATGTCTTTAATAGGATTCTTTGAAGAGAAAACAACATCATATATCTTCAACATTGTCTGGTCTTCAATCTCCGTAACTAAAGGATAAATCAGCACAGGATTCTTGCTTACAGGTAACTTCATATCTTCATCTCCAATAAAAAATTATAAATTTACTCATAACCTTCTTTCAAGAGCTCTATCATCTCTCTCATTCAGATATCATCTTGTACTTTTTTAGCTTTAGAAGTTCCTCTTTCATGGAAAGAAGTTCGATTATACCTTCCATCTTCTCTAATTCCCTATCCCTTCTTTTGGATATTTCCTCTAAATTCTTCTTTATACTGTTTATTATTTCTCTTAACTCTGATTCACTAATTTGGCTATTTTGGATACTTCCATTCTTACTCTCATACTTAACCTCTCTATTAGCAATAGTTGGCTTAACTGAGGAATATAGTCCAGGGTACTTATCTTTATACTTTTCCAAAAAGCTTACAGCCTCATCAATCCTACCAATAGCTTGCAAAGAATTAACAAGGATGATAAAAACATTCTCTTCAAGGCCCCAAGAGTCACCAAACTTATCCAAATACTCCTTTGAGTAATTTATACTTTTACTAAAGTCATTCATCATATATGATGAAACTATAACATCGTACAAGCTCTTTTGATAATAAAAGTCATAACTTTTATCTTTGAGTACCTTCTCACCAAAATAAAAAGCATTAGAGAAATCTTTTTTCAAAAAGTAGCACTCAGAAAGATAGTAATTTACTTTTCTGATTATTTCTTCATTTGTAGAAGTTATGGACCTAAGAATCCCTATAGCCTCATCGTAATTTTTCAGAGCTATGAGTGAAACAGCCTTATTCAGAGTATCGTACTCATTTTTATTCTGAGGAAATGACAACCATGAAATAGAAAATAAAATTATTATATATACCCAATATTTTACCTTCATTATTCATAAATTATCGTTCAACTTTGTTCTAAACCTTATAGCTCTTGACAATGTATACATATCTGAGTATTCTATGTTCCCACCTAACGGTATTCCTCTGGCGATAGTAGTTATACTTAAGTCTCCTATATCCCTTAACTTTGAAACTATAAAAGCCATTGTCGTTTCCCCTTCTGAATCAGGATCAAGAGCAAAGAAAACCTCCTTTATCCCCAATTTCTTAATTCTTTCAATGAGCTTAGAGATATTTATATCCGAAGGGCCGACTCCTTCGAGTGGTGATATGACTCCCCACAAAACATGATATAGTCCGTTATATTCTCCTGTCTTTTCTATAGTTATAACATCAGTTGGCTTCTCAACTACACACATAATTTCCCTATTTCTATCAGGTGACAAACATATATGACAAGGATCCGTATCCGATATCATTCCACATTCAGAACATATTTTGATATTTTCCTTAATATCAGAAAAAACATCAATCAACTTTTGTACCATGTTGTCTTTAGAGGTTATTATGTAAAATGATATTCTCTCAGCAGTTTTAGACCCTATACCAGGTATAGTACTTAGTATATTTATAAGGCTCTCTATCTGTTTTGGTAAAATTTCCTTCATACACACTACCAAAGATCTGCATCTATACCCAAGAAGTTTTTAGAATAAAAATAAATTATACCTCTTTTCATTTCTTTCAAATCAACATCACCATGAACTTGCTTGACTTTTGAAAGTACGTAAGTTATAAAGGGGTGCAAGGTACCATCTTTACCCAGTTCTCCTAACTTTGACTTAGATATCATATCATCATAGTACATTTTTGCAGTTTGGTCATTCTTTATCAATTTCTCGATAGTATCTGAAATTTCCCTATACGATGTCATAACTCCCTCTCCTCAATCAGTGGCATTTCAGGTGAATAGATAGTTATTCTATTCCTACCCGTCCTCTTAGAATTATAAAGAGCAGTATCTGCCTTTAAAAACAATCTCTTAAATATCTCATCAACATTATCTTTGCCTTCTATATCTTCCTGGCTAACTTCAGCTATACCTATGCTAAGAGTAAGGAAAATCGGAGTAATACCGTTAACCAAAAGGGGTTCTTTGCTAAGTCTTTTTCTGACTTTCTCACAAACTATATAAGCTCCCTCAGCATTAGTTGAAGGGAAAGCAACTATAAACTCGTCTCCCCCATACCTAGCCACTACGTCAGAAGCTCTACGAAATTCCTCACTCAAGACTCTGGAAAAGAACTTTAAAGCCTCATCACCAACATTGTGCCCATAAGTGTCATTTATACTCTTAAAGTGATCCAAATCAATAAGAGCCAACGAAAAATTCGTTTTAAACTTCAAAACTTTCACAAGCTCATTAGATACGAGTTCCCTAAAGTAATGTACATTATACAAATTAGTAAGTTTATCATGGATAGCACTGTTAAATAGTTCAGCATTTGTAAAAATAGCAGACGCTATATTTGATATTATAGTTACAGTTGAAAGATCCTCCTCATCAAAAGGAGCACTTCTAGAAGATACCTTTTTAATTAATTCTGCTACATATCTGACCTTGTCATTAACAACAACAGGAACCCTTATTACAGAACAAGTAGATTCCTTAGAACCAAAGTTTTTTCTATCAATCCAATCAAGAGTAACATACTTTAGTACAACCGGGAATTCTTTCTTAACTACTTCATAAATATCTTTATACTCTGGCTTACCTTTATCAATAACCCTATCCTGTGAGGATATCCTCCTGTTAGATATCCTACCATCTCTATACGAAAAAGATTCTATCACAACAAACTGATCATCCTTAAATTCCATAATCCTACCTAAACTAGCTTCTACCGACTCAATCATGAATCTGAGCATCATAACCCTTAACATTCCGATTTCTCTTAAGTCAAGCAATTTCAAGAATTCAGAAAATTCATTAACCATCTTGATAGACCTATCAAGTTTCTTAAACTGGCGCTTATAACTTCCTTGTATGTTCGTGTTATTTATGTCAGACATTATTGTTCCTTGGTAATAAAAATTTTGAAAAAAACAAAACTCCCTTTCAACATAATCGGAAAGTTTCTGAAAATTCAATAGGTTACATCTGTTTCAGGTTACTGACTGCTTCTTAATTTAAAATAAGAAAGGACGCTTAACATCCCTTAACTCTAATTAAGGAAGTACTATTAGGCACACACCCTATTTTATTGAGATGTTTCACCCCTCTCCTCACCAAAACAGTTTAAAAAAGCGCTCCAAGGTACTTAGAGAGTACTCAATTGAGAAGGTGCTATAAGCACCTCGCCCACCCTAAAATTCTAAGAGAGGCTATCACCTCTCCTAACTCTAATAAAGAAGTGCTACGAAGCACGCACTTGGCTATTTAAAGAATTTTATTAGAGATGAAGGATCATCTGATATCTTTTTAGAGAAAACCTCGAGGTTTCTTATTGTTCTTCTTAAACTCTTTCCTGTTTCCTCATCAAATAGAACGCTTATAGTAGAATTAGTATTAGTTAGGGATTTGTTTATTTGATTTACTGTAAACTCAAGTGAGTTTATCACATTGTTTAGTTTTCTTATTTCCAAAGAACCTAAGCTATTTGCCGCTGTACTTATATCTTTGATAGCTCTTTTTGCATCTTCAAGAGCTACTTTCAATGTAGATGTAATCTCTGATACGTCTTTTATCGATGACGAAATATGTTCTTTATTTTTATTTATCTCCTCTAGAATTTCTTCTAGGTAATATATCGAAAGGACTAACCTGTCAAGGCTACTACCTATATTTGGTGTACTTTCGATTTTACTAATTATTTTCTTGAAAAAAGCATAAATATCCGAGATAGCCTCTGTTAACGAACCTACAGGTTGCCCTTCAACAACATCGCCGTCTCCCAGGTATGGGGGGTTACCTGTGTAATTTATGATATCTATATATTTTTCACCAACTAGAGATGTAGATTGAATTATGAATATTGCATCACGGTTTATTTTATATTTTTTATCTATCTTAAGTACAACGATAACGCCCCCCTCCTTCGGGTTTTCTTTTACTGATTCTATGGTACCTACTTTTATTCCTCCTGCAAGTTTAACACCTCCGCCTATCGGTAGATTACCCAGGTACGAAAACTTAACATAGATTCTGTACCCTCTCTCAAAGAAAGGTAAAGAACCCGCTAGGTAAAGACCTAAAATTATCACAAAAAGTCCTAAAATTACAACTATTCCTATTCTGATTTCTTTGTATCTTTCCATAATCACCTACACATCAACTACACATCTACAAATATATCTATCACCAACCTTTTCTACTTTAGCAGCACTATAGCTCGCTCCTTTAACATCTATACTGAACTCATATTCACCGCCAGTATAATAATCTCCTTTTAGTTCAAATTTCGCAACAAGGCTATTACCTTCTTCTTTTATTCTGACTCCTATATCGTTAAAAATGAATTTTTTAGCATCCTTTAAGAAAATTAACTTGTTCAAAAAATCAACAAGAAGATCTTCAAGGTCTCTGCTTTCTGTTTTGACTTCTCCACTTAACCTGTATTTATTTTTTATGCTTTTCATATCAACCATAACGCTTACCAAAGCCAAGGCTATTGCCTCAAAAGCTTCTTCCAAAGTCTCACCAATTCCCTCTATCATTATGTCTGCTGTATGATTTAAAATATTTAATTCCCTCATATTACTTATTCTTCTATGAATAACTTTAGTATTGAGACATACCCATTGAGTTTTTCAACAGACTTCTCCAAATTCTCAATAAAGTTTCTATTACTCATACCTCCAATTTTGTGTATATTTACAACTACCTTAGGGAATGGTGCGTATATATCCTCAACAACAAATGACAGAATTTTATGTATCCCGCTAAATATATCCCTCATAGCTTCTAAGAACTCATAGGCTACACTATTAATTATGAGTATTTTTCTCTCTATTATCTTTTTGTTCGATTCGTTTAGCATTAGAGAAGTATTAGATATGAATCTATAAAGAAGCACATGGTATTCACCACCTTGTTCAACTGCCTTTATAAAACTATTCATTTTGGCAACAACTGGCTCAACCTTTGCATAAAGCTCTGACAATGTCTTTTGTAAAGACTTTTCTGAAAAGCTCCCACTCACTATTAGTGTGTTTAGCGTTGTAGCTAGATAAGATTCCCATACTTCCTTAACAAACAAACTAGTTACACCCACAGCCTTACTGTACAGAAACATTGGTAAGCCATATTTCGAGAAAAGTTTACTGACATTAGTTGAGTATATGCCAAACTCAGGGATTTCTATAGGCTTACCAAACATCATGCTAAGGTACTTCTCTATGAGTTTGCTATTTTTTTCTTCCATCAAGGTGACTATTATTCTTTTATACTTGTCCATCAGAACATTCGTGAACTCGTTGAATAGAGAATACGATGTTTTTATAACAAAAGGTTTATGAGTAGGGTCATTGGCTATAACTGATATAACATCTGTTATCATCAACTTATTTATCTTATCCCTTAGGCTATTGAAGAATTCTTCGTTTATTTTCTGTTTTAGCTCTCCCATTTCCTTAGCTGAAGGATTAAAAAGCTCAACATAATTTACCATTAACTTGATGTATTCATAAACATACAGATTCTCTAGTTCTAGAGACAAAAGTATACTTTCCAAATCCTTTAAGTGGTTAATTAACCCCTGAGGCGAAACAGGCTTAAATGATATTGAACCTCCTTTAAGTTCTGAACTAAGAGTAAATTTCCTAACTATTGTTTCAAAGTCAAAGAATGCAAATTCTCTAAATTTCATCAGAGTATTGAATATATTGTTCGCTCTTTGTACTAATTCTTGAGGTATAGCCTTGAGTACTCTACTTATTTCATCTTCTGCAATTTTGAGAGCCGTTTTCAGACTATTTGTTTTGTCAACGATACTTCTAATGTTTTGGTTTAAGTTCTTGTAATCTTCAACAACACTCTCTAGATTGGTTATAGTCTCAAAGAGATATTCACAAGAAGACTTTTCTACTCCCACTCCTTTCCAGATATTTTCGTTATTCAGGAATATGTCAAAGATAGTCCTAAGAACTTTTGCTTGATCGTATAGTGAAAGAATTACTTTACCAAAGTTACCTGATAAGTACCTCCTCGAGAAATCAATCATTACAGGCTTTGACCTTTTTAACCTTTGCTCTATCATTTTTAATGCTTTGTTTTTCTTGTACTCTTCTTGAGTCACCAACCCTAACAAAGAAATTATAAACATTATTAACCTATCCCAGAACGTTAGTTGTACATTTAGAATTTCATTGTTTCTCACTGGTAACTCCACTACCTCAATACCACCCGAGATTGTTGTATTAGGAGCAACACTTGTTGACGACGTTGCTTTTTTTAGCTTTTCAGCAAGTTTTTGCCTTTCCCTTTCATCTACTTTGAGGTATTCAGCATCCGGTTTTCTTTCAAAAAACCCTATTTTTTTAGCCTTTTCTAAGACTTCCTTATCGTATGGCATATATTAACATGATCGGTATTATAAAACGATAAAACCAAAATTACAAAATACAAAGACTACTTTCAAAGAATTATTTCTAAGAGATGAACACTTTCCAGCTGCTGCATATTCTTCGTATAATGACTTTTGAATCCTACTAAATTACTTTCTCTTACTATTACTAAAACTAATTCCTGAACAAACCATAGTAATCTAGTTCCTACTTAGATATTCTATCAATGATTTTCTTTATCTGTGAAGCTCTTTCGAAGTCTTCCTTTATTACTGCAACATCAAGCTTACCTTTTAGGTAATGCTTGAATTTCTCATCTAGCCACATTAACATGTAAGCTCTAGGAACATTACCATTGAACATTGATACTTTCTTAGCTAGTTTATCTTTGAAAGTTTCAAAGCAACTCATACATCTAAAATGTCCAGTTGAAAGGATATCTTTTTCAGTACTCTTACAAACAGGGCACCTTTTTTCTGTTTCCTTGCTAAAATTCATTGCTTTGAATTCTTCTTCTGAAGATTTACTATTGGCTATAGTATCTAGAAGTTTTTGAAATACTGTTATATCTTTCTTCTTATCAACTTCTTCTTCCTGTAAATCTTCCAGTACCGATGTAACAAATTCGCTTATCTTATCCATCGACAAACCGAACTTATTCATGCACTCTTCACATATATAAATAGACTGAGTTTCGTTACCCAAAGCAAACGAAATAGTCACTATACTCTCATTCTTACCACATATCGAGCATAGCATCTCTCTATCCCTCTATAAATAATATAACAATTTCGGTATGAAATTTACAATAGTTTTAGAATCTATTTTAGATCATCTACTATTCTTATTACTGCACCACTACCTTTTACTACATTTAAGCTATTAATTTCTGCAACTGCTTTCATCAAATCTTTTTCTTTTGCATGGTGTGTAACCATCACAAGAGGCACAAACTCGTGAGGCATAACCTCCTTCTGTATCACAGATGCTATGCTTATATTGTTATCACCAAGGATTTTTGAAATGATACTCAGAACTCCAGGCTTATCTATAACCAGGAACCTGAGATAATACTTAGAAAGTATATCTCCCATTGGCTTCACTTCTCTTTCCGTGAAATGAGAAATCTTGTTTACTCTTCTCGGATTATCCAAGTTTTTAGCTATTTCAACGATATCAGAAACCACAGAAACAGCCGTCGGATATCTCCCCGCTCCTTTACCGTAATACATTGTTATACCTAAGTTCTTGCTTTTGACCAAAACTCCATTATACTCATTTTTAACAGATGCTAATTGATTATCTTTACTTATAAGAGCCGGGTGAACTCTTATCTCAACCTTACCGTCATCATCAAGTTTAGCTATACCCAGTAGCTTTAGTACAAATCCCATTTCATACGCATATTTGATATCCATCAGTGATATATTTCTTATTCCCTCGATATGTACGGAGTTGAAATCTACAAAAGTGTTGAAAGCAAGTTGTGAGAGTATAATAATTTTGTGTGCTGTGTCTATACCATCTATATCCAGTGAAGGGTCAGCCTCAGCAAATCCTAGTCTTTGCGCCTCCTTAAGAGCTTCTTCAAACTCTATATTTTCTTCAAACATTTTTGTTAGAATGAAGTTTGTAGTACCATTGAGGATTCCCAATATTTCGCTTACCTTGTCTCCTACCATTGCATCGGCTATTGACCTTATTATTGGTATTCCTCCTGCTACACTTGCTTCAAACCCTATTGTTACTCCTTTCTCTTCAGCCATTCTAAATAGAATATGCCCTCTTTCCGCTAAAAGTGCTTTGTTAGCTGTAACTACACTCTTTTTTTTGGAAATAGCTTTTGATATTATATCAAAGGGTACATCTATTCCTCCAACAAGCTCAACAACTATATCTATCTCTTCATCGTTTATAACATCGTTGTAATCACTTAGCTTTTTTGCATAAAGTATCTCAACCCCAACATTAGAGAAACTCTTACTAACTACACTTTTGAGTTCAATATTAACTCCTGTTCTGTTTTTTATTAGTTCCCTGTTTTGTTGAAGTATGTCAACAACCCCACCACCAACAGTTCCAAAACCTATAACACTAACCTTGACACTCTTAGCCATAACAACTATTCTATAACAAAAATTCACCTCGTTACCACTTGAGAGGCAATGCCTCTTACTCAGCATTTTTGAAAATAGAGTTGTTTATTTCTGAAAATTAATTTCAAATATGGAGAAAGATTATGAGGTTCAGCAAATACCTTATATTCACTTTAAGGGAAGACCCTAAAGACGCAGAGGTAATAAGCCACAAGCTTATGATTAGAGCCGGACTAGTGTACAAGGAAGAAAGTGGTTTATACGGCTATCTGCCGATAGGCTTCAGAGTTTACAACAAGGTTGTAAATATAATAAGAGAGGAAATGAACAGAGCCGGAGCAATAGAAGTATTACCTACAATACTTACACCCGCTAGCCTATGGATTGAAAGTGGTAGATATGACATTATGGGCAAGGAAATGATAAGAATAAAGGATAAAAAGGATAATTGGCTTGTGCTTGGTCCTACGCATGAAGAAGCATTTACCGATATTGTAAGAAGAACTGTAAGTTCTTACAAACAACTCCCCTTGACACTCTACCAAATCGCAAAGAAGTTTAGAGATGAAATAAGGCCAAGGTTCGGAGTAATGAGGTGTAGAGAATTTACTATGAAGGATGCATATTCATTTGACATTGACGAGAAAGGGCTAGATGAAAGCTATAACAAAATGAGAGAAGCTTATATAAGAATATTCAAAAGAGTTGGACTTAACGCTCTGCCTGTAGAGGCTGACGTCGGGAGCATGGGGGGTACAAGAAGTGAAGAATTCATGGTATTCTCTTCAGTAGGCGAAGCTACAATAATCCACTGCCCTACTTGTAATTACTACGCAAATGTTGAAAGAGCAGAATCTATCTTAAAGGACGACGACGTAGTTGAAAATGAAACAATGGGAGAACTTAAAGAGGTTGATACACCAAACGTTTTTACAATAGAGGACCTAACTAAATTCTTTAATACCTCCCCTAAGAAATTCATAAAAACCATAATATACATAGCTGACGGTAAACCTGTAGCTGTACTTATAAGGGGAGATTTGGACATAAACGAAGTAAAGTTGAAAAATTACCTAGGTGCCGCCGAATTAGAACTAGCCACTCCTGAAATCATAGAGGAAGTAACAGGTGCAAAGGTTGGATTTGCTGGTCCTGTAGGTCTAAAGAAAGAAATAAGAGTTATAGGAGACTTTTCAATTAAAAACATAAAGAACGCTATAACCGGAGCAAACAAAACCGATAAGCACATAATAAATGTCAACATTGCAAGGGATTTCGAAGTCAAGGAATTTGCCGATATCAGGACTGCAAAGGCTGGCGATATATGTAAAAATTGTGGTGGTAGTCTCGAGGAAACAAAAGGGATAGAAGTAGGACACATATTTAAGCTTGGCTATAAATATACAGAGTCTATGAATGTCACTGTTCTCGATAAAAGCGGTAACAGAATACACCCTATAATGGGATGTTACGGTATAGGAGTCGATAGAACCATAGCAGCAGTTATAGAAACAAGTAATGATGAAAATGGAATAATATGGCCAATAACAATAGCACCTTTTGAATGCGTAATAGTCCCAATAGCAACAAAAGATGAAAAAATAATGGAAATATCAAACAAAATTTACGAAGAACTTTTGAGTAAAAATGTTGATGTAGCCATAGATGACAGAGACGAAACGGTGGGTGTCAGAATGAACGATTTAGACCTCATGGGAATACCATTCAAAATCATAGTAGGTAAAAAGGCAATAAATGAAAACAAAATAGAAGTAAAAAGAAGGGATATCGGACAAACTTATGAAATACCTGTCAGTGAAGCAGTAGACGAGATTATCTCAATAATTAAGGAAGAATACAAAAAATACGAGGCTTAGACTTTTTATACACTTAATAACCTATAGAGGCAAAGCCTCTCTTCGCTCCTTGAAAGTATTCAAATGAGAAGACACTACTTAGAGTAATTGTTTGCTCAAGTAAACTTAAGAAAAGTTGAATTTTTCAACACCTTCCATTCGTCTTGACTTTTGTCTATATATTTTGTATCATATTTAAATAGTGGTATTTTAAGGGGGCTTATGACAGAGGTTTTGAAGGTTGGTGACAAAGTACCAAACTTAATTTTTGATGTTTATGATCCAGTACAAGAAGATTTTAAGGTTGTTAAACTTGAAGATGTTTTGAAAGAGGGTAAGTGGGTTATTCTCTTCTTCTATCCTGGTGACTTCACTTTTGTTTGTCCAACAGAGCTAAAAGACTTGGCTGATAATTATGAAGATTTGAAGAAGTTAGGAGCAGAAGTATTTTCAATGTCTACGGATAGTAAATATGTACATATGGCTTGGCAGAAAACTGAACCACTTCTTAAAAATGTAAAATTCAAAATGGGGTCAGATGGTAATGGTATAATATCAAAATTGTTTGGAATATACAATGAAGAGAAAGGGATGTCCAGAAGAGGCACTTTCATAATCAATCCTGATGGTGTACTAGTAGGTATTGAGATAACTTACGACAATGTAGGTAGAAACGCCGATGAATTATTGAGAAAGGTAAAAGCACATATTTATCTCGCAAAACACCCTGATGAGGTTTGTCCAGCAAAATGGGATGAAGGAAGTAAAACACTAAAGATTTCAAAAGAATTAGTAGGTAGAGTCGGTGATTTCATTAACTCATAAAGCTTTAACTTGCAATAGGCTTGACCTTTTAGGTCAAGCCTACTATATCTACAAAGTGTTATATGCGTGTATAACGTAAACAGTGTGGGCTACCATTCTCTCTTTTGGTCTTGTTATTCCTTCTCTTAGATATATTTCTCTCTCAAGTAACTCAATAGCTTTTATCCTAACAAAATTGTGGTTTTTCAAACTTTTAAATGTTTCCTGTACTTGTTCTATAGTAGGTACCACAATACTTACTGTTCCACTACCTTTCAGTGACTTTTTCGCATGAGGAATTATTGTCCAAGGTTCAGGTAAATCAATAATACACAAATCTGCTTCACCTACACCAAAGCCATCAACAGCAACATCTCTAACTTCAAGAACAACCCTATCCAAAAGTCCATACTTCTCAAGATTTTTCTTAGCATTGTTTAAATGTTCCTCTCTCCTATCAAAAGAGAAAACCTTACCATTAGGACCAACTAGAATTGCCAGAACCGTAGTCATGCCAGCTGAACCTGTACCAACTTCAATAACTTTAGCCCCATCTCTCAATGTTGAATTCACCAAAATATAACCTATGTCTTTAGGGTACATTATGTTGGTTTTTCGTGTAACATTCACCACCAAATCTGCTATTGAAGGCTTTAGGACAAAAAACTTATGTCCCTTACTTGTCTCTAAGACCTGTCCCCATTCAACTTTTTCTGGGAAAACTATCTTCCCAAGATGACATTGAAAGAATCCATTAGGTTTGAAAATAACTAGATATTTTGCCTTATCCGAGTTGAATAAGTATATTTGTTCACCTTCTCTTATCATAAATTATTCGACTACCTGTACCTGTATACAATTCTACCTTTTGTGAGATCATAAGGTGAGAACTCAACAACTACCTTATCCCCTTCTATCATCTTTATGGAGTTTATGCGTATCTTGCCAGAAGGAACCGCCAAAACCTCTTTACCGTTATCAAGCTTAACTTTAAACATTGAATTTGGCAATTGCTTAATAATCACACCTTCAAACTTTAAAACATCATCTTTAGCCATCAACCTACCCCAAGAAGACTGAAAATTTCATTTTTTATATCGTCAAGTGAATTATTTCCATTAACTTTTATTAAAACACCTTTTTGTTCGTAATAATTTATAACTGGCATCGTTTGCTCATAGAAAACTTTGAACCTGTTTCTAACAACTTCTTCCTTATCATCATCTCTCTGTATTAATTTTCCTCCGCAGTAGTCACAGATACCATCAACCTTAGGTTTGTTGTAGTATACATTAAAAACTGCATTGCAGTTTTTACAAACCCTTCTACCACTCAGCCTTTTGACTATTTCATCCTCTGAGGCATCAATCAAAATAACCTTATCAAAAGCAATACCTTTCTCTTCCAGTATTCTTGCTTGGTTCAAGTTTCTAGGAAATCCATCAAGAATATAACCATTTTTGTATATATCATTTTTAAGCTCATTTAAAAGAATATAAGCTATTATCTCATCAGGAACTAGTTTACCGCTCTCGACATACTCCCTTACTTTTTTCCCCAGCTCCGTACTCAGACTAATTTCCTTCCTGAGGATATCACCTGTTGACACATGAGGAATATTAAGCTTCTCACTGATGAACTTACTTTGTGTTCCCTTACCAGCCCCCGGAGATCCTAATATAAGGATTCTCATAAACTAACTCCAATACTTTTCGTAGAAAACTGCTAGCTTCTTCTTAACATCCTGAGGTATCTTATCCTTCGAAGTCATTATAGCAAATTTAGCTGCCTCCTCACAAGAACACTTTCTGTCTTCGTCAATGTTTTTAATTATGACTGGCAACATTCTGAGAATATTTCCTATATTTTTGTTCATATAACTAAGAACCATCTCGACAGTGACATCTTCATGCCCTTCATACCAACAATCATAATCTGTCACCATAGATATAAGAGAATAACATATTTCAGCTTCCCTAGCTAGTTTTGCTTCACCTGCCGCTGTCATTCCAATTATATCAGCTCCCCATTGCCTAAACATATGGCTCTCAGCTCTACTTGAAAACTGAGGTCCCTCAATGGTTATATATGTCTTACCCGTATGAACTGTTATATCCTTAAGGTTCTCATCAATTATTCTTTTTATCTCACTTGATAGTTCATTACAAAATGGATCTGCCATCGAAACATGCCCAACAAGCCCAACTCCAAAAAATGTCAATTCCCTCCACCTCGTGAAATCTATAAGCTGTGACGGTATAACAAAATCCATCGGTTTAAGTTCTTCCCTCAAGCTACCTACAGCACTCACTCCTATAAGCTTTTTGACACCCAAATATTTCAAAGCCCAAATATTTGCTTTCATTGGAATATGTGTAGGTGGATACACATGCCCTCTTCCATGCCTAGGCAGAAATGCTACCCTTTTACCTTCAACATCAACTATCGTTATCTTATCCGAAGGCTTACCAAAAGGAGTATCAATGTCTATTTCATCAATAACCTTAGCCGATGAAAAATTATAAAGCCCGCTACCACCAATAACACCTATTTTCACAGTTCCAACCATCTCTTTCCCCTTCTAAGAAAAGGCTAGAATAAGCATAAAAAATATAGTAAACAAACTTCAAGTTTATAGTCAAATTACTAAAGAATGTGCTATTAAGCACCCAACTTAAAATTCTAAGGGGGCTAAAACACTATTTAAAAAAGTGCTTCGAGCAAAAGTGCCACAAAAATGGTTCTTAAAGAATTTCTAACGCACTGAAAACTTAGAACCTATTATGTATACTCAGCATTTATTTTAACATAATCGTAGCTAAGGTCTGTTGAATAAACAAAATATGAGAACTTACCTAGATTAAGATTAATATCAATCGTTATCATTTTATCTTTCAGTATGTCGTTTTTCTCATAGCCTATGAAATTACCTTCTTCAAATATTGTTACATTGTTTACCTTTACTTGAAGTTTCGAAGGATTTATATTCACGCCTGATGAGCCTATAGCTACTATTATTCTACCCCAGTTAGGATTTTCGCCAAATAACATAGTTTTTACAAGTAAAGAATTAGCTACTCTTCTAGCTACTTTCTCAGCTTCCTCCTGCTTCTTTGCGTTTATAACATTAATTTTTACGACTTTGGTCACCCCCTCACCATCCTCAACTATCATCAAAGCTATATCATTAAGAGCAGCTTTTAAGTGTTCAAGAAATATTTGATACTTTTCGTCCTTTTCCTTCACTTCAAAGCTTGAGTTACCATTAGCTAACACAAATACCGTATCGTTCGTACTCATATCACCATCAACCGTAATTCTATTAAAAGTTTCCTCTACTGCTTCCCTCAGAGCTTCGTTAAGAAGTTCATATCTTATCTTTGCATCGGTAGTAACAAAACACAACATTGTTGCCATTGATGGGTTTATCATTCCACTGCCTTTACCTATAGCACCAATCCTAAAAGACTCTAAGCCAGAAATATACTGATACGAAGTCTGTTTTATTTTTGTATCAGTTGTCATTATTCCTTCTGCTGCTAAGGAAGAACTATTTTCTACAGAGATTCTTTGAACAAGCTTTGATATTCCATATTCTACTATACTCATGTGTAACTGTTTACCTATTATTCCAGTAGAAGCAACAAGTATTGAATTACTGGGTAAATTCAAGTATTTTTCGGTAATTTCTACCATTGTTCGAGCATTCCTAATTCCCTCTTCTCCAGTCAAACAATTAGCATTACCACTGTTAGCTACTATACCTCTTACCCCTGTAGGGTTTGCTTTTATTATTTCCTGACTCACAATTATAGGAGCTGCTTTGAAGATATTCGTTGTGAAAACAGCACCAACTGCACAAGGCTTATCAGAAAGTATCAAAGCCATATCCTTTTTACCTGATATTTTTATCCCACTTGCTACCCCAGTAGCTTTAAAACCTCTTGGAGCAATTACACCCCCAGATACTTTATTCATAATACCCACCATCTATATAGTAAAATACACAACCAACATCATTCAAAAATTTCTAAAAATCTAACCTACATCAACATAAGCTTGATTACCATACCTGTGTTTATCTTAATGTTAAGATAGAGATACATAGCATCTCCAAAGTAAAAAATATAGATAGCCATAAAAATTCCATACCTTAAGCCAATTTCCCTTTCCCTTCAAGTAGATTCCAAAGAACTTTAATTTCTCAACAAACCTTATTATTCCTTCTTGACTCAATCCTAGGAAATCCTATAAAATTATTCAAACAGGGCTATTATAATATGGAATTGAGAAAATTCAGACATATACTACCTCCTTTATTAATTTTTCTTAGTTCGGTCTTCATATTCAGCTGCATGTCACCAGTACCTCAGAACGAGATAAATGAAGAACCTTTAATCAGAGTACTCATAGACAGATTACCTCCTTACGGGAAGACAGAATTTAAATCAAAAGGAACATTCACTGTAATTGGTGGTTCTTTATTCGGCAAGGCTATTGAAAACAGGATAGAAATAAAAGCTAATGAATCAGGACTAGTAATAAACGACTCCCCTAGTGAAACAGACACAATAGAAATCTACACAAGCTCAACAATCAGCTACAACGGAATAGAATACCCCGGTATATTTAGAGTGGTATTAACTAACGGTTACATTTACCTAATAAACGTTTTACCGCTAGAACAGTATTTAGAGTGTGTTGTACCTTCCGAGATGCCAGCAACATGGTCAATTGAAGCGCTAAAAGCACAAGCTATAGCGTCTCGAACGTATGCACTTTATTCAATAAAGAATTCAAAAAATATATTGTTTGATGTTTACGCTTCCTATAAATCCCAGGTTTACAAAGGGCTAAGAAATCTACACCCTAAGTCCACAAGAGCAGTAATTGACACAAGAGGACTTGTTATAACCCACAAAGACAAAATAATACCAGCTTTTTTTCATGCTACTTCAGGTGGATTTATAGAAGATTCTAGCTTACTTCTAAACAAAAGCCTACCTTATCTAAAACCATCTGTAGATAATTTTTCGAAATTCAACTACAGGTCTAGATGGGATACAACTATCAGTACTCGCGAATTTTCCAAAATTGTATTTGGCTCAGAAAATATAACAATCAAAGAAATAATTATTCCCTATAGGTTACCTTCAGGCTCAGTGAAAGAAGTAAACATCATCGGAATAACAAAAAACAGTAAAGAAATAAGTAATACCATCTCTGTACATAAGTTAAGAGAATTAATACCTTCCATTCTAAGTCCTAAATTTAGCGTAGAGTTAAAAGACAAAGTTATAAAGTTCAGTGGTTACGGATGGGGGCATGGTGTTGGGTTATCTCAATGGGGCTCCAAAGAAATGGCAGAACAAGGATACAACTACAGGGAAATCATCAAATTCTACTTCAAAGACACAGACATAACGAGACTATACTAAAATGATATTTTATATGTTCTAGTATTAAAATTTTAACAAAATTTTTAGGTGGGATTATGGAGTACGAACCTGTCATCGGTTTAGAAGTTCATATACAGTTAAATACTAAAACGAAATTGTTCTGTAATTGTTCTACAGAATTTGGAGCTGAGCCGAACAGCAATACATGCCCTGTTTGTATGGGATACCCCGGCGTACTACCCAGACTCAACAAAGAAGCACTAGAAAAAGCTATTCTAGTTGGCTTAGCACTAAACTGTAAAGTAGCTAGTTATACAAAGTTTGACAGGAAAAGCTACTTTTATCCTGATTTACCTAAGGGGTATCAGATATCTCAGTACGATATGCCCCTAAACTACGAAGGATACCTAGAGTTTGAAATGCCTGACGGTACAATTAAAAAAGTAAGGATAATAAGAGCTCACCTTGAAGAAGACGCTGGTAAATTAATACACTCAGGAAATGTAAGCTACGTTGATTTAAACCGTGCAGGTGTACCTTTAGTTGAAATTGTTTCATATCCCGACATGTTTAGTGTTGATGAAGCATATTACTACCTCCAAACCTTAAGGAATACAATGAAATATATAGGTGTAAGTGATGTTAACATGGAAGAAGGTTCTCTCAGGGTAGATGCTAATGTATCAGTAAGAAGAAAAGGAGATACAAAACTAGGCACTAAGGTAGAAATAAAAAACATGAATTCTTTCAATTTCCTCAAAAAAGCTCTGGAATATGAAATCAAGAGACAAATTTCTTTGTTAGAGAAAGGTGAAAAGATAGTCCAAGAAACCAGACTTTTCGATTTTGAAAGCGGTAAAACATTCACAATGAGAACAAAAGAAGAAGCCGAAGACTATAGATATTTCCCTGACCCTGACTTACCACCAGTGGTGCTAACAGATGAGTATATAGAATCTCTCAAGAGAAAACTACCTGAATTGCCATATCAGAAATATAAGAGATTTATAGAGCAATACAACTTACCAAGGTATGATGCTTCCATACTTACAGAAAGTAGAGAACTAGCAGATTATTTTGAAGAAGCTGTAAAGCACTACAAAGGTGACCCTAAGAAAGTTTCTAACTGGATAATGTCTGAGATTTTAAGATACCTAAACGAAACAAATAAAGAAATAACAGATTTTACTGTCAAACCATACCAAATAGCAGAACTTCTTAGGTTAATGGATGAAAACAAGATAAACATAAAGATAGCAAAAACAATATTCCCGGAAATGATACAAACAGGCAAGGATGCTTCAAAAATTGTTGAAGAAAGGGGACTAATACAAGTTTCAGATGAAGGACAAATAGAAGAAATTTGTAAATTGGTTTTGCAAGAAAACCCTGCAGAGGTTGAAAAATACAAATCAGGTAAAACTAATGTAATAGGTTTCCTAGTCGGTCAAGTTATGAAGAAGTCGCAAGGTAAAGCAGATCCGAAACTCGTCAATCAAATATTATCTAAACTTCTTAATTCTTAGGGGGATTTATGGAAATACTTAACTTAGTGGCTATTTTCGTTTTTGCTATTTTCACAGGTGTCTTTAGTGGGCTTTTGGGAATAGGGGGGGCTATATTCCTTGTACCTTTTATGGTATATGTTTTTAATTTTGATCAGAAACTCGCACAGGGAACCACTCTTCTTGCTTTTACTCTACCTTCCTTCATACTAGGAACAATTACATACTACAAAAGTGGTAATGTAAAGGGGGAGTATTCTATAGCTATTTTCTTTGGTATACTTGTAGGTACATTCTTAGGAGCCAACATAGTACAAAAAATTGATTCAAAAATCCTTTCCAGGATTTTCGGAATAACCATAATTGTAATTGGAATAAAGATGATAGTTGACAGTTTTAAATAAAGGTAAAGAAATGAGTAGTATAAAGAAGAACTACTTTTACAGTGCTTTCATAACCTTCCTAAATATAGGTTTTCCAATCATAACTATACCTTACTTAACCAGAGTCCTCGGACCTGAAAGCTTTGGCAAAATAAACTTTTTTCTCTCTCTTGTACAGTATTTCATAATATTTGCAAATTTAGGCATAGAAACATACGCAATAAGAGAAATAGTAAAAGTAAAAGCCAACAGGGAAAGACTAGATAAAATATATTCTGAGATTTTTTCGCTTCATCTTGTATCAAACACTATAGTATCCATAGCATATTTATCTCTTCCTCTTTTTGTTGATAAAGCGAGAAATGAATTTCCCCTTTTCATAATAATGGGGCTAATGCTTCTACTTAATTTCATGAATATTTCATGGCTTTATTTAGGGATAGAGAATTTTAAGTATGTTTCTCTAAGGAATGCTATCTTCAAAGCTTTGTCTTTGGTTTTAATTTTTCTTCTTGTTAAAAACACCAATGATTATTTGATTTATGGTGCTATAGTTTCATTTGCGACATTTGGCCCATACATACTTGATTTTTTGCTTTCTAGGAAGTATGTAAAGATCTCTATAACGAATGAAAATATAGCAAGGCACCTGAGGCTTACATTGATATTTTTCTTATCATCTGTATTCAGCACGCTATACAGTGGAATAGACATAATACTACTTGGCTTTCTCCAAAACGATCAGATTGTAGGTATCTTTTCAACAGCTAAAAAAATAGTAATTTTGATACTCTTTGTCATAAATTCACTAATAAACGTCAATTATATTAGGTTGTCATATTATCTCGGTCAAGGAATGGTAAACGAATACCAAAATCTTTTGCTTAAATCTATAAATCTAGTTTACTTTGTAGCTTTTGCTATATTCTCAGTAACTCTAGGTTTATCAAAAGAAATAATAATGATATTCGGAGGAGAAAAGTTTTCTGAAGCTTCAACAGTCTTAGCCATAACTTCTTTAATAATTGTAATTACGATAATGAGAAATATTTCAGAATCTCAATTTTTACTTCCCCACGGCAAAGAAAAAATCGTACTACTCGGAAATTTACTAGGTTGGCTATCCATACTTATCCTAGGAATAGTATTTGTACCGACGTACTCATACATAGGTATGTCAATAATAGTTGTACTTGCTGAAATAGTTACTTTATCTACTTTTACGATATCAATTCTCAAAACTACTAAGAAATTACCACTCCTAACTTCCGAACTGTGGAAATACTTTGTTGCATCTTTACTCTCTTTACTAAGCATTATTTTAACAAAAGGTTATGCTATAAAGCTTGCTGAACAAATAAACTTCTTATCTTCGTATGTTTTAGTAAAAGGACTTTTTACACTAGCCTGCGTATCAGGAATAGGGTTAATCGTATATGTTCTAGCTCTTTTTGTCATGAAAGATAAAACATTAAAGGAAATTCTTAATCTGGTATCATCATTTACCAGCAAAGTTTTAAAAAGGCAATAATTGGGATGCTTTGCATCTAAGCGCCTCTATATGTTTTCAATTAAAGAAAATTTTTAGCACTTAATAGGTGTGCTACAAGCACATAAAAATGTGTATGAAGAACGCTACCTACCTTAATTGTTGTAAGAGATTTCACCTCTCTACGCTCTCTAGGATATGAGAATAAAAAAGTGCTATTAAGCACTTGTTGGAAAGCTTCGCGTCAAAGATGCTCATATTCCTAACACTATTCACTTATCAAATCAAAGTTTACTAATTAAAACTTAAGAAATTGCTATAAACACTTTGCCCTATTTGATGAAAAGAGGCTATGTTTCTTTTCGTTCACCTTAATAATAAAAACGTGTTTTAAGCCCAAAGTACTATTCAGCAAAAGGTGCTATTTAGTACAGGGTGCTATTTAGCACAAGTACTACCTAGCACAAAAATTTTTTAAGAGGATTTGTTCTTTGAAGATTAGTTATAGCTTAGTAGAAAAAATCACAGAAGGTTATATGAATTTCACCAATAACCTTGGAAATTATTTTTTAAGCATTTCAATCTGTTCTTGTAATCTGTCTACAACCTTTTCCCAAAGGAAATTGTTCCTTACATGTGTTTTCATTCTTTCTGCTTTCTCTTTTATATATTCTGGATGGTCAATAGAATACTGAAGCTTTCTAGCAAACGTTTCGACATCTCTGATAGGAACTACATCACCACACTTCTCATTACCCGTTATGTCCATAGCACTTATAACATTAGTAGTTAGGACATAGTTCCCGAAGTATCCTGCTTCTACCATAACCAATCCAAAACTTTCAAAATTAGAGGTCATAACAAATATTTTTGCTCTATTGTAGAGGTTGTATAATTGTTCTCTATCTTCTATATTACCCAAGAAGGTTATTTTTTCTTTTAGATGAGGATATTTTTTAAAAAATTCGTCAACGAATTTTAGAAATTCATCGGCTTCTTCATAAGGTCCTGCAATTATCACCATCCAATCACTTAGATTAACCTTACTTATAGCTTCGAGAAGCATTCTTTGATTTTTTTGAGGCGCACCAACTCTAGCAACATGTAATATAATATTTTCTTTTTCCTCAAAATTTTTTACTCTTATACCCCTTTCTTTAATAAATGTTTCATCTATGCCATACGGCTGGTAAAAAAATTTGTTAGCATACTTCTTATAAAGATTTTTTAATCTCTCTGTACCCTGTCTAGTTTCGTTTGAAAGCAAGTCAACTTTTTTGAGAAACAAAGGCTCGATAATATTGTAAGCTATGAAGTTTCTAATAAAATTTGTTGGATGTTTGAGAAGTAAAGAGTGAGGATATATTTCCAAGCTACCAAGATCATTATCAAGAGTTATATAAGCTATACCTCTCGGATTAATCATTTTGTAAAGAATTACATAAATCATTGTCTGGAGAGAGTAATGAAACCTATGAAGAACATCTATTTTCTTTCCATACTTAAAGAGAAACTTGAGTAAAGATTTATCTAATCCCATGAATTTACCTTCATCTTTCAGTAAGATTAACCTTAACCCTTTGAGAATATTTTTGTGATAAGTAAACTTATCGTATCCCTTATAGAACACAACTGAAGCTTTATATCCGTGTCTCTGATACATTTTAAAGGGTATCTGTCCTGGCATCTTCACTAGTTCAACATTAAGAGCCTTACCAAAAAGTGTGAGAAATCGCTTTTTCTTTTCCATATTATCCCTTAGTTTATAAGAGGAACCATCTCAGAAACAATTTACCCAAGTTTCTCAAGGGGCTTTTGAACCAAAGAAGACCAAATTTTAGTACTTTAAATATTCTCACAAATCTATTTGTTTTTTGTGCATTTATGTAAAAAAGAATAATTTCCTTTAAGTTGTTAGGAAGAGAATTACCATACATCTCAAAGAAATCTCTTGCTTGATTTTGCCTCACTTTTAGGTCTTCTTTGAACCTAGAGAGTTCTTCTTGGAACTTTAGTATTTTTTCTTTTAGAGTGTTAATACCAAATTTTTGTGTACCTGCTACATTTTTACCATGTTGCCTATAAAGTCCAGTAGTAATGTCTATATACTCTATTTCCCCAAAAGCACTAACTACCAAGCTTACCCAATGATCATGCATTATAACATTCTGTGGAAACGGCAAAGATAATTCTTTAGATCTTTTATTTATCATCATTGTGAATCCTAGACCAACCGCAGTTTCTAAACATCTAGAAAAAGTTCTGTTTCTACCATCAATTTTAGTATAGTCCCATAAGCTTTCTGAAAGTATATTTAAATTCTCATCAACGACTTTAACATCCGTGTAAACAAGTAATTGAGTATCTTTACCGTACTTATCTTCAAGCTCAAGCATCTTCTTAAGAGTTAGCTCGACTTTGGTAGGTAACCAAATATCATCTTGGTCAGCAAACATTATATAATCTTCCGATGAGTTTTTTAATAAAAACTCAAAATTCCTGACAGCACTACCAGTTGAAATTCCATCGTCTATTAAATTGATGATTTCAGGATATCTTTTTGAGTAATCCCTAAGAATCTCTAATGTCCTGTCACTTGAGCCATCATCAT
>Ga0308410_1000004_pt1 | contig 119440 bp, 117 predicted proteins | sample HotsprOSTMatCore_FD_203467 | JGI IMG/M metagenome (GOLD analysis project Ga0308410, IMG submission 203467) | Hot spring phototrophic mat microbial communities from Octopus Spring, Yellowstone National Park, Wyoming, United States -... | ecosystem: Environmental > Aquatic > Thermal springs >...
TGCCAAGGAAAGGCTTCTTAAATTTCACGGGGTAAGCAGAGAGTATTTTGTGTATTATTTGAAGGAGCTTGAATTCAGGTATAATTTTAGGGCTAACTTAGATGAAATGTTGTATAATGTGCTTGGTAGAATAAAATGAGCAATTACCAAAAATATCTTATAAAAGAAGCTCTAATGGGAAAAATCTGTAAAAAAAGTTATAAGGAGGGTTTTATGAGCGCATGGAACCTTGACCGAAGGGAGTTTCTGAAGGTTTTAACAGCAGCGGTTGCGTCGATGGGGTTTCCAGCAAGCTTTGTTGATAAGGTAGAGGCGGCAGTTGCCACAAAGAAAAAGCCAACCGTCATTTGGCTCAACTTTATGGAATGCACAGGCTGCACCGAAACCCTTTTAAGGGCTTCTCATCCACCCTTGGGAAGGTTTTTGCTCGAAATAGTAAACCTTGAATACCATGAAACCATAATGGCTGGGGCGGGGGCTCAAGCAGAGGAGGCTTTAAAGAAGGCCGTGAAAAATTACAAAGGCGAATACATTCTGGTGGTGGATGGTGCTGTCTCAACAAAGGATGGTGGCATCTACTGTCAGATAGGGGGTAAACCTGCCATACAAATTTTGAAAGATGAAAGCAAGGATGCCAAGCTTATCATTGCCTTCGGGACCTGTGCTTGCTTCGGTGGAGTGCAAGCTGCTTATCCCAATCCAACGGGAGCGGTGGGGATAGGTGAGGTTATCGGTAATGATAAGCTTATCAACATCCCAGGCTGTCCACCAAACCCATACAACATCCTCTCAACCGTTCTTTATTTGCTAACCTTTGGTAAGCCACCGGAGATGGATGAGCTTAAGAGACCAACCTTTGCCTACGGAAGAAGGATCCATGACCATTGTGAAAGGAGGTCCCATTTTGATGAAGGAAGGTTTGCCGAAAGCTTCGGAGATGAAGGGCATAGGAAAGGTTACTGTCTTTATAAGCTTGGCTGTAAAGGTCCAGTTACTTACGCTAACTGTTCAGTTCTTAAGTTCTGTGATGTGGGGGCCTGGCCTATCGGGGCAGGTCATCCCTGCATGGGTTGCACTGAGCCAGGGTTCTGGGACACCATGACCCCCTTCTATGAACATTTACCTAAGGTTACCATCCCTGGTGGTAAAGGGATAATAACCGATGCAGAAAGGATAGGGAAAATGGCCATTGCAGGAGCTGGTGCCGTCATTGCTCTTCACGCCGGAGCCGGAGTGATTAAAAGCAGGCTTAAGAAGAAAAAAGAAGAACCCCAGATTATGTCAGTAAGCAGCGAAAAATCTGAGAAGAAGGAGGGGTAAGCTATGGGGAAGAGGATTACTATAGACCCTATCACTAGGATAGAAGGGCATCTCAGGATAGATGTTGAAGTAGATGGGGGGAAGGTTCGCGATGCCTGGGCTTCAGCCCAGATGTGGAGAGGTATTGAAGTGATTTTAAAAGGTAGAGACCCAAGGGATGCTTGGGCTTTTACCCAAAGGTTCTGCGGAGTTTGCACAACTGTCCATGCCATCGCCTCTGTAAGAGCGGTTGAGGATGCTTTGGCTTTAGAGATTCCCCTTAACGCTCAGTATGTGAGAAACCTAATCCTCTGCGCCCATGGTCTTCATGATCATATAGTCCATTTCTACCATCTCTCAGCCCTTGATTGGGTTGATTTAGTTTCAGCCCTTAAGGCTGACCCAAAAAAGACCGCAGAGCTTGCCCAGACAATTTCTGATTGGGATGGGAACAGTGAAACCTACTTCAAGAGTGTGAAAGAAACTTTGGCAAACTTTGTGGCTTCAGGACAGCTTGGTCCCTTTGGTTCTGGCTACTGGGGACATCAAGCGATGAAGCTTCCTCCTGAGGTTAACCTTTTGGCGGTAGCTCATTATCTATCTGCTCTTGATTATCAACTTTATGCCAACCAAGTAGTGGCGATATTTGGGGCAAAAACTCCGCACATTCAGACAGTGGTAGTGGGAGGGGTTGCTTTAGCCATCAATCCTGACAATGAAGCCGCTCTAAACATGGAAAGGCTTGCCTATGCTCGGGAGCTTCTTCTAAAGGTAAAAACCTTTACGCAGAAGGTCTACTTAAACGACGCCATAGCTTTAGCGGCTCTTTACAGTGATTGGTTAAAAATTGGGCGGGGTGTGGATAATTACCTTGCCGTTCCGGATTTACCTCTTGACACCCAAGGAACAAAGTTTGACTTGCCTGGTGGGACCATATTCAACGGCGACCTTTCTACCTATAAACCCATTTCAAGCTTTGGCGACCCTTACTTCAGAGACAATGTTACCGAGGCGGTTATCCATTCCTGGTATAAGAACATCGGAGCAAAGCATCCATGGGAGGGCGATACGATACCAGAATACACAAAGTTTGACCCTAACGGCAAATACAGCTGGGCTAAAGCTCCGAGGTTTAAAGGGGAGCCGATGCAGGTTGGACCATTAGCCCAGGTCTTGATGGGGATTGCCTCAAAGAATGAACTATTCTTAAAATGGACAAACTATGCTCTGGAGAAATGTTCAGCCCTTGCCAAAACGCAGATCACCGTAGACCATCTAAGGTCAACGATGGGCAGACACTTAGCAAGGGCTATAAGAGCAGCTGTTCTTGCTGATTTAGCCTTTAAGCATCTTGACCTCCTTGAACAGAACATCGCTAAGGGTGACCTTGAAATCTATTACAGGAAGGGTGTCAAGTTCCCTGAGAGGGAGGTCAAAGGCTTTGGTTTCCATGAAGCCCCAAGAGGAACCCTTTCTCATTGGGTAGTAATCGAGAAGGGAAAGATCAAAAACTACCAGGCAGTGGTCCCATCAACCTGGAATGTTAGCCCAAGAGATGAAAAGGGTAAGCGGGGTCCTTATGAGGAATCTTTGATAGACAATCCGGTTGCTGTTACTGAAAAGCCTTTAGAGGTATTAAGGACTATTCATTCCTTTGACCCCTGCATTGCTTGCGCAGTCCATCTAATCGATGGTAGGGGTAGGGAAATAACCAGAGTAAAAGTTTTGTAAAGGGGGGTTAAAAATGAAGATAGAACCAAGATTTTATAAAAGGGTTTTTGTCTGGAGCGGTCCTTTAAGATTATTCCATTGGTTTTTTGCTATTTCCATAGCAGTTTTAATCTTAACCGGTCTTTACATCCACAATCCAATTGCTACAACTTCGTCTGAATTCAGACCATCCTTTTTGATGACCATGATTAGATACTTTCATTTTGTCGCCGCTTACTTCTTTATATCGGCATTCATTTTAAGAGTATATTTGCTATTTTTTGGTAATAAATACGAAAGAATAACTGATTTTCTTCCAATTAATCGCGAAAATGCCCTTTCTTTTTGGCAAACCTTAAAGTTTTATCTTTACCTAACAGATGAACATGAATTGAGAGTGGGTCATACAATTCTTGCAGGTGTGATTTATACTTTGCTATTTTTAGCAAGCTTGGTTATGATTTTAACAGGGTTATATTTACTCTATCCTGAGGTTGGCATCATTAAAAAATTAGGAGGAATGCTTTTTGGTACACAACAAACAGCAAGGTTTATCCATTATTTTCTTCACTGGGCCTTTACCTTTTTTATATTAGTCCATCTTTATGTAGCTATTTGGCACGAACTTCGTGCTCCAGAAGCCATTATCTCTGGGATGTTTTCAGGGACTAAGTTTTTACCAGCTGAGGTAGTAAAAAAGGAAACCAAATCTAAGGAGCCATCCTGTACTTAAAGTAGGCAAGGCAGGCTCCTTCGTTAGAAACCATACAGGGTCCGACAGGGGTCTTTGGGGTGCAGGCTCTACCAAAGAGCTTGCACTTCCCGGGCTTTGCTTTACCTTGCAGAATCACCCCGCAAAGACAACCTTTCGGGGTGTTTTCTTCAAATTGGCAAGGAAAGATGGCTTCAGCATCTAAAAAAGAGAAGTCTTCTTTAAATTTGTAGGCGCTTCTTGGGACATATCCAAAGCCACGCCAGGGAAAGGTATCCCTCACTTCGAAGACTTCCTTCATAAGCCTTTGAGCAGCAACATTTCCCTCAGGTTTTACAACCCTTTTATACTGAACCTCGACCTTAGGAATTTTCTCTTTGATTAAATCAACAAGATGGTCCAAAGCCTGCAATATGTCAAAAGGTTCAAAGCCGGCTACCACCATAGGGGTCAGATGTTTTAAGCTGAGATCTTGCCAGGGTTTTGCCCCTATGATCGCTGAGACATGCCCTGGGGCGATGATCCCGTCAACCTTTAGTCCGTGGATTAAGAGATAATCAAGGATTTCTGTAGAAATAATATGATTTGAGACGATTAGGAGTTTTTTTAAGCCCTCTTCTTTAATTCTTTTAGCCAAGAAGGCTGTGTGAGGAGTCGTAGTTTCAAACCCTATGGCAAAGAAGATAACCTTCTTTGAAGGATTTTCCTTAGCTATGGCTATGGTAGCAAGGCTGGAATCGACTATTTGGACATCCTTCCCCTTTGCTCGGATTTGTTGAAGGGAAAGTCCATTGCTTCCAGGAATGCGTATCAAGTCTCCGTAAGTGGCAAGGATTACATCTTCCCTTTCGGCAAGGCTTAAGGCGTAGTCAATCCTACTTTGAGCGATGACGCAAACAGGGCAGCCCGGTCCATGAACAAACTCTATCCACTCTCCCAAAGCTTCATCTATCCCATGCCTTAAGATGACATGGGTATGTCCTCCGCAAAACTCAAGGATTCTAATTCTATCTTTAAGAGTAATTCTGGAAAGCTTATCTTTAAGTCTTGAGAGGAGCGGTTTTAATATCTCGGGGTCTGAGAGAAAAGTAAGAACTTCAGACTTTTTCAAGTTCTTCATCCCAGAAGGTTATTGTTTGAAGGGCTTGCTCTTCATCTACCTTGGCTATGGCAAACCCAACATGAACTAAAACCCAGTCCCCTGGCTTTACCTCTTCGGGTAAAAGAGAAATGTATATTTCCTTCTTTACTCCCTTTGATTCTGCAAGGGCAGTAAAAGGACCAGTAATCTCTAAAACTTTAAAAGGATAACCAAGACACATCTTATTTTCTCGTTTGCTTGTAAACGTGAAGGATCCTTTGCAGGGCGGTAACATGAGTTAGGACGGAGATTATCGTTAAATAAAGAAAGATGGCTTCCAGAAGAAGGGAGATGATGAGCAAAAATACCCTTTCAAACCGGGTAAAAAGCCCAATCTTGCAATGGAGCCCAAGACCTTCAGCGCGAGCTCTGGTATAACTTACCATAAGGGAACCAGTTAGGGCTACGAAGGATAAGACAATCCCCGTCCCTGAGCCTACATATATATAGTAAAGACAAAAGGCAAGAAAGATGAATATCTCTCCGTAGCGGTCAAGGGTTGAGTCAAGGAAGGCTCCAAAGCTAGTCACCATGTTGCCAAGCCTTGCTAACATCCCGTCAACGGCATCAAGAGGGGCAAAAAGGAGAAGCAAAAGACCAGCTACAAGAAACTTCCCCTGAGCAATAAAGACAGAAGAAGCTACAAAGCCTAAAAAACAAGCTAAGGTTACATGGTTTGGTTTTACACCAAGCCTAAGTAAGAAACGAGCAATCGGGATAAGGATAGGCTCAGTGGAAGCTCGGACCTTTTCTGATAGGGCAAGCTTTTCTAACATTGATTATTATTTTAGCACTGAGCGCCCTTTCCTCAAGCCTAAACTTCATAGAGCTTTCTTTCAAGAACCCTATACTGTAGAGCTTCAAGCACGTGCTCCTTAGCAATACGGTCCCGCCCCTCAAGGTCAGCGATTGTCCTTGCGACCTTTAGCACCTTGTGAAGAGCCCTTGCTGAAAGGGAAAGCCTTTTTGCTGAAGCTTCAAGAAAGGATTCAACCCCGGGCTCAAGAAGACAAACCTTCTTTATCTCCTTAGGTTTGAGCTCGGCGTTTGTTTTCTCACCCTGCCGTATCTTCTGTTTTTCTCGAGCAAATAAAACCCTTTCGCGGACCTTAGCCGAGCTTACTCCAGAGCTCTTCTTTTCTGCCAAAAGCTCGCCTATCTCAACGGGTGGAACCTCTACATGAAGGTCTATCCTATCAAGGATAGGTCCTGAGAGCTTGCTTTTGTATTTTCTTATTTCTTGAGGGGTGCATTGGCAGGCTTTAGTGGGATGACCAAGGTAGCCGCATTTACAAGGGTTCATGGCGCAAACTAATAGGAACGTCGCAGGGTAGGTGACGGTTGCGTTTGCCCGAGTGATCACCACATAGCCGTCTTCGAGGGGTTGTCGAAGAGCTTCTATCACATCCCTTCTAAACTCTGGAAATTCATCCAAAAAGAGGACCCCGTTATGGGCAAGGCTAACCTCACCTGGGCGTGGCGGATTACCTCCGCCGACCAATCCCACTTCTGAGACAGAGAAATGGGGGTTTCTAAAGGGTCTAAAGTTTATAAGCGGTCTTTCAGGGGTTAAAAGACCTGAGACGGAATATATTTTAGTTGTCTCAAGAATTTCCTTATCTGACATGGGAGGCAAGATAGTAGGCAACCTTTGGGCAAGCATTGTTTTTCCAGCACCGGGTGGTCCTATGATAAGGATATTGTGATTGCCAGCCGCAGCGATCTCCATTGCTCTTTTGGCAAGCTCCTGCCCTACAACCTCGCTAAAATCTACCTCATACTGAGGTAAAAAAGTCTCTTCCGCTAAGCCACAAGCTTCAAGCCCGCCCTCACCGGTAGTGAGATAGGTAAAAACCTCCCTCAGATGAGAAAAAGCCCGAACCTTCACACCTTTGACCAAGGCTCCTTCTTTTAGGTTTTCAGCGGGTATTATGACCTCATCAAGGTTTAGCTCCTTAGCTAACATAACAGACGGTAAAATCCCCTTTACTCCTTTTATGCTTCCATCAAGGGAAAGCTCTCCAAGAAAAGCCTTTCTTTCAACTGCGCTTTGAGGAACGATTTCTTCGGCAACCAAAATACCAACAGCCATCGCCAGGTCAAAATGAGACCCTTCCTTTCTTAGGTCAGCAGGAGCAAGGTTTATGGTTATTTTGCTTAACGATGGAGAAAAACCGGAGTTTTTTAAGGCTGAGCGCAGGCGCTCTCTGCTTTCTTTGATGCTGCTATCGGGAAGCCCAACGATGGTAATTCCAGGGAGACCTTTAGATAGGTCAACCTCAACTTCAACTAAAAAGGCCTCAATTCCAAGGACAGCAAAGCTTAAAACTTTACTGAGCATCGATCAAAAAGGGGGAGAGGGAAAACCTCTCCGACCTTAGCTTCTAAAGAGCTTGTAAGATATTAGCCACCTAAGCCGATGAACTGGAGGAACTTAGGAACAACTGGGTTAGCATAGAGCAAGATAAGGGCGATAACCAGGGTATAGATAACTAGCGTTTCAATGAGAGCTATACCAAGGATCATAGTGACGGTTAGCTTACCGGAGAGTTCAGGGTTTCTGGCGATACCCTCGCAGGCACCTCGCGTTGCCTGACCCATACCGATACCGCAACCAAGAGCAGCAATCCCAACGCCAATACCTGCCGCTAAAACGATGGCTGAGTAGAGGCCAAAACCTGCTACCATCCGGTCACCAATTGCAGTAGCAGCTTTAGCTGCTTCCTCAGCAAAGGCAGGTGAACCTAAGAGCAAGCCCAATAGAGCAGCAGAGAACAGCAAGAAAAGCTTCCGCATACCCACACCTCCTTTAAAGTTTTTTTATTTTTATTTCCCTTAAATCAGAAGGTCTTATACCCCCTGATTTCCTCATGCTTAATGATGCTCTTCAACAGCTCCAGCAAAGTAAACCAAACTTAAAAGCAGAAAGATAAAGGTTTGAATAAAACCAACCGCAACTCCAAGGATCATAACGGGAAGGGGAGCAAAAAACTTTCCGCCAAGCATGGTTAGAATGCCCAAAAGTATCTCTTTTGAGAGTAGGTTTCCAAACAAACGGAATGAAAGGGATATAATTCTCCCTACATGACTAAATATCTCGGCAGGTAGCATTAGAGGTATAAGCAAGGGTATAGGACCAAGGAAATCCTTAAAATAGGCTAATCCTTTGCATTTTAATCCAAGATAATGATAATAAACTATGGTAATTAGGGTTAAACCAAGGGTAACATTGATGTTAGATGTGGGGGACATAAAGCCTGGGATCAAACCAAATAGATTACAAAAGAGAATGTAAAAAGCATAAGCGGTTATTAAAGGGAAAACAGTAGGCATGAGCTCATCAACTTTATCGTGAGGGAGGTTTTGTTTGCAAAAGTTATAAATACTTTCTATGGCAATTTCTAAAAGATTTTGAGCACCGCTTGGTATAAATTCGCTTTTTCTTGTCCCAAAGATGGCTAAAAGTAAAATAAGTAGAATAACAAAATAGCTATGAACCATGTGGGGTGCAAGAAGGACGGCCAATACACCATACTTGTCTGCATGTTCATAGTAATGGAAGCCAGAAGGTAACCCAAATTTTTCTAAGATGAGCGTTAAGAATAGGATAGGATGTTCCATCTTTCGCCTCCTTTAGCAAATCTCTTTTCTTTTCAAGGTATACCAAAGGGTTAATAAAAAGATCTGGGCATACACTAAAGTAAAACCGAATATAATAAAAACTGAGTGTAATTTTAGCCAGGTTATAAGAAAATAAAATATCAACCCTAAAGCTAAAAGTCTAAGATAAACTTTTATTAAAAAAAGCGTCCTTTCTTTCTGATAAGGTTTTTCCATACAACACATAACATTATTATAAACTTTTTGTAAAAACTTCTTCCCGTCTTGTTTAAGGGTAAAGAGATTTAGATATCCTAAAAGAGCCCCGACTAAAAAAGAAAAGGATATTACCGTAGAAAAGTAGATTAATGAAAGTAAAAAAAATCCTGCTAAGGTTACAAAGAGGCTTAAATTTCTTAAATCTTTAAAAAAAGGATTAGCCTCAGCTTTTTCCATTACCCTTTTCTTTAAACCTTTTTCTGGTGTAGTAAAGAAGGTTTTTTATCCCCCCAATAGCGCCAAAGATAATAAAGATGGTGGTTATCCAGGGGTAAGTCCTACCCTGCAAAAGCTTTTCTTCTATAAACCAACCGGTTATAGCACCAGCTAAGATAGACCCCATGACAGCTAAACCTATAGCCATACTCTCCCCAAGGACAGTCAATAAAAATTTTAAATTGTGCTCTTTCCGTTCGTTCAATTTTACAGATAATAGAAGATTAAATCTTTTGCTTCAAGTTGGGAAAATCCCCTTTTTTGTTAAATAGAGTGTTTAACTTTCAAATTTAAAAATTTATTGCCATCTTTTGCATGTTTGCTTTTCTTTTCCCTTCAAAGAATTCTTTTACCTGTTCTACGAAGGCTTCTATCCTCATCTTGGTTCCAAGGGACTTTTGTCCATCGCAAGGGACAGTTAACAGAGGTAGTCTATCTCCCTCTTCATCCCTAATTCTCTTAAGGATTGCTGTTTGAACATTCCCCGGCATGCAGGCAAAGGGGATTACATTGATCAAACCGGAGACCCCCTTTCTTAAATAATCCCGGGCCTTTCCTATGGAAAGCATAACCTCCCCGCCTTCATAATCTGGATGGACATATTTTTTGGCTAACCTTTCGAGCTCCTCGATGGTTGGCTCATGAGAAAACTCAACCAGGTCCTCAACCAACCTTATGAACCTTTCTTCTTCTTTCATCTGAAATTGATTTTCCAGAATGAACTTAAGGACTGCGCCAAGCCTACCCTCCCTTTTTGCCCATTTCTTAGAGATATAGTTTATAAAATAGATCCATTCCCCAACAGGGGGAAGGAGCACTTCAAGCCCCAGGTCCTCAAGCATGCGGTAGAGGTTCTCATTAGAAAAGCGATTATTTCTTACATAAATCTCTCCCACAACGCCAACCTTAGGTAGCTCAACTTCTTTTCTTTCTATTTTCATAAACTTTTCTCTTATCTTAGCCAAAGTTGAAACTAAGTCTCCTCTCTCTTCAACCGTCCTTTCAATCAAGGAAAGCCCTTCTTTGTAGACCTCATCAACCTTGACTTTATCAACGGCATATGGTCGTATGGCTCGATACATCTTATCGAGGATGTCAACGGCAACCACTCCCCGCCAAGCGACCTTAGTAAAATCCCGCCCTACGATGCCAAGGTCATCATAAAACTCGATATCCTGCTGGGGTGAATAAATGGGAAGCCTATCAAGCCCGAGGTCTCTAAGGATCTTCCTTTGAAGCCTGTTGTATTGCCCAAACCTACAAGGACCAGACCCATCAGGCATGAAGTATATTGCTTTGTCGGGGTCAAAGTCTGGTCGGTTGATGAGCTTTATAAGGTCTCCTGTTGTAAGCACCGTGGGATAGCACTCCTTGCCGGAGGTGTAGCGTCTCCCAAGTTCAAGAGATTCTTCATCAGGCTCAGGAAGCGCTTCAGCTTTAACACCGCAAGCCCTAAAAGCAGCTGCTAAAACCCTTGCATGGTCTGCCATGTAGGGAATGTAGACCCTTCTCTCCTCTGAAGGATGGACCTTTTGAGGAATGAATTTTCTTTTAAGCTCAAAGCGTTTGAACTTACCTTTAAGGCTATCAACGAAGGCTTCAAGCCTTGTGATAACGCCTGCTTCTGCGCTATGTTCGTCAACTTCAAGCTCAAGGTAAGGCTTTCCTGCAAGCAACTCTTCAAAGAAATGCTGAATAAAGGAGTCCGGTCCGCAAGAGAAGTTGGTAAAGTAGATGGGGAAAAGGTTAGGCTTCTCCCTAAGATAGTGGGCCGCAAGTAAGAACCTTTGCCCGTATTCCCAATACATGCCCTCGAGCCCATCCGTTGTTTTAACCTCATCAAGGGGTAGCATGTCAACAGGCAAGCCCAAAAGACCAAGCTTACGGACCTTGAAATGTAGACCAAGGTTTGCACCTGGGTCGCAAGAGTTGTAAGGTCTTCCAACTACGACAAGGATGAGTTTGTCCGCAAACCCTTCAAGAAGCTCTTTGCCCCTTGCCTTTAAAAAGTTATGAAATTCCTCCTGAGCAAGCTCAGCGACCCTACAAGCTTTTTTCACCTTGTCTAATGGCTCATCAAGCATTTTGGCTAATTCCTTTAGTTCCTCGTTCAACACGCCTCCGCCTCTACCAAGATGAAAAACCGGTCTTAAGGCTTTCGCCCCGTATTTTTCAAAGGAGAGGCTTGTCTCAACGACCCAAGGCACACCTTGAACCCAAGGACAGATCTTTCCAAGCTTGAACTGGGGAGCCTCGGGTGGTAAGTCCGTTATCTGGGGCAATAATATGTTCTTTACTCCAAGCTCAAGAAGCTTGTAGATATGCCCAAGGGCGATCTTCACAGGAAAGCAGGGCTCCCCTGGGGCAATCTCACAGCCGATTTTGATTATCTCCTTTGAAGTAGGCGGAGAGAGAAGGACCTTATAACCAAGCTCAGAAAAGAGGGTGGCAAATAGGGGAAGCCATTCAAACATCTGAAGGGCTCTTGGGATGCCTATGACCTTATCTGAGGTGGGGTCCCCTTCAAAGTGGGGCACAAAGGAAAGGAGCTTTGCTTCTCTTTCTAAGATGGGGTTTGGCAGGCTTTCTTTTGGTTTTCTGTGGTCAAGCTCGTATCTATCGCATCTTCCACCGTAGAATAGGGTTGTCCCGCCTTCTAAGGTTACTTTGTGGATTTCGCATTGGTTCGGGCAGTGATGGCATTCAAAGGAGGAAATTAAATACTTCACGTTGACCAAATCAAAGCCTTTGAACTTACTTTCTCCTTTGTTTTCTTCTTTAGCAAGAAGGGCAACTCCGATGGCACCGGTTACCTCGTTGTTTGGGGGCACGATGATCCTTTTGCCGAGAACCTTTTCAAAGGCTGAGACAACGCCCTTGTTGCAAGCTACCGCACCTTGAAAGAAGATTTTGTGGCCAATCTTTCTATCTTCTACCACCTTGTTTAAGTAGTTGTAGACGATGGAATAGCAAAGACCGGCAATGAGGTCCTCCTTCGGGAAACCCTGCTGCTGATAGTGCAAAAGGTCAGATTGCATAAAGACTGTGCATCTCTCTCCCATCTTTAAAGGAGCCTTGCTTCTTAAGGCGTAATCGCCAAACTCCTCAATGGAGATGCCAAGCTTTACCCCCTGCTCTTGAAGGAATGAACCTGTTCCGGCAGCGCAGGCTTTATTCATTGTAAAGTCGGCAATCGTTCCCTTGTCAATGAAGATGTATTTAGAATCTTGCCCTCCTATCTCAAAGATGGTGTCAACTTCTGGGTCGATGTAGAGGGCACCAAATGCTTGGGCAGTGATCTCATTCCGTATAACATCTGCCCCTACAAAATCTCCCACCAAATAGCGACCAGAACCTGTTGTGCCAACGCCTTTTACTTTTACCTTCTCTGGAAGCTTTGCCCTAAGTTCAAGAAGACCTTTTTTAACGCTCTCTAAGGGCTTCCCGTGATGGAAAAGATAGGTCTTAGCGATAAGGCGCCCTTCTTTATCGATGGCTACAAGCTTTGTGCTAACTGAGCCTACATCGATCCCCAAATAAACCTCTACCTCCTCATCCTTTTCGACCTTGGGGATGACAAACCTTTTTCGGAGCTTTTCGGACTCCTCTAAAGATTCGCATGGGTATAGGACTTTATGCCTTGGCACCTCGACCTTTCTTTCCCTAAGATAGGTAGATAAGATTTCTGAGCCGCGATAAGGGGAGCTTGCCTTACCTTCAAGCCCATATAGGGCTGCCCCGATCGCTCCCATTATCTTGAAATGCTCTGGGATAATGAGCTCATCATCTTTTAGACCAAATATCTCCTTTATGGCTCGCCTAACGCCAAGGTTTGCCGCAACTCCTCCTTGAAAAACTAGGGGTGGACGAATGGGTCTACCCTTGGCGAGGTTGCTCCGTAGGTTTCTTATGATAGCAAAGCAGAGCCCAGCTATTATCTCTTCGTCTGGCACAGCTGCCTGCTGAAGATGGATCATGTCTGATTTAGCAAACACAGTGCAGCGACCGGCAATGCGGGGGATGTTCTTGGCAAGGGTTGCTTTGTGGCTAAACTCTTCGATAGTGTAGCCAAGGCGGGCTGCCTGTTGTTCTAAGAAGGAGCCAGTTCCGGCTGCACAAAGTGTATTTAAGGCAAAGTCTTCGATCTCAGGTTGCCCCCTTTCATGGGTTATGAAAATAAGCTTTGAGTCCTCTCCCCCGATGTCGATTATGGTGCGAGCTTGGGGATGGAAAAAGGTTGCTGCCTTGGCATGAGCCATCACTTCGTTCACAAAGGCACCGCCAAGGATCTGGGATATGGTTTTTCCTGCGGTTCCTGTGCAAGTTAGACCAGAAAGGTTGTTTCCAAAGGTTTTTTCAACCTCGGAAAGGAGGTCTCTTGCCTTTTCAATGGGTTGCCCATGGGTTCTTTCATACTTTGATAAAAGAATTTCTTTTTTTTCGTTCATTACTACAACCTTTGCTGTCCCAGACCCAACATCAAGCCCTACATAGAGCACAGCCCTAACCTCCTACATGAAATATTTTTACTTTATTTTAAATCATAAGTTCTTTAATTAAAAGTCAAACTCTACTGGCTTTGCGTTTTTGGTATTGACTACTAACCTAAGGGTTCTTATAATAACATAAAAATTTAAGGAATTTAAGGAGGTGCAATATGGGTTTTATGGAATGGAGCGACAAGCTTGTTACTGGTGTTAAGGAATGTGATGAGCAACATAAAAAGCTTGTTAGCCTCATCAACGAGCTCTACGATGCCATGAAGCAGGGTAAAGGAAAGGATGTCCTTGATAAAATGCTCGATGAGTTGGTAAGGTATGCAGGTTATCATTTTACGACTGAAGAGACTTTTATGACAAAGTATGGTTATCCTGATTTAGCAACCCATAAAAATGAACACGAAGCCTTTAAGGCAAAGATCAAGGAATTTTTAGATAAAAAAGCCAAAGGTGAGGTTACTCTTACCGTTGAGTTAATGTCCTTTCTTAAGGATTGGCTTGCAAAACACATCATGGGAACGGACAAGAAGTATGGTCCCTTTCTCGTGGAAAAGATGAAGAGATAATTCGATGAGCTACCTTTCAATCTTCAAAAGCCTTTTATTAATTTTGCTTACTCTTTTTCTTTATTCCTGCGCAAAGGAACAGCCTGCCTACTTGACACCTCGGCAGTTAGACACTTTAAAAGTTGTTTTAGTTTGGCCTGCTGATATCTACTGCGAGCCTCCTTCCCCTATACCCTTTTACTGCCCGGTGCGGAACATCATTCCTGGTGAAATCTCCCCCTCTGCAAAAGAAGTAATGGGAAGGCTCTTGCGGACAAGCCTTGAGAAGTTCTCTGATAGGCATAATTTCATTTTTTTAGATGAAGGGACAGCAGAGCTTCTTCTTGAGAAGGTCTTGGAGCAGAAGGTTCAAAGCCCTGAGCTTGCGGTTAGAATGATAGCGGAGTCTACGCAAGCTGGCTCAATTCTTTATCTACGGGTCTATCGTTTTAAAGAAAGAGTAGGAAGGGGTATAGGGGTTACTGAGCCGGCAAGCGTAGCCTTTGCCCTCTTCCTTTACGACGGAAAAACGGGGAAGCTTCTTTGGCATGAGGTCTTTGATGAAACTCAAAAACCCCTTTCCGAAAACATCTTAAACTTAAGCCTTTATAAGTCCATAAAATGGCTCACAGCAGAAGAGCTCGCCAAGAACGGTTTAGAAAAAATCCTCAGTAGGTCGCCTCTTGCCAGATGATCCTAATCCCAGCCATAGACTTAAAAGGAGGGAAAGTAGTTCGGCTCTTTCAAGGTGATTTCTCAAAGGAGAAGGTCTACGGAGATGATCCCCTTACCTATGCCAAACACTTTGAAAAGGTTGGAGCAAAGAGGATTCACATCGTTGACCTTGATGGGGCAAAGGAGGGTAGACCCGTTCATAAAGACTTGATCCTTAGCTTGGTTAAAGAAATCTGCATCCCTGTTCAAGTAGGTGGCGGATTAAGGACTGAGGAAGATGTCTCCTCTTACCTTGAGGGGGGTGTTTCTCAAGTTATCCTTAGCACAAAGGCGGTAGAAGACTTAAGCTTTTTGGAAAGACTTTGCGACAGGTTTCCCCAAAGGGTCATCGTGAGCGTTGATGTAAAGGGAGAGTTCGTTGCCATCTCTGGCTGGCTTGAGGTTTCATCTGTCAGGTATTTAGATTTTATCAAAAGATTAAACGACCTCCCGCTTTTTGCTATAATCCTAACTTTGATTGAGAGGGATGGCACGCAGGCAGGCATTGACCTTGAGAGGCTAACCAAGGCTTTAGAAGTCTCAAGGCACCCTCTTATCCTTGCTGGTGGCGTGGCAACTATTGAAGACCTAAAGCTTCTCAAACCCTTAAGTCAAAAGGGGCTTTTTGGAGCCATCTCTGGAAGAGCTATCTACGAAGGAACTTTGGATTTAGAGGCTGCTCTAAGATATCTTGAAACTCCTTCATAATAAGCAAATTTTTAATCAAAATGGACCTTACAAGCCTTAAGGGATGGTTAGTTGATGTCTTCTACCGGGATAAAATCTATCCTGCTTATGTGAAGGAGGTAAAGGGGAAGCGTCTTCTTGTTTATCTTCCTACGGGAAAGGAGGAGTCTGTTTCTCATTATGCCCTGGTTTGCGTAGGGGCAAAGGTTGGCGAAAAGGTAGACCTAAACAGTCTTTCAGAGCTTTTTAAGAGCGCTCAAGCTTTAAGAGAGGAGCTAAAGAGCCAGTTTAACCTTGAAGAGCTATGGGAGGTTGTGAAGGGAGAGCTTACCTCCGCAAGCCCAGACTATCTTGTAGAGCTTTACCTTGTAAGAAAGCCAAATCCGGATGAGGTCTGCGCCTTCCTAAGGCTTGTCCTTGAAGAAAAGCTTTACTTTCGTTTTAAAAGCTTTGAGGAGGTTGAAGTCCTATCCGAAGAAGAGGTCAAAAACATCCTTCATCAGCGGGAAAAGGAGAGAGAAAAGGAGCTTCTTCGGGAAGGATTTAAAGACTTTCTGCAAAGGCTTTCTGAAGGAAAGATAACTTCTAACGATGAGGGCTTCCTCTCCGCTTTAAAGCAGTTTGTCATCTTTGAAAACGAACAAGCCTTGGGTAAGGACCTTTATAATGTGCTTTCTGAGCATAATTTAGCCCAGCCTCAGAAGGTTTTTTCGCTCCTTGTCAAGGCAGGTGTTTTTAAGGAGGACGAAAACCTTGAACTTTTAAAGTTTGGCTTTCCGCAGGAGTTCTCTCAGGCTTCCTTTTCTCAAGCTGAAGAATGCTTAAGGATGAGGCTTGAAGATTTGCCCCATTTTGACTGTTTTAAGGACCTTACCCATCTTGAGACCTATGCGGTTGATGCGCCTGACACGCAGGATGTTGACGATGCCTTTAGCATTGAGGACAAGGGCAGCACAACAACAGTTTATGTTCATATAGCGGATGTGTCAAGCTTTATACCGATTGGGAGCCCTCTTTTTGAGGAAGCCCTTGAGAGGGCTTCAACCCTCTATATGCCGGATGAAGTTATACCTATGCTTCCTTTTTCCCTATCCCATGACAAATTTAGCCTTCTTGAAGGTGAGCTTAGGTCCTCCCTTACCTTTAAGATAGAGCTTCGAGAAAAGCCCTTTGAAGTGTTATTCTTTGAGGTTGTCCCAGCCATCATAAAGGTTAAAAAAAGTTTTACCTACGAGGGAGTAGATATTTACCTTGAGGCGGGTCATCCCTTTTGGAAGAGCCTATATTCCCTGCTTTTAGAGCATAAAAAGAAAAGGCAGGCGCAGGGAGCATTTGCTATCATTTTACCTGAGGTTCAGGTTAGGGTATTAGAGGATGGAGAAATCGTAGTAAGTAGGTTTGAGATGACGCCTGCTCGAGACTTGATCTCAGAGCTTATGATCTTGACAAACCATCTTTCGGCAAAGTTTTGTTACGAGGCAGGCATCCCTATCATCTATCGAAAGCAAGACCCTCCTTTCCAAGTTTTTCCAGAGGCGGAAGGTTCCCTTTTTTACAAGCTTTTACAACTTAGATACTTTGCTAGGTCTGAGCTAACAACAGAGCCTGGCTTTCACTCCGGCCTCGGTCTTAACTTTTACACCACTCTTACTTCACCCATAAGAAGGAGCTTAGATTTGATCGTTCATCATCAGATAAAAAGCCATCTCTTTTTAGAAAAAGCTTTGTCTCAGGAGGATCTACAAAGGCTAATCCCAGAGTTAGAGGAAAACTTTAGAAGGGCACAGGCGATACAGCAAAAAAGGGTGCGCTATTTTCTGCTAAAGTATCTTGCTAAGCACTATGCTAAAACGGAAGGACAAGGTGAAGTAAAACCCTTAAAAGGGCTTGTGGTAGAAAAAAAAGAGAGGTTGCTTAAGGTTTATCTACCAGATTTTAACATTATGGGAGAGGTTAGGGGAAGTTTTCCTCAGGTTAATCCTGGGGATGAGGTTACTGCGAGCGTGGATAGGGTTGAACCACGGGAGGATCTTCTTCTTTTGAGCTTGCTATGATCGTTTCAGGGTCAACGACGAAGGTATTACCCGGGATCTTTTTAGCCTGATACATGGCAGAATCGGCTCTTATGATTAAGTCAGAGACAGACCTTTCCAGGTCTCCTCTGTTTATAAGGCTTGCTATCCCGAAGGATAGGGTTACGGGTTCAAAGGGATTCTTTTCATAGGCTTTGATGATCCTTTTTACTACTACGAGAGCCCTTTTCCAATCGGTATGGGGAAGGATGATGACAAACTCATCGCCACCATATCTACAAACTTTATCAACCTTAAGCCTCGTGTTTTCATACAACAAAACAGCTATACCATGTAAAACCTTATCTCCCTCGGCATGCCCATAGGTATCGTTGTAATACTTAAACTTATCAAGGTCTATCATGACCAGGCTAAGAGGAAAACCATACCTTAGAGCCCTTAAAGCTTCTTCTCTTATGCTTGCCTCAAAGAAACGCCGGTTGTAAGCGAAAGTAAGCGGGTCTTCAACCAGAAGTTGTTCAACTTTTTTCTCCAAGTAGTAGGTTCGCAAAAGCTTTGCCAATCTTGCGATAAACTCTCCCATGGAGAAGGGTTTTTGTATAGCTTCGTCAGCTCCAGAAAAGAAAAGCCTTGCTAAATTAACCTCATCATCGTAAGGAGCAAGGCAAAAGACCTTTAGCTTGGGAAAAAGGGATTTTATCTGGTTGATATTAGCGATAACTTCTTCAAAATTACCACCAAAGGAATACACGAGAACGGTAGGGCAGAGCTTTGAGAGAAAAGGGAAAAGCTCTTCTTCTTTTTTTACAAACTTTATTTCTTCTACTCCATGATACTTTAAAGCTTCTTCAATAAGCTCCTTAGCTTCTTCTTCCTCTTCAAAAAGCACAATTCGAGGGGTTTCTTTAAGCTCTCTTTTGATGATATCTAAAATTTCTTTTAGCATTTGCTTTCTTCCTATTTAAATAATCTTTTAAAATTTTCCCATGGTCAAAGCAAAGATTATCCCAAGGTATTTGGTCTATAGATACTAAAAAAGCCCTTTTTGCGTCATCACCAGCTTTCAATGTCCCTTTACCTTTTGCTACAAATACGGTAGTTATGGTATGAAATCGAGGGTCTCTCTTGGGGTCTGAGTAGCAAGAAAGGAGCTCAAGGTCCTCTACATCTAACCCGGTTTCTTCTTTAGCCTCCCTTATTGCGCACTCCTCTAAGGTTTCTCCATACTCCACAAATCCGCCAGGTAAGGCATAACCATGAGGAGGATTCTTCCTTTCTATAAGCACGATCTTTCCTTCGTATTCAATGACCACATCAACGGTTGGTAAGGGGTTTCTGGAGGGCTTTACCTTTTCTGGATGCATATCCTTTAGGACCTCTACAAGCTTTTCATGAATGTATGGGTTTGCTGCAACGATGGTGTCTGAGCTTAAGGTGTAAAGATTTCCGTAGTAGTCTGAGACTTTGCCCCCTGCCTCTTCAACGAGGACCACACCAGCCATGGTGTCCCAGGGCTTAAGATAAGGCTCGTAGAAGCCGTCGTATCTCCCGCAGGCTGTGTAGGCAAGGTCTAAGGTTGCCGCACCAAACCGTCTAACTCCTTGAGATTTTTTAAGAAATTCCCGAAAAGGAACAAGGTAGGGCTCTGGTTTCTCTATGATTTTAGCAACAGGAAACCCAGTGGAAAGTAATGCCTCTTGCAAATCCTTTGTGTCTGAGACCTTGATCCTTTCTCCGTTAAGATAGGCACCTTTTCCTTTCTCCGCAAAGAAGAGCTCATCAAGCGCAGGATGATAGATAATACCAAGAATGGGTTTTCCAGCTTCAATAAGGGCTATGCTTATACCAAACCAAGGTAGCCTGTGGGCAAAGTTTGTAGTTCCATCAAGCGGGTCGATGACCAAAAAAGTCTCATAGTTTATGCTTCCTGTAAAGCTTTCCTCTGAGACCACGGGAAGAGAAGGGAAAAACCTTTGGACCAATTCTTTTAATTTCTCTTCGGAATAGAGGTCAGCGTTCGTTACAAGGTCGATAGGACCTTTATGGTTCACCTCTAAGGAGGACTTTTGCATCTCTAAAAGTTTTTTTCCCACTTCTTTGACTGCAGAAATGAATTGCTGCAAGTTCACTGACTTAAGCATTTTCGTAGGGCTAATTTTTGATAAAAAGCGATTTAAAAAAATCATAAAAATTAGATAATGTCAAGAGGAGGAACTTATTATGCCTCCTCCAAGCAAATATTCTTTCTCATAAAAGGCGCAGACTTGCCCTGGGGTTATGGCAAAGACCTTTTGTTTAAGCTCAACCAAGAGCTTATCATCTTGTCTTTCAACTCTGGCCACAGCCTCTCGGCTACTCCTATACCGCACTTGAGCTAAAGGTGCTTCCCAGAGCTCAAAGGGAAGGTGAAAATTAGTCTGAGAAAGCAATAGTTTATCAGAAAAGATTTTCTCTTTATTCCCAAGGTAGATGCGGTTTTCTTCAGGGGAAATCCTTGCCACATAAAGGGGCTTTCCCATCCTTATTCCTAGCCCCTTCCTTTGCCCTATGGTATAGAAGTAATAGCCTTCATGTTTGTCAACTACTTTTTCTTGATAAATGATTGCTCCTTCTATTTTTGGAAGGTATTTTGATAGATAGCTTTTTAAGTCAAGCCCCTCTAAAAAGCAAACATCCTGCGATTCTTCAGCCTTTTGCCAAAGGTCTAAACCATAGGACTTCAAGGCTTCGAGAGCAACCCTTTTTTCAGGCACATCCCCCATGGGAAATATAAGCTTGTACAAACGTTCCTTCTTCACTAAGGCTAAAAAATAGGTCTGGTCTTTTTTTTGATTTTCAGGTTGGGTTAACACAGGATAGCCTTTGTAGGTTGAAAGCCTTGCATAGTGACCGGTAGCGTAAAAGTCTGCTTTTGCTTCTTTCATTGCCAAATCCATGGCTAAGCCAAACTTGATATCTCTATTGCAGAGGGCGCAAGGATTTGGGGTGAGCCCCTGTCTGTAGCCTTCGATGAAAGGTTTGATGACCCTATTCTTAAATTCATTTGTAACATCGATAACAAAATGAGGAATGTTAAGAACTTCGGCAACCACGGTTGCTTTATCAATTTCACAACAGCCACCCTCTTTAAGGAAACGGAAAGTTACCCCAATGGCTTCATAGCCCTGCATTTTTAGCAACAGGGCGGAAAAAGAGCTATCGATACCACCGCTCATCGCAACCACTACCCTTTTCATTTTTGCCTCACCATGCTCAACCTATGGGATTAAATTTTATCAACCTATGCTAAAATGATTAAGACATCTTTTAGGAGTTTATCATGAAAAAACCATGGGGTGGAAGATTTAGCGAAGAGACAGACGAATTTTTGGAAGCCTTTTCAGATTCCATTAGCTTTGACAAGGAGCTTGCCTTTGCTGAGATAAAGGCAAGCAGAATCTATGCTCAAGCCTTAAGAAAGGCTGGTCTTTTGACAGAGGAAGAGCTTTACCAAATCTTGCAAGGGCTCTCAGAGATTGAAGAGGAGATAAAGCAGGGGACCTTTCCTTTTAGGATAGAGCTTGAAGATATTCACATGCATGTTGAAAAAGCCCTTGCGGAAAAAATCGGAGATACGGCCTACAAGCTTCATACCGGAAGAAGTAGAAACGAGCAGGTTGTTGCTGACGAGAGGATATACATAGCAGAAAGGCTTGAGGAGCTAAAGGCTCTGCTCGTTGATTTTATTTTGGTCATTCTTGACAAGGCGGAGGAATACTTTGAGGTTGTGATGCCAGGTTTTACTCATCTTCAGCATGCCCAGCCTGTTCTCTTTTCCCATTGGGTCACAACCTACGCTGAGATGATGCGTCTTCATCTTCAAAGATGCCTTGACTTTGAAAAAAGACTGAAGCAGTGCCCCCTTGGGAGCTCAGCCTTTGCTGGATGCGGTTTCCCTTTAGATAGGGAATTTATGGCTAAAGCCCTTTCCTTTTACGAACCAACAAGGCATAGCGTCTATGCTGTAAGCTCACGAGACTTTATCTCTGAACTCCTTTTTATCTTAAGCCTTATTATGGTTGACCTTTCAAGGCTCTCAGAAGAAGTCATTCTCTGGACAAGCGAAGAGTTTTGCTTTGCCTCGTTGCCTGACAGACTAACCACTGGAAGCTCCATCATGCCCCAGAAAAAAAACCCAGACCCAGCGGAGCTAATAAGAGGAAAGTCTGCTACTGTTATCGGAAACCTTTTTCAGATGCTAACCCTGCAGAAAGGGCTCCCTTTAAGCTACAATCGGGACCTTCAGGAGGATAAGCCTCCACTATTCCAAGCCTTAAACTGGACGCTTAATTCTTTAAGGATAGCGACCCTCTTGGTTAAGGGATTAGAGCTAAATGCGGAGAAAATTTCTGAGCATCTAAAGCATGGTTATCTTTTAGCTACAGAGCTTGCCGATTATCTTGTGCTAAAGGGAGTTCCGTTTAGGAAGGCTCACCATGTGGTGGGCGAGATTGTGAGGTATGCTGAAGGCAGGAAAAAAGATCTTTCTGAGCTTTCCCTCGATGAATACAAGAAGTTCCATCAAGCCTTTGAAGAGGATGTCTATGAATGGTTAACCGTTGAGCATGCCTTATCGAGAAGAAACATCCATGGGGGAACGGGGAAAAGGGTGGTCAAAGAATATATTGAGCTTCTTCGTTCAGAGCTAAAGACGATGGTTGGCAAGGATTAGACCTAAGGAGAGTAGATGCAATCCTTAAACCTTGAGGCTTACGCTAAACCTGAAAGTGGAATGAAAGAGGTATTCTGGGAAGACTATGAAAGATTTCTTGCGGAGAAGGGCGAGATTTGTATCGAAGATGTTCGGATACCTTTGAAGGGGAAACAGCAGGTAGAAGTTCTAAATCCACCTGAGTTTGAGATTGAAGAAACGACGGTTTGGTCCTTTCCAGAAAGGGGAAGCTGGGCAACACATCAGGGAAATTATCGTGGAAACTGGGCTCCTCAAATACCACGGAACTTGATCTTGCTCTATACCGAACCTGGGGACTGGGTCTTAGACCCTATGGTTGGGAGCGGAACTACCTTGATAGAATGTAAACTCCTTGGTAGAAATGGAATAGGAGTTGACATAAACTATGAAGCCTTGATGCTAACCTTTGACAGGCTTAATTTTGTCCCCCAAAACCTCTTTGAAAGCCTCCCGAAAACAGAAATAAGGCTTTATCATGGAGATGCCCGGAACCTTGACCTTATACCCGATGAAAGCATAGACTTAATAGCAACGCATCCACCTTATGCTAACATTATTTCCTATTCTAAGGGTAAAAGTATAGAGGGGGACATCTCCCGTCTGCGTTCCCTTGAAGATTATTTAGATGCTATGACCGAAGTAGCTAAGGAATGCTTTAGAGTGCTAAAACCTGGTAAATACTGCGCTCTCCTTATTGGCGATACAAGAAAGCATAAGCATTATATACCCATATCTTTTTATGTTATGGAACGGTTTATGAAATTTGGATTTATTCTAAAAGAGGATGTAATAAAGGTTCAATGGAAGATGAAGGGAACAAGAGAACGTTGGCAGTTTAAGAAGAAAAAAGATTTTCTTCTTATTTATCATGAACACTTATTGATTTTCCGTAAACCAACCATTGATGAAGATGTAAAAAAATATCGTTATAGTATGAAAAATAATATTGCTACATTACCGACGGGAAAGAATATACTTAGATTTACAATTTAAAACAAGTTGAAGCATATTTATTAGCGTATATTAAAGCAATTTTGATAATGAGAAATAATAGGGGGTAGGCCATGAAAAACTATGAAATCATCATAGTTGGAGCGGGTCCGGCTGGGCTCCAGGCAGGAATTCACACGGCAAGGAGAAAACACTCCGTCCTAATCCTTGGTAAAACTAAAGCAAGCGCCCTATGGAACGCTCACATTGAGAATTACTTTGGCGTTCCAGGAAAAGCCTCTGGAGCTGAGCTTTTAAAGGTAGGCTTAGCTCAGGTTCAGGGTTTCGGGGCAGAATTCTTAGAAGAGGATGTTGTTAAAATTGAAAAGGTAGAACCCGGTTTTTTGGTTGAGACTGAAACAGGGAAGACCTTCCAAGGCTTAGCCCTTATTTTAGCGCTGGGAGTAAAGAAAAAGAAGAAGGTCTTTAAAGATGAGGATAAGTTTGTGGGCAAGGGCATTTCTTACTGCGTGGACTGTGATGCCTGGTTTTATAGAGGGAAGAGAGTTGCGGTGATAGGCGATGGTAGCGCAGCCCTTCATGGAGCTCACACCTTAACCAAGTTTGCCGAAAAGGTTTATCTCATCCCTTTAAAAGACCTTCCTATTTCTACCGAAGAAGCAGAAAAGATTGAAGTTATAAGAAAGAAGCCTTTGGAGATAGTGGGGGAGGATGAGGTTTCTGGGCTCAAGTTTGAGGATGGAGAGAGTATTTCCGTTGATGGTATCTTCATTGAGATTGGAGCCAAGGGACCGCTTGAACTCCTTTCCCCCTTAGGTATTGAGCTTGACCCTCAAACCTTTAGCTATGTTAAAGTTAATCAAAGAATGGAGACGAATGTGCCCGGTGTTTTTGCCTGCGGTGACCTAACCGGTCCCCCTCTTCAGGTAGCAAAGGCGGTTGGAGAAGGTTGCGTTGCCGGGATCTCAGCCTCGGATTATGTAAAGGCTTTAAAGGGGAAAGGCTAATCAAAATGCTCTTTACTTGGTCTAAAACCTTAGAGATAAACCTTGGAAACTTAAGAAAAAACCTTCAAAGCATAAAGAGACTTCTTCCAGAAGAGGTGGGCATCCTTCCGGTCATAAAGAGCGATGCCTATGGGCATGGTCTGCTTGAGGTCGCAAAGGTCCTTGCCGAAGAAAAGGTTTGGGGCTTTGGGCTATCCGAGCCTGAGGAGGGGATAATCTTAAGGAAGGCTGGCTTCATTCATCCTATCATTCTTCTTTCTGGATTTGAAAAGGATTGGCTACCCGAGATGGTGCATCTTAGACTAACCCCAGTTGTCACAAGCCTTGATTCCTTTTTTATCCTTAAGGAATTCTGCCTAAGAAAAGGGATAAGCGTTGAGTTTCATCTTAAAGCCGAGACAGGGATGAACCGTTTTGGTCTTCCTTTCGAAGACCTTCAAATTCTCATTGAAGAATTAAGGGAAAATTCCTATTTAAAGCTTGTTGGGCTTATGACCCATCTTGCGGCAAGCGAAGACCCAGGTTCTTCTTACACTCAAGCTCAGCTTGAAAACTTCAAAAAGTTCTTGAAGGTCTTGCAAACTGAGGGGTTTGCTCCCAGATACATTCATTTTTGCAATTCAGGGGGTATAATTTTTCTTCCTGAGAAGGGGAATTTGGTCCGACCTGGCATCGCCCTATATGGTGGCTATCCATCCTTCCGGGCAAGGGCTTTCCTTAAACTTTATCCTGTCATGAGTTTGAAATCCCGTATCGTTGAAATAAAAAGACTAAAACCGGGAGAAGGGGCAGGCTATGGACCAACCTTTATAGCGAAAAGGGAAGCAAAGCTTGGGATAGTTCCCGTTGGCTATGGAGATGGTTATCCTCGGGCTTTAAGCAACCGTGGCTTTGGCTATTGCTTAGGCAAAAGAGTGCCTATCTTGGGAACCATTTTCATGAAAGCTTTATACATTGACCTAACAGAGTTAGCTCATGCCAAGGTTGGGGATGAGGTAATCCTTCTTGGGGGACCAAACAATGAGGTTCCTGCTGATGAGCTTGCCCAGCTTGCCGGCACCATTTGCTATGAGCTTTTCTGCCAGCTTGGAAGAGCAATCCCAAGGAACTACAAGGACTAAGCATGTTTAACATTGGCTTTAGCGAAGCTTTGATCATCTTTTTTGTGGCTCTTGTTGTCTTAGGTCCTGAGCGGTTACCTGAAGTTGGAAGGTTTTTGGGTAAGCTAAGCCTTGAGTTCAAAAGAGCAATCGATGAGTTAAAGAAAGAGCTTGAGATAGAGGAGCTTGAAAAGGACGTAGAAGAGGCAAAGGAAGAGGTAAGGAAAGTAGTAACTTCGGAGATAGAGCCTCTGAAGGACCCTTTAAAGCTCCTTGAGGAGTATAAAACTCAAGATGGGTCATCCCTCTCTAACTATGATAAAAATTCAAGAAAAGATTAGGCTCTTTTTGGCCACAGATTTTCTTACCAGACTTCGTCGTCTGCTTATCCTTTATTCTGCTCTTTTTTTAATCCTTTGGTTGGCAATTTTTCTCCTTTTTCCTAAAATTTTTCCTTTTCTCATGCATTCTTACTATCATCTCGTAGTTGGGAAGCCTTTAGTTTTTATAAGCATTGAAGAAGCGCTTTTTGTAGCCATAAAGGCAAGCTTTTATCTTGCCTTGATCCTTCTTTTGCCCATCTTTCTCATCAAACTTTGGGGTTTGATATCCCCTGAGCTTTATGTATACGAAAGAAGATTTTTGCAAAGGCTTATCGCCCTTTCTTTACTTCTTTCTGTCTTAGGATTTTTGTTTGGCTACTATTTTCTCTTTCCAGCCTTAGTAAAAGTTTTCCTATATTTTGGGGAAAATTTTGAAAACAATCTGAGGATTGGAGCCTTTTTGTTCTTTATGTTAAAGATAATTCTTTTTTCGGTGATAATTTTTCAAATTCCGATTATCTTTGCCCTTCTTGTTAAAGAGGGATGGATTACCGAAGATTTATACCGTAAGAGAAAGCTTTATCTTTTGAGCGTTTTCTTTGGGCTTTCCTTAATCATCGCTCCATCTGATTTTTTTTCTCAACTCTTGCTTACATTGTTTTTTTTCTTATTTTTTAAGTTATCCTTTTTAATTGCTAAGGTTTTATAAAAAAAAGGAGGAGAGTATGCCCAAGAAAAAGAAGCAAGAAGGCGTTGAGGTTGAGGCCGAGGTGAAAACCCAAAAAAAGGGGCGAGCTAAAAGCCAGGTTGACGAGACTGCTAAAGAACACACACAAACAAAGGCTCTAAAAAAAAAGGAAAAGCATGAGCCTAAGGGTCCAAGGAAATACATCATGCTTATTGGGGACGGAATGGGAGATTTTATGATAAAGGAGCTTGGGTGGAAGACCCCACTTGAGGTTGCCATAACCCCAGGGTTAGACTTTTTAGCAAGCTATGGAGAGGTTGGCTCCTGCCAGACCATTCCTCATGGGATGCATCCTGGATCGGATGTTGCCATCATGGGACTTTTAGGTTATCCACCGGAAGAAAAATACACGGGGAGAGGACCAATTGAAGCCTACGCTCGTGGTATTGAGCTTAAGCCCGAAGATGTGGCCTATCGTTGTAATCTTGTTACCCTTCGTCTTGAGGGGGATGAGCTTATAATGGAAGACTATTCAGCTGGGCATATCGATACGGAATCAGCCATAGAGCTTATTGAAGCCATAAATCGCGTCGCCGGAACTGATAAGGTCGAGATCGTGCCTGGAGTGAGTTATCGCCATATTTTAATCTGGAGGGGTGGGTCTGGAGGCTTGCAGACCTATCCTCCCCATGACCTTATCGGGAAGAATGTCTGGTTTGCTCTTCAAGCTTACGACGAGGAGCCTTACCTAAAAGAATTCATTCTAAAGGCTATAGCCGTGCTTGAAAAGCATCCCATAAACCAACAGAGAAAGCTTGAGAACAAGCCGGTTGCCAATGCCATCTGGCCATGGGGGCAAGGGCGAGCTCCAGACCTTGAGCCTTTTGAAGAAAAATGGGGGCTAAAGGGGGCGGTAATTTCCGCGGTTGACCTTATCAAGGGATTGGGCAGGCTTGCCAAGATGACCGTTATAGAGGTTCCTGGAGCAACGGGATACATTGACACAAACTACGAGGGTAAGGTGGACTATGCCATCTCAGCTTTAGAGTTTCACGATTTTGTGCTTATCCATGTTGAAGCACCTGATGAGGCAAGCCATGAAGGAAATCTTGAGCTTAAGATCAAAGCTATAGATGAGTTTGACAGACGGGTTGTGAGATATCTTTTGGAGCGGATAGTTGAGCTAACAGATAATTATAGAATCCTTGCCTGCTGCGACCATCTTACTCCCATTTCCATCCGCACCCATTCCACAAAACCTGTCCCCTTTGTCATCTATGATTCTAAGCTTCACACCAAAAAGAAAGGGGATATTAAATTCTGTGAGAGAGTAGCCTATGAATCTCCCCTTTATTTTTCTTCTGGACCGGAACTTTTTTCCTATTTCATTGAACGTCCTTTAAAATCAGAGGAAGTCGCAGAGCATGCTGAGCGTTAGCAAGTCCTCTCCTACTCATCTTGTCGTTTTGAGCGTAGCGAGAAATCTCCTCTTTGACAATCGGAGCCCCCTCGGCTTGCGCCTCGGGGTGACATCCTCCACTTTGTCTTGCCGAGCGATAACGAGGCATCCCTCACTTCGTTCGGGACGGCGTCCCATAAGACACTTCGTTCGGGACGGTGTCCCCAGGGTGCCCCCTCGCTTGACAGCTCGGTGATAACAAAAAAGAGAAGCTCGTGGTGACAAAAAAAGAGTTTGGGATGATAAAAAAGATGTTCGGGGAAAAAAAGGAGCTCGGTGTGATAAAAAGGAGGGCTCGGGATAACAAAAGGGTGGAGCAAAAATATGAAAGTTGAAAAGACGGATTTTTTGATCGTTGGCTCAGGGATTGCCGGTCTTTCTTTAGCCTTAAAGCTTAAAGACTCTGGAGAGGTTGTAATTTTAACTAAAAAGAGGAAGTTTGAAACGGCAACCTCTCTTGCTCAAGGTGGCATAGCCTGCGTGATGGGAGAAGATGATAGTTTCGACCTGCATATACAGGATACGTTGATCGCAGGTGATGGTCTTTGTGATAGAAAGATTGTTGAGCTCGTGGTAAGGTCAGCCCCGGAGAGGATTGCTGAGCTCCTTAGCTTAGGGGTTAACTTTGATCGGGACCCAGATGACCCAAGGAAATTTCACCTTGGTTTAGAGGGAGGGCATTCAAGGCGAAGGATCCTACATGTGGGGGATTATACTGGAAGGGCCATTGAAAATGTGCTCATCGAAAGGGTTGTCGCCTCATCAAACATAAGGCTTCTTGAGCATCACTTTGTGGCTGATCTTTTGTTTTCTGAAACCGGGGAAGGGAGAAGGCTTGTTAGCGGGGTTCTTACCTTTGACTTACTTCATGGTGAATCAAAGATCTATCTTGCGGACTTTGTTGCTCTTTGCACTGGTGGTGCAGGGAAGGTCTACCTATATACCAGCAACCCCGATACCGCAACCGGAGATGGCATTGCCCTTGCGGCAAGGGCTAACTGCCGAATAGGCAACATGGAATTCTTTCAGTTTCATCCAACCTGTCTTTATCATCCAAAGGCTAAGAACTTTTTGATCTCTGAAGCCTTAAGAGGTGAGGGCGCAACCCTTCTTAATCCTGAAGGTAAGCCCTTCATGCACCGCTACGACCCAGTAAGAAAGGAGCTTGCTCCCAGGGATGTCGTCACAAGGGCGATAGACTTTGAGCTTAAAAAGACGGGTGGTGAATGCGTCTACCTTGACATAACCCATCTTCCTTCAGACTACATCAAGAAGCGTTTTCCTTATATTTATGAGACCTGTTTGAAGTATGGGATAGACATTACCACTCAGCCCATTCCGGTTGTGCCAGCAGCCCACTACCTTTGCGGCGGCATCTACACCAACGAGTATGGACAGACGGACATCCTAAATCTTTTTGCCGTGGGTGAATGCGCCTACACTGGGCTCCATGGGGCAAACCGCTTAGCCTCAAACTCCCTTCTTGAGGGCTTGGTCTTTGCTCATCAAGCAAGCTTAAAGATTAAAGAGCTTTACCTTCAACTTAAAGGAAGGGTCCCTCCCCCAAGGGTCAACGAACCAAAGATAGAAGACATAAAGGAGGAAAAAGTCTTCATTTCCCACAACTGGGACTTAATTAGAAAGATAATGTGGGATTTTGTGGGAATCGTGCGGAGCATAAAGATGCTTGAGTTTGCCCAAAAGAGGCTAAACCTGTTGATAGAGGAGATATTAGAAAATTGGGGTGGGTATTATCTTGACCTTGATGTCATGGAGTTAAAAAACATAGCCATTGTTGCTGAGCTCATAGTCCGTTCAGCCCTCTTGCGAAAGGAATCCCGAGGAACTCATTACCTTCTTGACTATCCGGAAAAAAGAGAAGATTTTTTAAAACCCACGATCTTATTGCTGAACGGCTCTTCTATTTAAAACATAGGAACACAAGTTATTTAACGGGCATTCTTCACACCTTGGTTTGGCTGGCTTACAGATAGTTTGTCCAAAGGCAACAAGGAGCTTGTTAAGCTTTGGTCTTAAGTCTTCGGGAACAATTTGATGAAGAACCCTTTCTGTTTTCTCAACCTTTTTCGTGTTGATAAGCCCTAAGCGATTGCAGACCCTGTGAACATGGGTGTCAACTCCAATGAAAGGAAGGTTGAAGGCTTGACTTAGGACTATGTTGGCAACCTTTCTCCCAACTCCAGGAAGTTTTAGAAGATCATCTTGAGACTTAGGAACTAAACCCTTGTGTTTTTCTAAGAGAACTTTGGCAAGATTGCGAAGCCTCTTTGCTTTTTCTCGATAGAAACCAACAGGATAAAGAAGCTTTGCTAAATCTTCTTCCGAAAATTTTAAAATGTCTTTAGGAGTGTTTATCACCGAAAGGAGTTTTTCGCAAACCTTAGCTGTAGTCTCATCCCTTGTCCTCGTTGAAATAAGGGCGCAGATTAAAACTTTAAAAGGATGTGGGTCTATGAGGCTTGAAAGTCTTTTAACCGGGGCTGAAAGCTCTGAGTAGGTTTTTTCTAAGATTTCGTAAATTTGTCGAAGCCTGTCTTCCTCCATTAGAGTTTCTTTAAATGGCTTCGCTTGGAATAAAGACCTCCATAGCCTTGGTTACGCAGGCTGAAACACAAAAACCGCAGGCCGTGCATTTTTCCGGGTCGTAGATAACCTGAAAGGTCTGCCTATCTACAAAAAGGGCTCCCGTTGGGCAGACGGCAGTGCAAGCCCCGCAATGGATGCATACTTCTTCATTCTTTGCCATCTGCTGAGCTATGGTTTTAACATCAACCCCAACATCTGTAAGGAATTTTAAACCCTTCTCTAAGTTTTCCCTATCTCCTGAAAGTTCAAGGATCATGATTCCTTCTTTGCCAGGGGTTATCATTGCCTTAAGGATGTTGAACACAAGGTTAAAGTCCTTTACCAATCGGTAAACTATAGGTTGGTCAACGATCTCTGGAGGAAATCTGAGGACTAAACCTTTTTTGAGCATGGGGCAACCTCCATACTTTAATTATTTTCTGAGATAAACTCTTCGCAGTAGGCTAATCCCCTTTTTGCCATCTCTAAATCTGGGTTCAAGGATAAGGCTTTAAGGAAAAACAACTTAGCTTGAGAAAGGAAGAGCATCCTTGCTTCCTCAGTCTGTAAACCTTCGCCAATAGATTTTAAACTAAACCCTGCATTAGCATAATCTATAGCTGAGCTCGGGTCAAGCTCTGTAGCCTTAAGAAAATACTCTAAAGCCTTGGAAAATTCTTGCAGTTTGTAGTAGGACCTACCAAGGAGATTAAAAACCTCTGGGGCTTCTCCGCATTCCAGGGTTTGCTCGCAGGCAGAAATGGCCTTTAAATATTCACCTTTGGTAAAGTAGGCATCCGCAAGGTGGGTTAGAATGGCAAGTTTATCCGGAGCTTGAGGCTCAAGACTTAAAGCCCTTTCATAGCAGGAAATGGCGCTATCTAAATCCCCTCGGTCCTTAAGCAAATTCCCGTAAAATCCCCAGACATAGTACCGATCCGGCACCTCGGATAACACCTCGTTGATAAGCCTTTCTGTTACCTCCCTTGGATGATAAAAATAGCTTGCCCTTACTAAATGGAAAAGAAAAGGAATCTTCGTTCTTTCTCTAAAAAGGATGCCAGGAATTACCGCATAGACAGCGGGTAGATTTAGCTCTTCGTTAGTTAGGTCTATTAAATAGGTTTCAAAACCTATATCTTTTAGCTTTTGGGCTAAAGTATTAAGCTCTTCCACATGGTCTTCAGAATAGACATTAGTAAGGGAGTTAAGCTCAACATCTCCATCATACTCGATCACAATTTTTGCCTCTTCAAGGGTTTGGAATTTAGGAAGACCGCTTTCAACATACTTCCCCTCGGTATCAAAATCACCGGCAAGTTGGGCAACCTCAGTCAAGGCTCTGATCAAGGCTCTTTCAGGACTTGTTCCTGTCCCAGCTGCGTAAACTATCTCGCTTCTTTCAGGGTAGGTAGAGGAGTCCATAGCCATAACCGCCACTGTAGGAGCGGGCATCCCAAAGGTCATGTCCCTTATCCATACTCGTATGTTCAACCTTTCAAAGCACTTCAAAACCTCTTCTGCCGCTCCCTTTATACTCTTCCTTTTGATAGCAGGCAGGGGTTTGTTAAACCTTATGGAAAGGGCGTTTGTGTGCCTTTCAATGAGCTCGCAGATTGCCTGAACGCTTGCCTCAGGATAGGTGTTTCCTCCAGCAGACCCGTTATACTCATAAAGCATCCAAAACCAATGAAAGGGAAGATATTTGACCTCTTTAGTTCTTACTTCAAGAGCTGGAACAAAGTAGAAGGGAAAATTCTTTATAAGCTTTAAAGCTACCCCCTTAACTCTTTCATCCTCCTCATCTTCAAGGGATTTTAAAAATACTTCCCAAGGGATGGCCTCTTCTTTAAGCTCTTCAAAGGTTGCCAAGATTCCCTGTTGATGCCCTCTTTTAAAGAAGGAAAATAGAGAATACCGTTCCACCAACTCTACAAGGGCGCTTGCTTTAGCAAGAATCTCTGTTGCTCCCTTCCCCATTTGCTTATAGTTTCCGGTGGTTTTGACCCCGTCCACATCATAAAAACTTAGAAAAACAGGCAATCCAAGCCTTCCCTTATCAATCCTTTTTACTCCTTTATAAACCTTCGCCCCAAGGCTTTTTAGTCTTTCTTCAACCAAGCGGATCGTTTCCTCCGGGAGAAACGCCTTATCCGCGATAACCTTGCGAGAGGGAAGAAAAAACTTGTCGAAGCTTTGTTTAGCCATCGCCCACCTCCATTTTAATCTATAGTAAACAATTCAAAATATAAAGTATAAAATTAAAAAGACAATAGCGTGGTTCCTCTCCCCTTGACATTTGCAAAAAATTCCGTATTTTAAGTATATGGAGCTTCAACCAGAGGAAACCAAAGAAGTAGTCTATCGTGTAGACCCCTTTTTTATCATATTTCGTGAACTCGACCTTATTCATTCTGAAATAAGAGAAATCAAATCTGAGATAGTCTTGCTTCATCAAAGGGTTGATGAGACGAATAAGCGGATCGATGAGACGAATAAACGGATTGATGAGCTGAATATAGCAATCAATAAAAGGATTGATGAGACGAACCTTAGGATTAATGCCCTTGCGAGTGATATTAACAGACGATTAGACAAGCTCTTTTTAGTTGTAATCATAAATCTTATCGCCATAATAGGCTTTTTGTTTAAAATTATCTTAGACGGATTGATAAAATAAGGTGATTGTTCAAACAATATCCAAGTTGCTCATCACCATTAAAGGGCTAATCCTCTATTTTGCCCCGAGGCGGAAGGCGAGGAACCTCCATCTTATGACCAAAGATGTGATGCCTTGCTATGTTCGGGATGATAAAGGGAAGAAATATTACCGCGAGCAAATCGAAGGGGCTCCTCCAATTCAACACCAAAACTCTTAAATAATCTTAAGGAAGATTAAGGTTAAAAGGAGGCAACCTAAAAGTATCCTGTAGAAAATAAAAGCATAAAGGGAATATTTTTTAAGGAAAGGTATCAGAAAGGCTATGGCTACAAGGCTCGAAATGAAGCTACCAATAAACCCAGCAAAAGCTAAATCAGCGGGGATTGCCTCTCCCTTTATTAACTTTAGCCCCTCATATAAGCCAGCCCCAAGGATTAAAGGAGCTCCTGCTAAGAAAGAGTATCTTGCCGCCTCTTCCCTTTTAAGCCCTACTAGCAATCCAGCTGAGATGGTTATTCCGCTTCTTGAGGTGCCAGGGATCAAAGCTAAGGCTTGAGCAAAGCCGATAAAAATAGCCTTTCCAAGGTTTAGCTCGCCTATCCTTAATCTTTTCTGCCCCAGCCTTTCTCCAAGGATCATCGGAAGGGTCATGACGAGCAAAGCAAGCGTTACAGCCAAGGGTGAGCGAAAATAGCTTTCAATTACATGGTGAAGGAGTAGGCCAGCTATACCCCCAGGTAAGGCTGAGATAAAGATGAGCCACTTCCAGCTCCACATTTCTTTTAAATCTTTCCAAAAGTAGATAAGGATAGCAAAAAAAGAGCCAAGATGTAAAAAGGCATCTATCTCAAGGCTTGATGGTATGTTGAAGAAATTTCCAAAGAGAATGAGATGTCCAGTGCTTGAAATGGGTAGAAACTCTGTTAACCCTTGAACAAAGCTTAAGAGAAGGATGGCTATTAAAGTCATGGTTTAAGCGAGCTATATGAATTTCTTCTTTCGAAAAATGAAGAAAAGCACTATACAGATAGCAAAAGTAATAGCACTAACTATATAAACAGCATGAGGGGTATGTTCTAAAGGTGGCAATTCTTGGAAAGGAAGAGGTATGTTCATTCCATACATACTAAAGATGATGGTAGGTATAGAAAGGATGATAGCCATGCTGGCTAAAAATTTCATGATTGCATTGACATTGTTGTTGACAATGGAGGCGTAAGCATCCATTGTGTTTGCTAAAGTGGTTGTATAGACTCTAGTCATCTCTAAAGCCTGTTTGTTCTCAATTTGAACATCGTTTAGGAGTTCAATATCATCATCGGTTAATCTGATAAACCTTCCAGAAAGAAGTTTAGAAAGAACCAAATCATTACCTTGTAAAGCAGTGTTAAAGTAGGTTAAAGTTTTTTCTATGCTTAACATGAGGATTATATCTTCATTGGCTAAGGCTCTAAAAATGGCTTCTTCATAGGTTTCTATGATCCTATCAATATGTCGAAGATAGCGTATGTAAAGTGTTGTCCCAAGAAGCATAAAGTTGAGTAAAAAGCTTACGGGTTTTGAAAGTTCAAAAGATTTTGCTTTGTTAGCAAACTGGATAAAATCTTCAAAAATAGGGTGTTCTGCTAAACAAATAGTTAAAATGTACTCTTCTGTTAAGATTATGCCTACAGGGATGGTTTTGTATTTATTGTAAAGACCGGTAGTGGTGGGCATGGGAATACGGATGATGATCAAAACTTGTCCTTCTTCTTTTTCAACCCTTGGTCTCTCCTCTTCATCCAAAGGATATCTTATAAATTCTGAAAAGATTTTTAGTTTTTTTTCTATGTAGTTTATTTCATCTAAAGAGGGATTAAGAAGGAGGACCCAAGAATGTTTCTCAATCCTTTCTGCTGGTATAAGGATCCCATTTTCTGAACGATAGATTTTGATCATGCGAACCTCAGATGCTAAAAAGTGCCTTTTTATTAAACTTCTAATTTTTTTCCTGTCAAGCGGTTGTAGAGGATGATTTTGCAGGTTGAAAACTCATTGCCCTCTAATTTAAGAGGTTGCAAAGGTGGCAAAAAAAAAAATACCTTTAACTCTTGACCAATAAAAAAAGTTAAATAAAATCAATGTTTAGTTATGGCTCGTCTTGACCCATTTTTTAAACTTGTAGTTGAGACCAAGGCTTCAGACCTTCATCTTAGCGTTGGCAATGCCCCTGTCCTTAGGATACACGGTGAGCTTCAAAGGGTTAAGTATAAGCCTTTGGAGGATGAAGAGCTTAGGTCCATGCTCTATGAAGTGATGCCTGAAGAGATTATCAAGAAGTTTGAAGAGGAAGGCGAGGTTGACTTTGGTCTTGAAATCCCTGATTTAGCAAGGTTTAGGGTTAATGTTTATCGGGAAAGAAAGGGCGTTTCTGCTGCCTTCAGGGTTATTTCCTCGCGAATAATGACCGTTGAAGAGCTTGGGCTTCCTCCTATTTTAAATAAGCTTGCCCTTTTGCCAAAAGGTTTGATCCTTGTTACCGGTCCAACAGGCTCGGGTAAGTCTACCACCCTTGCTGCCATGATTGATTATGCTAACAGAAACCGCTACGACCATATCATTACCGTTGAAGACCCTATCGAGTTTGTCCACGAATCCAAGAGCTGTTTAGTCCATCAGAGGGAGCTTGGCACCCACACGAAGAGCTTTGCCAATGCTCTTCGGGCCGCTCTAAGAGAGGACCCGGACATAATCCTCGTTGGTGAAATGAGGGACCGGGAGACCATTGCCCTTGCCATAGAGGCCACCCTGACTGGTCATTTAGTCATGTCCACTCTTCATACCATCTCAGCTGCCCAAACGATTAGCAGGATCATTGATGTCTTTCCAGCCGATGAGCAGGACCAAATTCGAACCACCCTTTCTGAGGCTTTGAGAGCGGTGGTCTCTCAGACGATGTTTAAGAGGATAGATAGACCAGGAAGGGTTGTGGCAACAGAAATTCTCATTGCCACCCCGGCCATAAGAAACCTCATCCGGGAAAACAAGATCCAGCAAATTCTCTCGATGATCCAGACGGGTAAAAAATACGGAATGATGAGCCTTGACGATCTAATCCTTGATTACCTCAAGAAAGGCTGGATTAGCCCCGAAGAAGCCTTCATAAAAGCAGTAGATAAATCAAGGTTTTTGCCCTTTGTAAAGAACACAGAACTTATCGATTTTACCGAGTTACCAGGCTAAAGGTCTATGCTTACAGCCATAGAAATCCAGCATCTTATTCAAAGATTGGCAAAACTTGAAAACGGCATATCAGATATTTTCATCCTCTCTGGTTATCCCTTTCAGGTCATGGTTTATGGAAGGGTAAAAAGCGTCTACTTAGAAGAATTTCCTGTGGAGAAGCTTACTCCCTTTCAATCTGAGCAGATTGCCTTCTATCTTCTAAGGGAGCATCCCTATCTCTACCCAAAGCTTATAAAGGATGGATATGCGGACTTTTCTTATGCCCTTGAGGATGGGACAAGGTTTAGGGTGAATGTTTTCTCCAGGCAAAGGACTTACAACATCATCATGAGAAAGCTTGAAAATAAGATCAAAACCATCGAAGAGTTGAACTTAAAACCAGCCCTTTATCAAGTAGCTAAGGAAAAGTTTGGGTTAGTCTTTGTAACCGGTGCCACGGGGCAGGGGAAGACTACAACCCTTGCCGCCATCCTTCACGAAATCAACAAGTCCGAAGCCGTGCATATTCTTACCCTTGAAGACCCTATCGAATACCTTCATACGCTCGTCAAAGCAACCATTAACCAGAGAGAGCTTGGGACTGATTTTTCAAGCTTTGCCGAGGGTTTAAAGGCCGCCTTAAGAGAGGCGCCTCAGGTCATTCTGGTTGGTGAGATACGCGATAGGGAGACGATGGACATAGCCATAAGCGCCGCTGAGACTGGGCATCTTGTGTTCTCAACCTTACACACTACAACAGCTGGACAAACCATAAACAGGATCATCGGTTTTTACCGAAGTGAGGAGGAGCAACAGATAAGGCAGAGGCTTGCAAGCTCGCTTAAATGGGTAATCGGGCAAAAGCTTCTCCGTAAGGTTGGCGGAGGAAGGGTTGCCATCCTTGATATACTTTACAACAACATCCGAGCAAGGGAGATAATCCTTCAGGGCGAGTCTGAAGGGAAGACCTTTTACGATGTCATGAGCCAGGGCGGACCTTACGGTATGCAGACCTTTGACCAGCATATCATCGAGCTTTTTGAAAAAGGGCTCATCGATGAGGAGACAGCCTATTATCATGCCATAAGAAAGGATATCGTTGGCAGACAGATAGAAATAATCAAAAAGAAAAAAGGCTTTAAGGAAGAACCGCTAACGCTTGAAATAGCTGGAAAAGGTGTTAAATGAAGCAAGCTGAAGCAACTATAGTCAAACCTTTAACTGTGGTGCACTGGAAGGTAGAGGAGCCTACGGGCTTAATCGAGGAGCTCTTTTCTCAAGAGACGGAGTTAAGGACTATCGAAGACCCAAACGAGGTCATCCCCCTTTTGTATAGGTATAAGGTTTCCTACTTAGTCATAGGAGCGCAAAGCTCTGAAGATTTTAAGAAGGAGTGGTTGCCCGTCTTGCAGAAGGTTCCGCTTACTCAGAGGAGGGAGGTTTTTGTGCTCCTTGTTTTGCCATCTGCTAAGACCTTTGACGCTTGGCAAACCTTTTTGCACTCTGTTAACCTTCTTGTGAGCGTTTATGACCTTAAAGACCTTCCTTTTCACCTGCAGCGGGCAAAGCAGTATTTTTGCGAGCTTTACGAGCCCTATTTTAGGGCTATGAGAAATTTTGCGGAGGAGCTGAGATGATCCGCAAAGCCCTTTTGCCGGTTGCTGGTCTTGGCACAAGGATGCTTCCCATAACCAAGGTCGTCCCCAAGGAGCTACTCCCCATCCTTAATCGTCCAGCCATTGAATACATCGTCCAGGAGATAATCCAATCAGGATTAGACACGATTATCTTTGTCATTTCTTCCGGAAAAGAGGCTATCGTTGATTATTTTGACATCAACCTTGGTCTTAGGAAGTTTCTTGAGGAGAGAAATAAGGCTGAGCTCCTTCGGCTTGTGAAAAGTGTTGAAAGACAGGTGGAAAATCTTGTTACCGTTCGGCAAAAGAGCCCAGAGGGGCTTGGTCATGCCGTCTTGATGGGGGAGAGGATAATCGGTAACGAGCCCTTTGCTGTAATCCTTGGGGATGACCTTGTAGCAAGCGATGTGCCTTGCCTTAAACAAATGCTATCAGCTTATCTTGAGCTTTCCGCAAAGTATGAGGACATCTCCTTCATAGCCTTAGAGGAAGTTCCAAGGGAGGACGTGTCTAAGTATGGCATCGTTGATGGGGATAGGGTTTCAGAAAGTATAATCAGGATGCGAAGGGTTATTGAAAAGCCCTCTCTTGAGAAAGCGCCGTCAAATTATGCCATCATCGGTCGCTACATCTTTACTCCAAAGGTCTTTGAGCACTTAAAGAAGATTCCGAAAAGGGGAGGGGAGTATCAGCTTACTGATGCCATTCAAGGTTTAATCGACGATGGCTATCCAGTGTTTGGCTTTTTCTTCCAGGGCATGCGCCTTGATACCGGGAACTTGAAGGGATATCTCAAGGCTATACTTTATTATGCTCTTCAGGACCCGGAGCTAAGGGAAGTAGTTTTGGAAATGATTTCTAAATGAGCTCTCATGAATATCTTGTTGAGGTCCTCTATCCTCAGCCAGTATACAAAAGCTACCACTATTTAAGCAAAAGTCCCTTACAACCAGGGCAAAGGGTTCTTGTTAGGATACGAAGCTCTCGGACCGTAGGGCTTGTCTACAAGTGCGAAGTCCTCGCTCTTGATAAGCTTTCCCCAAACATCAAATACAAGGAGATAGAGGAGGTCCTTGAGGACTATCCCATATATCCAGAAAGTCTTTTCCCTTTCCTTCAGAGCGTAGCAAACTACTATTTAACACCCCTTTCTTTGGTGCTAAAAGCCGCCCTTCCTTCAGGTCTTTTTAAGGTTCCAACAAAAAGGTTAAGCCTAACTTCCTACGGCAGAAGCCTTGTCCTTCAAAGGGAGGACCTTGCAAGCTTAAGGGTTCTTTTAGATAAAGAGCTAAGCCTTAGAGAAATTTTAAAAAGAGCAAGCCTCTCACGGAATGAGATAAAAAAGCTTGAGTCTCAGGGCATCTTAAACATCAAGACTGAACTTCCTGCTTCAAGGTTTAGCAAAGAAAGGGTAGTGAGGGTTCGAAAAAGGGAGGGGCTTCCGCCCGAGCTAAAAGAGCTTTTTGAAGAAACAGAGGAGCTCCCCTATAGCCTTTTAGTTAAAAAGCTAACCTCAAGAAAGATTAAAGGCTTCATTAAACAAGGCTATTTAGAGGTCTACGAGATACCAAAGCTTAGGAAGATAAACTTGATGGCCGAGGACATAGTTAGCCATGCCTTAACGCCTCTTCAGGAGAGGGTAGCAGAAGGTATTTGGGAGAGGGTCCAAAGCTTCACTTTTCAGCCTATTCTTCTTTACGGCATAACCGGGTCTGGGAAGACCTTAGTCTATCTTGAGCTAATTAAAAGGGTTTTAGCGGAGGGTAAGAATGTCCTTGTCCTTCTTCCGGAGATAGTCCTTACTTCCTACATGGAAAGGCAGATTTTGCGGAGGTTTGAGGGTGAGGTTGCTGTGCTTCATAGTGCCCTTCCCCCTTCTCAAAGGCTTGCAGAGTGGATGAAGATCCTCCGAGGGGAAGCTAGGGTCGTCGTCGGCACAAGGTCAGCTGTTTTTGCTCCCGTTGATAACCTTGGGCTTATCATCGTTGACGAGGAGCATGACCCCTCTTACAAGGAGGAAAACTTTGCCCCAAGATACCAAGCAAGGGATGTAGCTTTAATGAGGGGGTCTTTGTATGGTATACCCGTTCTTCTTGGCTCTGGCACACCAAGCGTTAAGTCCTTTTACTTTGCTAAAAAAGGCAAATACCATTACTTTGAGCTTTTAGAAAGACCGAAGACAATACTTCCTGAGGTCCAGCTTGTCGAGAATAGGAGCTTTTCTCTTTTTACTAAAGAGGCGCTTGCCGAGATAGAAAAAACGCTTGAAGCCTCAAAATCGGTGTTTGTTTTTCTAAACCGCAGGGGGTATGCCCCTTTGGTGAGATGCGAGGATTGCAACTCAGTTTTCACCTGTCCAAACTGCGAGCTTCCTCTTACCTACCATCTTGATGATAGGGCTCTGAAATGTCATCACTGTTTTTTTGAGATAAGCTCAAGAATACTTTGCCCTAACTGTGGGTCATGTTATGTCAAGTATCTTCGGGCCGGCACAGAGCGGGTTGAAGAGGAGCTAAAAAGGCTTTTTCCAACTTTTGACATCGTCCGGTTTGATAGAGATTCCGCAGGAAGCGAAAAGAGGCTAAACGAGCTTCTTGAAAGGCTCTACAGCCCTCATCCCAAGATTATAGTATCAACGCAGATGGGGGTTCACGGGCATAACTTTCCTCGGGTGTCTTTGGTTGTGGTTTTAAGGGCTGAGGAGGGGCTTTTAATTCCAACCTACAACTCTGCAGAGAGGGCTTTTCAGCTTATCATGCAAGCCCTTGGTAGAGCTGGAAGAAGGGATGAGAGGGGCACGGTTCTTTTGCAGAGTGCCTTTCCAGAGCACTATGTGGTAAGGTATGCCCTGGCACAGGATTATAAGGGGTTTTTTGAAGAGGAGATAAGAAGGAGAAGGGACTTTGTTTATCCTCCCTTTGTGAGGCTTGCTGTGCTTAAGCTTTCTTGCGTGAAAGAAGAGAAGGTGGTAGAGGTGGGGGAGGCTCTTTGGAGAGAGCTTGAAAAAGTGAGAAAGGAGAGGGGCTTAAACTGTGTGGTTTATCCCCCAGCTCCAGCTCCTTTAAGGAAGCTTCGAGGTCTTTACAGGTGGCACATTCTCATAAAAAGTTCAAGGCATGAGTATTTGAGAGAGCTCTTATCCTCTGGAGTTTTTTTGTCCCCCCGAGCTTCCTTCGGTTCTTCCGATTTGTCCCCCCGAGCGTTAGCGAGGGGTCTCTTTGTTAAAAATTATGGAATAAAAGTTGAACTTGACCTTGACCCTGAAGACCTTATGTAGTAATGTTTATTTTAAAAAAAATTAAACTAATAAAAGACCCATGCCAGCCCCAAACCGCTACCGAATTCAAAAGGTAACTCTAACTCAAGGGACAAACTTTCTTTATGATTTTGATTTAAAGCCAGCAGACCTTGAAGCCTATCTTGATGAGTATGTAGTCGGGCAGGCTGAGGCTAAAGGGATAATCGCAACTAAGGTCTGCACCCATTTCCACAAGGCTAAGTCCTTGCTCTTGAGAGAGGGGCGGGGAGATAATGTCGGTTTTATTAAGAACAACATCATCCTCATTGGTCCAACGGGCGTTGGTAAAACTTACATGATAAAGCTAATTGCTAAAAAGCTTGGGGTCCCCTTTGTCAAGGGCGATGCCACTAAGTTTAGCGAGACAGGCTATGTCGGGGGAGATGTTGAGGACTTAGTGAGGGATCTATACTGGGAAGCAGACGGAGACTTAGAAAAGGCTCGATTTGGTATCATCTACCTTGATGAGATAGATAAGATAGCCTCAAGCGGGGATATCATCGGTCCTGATGTTTCAAGAACAGGCGTGCAAAGGGCTTTGCTTAAGCCCCTTGAGGAAACGGAGGTTGAGATTAAGGTTCAGCCAGAAAATGTTTTCCCCTTTGAGTCTGAAGAAAAGAAGAAGAAAAGGAAGATAACCATAAACACCAAGTATGTTCTTTTTGTGGTAAGCGGAGCCTTTCATGGTCTTGAGGAGATAATCAAAAAAAGGCTCAAAAAATCAAGCCTTGGTTTTCTTTCGGAGGTTGAGGGGCGCTCCGATGTTAAGGTCAACTACTTAAAGTTTACCACTCCTGAAGATTTAGTAGCCTATGGGTTTGAGAGGGAGTTTGTAGGGAGGCTTCCGGTTATAGCTGTCTGCGAGCCCCTCACCGAAGAAGACCTCTTTGAGATCCTTGCCAATCCAAACAGTGCCATCGTTCTAAACAAGAAGAGGGATTTTAAGGTTTACGGCATAGATTTAGCTTTTACCGATCCTGCTTTAAAGTTTTGTGCAAAGCTTGCCTACAAAGAAGGAACAGGGGCAAGGGCTCTTCTTCGCGTTTTGGAGAAGGCTTTGATTCCCTTTGAGAAGACTTTGCCCTCCTTAAATGTTGAACATCTTGGGGTTACAGAGGAGCTGATTAAGGATCCGCAGGGTTATTTAGCAACCTTTCTTAACAATCCAAGGGACAGCAAATGGGAGGAGGTGTATCTTCAGGCTTTAAAGGAAGAGAAAGAAAGGTTTCTTAGGTATTTGGAGCTTAGAAAGCATAGATATCTGAGAACGGATGTGATGGATCTTACCCCTCAAAGGCTCAATCTTCTTTTTGAGCTTTACAAGTTTGAGGATGTAGAGCTAAGCGTGGTGTTAGAGGAAATGCTAAACCTTTATCGACAGATCAAAGGATATGAAGCCACCTTCTCAAGGAGGAACCAGATACAAGCGGTGTTTACCGATGAGGCTATCGACTACATCATAAACGAAGTCCTTCGCAACGACCGAGGAGTTTTTTCTTTCTGCGAGAAGGCTTTGTCTCGCATAGAGTATGCCTTACTAAACATAAGGGACATCCAGGGAAGAAAGAAGTTTTACCTTACCCCTTTAGCCTTTACAAACCCTGAAAAGTACATTGAGGATTTGATAGCCTTCAAAGCATGATTTTTCTTGCCCTATCTTCAGCCATTCTGGAAAAGGTTTCAGCCCTTTTAGAAAAGTTTAAGCTAAAATACCAGGTAGTTGAAACAGGAGAAGACCTCCTTGAAAAGGCAAAAAAGCAAAAGCCCCAGCTTATCATCTTAGAGAAGGACTTGCCTTTACTTGATGGTTTTTCTGCAACCTTACTTCTTAAGGCAAACGAAAAAACAAAGGATATACCCGTTATCACTCTTTGCAAGTGTGCTTTCCCAGAGGAGGAGAAGAAGGCTCGAGACTGCGGGGCAGATTACCTTTTGCATTATCCCTTTAAAGAAGAAGAATTTATCCAAGTTTTAAGCAAGCTTTTAAAGAAAGATTTGAAGCCAAAAGACTAAGGAGGTGTAATTTAAATGATCGGAATTTCAAAGCTTTACTGCGGAACTGTAGAGGCTTCGGACCCTTTGAGGTATGGAAGAAGGGCTAAAGACCTTCCCTCCCATCTTCTCCAGTTTTCCGCAGACAAAAAACCCGTTGTTGTCTGGAATGTGACCAAGGCTTGCAATCTTAGGTGTATCCATTGCTATGCCAGCGCAGACAACAGACCTGCCGAATATGAGCTCACAACCGAAGAAGGCTTTAGGCTCCTTGAAGATTTAGCCCAGTTTGGCTGCCCGGTTGTCCTTTTTTCAGGGGGGGAGCCTTTAGTGAGACCGGATATCTTTGACCTTATTGCTTATGCTGTCAGGCTTGGTCTCAGGGCTGTTCTTTCCACAAACGGGACCTTGATCGATCATGTCCTTGCCAAAGAGCTTAAAAAGTTTGGTTTATCCTATGTTGGGATAAGCCTTGATGGAATAGGGGAGGTGCACGATAGGTTCCGTGGGTCTAAAGGTTGTTTTGAAAAGGTAATCCAGGCCATTGAAAACTGTCAGAGAGAGAGCTTAAAGGTAGGGCTTAGGTTTACTATAAACAAGTTTAACGCCGAAGAGATTCCCAAGGTCTTTGACTTTGTGGAAGAGATGAAGATCCCTCGTATCTGTTTTTATCATTTAGTATATGCTGGCCGGGGAACAAAGCTAATGGAATATGACCTTTCCCACGAAGAGACAAGGAAATGGGTGGACTACATCATCGACCGTACAAAGGAGCTTCACGATAAAGGGCACAAAGTTGAAGTTTTGACGGTTGACAACCATGCCGACGGACCTTATCTCTACCTTCGGATGAAGAGGGAGGGCAATACAAGGGCAGATGAGGTCTATCAACTCCTTCTTATGAACGGTGGAAATAACAGCGGGGTAGGGATTGGATGCGTCTCCTGGGATGGGGAGGTTCATGCCGACCAATTCTGGAGACACTACTCCTTTGGCAATGTCCGGAAAAGACCATTTAGCGAAATCTGGATGGATACCTCTGACCCACTGATGGCTAAGCTTAAAGAAAAGAAAAAGCATGTCAAAGGAAGATGTGCGAAATGCCGCTTTCTTGAAGTTTGCGGTGGGAACTTTAGGGTTAGGGCTGAGGCGGCAACAGGCGATACCTGGGCCCCTGACCCAGCTTGTTATTTAACCGACGAAGAAATTGGAATTGCTTAGCTCAGCATTTACTTTGGGTGGAACAAGGGACCTTAGGCTAAAGGGGTGCGTGATGAAAAAAGATTTTATTTTAATTTGTTTAATGTTAATAACTCTTTTCTTGTTTCCTTTCAAAGTCTTTGGAAAAGAAGACAGATTATTAAGAATAGAACAGAAGATAGAAAGATTAGACCAGAGATTGAGTAACATCGAAATGAGATTGACAAGGCTTGAAGCAAATGTAGAAGATATAGATAAACGATTTGAAGAATTAAACAGAAGGCTTGAGTTTATTCAAAATTTACTTATAGGTATGCTTGCTGTGTTTGGGGGACTGTGCGGAGTGTTCGTAGGGCTTTTACTTTGGGATAGAAAGACCTTTAAGGATAGAGCAAAGGAAGAAGCTTTAAGAGATCTTGAGGACAAGTATAGAATATCTGATTGGATAAACGCTTTGAAGGAATATTCTAAGTTTGATGAAAGGTTAGCAGAAATTTTAAAACATCTGAAACTCTTATGAAATATTAGCTGTGGAGGTTGGCTATGGGTAGGATTGAGCGGGCTTTGATAAGTGTTACGGACAAATCTGGGATCGTCCAATTTGCTAAGGAGCTTGAAGCGTTGGGCATTGAAATCGTCTCAACCGGTGGGACTGCTCGCACCTTAAGAGAAGGTGGAGTAAAGGTTGTTGATGTGTCAGAGCTTACGGGCTTTCCTGAGATCCTTGGCGGGAGGGTTAAGACCCTTCACCCTAAGGTTCATGGGGGCATCCTTTTTAAAAGGGATGATGAGGAGCATGTTAAGACAATCAAGGAACAGGGAATAAAGCCCATTGACCTTGTGGTAGTGAACCTTTATGCCTTTGACAAGGTAGTAAAAGAAAAGGGAGACCTTGAGGCCGCCATTGAAAACATTGACATAGGTGGACCAACCCTTCTTCGGGCAAGCGCAAAGAACTTCAAGCATGTAACGGTTGTCGTTGACCCTGCCGATTACCCTTTAGTGCTCTCTGAGATTAAATCTCAAGGCAACACAACGCTTAAGACGAGGTTTTACCTTGCCAAAAAGGTTTTTAAGCTTACCAGCGAATACGATAGGATGATCTTTGAGTATCTTTCAACCTTTGAACTTTAAAGAAGCCATGTATAATGTTTTGCCTTTCTATCGGTGAAAAGACCTGGAGTAAGACTTTAGAAGTCGTTAGAAAAAACGCCCATCCCTCACTCCGTTCGGGACAGCGTCTTACCCATCTTTTTGAAATTAGGCTTGATTACTTAGAGGATGAGCTCTCGCCTGAGAGCATTTCTTCCTTCATTTTGTCATGTCGAGCGAATAGCCTTCCCCCCACTCTGTCATGCCCTCCCTCTACTTTGTCATGCCGAGCGGAGCGAGGCATCCCTCACTCCGTTTGGGATGGCGCCCCTTCTCTTAAGTTTATCTTTACCTGTAGGCTCCCTGAAGAGGGAGGAAAAAGGCATGTTCCTGAAGAGGAAAGGCTAAATATCCTTAAGCATTGTCTTGAGATGGGGGCTTATCTTGTTGACCTTGAATGGAAGGCTTTGCAAGGGTTTATAAAAAAGAACGGCAATCCTCCTTTCCCTTTGGATAGAACGCTTGTTTCCTTTCATGATTTTGAGGGAACACCTAATGATAGGGCTCTCAAGGGGATAATGAAGAGCCTGAGCCAAGCTTTCGTAAAATTAGCCAAGGTTGTTTGTTTCTCCGAAAAGCCTGAGGACGGTTTGCGGCTCTTAAGTCTTATCCCTTATGGGAGAAGGCTTGGTATGGAAGTTGTAGCCTTTGGTATGGGAGAGAAGCTTTCCTGGACAAGGATAGTAAGCTTAATCCTTGGCGCGCCCTTTACCTATGTTAGTGCAAGCAAAGATGCAGGGACTGCACCGGGTCAACTTGACATCTTGTCAGCGAAAAGCCTCTATGAGGGTTTAACTTCATGTATAAGGTCTACGGAATAATCGGCTATCCTGTTTCTCATTCTTTATCCCCGGTTATGCACAACCTTGCCTTTCGGGAGCTTGGGGTTAAAGCAGTCTACGGTGCCTTTCCTGTAAAGCCTGAAGACTTAAGCCAGGCTATAAGAGGGGTTAAAGCCCTTGGTATTTCTGGACTTTCAGTAACCATTCCACACAAGGTAGAGGTGATGAAGTATCTTGATGAGATTGATGAGAAAGCCAAAGAAATTGGGGCTGTAAACACGATAATAAACCGCGAGGGGAGCCTTTTTGGGACTAACACCGATTGGATAGGTGCCTTGAAAGCCTTTGAGGAGGTTGGAGTTTCTCCTTCTGGAAAGAGGGTTGTTATTCTTGGGGCAGGTGGAGCAAGCTTATCCATCATCTACGCTATGATTACGGCAGGGGCAAAGGAGATAGTCGTTTACAATCGCACCTTCGAGAAGGCAAAGGAGGTGGCAGAAAGGTTTTCCGTTTTAGCCTATCCCTGGGAGGCTTTATACGACGCTTATGGAGACATCCTTATCAACGCCACAAGCGTTGGACTAAAAAGCTTTGATTCCCCAGTAGCTAAAGAGGTTGTCTTGCGCTTCTCAGTTGTTATGGATTCCATCTATATTCCTTTAGAAACAAAGCTTCTTGCCATAGCCAAGGAAGAGAACAAAATTACCATAGATGGTTTGAAGATGCTTCTTTATCAGGGGATTGAGCAGTTTAAGCTATGGACTAGCCTTATGCCCCCAGTTGAGAAGATGAGGGAAGCCATCTATCGAGAAGTCTTAACCATTTATTGTCACCTCGTCCATCACCCTACTGTCATCCCGACCGAAGGGAGGGGTCTCCCTGAAAATCCCTCTACCAAGAAATCCTAAGCATGGAGGTTGACTTTGCTCCCAGAAAAGGAGATAAGACCGCTTAAAGATTTTAAGAGGGCAAGGCTTAGGGTTCCAAGCTCAAAGAGCTTAACCCAAAGGGCTCTTATTTGCTCAGCCTTAGCCGATGGAAAAAGCCGAATTATAAACCCCCTTTTAAGCGAGGACCCAAGGCTTCTTCTTTCAGCCTTAGAGGAAACTGGGGTTAAAGCAACTTTTTCTGAGAACAACCTTATTATACAAGGCATAGCTGGGAGACCAAACCTTTCTGGAGAAAAGGTTTACCTTGGCAACAACGGAACGGGCACAAGGTTTTTTATCGCCTATGCAAGCCTTGGGCGGGGAAGCTTCGTTGAAGTCTTTGGCAAAGAAAGGCTTCACGAAAGACCCGTTGCCCCTCTGCTTTCTGCCTTAAGAAGCTTATCAGCAAACATCGAATGCTTAGAAAGAGAGGGTTATCTACCTTTAAGGATACACGAGGGAAAGCTTAAGGGAGGAAAAGTTAGCCTCCCCGGAAACTTAAGCAGTCAGTTTATCTCAGCCCTTCTGCTAATCGATCCTTACCTTAGCGGAGGGCTCACTGTGGAGGTTGAGGGTGAGCTCTTGTCTGCAGGCTATGTAGAGATGACCATCGAGGTGATGAAACACTTTGGCGTAGATGTTGAAAGGGTTATGGGTGGTTTTAGGGTTAAGGAGGGCTTTTATAAGGAAACAGAGTATGAAGTCCCTGCCGATGCCTCAAGCAGCTCCTACTTTTTGAGCATCCCCCTTATCTTGGGAAGGGGAGAGGTCTACATAGAAAACTATTCCGCAACTTCATCCCAGCCTGATGTTGCCCATCTCACTTTCTTAAAGGAGATGGGGGCTAAGATTGAAGTCCTGCCTCTTGGGGTTAAGGTAGCCTTTGAGGGAAGACCCAAGGCTTGCGAGTTTAAAATTAGTGATTGTCCGGACCTTTTTCCAACTCTTTGCGTGCTTTTAGCCTGCGCGCAAGGTAAGGGCCTAATCCGAGGTGCCCCCCATCTTCGCTATAAAGAAACGGACCGCATTAGGGCAATGGCAACGGAGCTTAAAAAGCTTGGCGTTGAAGTTGAAGAGCTACCCGATGGCATCGTGATCGAGGGAAGGGAAGATTTTAAGCCTGCAAGGATAAACACCTACGATGACCACCGGATAGCCATGTCCTTTGCCATCCTTGGGCTAAGATGTGGTGGTCTTATCATTGAGAACCCAGCCTGCGTTGAAAAGTCCTATCCAGAGTTTTGGGAACACCTGGAAAGCGTATACGCTCAAAATTCATGAAAAAGAGCTGGGATAAGGTTATTTTAATCGGGTTTCGTGGGGCAGGCAAAACAACTGTTGGCAAGCTCTTAGCGGAAAGACTAAACCTTCCTTTCCTTGACCTTGACGATGAGGTCCAAAGAAGGGTTGATCTATCCATAAAAGAGATGGTTGAAAGGTATGGTTGGAGCTACTTTAGGGAGATGGAAAGGAAGGTGCTTGAGGACCTTATAGAAAAAGAGGGATGCGTTGTTGCCCTTGGAGGGGGAAGCGTTTTGCATGAAGACCTTATGGAAAAGCTACGGAATAGGGCGTTCATCATCTATCTTAAAATTTCGTCTGTTTCCGCCGTAGAAAAAATAACCAAAGATTCCAAATCTGAGCAAACCCGCCCCTCCCTTTCCAACCTTTCTTTGGTCGAAGAGGTTGAAAGGGTATTAAGGGAAAGATCTCCACTTTACAAGAAGTATGCGGACATTATAATAGAATCTGATGGAAAGGATTTAAATACGCTTCTTAAGGAAATTTTAAAACATTTGGAGGACGAGCCATGGCGATAACCATACCGGAAGCGATCCAAGCCTCGGTTTCTGAAGTCTTAGGGACCTATCTTGGCAAACAGCCAAACCTTAAAGCCACGGAGGTTAGGAAGGAAAACACCGCCCTTGGGGAGATATCTGCCATCATCGGTTTAACCGGGGATAAGGTCCAAGGTGCCTTTGTGGTTTCAGTGGAAAAGGAGCTTCTTTTTGAGATCATGAAGGTTTTGCTGGGGGAGGCTCCAGCTGAAATAAATGAAGAGGCTTTAGACATGGCGGGTGAGCTTGCCAACATGATCTGTGGGAGCTTTCGTAAGCGTTTTGAACAGCTGGGGACGACCCTCAAAGCCTCTGTTCCAAGCATGATCACCGGGAAAGATTATCAAATCCACGCCCTCTGCAAAACACCAAGGGTAGCCTTTAAGTTTGAGCTTGACGGAAAGCATATCTTCGTTGAGTTCTGCTTAGATAAATTAGGTTAGAGACTTAAGGGGGCTTAGCCGTGGAGATAAGAACCCATCGTCGAATTGACCAGAGCTTAAGCGGTGCTCCGGTTGAGCTTTCTCAAGGAAAAGCCATCGTTAAGCTTAAGACGGATGAGCGGATGGTTGCGGATGAATATGGTTTGATCCATGGTGGGTTTATCTTTAGCCTTGCGGACTATGCAAGCATGCTTGCCGTAAACGAGGAGACTGTGGTCTTAGCTAAGGCTGAGGTTAAGTTTTTAAAGCCCGTGAAACTTGGCGATGAGGTCGTAGCTACTGCTGAAGTAAAGGGCACTGAAGGTAAAAAGAGGTTTGTTTCCGTTGAAGTAAAAAGAGGTGATGAGGTTGTGTTTACAGGAGAATTCCTCTGCGTTGTCCCTGAAAAACATGTGTTAGCTTAAGTTTTTTTCTTTACCTTAAGCCTAAATCCTTCTTTCCCTATGATCAAAACCTCTTCCCCTACTGGGATTATTTCATCTGCAGTTGCAGACCAGATCTCACCTGAGATAAAGACCTTTCCCCCCTTAGGAGATACTTCTTCAATAATTTTCCCGGTCTTTCCTATCAAAGAAAACTCTCCTGATACTGGCTTTTTTCTTTGAGTTTTTATCACTAAATAAGCAATTCCTCCAAAAAGTAGAGAAAAGGTAATAACGGCCGTGTAGAGTAAAGGCTGATAGACCTTAAGCCAAGGAGGATTGTCTCCAAAGAGAAGGAGGGAGCCTAATAGGAGGGATACGGCTCCACCGATGGCTAAGAGACCGTGAGAGGGGACTTGAGTTTCAAGGAAAAATAGGAGCCCGGCAAGGAGGATTAGGGCTAAGCCAGCATAGTTCACAGGAAGAATGCTAAGTCCAAATAGGGCAAGGATCAGGCATATAGCTCCAACCACTCCAGGTAAGATAGCTCCAGGATGGGAGAACTCAAGATAAAGCCCAAGAAGCCCAAGCATCAGCAAAAAGTAGATAAGATTTGGGTTGGTTAAGACCTTGAATATTCTGGTTTTTAAGTCTTCTTCTATCCGGATAAGTTCGGAAGATTTAAGCCTTAGCTCGACCTCGCGGTTTTTAATCTTAACCTTTCGCCCGTTTGCCTCATTGAGAAGTTTTTGCAAGTCTTCGGCAACGATTTCTACAACTCCCCTTCGAATAGCCTCCTTTTCAGTGAGGCTTACGCTTTTTTTTACCATCTCTTCCGCAAACCTTTGGTCTCGTCCTCTTAATTCCGCAAGGTTTTTGGCATAGGCGGCAAGGTCGTTTGCTATCTTTTCCATGACCTTTGGGTCAGCTTTGCCTGAAAGCTCTATGGGATGGGCTGCTCCGACATGGGTACCAGGGGCCATGCCAGCTAAATGGCTTGCAAGCACGATAAAGGCTCCAGCAGATGCTGCCCTTGCTCCAGAAGGAGAAACATAGACAATTATGGGCACCTCACTATCAAGCATGGCTTTTACTATCTCCCTTGTAGACTCAACCAACCCCCCTGGTGTGTCAAGCTCTATCACCAAGGCTTGAGCTCCCTCTTTTTGCGCCTTAGATATGGCAAAGATGATAAAGTTTGCCGTAGCTGGAGTTATGGCAGAATCAACTTTAAGGAGATAGACCCGCGCCCCATGTGATTTTGAGACAAGCGCTAAAAAAACAATTAAACTGGATAAAGCTAAGATGGCTCCTTTTTTAAGCATTCTTTAACCCTCTGTAGGTCCTCCCATATTAAGCGCCTTACTTGAGGATCTTTAGCCATGTCTTCCGGATGAAAGGTAAAGAATACAGGTATGCCTTCAAAGTTAAAGGTAGCTTTTCTTGCCTCATTTAGGGTGATCTTTTTTTCTGTCCCGAGAAAGGACTTTATCGGCGTTGAGCCAAAGCAGAGGATGACCTTTGGTTTTATTATTTGGATTTGCTTTAGTAAGTGTTCTTTACAGGCTAAGACCTCTTCATCCTCCGGGGGTCTATCGTTGTAGGGACGACACTTTACCGCATGGTTAAGGAAAACATCCTCAAGGGTTGAGGCTAAGGTCTGCAAAAGCCTCTGGAGCATGGTCCGATAGCCACCAGTAATAACAAGACCTTGCAGTTCTTCATCCCTCCTTGGATAGTCAAGGATGCCCATGATTTTGGCTGAAAGCTTTCCTTCACCAAAAATAGCTGTTTTCCTTGTTTGAGAAAGGGGGCAAGCAGCGCAGTTTAGAACTTCTTCCTTTAATGTCTCTTCATCTACGATGAACCTTTTTGGCTTTTTGACTTCCGAAAGAAGTCTTTCTATGCTTGGAGTTTTAGGAAGCTCTTCAACTCCCAAGTTTTTTAAGTAGATAAGATAGGACCTAAGGATAGCGTATTTTCCCATTTCTTTTAAATTATAAGCTTTTAATTCTTACTTGTCAAAAGCTTTAATTAGCGGTAGATTTTTTAAAACTTTGATGAGGGAGGTCTTATGGGAAGGATCGTTATCAATCAAGACACTACTTTAACCGTTCCTGATGACCCAGAAATTCCTTACATTGAAGGAGATGGGATCGGGAAGGACATCACACCTGCCATGATTAAGGTCGTTGATGCCGCGGTTGACAAAGCCTACGGATGTAAAAGGAAAATAAAATGGATAGAGGTTTTAGCCGGGGAAAAGGCTTTCAAAGATACAGGTAACTATCTTCCTGAGGAGACGCTTAAAACTATAAAGGAGTGTGTGGTTGCCATCAAGGGTCCGCTTACCACTCCTGTTGGGGGTGGCTTTAGAAGCTTAAACGTAACTCTAAGACAGGTTTTAGACCTTTATGCCTGCGTTCGACCGGTTCGGTGGATACCCGGAACACCAAGCCCGGTCAAACATCCTGAAAAGGTTAACATGGTAATCTTTCGCGAAAACACCGAGGATGTCTACGCTGGGATTGAGTTTGAATCAGGCTCAAAGGAAGCAAAAAGGCTTATAAAATTTTTGCAGGAAGAGTTGAAAAAAACGGTTCGGGAAGATGCTGGGATTGGCCTAAAGCCGATCAGCCCATTTGGGTCAAAGAGGCTTGTTCGTAAGGCGATAAAATACGCTTTAGAAAATAGGCTCCCAAGCGTGACCTTGGTGCATAAAGGAAACATTATGAAGTATACTGAGGGTGCCTTCAGAAACTGGGGCTACGAAGTGGCAAAGGAGGAGTTTCCTGAGGTAACTGTGGCTGAAGAGGAAATTCCAACCAGATTTCCAAACGGCGTTCCCGTGGGTGTAGTAGTGATAAAGGACCGCATCGCTGATGCTATGTTCCAGTGGGCTCTCCTTCGTCCAGAAGAGTATAGCATCCTTGCCACGCCTAACCTAAACGGTGACTACCTTTCCGATGCCTTAGCGGCTCAGGTAGGTGGGCTGGGTATGGCACCCGGTGCTAACATCGGAGATGGCTACGCGGTGTTTGAGGCAACCCACGGCTCAGCCCCAAAGTATGCTGGGCTTGATAAGGCAAACCCTTCATCGCTCATCCTTTCCGCAAAGATGATGCTCGAATACATAGGCTGGAAAGAAGCCGCTAACCTCATTTGGGAGGCTTTAGCTAAGACCATTCAAAGCAAAGTAGTAACTTATGACCTTGCAAGGCAGATGGAGGGCGCTCGAGAAGTAAAGTGTTCGGAGTTTGCCGAGGAAATTGTAAAAAATATCTATGAAACGCAGTCCTGAAAGGAGAAGAATGCCTCGCAAAGCCTCAACATGAAATCAAAAAACAAGATTTTGAAAATCAATAAAAGAAGTTTGATATCTAAAAGGGGGAAGGCTAGCATGAGCGAATACAATTTCTCTCAGATAGAGAAGAAGTGGCAGGAGGTCTGGGAGAAAGAGGGCGTTTATCATTCCGAGCCTGACCCAAAGAGACCAAAATACTATGTCCTTGAGATGTTCCCCTATCCCTCAGGTCGAATCCACATGGGGCATGTAAGAAACTATACCCTTGGAGACATCATAGCAAGGGTCAAAGGGATGAAGGGCTACAATGTGCTTCATCCTATGGGATGGGATGCCTTTGGGCTCCCTGCTGAGAATGCCGCTCTCAAGCACGGTGTTCCTCCTGCCGACTGGACCTTTTCTAACATCGCCTACATGAAAGCTCAGCTAAAAAAACTTGGGTTTAGCTACGATTGGAGGAGGGAGATTACCACCTGCACGCCCGACTACTATCGTTTTGAACAGAAATTTTTCATCGAGATGTATGAACGGGGCTTAGCCTACCGTAAAAAGACCTTGGTTAATTGGTGCCCGAAGGACCAAACAGTTCTGGCTAATGAGCAGGTTGAGGATGGAAGGTGCTGGAGATGCGGAACCGAGGTTACAACGAAGGAAATGGAGGGTTGGTTTTTAAGGATCACTGCCTATGCTGAAGAGCTCCTTCAAGACCTTGATAAGCTTGAAGGAAAATGGCCAGAAAAAGTCATAACCATGCAGAGAAACTGGATCGGTAAAAGCGTTGGGGCAGAGATTAAGTTTTTCGTGCCGGATTTAGAAGAGGACTTAATCGTTTACACCACAAGACCCGATACCCTCTTCGGTGCAACCTTCGTTGCTCTTTCCCCAGAGCATGAACTGGCAAAAAAAATCGCTGAAAAAAAGGGGCTTAAGGACAAGCTTGAGGAGTTTATGGAAAAGGTCCGCAAGGAGAGAAGAGCTATAGAGGAGGGTAGGGCAGAAAAAGAGGGGCTTAACCTTTCCGCTAAAGCCTACCATCCCCTGACTAAGGAGCATATTCCTATCTTTGCCGCAAACTTTGTCCTCATGGAGTATGGGACCGGTGCTATCATGTGCGTCCCAGCCCATGACCAAAGGGATTTCGAATTTGCCAAAAAATACGGCTTACCCATAAGGGTAGTCATAACTCCTAAGGATAAGGTTTTAAAGGCTGAGGAGCTGGAATCGGCCTATGAAGACCCAGGCGTCCTTATAAATTCTAACGAATTTTCTGGTCTTTGGAGCGAGGAAGCAAAAGAAAGGATCATTGCTAAGCTTGAAGAGCTCTCTCTTGGCAAAAAGAAGGTGACCTACCGACTTAGGGACTGGGGAGTTTCTCGCCAGCGCTACTGGGGTTGCCCTATACCCATGATTTACTGCGAAAAGTGCGGCATCGTTCCGGAAAGGATTGAAAACCTTCCAGTAGTTTTACCCCTTAATGTTCAGATAGACAAAACCGGAAAAAGCCCTCTTCCTTATCTTGAAGACTTTGTGAACACTACCTGCCCAAGGTGTGGCGGAAGGGCAAGAAGAGAAACAGACACCTTCGACACCTTCGTTGAGTCCTCTTGGTATTTCTTACGTTTTGCCTCGCCAGACCCTGAGCTCCCCTTTAGAAGAGAGGATATAGAATACTATCTCCCTGTTGACCAATACATAGGTGGCATCGAACATGCCATCCTGCATCTTCTTTACGCTCGGTTCTTTACTAAGGTGCTAAGAGACCTTGGATACATAAACTTTGATGAGCCCTTTGAAAGGCTTTTAACTCAAGGCATGGTGATCAAAGAGACCTACCGCTGCCCGGTTCATGGCTGGATTTATCCAGAGGAGGTTTCTTCTGAGGGCAAATGCCTAAAAGATGGTTGCGGTGAGAAGGTGGAGGTGGGAAAACCCGAGAAGATGTCAAAGAGTAAATGCAATGTCGTTGACCCCGATGAAATGATAAAGAAATATGGAGCAGACACGGTGAGGCTTTTTATAGCCTTTGCCGCCCCACCTGAGAAGGACCTTGAATGGAGCGACCACGGCATAGAAGGAGCCTTCAGGTTCTTAAGAAGGCTTTATTCGCTCATTTCTTCTTATGCCGATGGTCTTCGTGAGGTTGAGCTAAAAGAAGAAGAACTAAAGGAGCTATCAGACAAACTTTTGAAGCTCCGTAGAAAGCTTCATCAAACCATCAAGAAGGTGCATGTTGACTTTGAAGAAAGGCTTCACTTCAACACAGGAATTGCCGCTATAATGGAGTTTTTAAACCATCTTCAGGATACTTTGAAGGAGCTATCTCCAGATGAGCTCAAAGACCATAAGGCTAAAATTTTACTCAAAGAGGTCTTCATCAAAACTTTGCTTCTTCTTTCACCCGTTTGTCCCCATCTTTGCGAAGAGCTTTGGGAGAAGCTTGGCGGAGAGGGGAGGATTGTCAACTTTGTCATGCCGAGCGAAGCGAGGCATCTTGACCCCGCCCTTTTAAAGGAAGAAACCTTCGTGCTTGTGGTCCAGGTTAACGGTAAGGTGAGAGACCAAGTTGAGGTGCCCGCTGATATTACTAAGGAAAAGGCGCTCGAGCTTGCTTTATCACTTCCGAAGGTTAAAAAATTCGTTGAAGGAAAGAGCATAAAGAATGTGGTCTTCGTTCCTCAGAAGCTTATTAATATTGTGGTTTAGCTGTTTCCTTTATGCCTGTGGGTATACCCTTGCAGGAAAACCAACCCTTCTTAATCCGGAATGGAAAACCATCTACATCCCTCCCTGGAAGAACTATACCGTTGAGAAGGCGGTAGGGGAGCTCTTAGCTCAGGAGTTAAGAAAAAAGATAGCCCAAGACGGTTTTTTGGTTCCGGTTTTTTCCCCGTATTCTGCAGATTTAATCCTCCAAGGCGAGGTCTTAAAATTATACTTTGAGCCCGTAGCCTACGCCACCTTTGGACAGACTAAGACAAGAAACATCCAGTTTGAGGGAAAGTTTGCCTTAATCGAGAGAAGAACTGCTAAAAAGATTTACGAAAATCCAAAGATTACGAGGTATGAAACCTATCGCGTGGCTGAGGTTGCTTCAAACCTTTTAAATCCTGGTAAGGACGAAGCTTTACGCCTTTTGGTAAAGGATTTGTCAGAGCTTATTATGCAAGAGCTCTTTAATCGCTAAGCTGAATACCAAGCTTTAAAGCCTTCGATTGTGTCTCTTATCTCCTTTGGGTCAAGAAATCTTAAGCCCAGCTTATCAGCCATCTTCAACACGCCTTGGTCAGCAGAAACCACTATCCCATCAAGCTCCAAAGCAAGTAAAATAAGTTCTAAATCTTCCTTAGAATCTACGATACCTTCCCTTAGGACCTCTCGGTATCTTCTTCGTAAAAATTTGAGGGCCTCTTCTGGTTTTTTTTGAAGGGCAGTTTGGACGGCCTCCTCAGCGACCCTTAAACCTTTGTTGATCCTTGCTCTTAAGTCTTCTATGAATTCATACATCAAAAAAGCTGGTATATAAAGTTCATACTTTTTGGGAGATTTGATCTTGAGGACTGAACGAGCCTTGGGAGGGATCCTAAGGTCAGAGATCATCCTCTTCAATTCTTCGTAGATGGAAGTAGGGATGTAGACCGAAACCTCTCCCTCAACTTCGCTTACAATGAGTAAGAAGTTTTTAAAAGCAGCCGAGGGAGAATATCCAAATTGGGCATACACATCCGGATTAGTAAAGATGCTTGTATCACAAACAAGCCTTTCTTTTTCCATGATCAGTCACTTTGTCATGCCTTATTAGCCACTTTGTCATGCTGAGCGAAGCGAGGCATCCCTCATAATGTTTATTCTAAGGTTTTTTTCACAAGAGGGCAAGTGGGATTTCCCTCTCCTTTATTCTCATGAAATACTTTCTGTTTGTGGTATGATAAATATATGAACCTCAAACGCATGGTCATTGCGCTTCTCGGTTTAGTTTTTGTCTTGTTCATCCTTTGGTTATCCTACAAAGGGAAGCTTTTTGAGAGCCTTTTTGGAGGAGTTTATAGGATATTTTTCTCCGTTGAGTCTCATCTTGCCCAGAGGACTAAGGAGTTTTTCTCCTTTTACTTCTTTCTTGTTGACCTACGGAAGGAAAATCAGCAGTTAAAGGAGGAAAATTTGGCTTTGAAGCAAAGGCTTGCTGAGGCTCATGATGCCGTGAGGCTTTGCTCAGAGTATGAGAGGTTTCTTAAGGCTACCTCATCCATTAAACATCCTAAGGTCCCGGCAAGGATAATCTATAAAGCCATCGACCCCTTTTCGGATTTTATCCTTATCGACCGAGGTAGCAAAGACGGTGTTCAACCCCAGATGCCTGTGCTTGCCTTTTTTGGTAATGAGGCTATAGGCTTAATCGGACAAGTAATAGAAGTCTATCCAAACTTAAGCAAAGTTATGCTAATCAGCGACCCTTCTTTTGCCGTAGATGTTAAAGTAGTGCGAACAGGGGATAGAGCTATAGTCCGAGGAAAAGGCGAGCCTATTCTATCCGTAGAATACCTTCCGCTCTATTCCCAAGCTCAACCAAAGGATATCGTGGTTACCTCAGGGCAGGATGCCCTGTTTCCGGCCAATCTAATCATCGGAGAGGTCATTTCCGTTAGCAAGAGCCCTCAAGGACTTTTTAAGCAAGGTGAAGTAAGACCCTATGTTGATGTATACAATTTGAACTGGGTTGCTGTGATACTGCAAATACCAGAAATTCCATTATAGAATGAATAGCAAGCAGTTTTTTTTCCTTTTTTTACCCTTCTTTTTCCTCTTATCATTGATAGAGAATTTTTTTGTTAACTTATTCTCCTATCGTTTATTTGATGTTTATATCAGTCTTTTTCTCTCAATGCTTATTCTATTTAAACCAACCATCTTCCTTATTTTAAGTTATTTTATGATTAGTCTAATAAAAGGATTTAACGATTTTTTACCCTATTATTTTTGGTTCTTTATTTTTATAACTTTTCAAATTTTGTGGTTTTTTTATAGAAACTATTTTAAAATAGAAAAGTTTTCTATGATATTGATTTTTTGGGGAATTTTTTGTTTGTTTCTGTTTCTGGTTAAAATTTTATATTTTTATAATTTGATTAATCAACCGAAAATCGGTTTACTTTTCAAAGTTTTTTGTAAAGGCTTTTTATATTCCGCTCTTACTTATTTTTTTGCTTATATTTTTTATTTTCTACAAAAGAAAGTATTATTAAAAGATGAACCCGAAAAAAAGGTATAACCGTAGGCCCAAGCTTGAAGATAACAGGTATGCAGATACTACTGAATTAGAAATTATATGGAAAAGAAGGGTTTTTTATGTCCAAATCCTTTTGTTTGTCATACTTTTCTTACTTATTGGACGCGCCTTTAAATTACAAATTCTTAAACACAGTTACTACTCAAAAAAAGCTAAGGAAAGGGCGGTCGCAACCTATATAATCCGGGCCCCAAGGGGTGAGATTATCACTTCAGATGGTGTAGTCGTAGCTACCAATCGCGCAGTCTTTCAGCTTTACCTTGACCCAGAATCTATAGAAGGAGAGGAAGAGGAGGTTTTAGTTAAGCTAAGCAAGATCCTGCGAGAAGACTTTGGTCAGCTTAAAGAGAGGTATTACTTTGCCAAAAAAAGGTATTTTGGTAGGGTTCTTTTGAAAAGAGACCTAAGCTGGGATGAGGTTAGCAAAATCTTGGTCCGGCAATACTATTTACCCGGGGTTATCGTTGAGGTTGAATCCGAAAGGTATTACCCCTACGGAGAAGCCTTTTTTCATCTATTAGGTTATGTGGCAAGAATAGACCGGTCGGAGTATCAGAAGCTAAAGAGCATGGGCTATTCCCCTGAGGATTACCTCGGGAAAAGCGGGGTAGAAAGGTTGTTTGAGGAGTATCTTCGAGGTGAAAATGGAAGGATTGAGGTAGAAAGGGATGCTAAAGGTAGGCTTGGGAAGGTTTTAGATAGGGTTCCCCCAAAGGCAGGGAAAGATTTAGTTATAAATGTAAACCATAAACTTCAGATGACGGCTTATGAATTACTTAAAGATAAAAGAGGAGCAATAGTTGCCTTATCCCCTAAGGATGGCTCTCTACTTGCTTTGGTTAGTAGTCCCGCTGTAGACCCAAAAAAATACCTTACAGGCTTTAGCCCAGAGGAATGGAAAGTCTTGATGTCTGACCCGAAGAAACCCTTTTTAAATCGAGCTATCCAGCCCTATCCCCCTGGTTCAACTTTTAAGCTTGTCACAGCCCTTGCCGGTCTTCAATCAGGGGCCATAAGAGACCCAAAATCTTCTGTCTTTTGTTCAGGTAGTTTCCCCTTTGGACAGAAGATTTTTCGTTGTTGGGAAAGGAAAGGACATGGTAGCGTTGACCTTTTTAAAGCCATTGCCCAATCCTGCGATGTATACTTCTACAATCTTGGGTTAAAGCTTGATATCAACTTTTTGGCTAAGGTTGCTCGTAGCCTTGGTCTTGGCTATCCTACTGGACTTGGTTTTCCAGATGAAAAGCCTGGGATAATTCCAGATAGGGCTTGGAAGAAAAAAAGATTTAAGGAGGATTGGTATACCGGAGAGTCTATCGTTGTTTCCATCGGGCAGGGATACGTAACCACTACCCCAATCCAGATGGCTAAAGCATACTTAGTGCTTGCTAATGGAGGGTATAGATACCAGGTCAGTGTTGCTCGGGAGGTGAGGGATAAAAACGGAAGGGTTTTAAAAAGGTTTGAGCCAATCTTAGAAGGACGAGTCTCAATTAACCCTCAGCATCTTTCTTGGCTTCATGAGGGTCTAAAACAGGTCGTAGAGATAGGGACGGGAAAGTCAGCTCGGGTGCCTGGTCTTCAGGTTTACGGTAAAACCGGGACCGCTCAGGTTGTGGCCCTTGAGAGAAAAAGGGCAAACCTCGAACATCATGCCTGGTTTGTTAGCTTTGCAGGAAATAGTAGTATAGATATTGTTACCTCAGTCCTTGTAGAGCATGGTGGTCATGGAGGACAAGCTGCCGCCCCCCTTGCTGGAGAGCTCTATCGAGCCTACTATGGATTGCCCTCGCAACGAAAACCTAAAGAAAAGGAGGGTGCGGAGGAAGAAACGCTTGAGGAAAGACCCTTAGAGCCTTTACTCAATTTACCACCCGTAGAGGAAAGGGGAGCTCAATGATAGAACAGAAAGAAGGGTTAAATACTATCGTCCATTTCATTAAAGATAACCTGTTTGCTTGGGTAGCTCTTTTTGGATTAATTTTTATTGGGATTCTTAATCAATTTAACATGGGCGAAAACACAACCCATATTTTTAAAAATATTGCTTGGCATGTTATTGGGTTTTTAATTTTTTTGATCTGTGTTTTTAAGGTTGATTTTAACAAGGTTTCCCCTCAAATTTACCTTTTCTCCTACCTCTTCTTGACGCTTTTGATGTTTATCCTTGCCGTCTTCAAGAAACGATGGCTTGTTATCGGTCCTCTTAGTCTTCAACCCTCAGAATTTTTAAAAATTGTGCTTGTTCTTCTTTTTAGTTATATGGTAAGCAAACGAAGAGGGCTACCTTTAAGCCCTAAGGACTGGTTGATTTTTTTTATCATTCTAATTATCCCACTTCTATTTCTCGTGGTCGTTGACCTTGACTATGCCTTTATCATCGGCGGGATGTTTTTTGTCTTTTTTATGGTTTTAGGCCTGCCAAAGAGGTTTGTTGTAGGGATGACTGTAGGAGTATTAATTTTCAGTGCTCTATTAGCTCCTATAGCCTGGCAAAAGCTTAAACCTCATCAAAAAGGGAGAATTTATGGCTACTTAGCCCCAGAGAAGTATTATAAAACCTGGGGCTATCAGCTCTATCAATCTTTGATTGCCATAGGGTCGGGGGGATTCGCTGGACAGGGTTTTAGGCAGGGATGGTCAACAAGATTAAACTACCTCCCAGCAAAGCATACCGATTTAGCCTTTGCCGTATGGGCTGAAGCCTTTGGTTTCATAGGGGTTTTGTTTTTTTTAAGCCTCTATGGCTACCTTCTCTACTGGGGTCTCACTTTATCTCAACAGGTAAAGGACCTCTTTGGTAAATACTTGATCGTAGGTATAGTTTTAATCCTATTGTGGCAACTTTTTTTCAACTTCGGAGGAGCGATGGGCTTACTCCCTATGACCAGCATCCCTCAACCCTTTTTAAGCTATGGTGGTTCTATTACGATTACGACCTATCTCATGCTTTCTTTCCTATTTAATTTCGCAAAAAGAAAAAGTCTCTTTAAATAGCTTGAATTTTTATAATGAAACGGGGCTTGACATCCCATTTGAAATAGTTAAAAGTTGTAAGTTTAAAGTATGGCTTAGATTTTAATCAAAGGAGTCTAACTATGCTTTCATTCGATATCAGCTTGATCGTTCAGATAATTGAAACGATAGTCTTAGCCATTATTTTAAACGCCCTTTTGATTAAACCCATCATGAAAAATTTTGAAGAAAGAAGAATGCGTTTCCATGGGTTGGAAAGGGAGATTGATGATTATAGCCTAAGAGCAAAAGAGCTGCTTGAGAATTATCAGCAAACTCTTCATGAAGCTCGGAGCGAAGGGTTAAAGAAACAGGAGCTTTTAAAAGAAGAGGCAAGAAAGATTGAGAGGGAAAGGCTTCAGGCTGTTATGAAGGAGGTTGAAGCCAAGAAAAGGGAGTGGGAAGAGGCATTTAAGAAGGAGTTTGAGGGCATTCGTCAACAGCTTTTGGCTCAAAAGGAAACACTGGCAAACTTGATCATCGAGAAGATAGTTGGGAGGAGAGTATGAAAGTTTTAGCCTCCTTTTTTTTAATCCTTTCTTTTTTAGTCCAGGTTGTTTATGGTGCAGAAGAGGGGCCTCATGGTATTACCCCCTCTCAAATTAAAAATCTTATCTGGTGGACGGTAAATTTTATAGCCCTTCTTATCATTCTTTTTAAGCTCTTGCGTAAACCTTTAGTCAACTTTCTTCAGAATAGAAAAGAGACTATTCAGAGGGAGTATGAAGAGCTCCTTCGGAAAAAAAGAGAAGCTGAAGGCCAATTTTTAGAATTGCAAGCAAGATTGAAAAACATGGAAGATGAGGCTAAACAGATTTTACAGAACTACATAGAGCAGGGGCAGAAGGAGAAGGAAAGGATTATTAAAGAAGCTGAAGAACAGGCAAAAAGGGTCCTGGAACAAGCTGACCTTTACATCAAGCACGAATTAGAAAAGGCAAAAGAGAACCTTCGGAAGGTGTTGGCTCAAGAGGTGATGAAGCTCGCCGAAGAGAGGTTGCTTAAAGGGTTAACCATTGAGGACCATAAGAGGATATTCCAGGATGTTGTGGAAAGTTTAAAAAGTTTAAGCATGGTTAAGCACTAAGATAAGAGGATAGGAGGAGCGCCTTGAGAGCGATAACCACCGCTTTAAAGTATGCTAAAGGATTGTTTGAGGTTGCTAAAGAAAAAGGTAAGATTAAAGAATTTTGGGATGAGCTTACGGGATTTAGGAATTTTATAAAAGAGGTTCCTTCCGCCATAAATGTCCTTCAAAGCCCTATCTATCCGCCAGACCTAAAGCAAGAAATTCTTTATGAAATCTTCAAACAAATTAAATTGGACCCGGAGATTGAAAAGTTTTTGCGTCTATTAGTTGAGAGAAGAAGGATGCATTTATTCAATGAGATAGTAGAAATGTATCGTGCTCTTCTTGACGAGGAACTTGGCATTTTAAGGGGTGAAGTGATAGCGCCGATCGAGCTTTCTCCTAAGGATGTTGAAGAGGTAAAGCAGGCATTGCGAGAGAAGTTTGGTAAAGAGGTTTACTTAGACTTAAGAGTTGACCCGAGCATAATAGGCGGTTTAATGATAAAGATAGGAGATTTTGTGTGGGATGCCACCTTTAAAAGGCAGTTGAGAGTTATGCAAGAAATCATTGAGAAGGGGGTGCTATAAATGGAAGCCATAAAAGCTCAGGAATTAAGCGACCTTATTAGGAAGCGTATTGAGGAATTTGAGAAGAAGGTGAACCTTGAGGAGATGGGAGTTGTTATCTCCGTGGCCGACGGCGTGGCGAGAGTTTTTGGTCTACGCAACTGTGAATACATGGAGCTTATAGAGTTTCCTGATATCGGTGAGGTAGGAATTGCTCTTAACCTTGAGTTTGATAATGTTGGAATTCCTGTCATGGGAGACTACACCAAGATTAAAGAGGGTGATATTGCGAAAAGGACAGGAAAGGTGGCCTCCATTCCGGTAGGGGAATCGGTTTTGGGGAGAGTTATCGACCCCGTTGGAAGACCTCTTGACGGAAAAGGACCAATTGAAGCAAAAGAGTATAGGCGTATTGAGATCAAGGCTCCTGGTATCATCATGAGGAAGCCTGTTCATGAGCCTATGTATACAGGAATAAAGGCTATTGATGCTATGACTCCCATCGGAAGAGGGCAGAGAGAGCTTATCCTTGGTGACAGGCAGACTGGTAAGACGGCAATTGCCATTGATGCAATTTTGGCTCAGAAGGATACGGATGTTTACTGCATTTATTGCGCTATAGGACAGAAAAGGTCAACGGTTGCTCAGATAGTAGAAACTTTAAGAAGATACGGAGCTATGGAGTATACTACAGTAGTTGCGGCTTGTGCTTCAGACTCCGCAGCCCTTCAGTGGATCGCGCCTTATTCAGCCTGCGCTATCGGTGAGTACTTTAGGGATACAGGAAGACATGCCCTGGTTATCTATGATGACCTATCTAAGCAGGCAGCAGAGTATCGTGAGATTTCCCTACTTTTGAGAAGACCTCCGGGGCGTGAGGCTTTCCCTGGTGACATCTTCTACAACCACTCAAGGCTTCTTGAGAGGGCAGCAAAGCTTGATGATAAATACGGTGGTGGTTCCTTAACCGCATTACCCGTCGTTGAAACCCTGCAGGGAGATGTGTCAGCCTATATTCCAACGAATGTTATCTCTATTACAGACGGACAGATTTACCTTGAGCCTGGTTTATTCTTTGCAGGTATTAGACCGGCTATTAACGTAGGGTTGTCAGTGTCCAGGGTTGGAGGAGCAGCGCAAATTAAGGCTATGCGTCAGGTAGCTGGTAGGCTTAGGCTTGAGTTAGCGCAGTACAGAGAGCTTGCGGCCTTTGCCCAGTTTGGTTCTGAGCTTGATAAGGCAACTCAAAGGGTTCTTCATAGAGGAGCAAGGCTTGTTGAGATTTTGAAGCAACCTCAGTATCAACCCTTACCTGTAGAAAAGCAGGTCTGCATCCTTTTTGCTGGAACGAGAGGCTTCCTTGATGAAATGCCCCTTGAAGTTCTTGCCCAGTATGAGAAGGAGCTATACGAGTTTATTGGAAGTAGGTATCCAGAAATCTATCAAGAAATTAAGGAAAAGAAGGAGATAAGCCCCGAGCTTGAAGAGAAGATGAAAAAGGCAATGTCTGAGTTTAACGAAGAGTTTAAGAGGGCTCATAATGTAGAACCAGTTCCAGTGCCCTAGCAGAGGAAAGGATGACTTGGGGTGAGAAAGCTTAGGAGGAAAAAAGCATGCCTGGTCTTCGGGATCTAAGAAAGAAGATAGATGCGGTAAAGAAGATAGGTCAGATTACCAAAGCCATGAACATGGTTGCCTCTGCAAAGTTAAGAGGTCTTCAGGGGCGCTTAGAGGGTTTTCGTCCATACAGGGCGCGGTTTGAGACTGTCCTTGGAAGAATATTAGCAAGCCCAGGTTTAAACAAATCTCGCATAGCCCTTCTTCAAGAACGGGAAGTTAAAAGGGTAGGAATAGTGTTGATAACTGCTGACCGGGGCTTATGCGGGGCTTTTAACAGCAACCTCATTAGAGAAGCGGAAAACCTGATAAGGCGTTTCAGAAAAGAAGGCAAGGAAGTTGATTTGCTAACCGTTGGAAAAAAAGGTTATACCTACTTTAACAGAAAGGTTCCTATTCGGGAGGCCTATCCTGAGTTAATGGCTCGGGTTTTAGTTCAGGATGCAAGAAGGATAGCGCGGTCGGCAACCCAAGCCTTTTTAAACGGTGAGTGGGATGAGGTATATCTAATTTATGGAAAATTCATTAACATTGTCAAACAGGTTCCGGTCGTTGAACCCTTTTTACCCTTAAGGTTTTCTAAGGCAGAAGAGGAGAAGGAGGCGTCTAAGATAACAGCTTATCTCTACGAACCAGATGAGGAGGAGTTGTTACCAGTCATTTTACCTCAATATCTTAACACTTTAGTTTTTGCCGCTATGCTTGAGACGGCAGTAAGCGAGCAGGCGGCAAGGATGACCGCTATGGACAACGCTAACAGGGCTTGCACTGATATGGTCAAGCAATTGACGTTGTATTACAATAAGGTTCGCCAGGCAAGCATCACCAAAGAACTGATGGATATAGTAGGCGGAGCAGAAGCCATTAAAGGATAAAAGAAACTTTTAAAGGGGGTATAGGAGATGGCCGAGGAGAAGGTTATTGGTCGTATAGTTCAGATAATGGGAACGGTTGTAGATGTGGAATTTCCACCGGGGAAGGTTCCTAAGGTTCTTGATGCTTTGAGAGTAACCAACCCTATGATAGATAACCGAGAGTGGAACCTTGTTCTTGAGGTAGCCCAGCAGCTTGGCGATAATATAGTTCGTTGCGTAGCCATGGACTACACCGACGGGTTAAGGCGTGGTCAGGAAGTTTTGGCCACAGGTGGACCTTTAATGGTTCCTGTTGGGAAAGGGACTCTGGGTAGGATCATCAACGCCGTTGGCGACCCAGTGGATGAGGCTGGATCCATTCAGACTGATAAATACTATCCTATCTTTAGACCAGCGCCACCTTTAACCGAGTTAGACGTAAACATTAGGGTTTTAGAGACGGGGATCAAGGTTTTTGACCTTCTTATTCCCTTTCCCCGTGGTGGTAAGATGGGAACCTTTGGTGGAGCTGGCGTTGGTAAAACGGTTGTTATGATGGAGATGATCCACAACATCGCTATGCAGCACGGTGGAATTTCCGTTTTCTGCGGTGCTGGTGAGAGGACTCGTGAGGGAAACGAGCTCTACCTTGAGATGAAAAAATCAGGAGTTATCGATAAGGCAGCTCTTGTTTATGGACAGATGAACGAGACGCCAGGACACAGGGCAAGAGTTGCTCATACTGCCATTGCCTTAGCTGAATACTTCAGAGATGAGGAGGGACAGGACGTTCTTCTCTTTATCGATAACATCTATAGGTTTACTCAGGCCAACCAAGAGGTTTCAGCTCTCTTGGGTAGGATGCCATCAGCGGTTGGATATCAGCCAACCTTGGCCACAGACATCGGAGCCCTTCAGGAAAGAATTTGTTCCACAACCAAGGGTTCTATTACCTCTGTTCAGTGCGTCTATGTGCCTGCCGACGACTTGACTGACCCGGCACCAGCCACAACCTTTGCCCATCTTGACGGAACGGTAGTTCTTTCAAGGCAGATCGCTGAGCTTGGTATCTATCCAGCGGTTGACCCTCTTGATTCTCAATCAAGAATTCTTGACCCGAATGTCGTAGGTTGGGAGCATTACTATGTTGCTAGACAGGTTCAGCAGGTCCTTCAGAGATACAAGGACCTTCAGGACATTATCGCCATTCTTGGAGTCGAAGAGCTCTCCGAAGAGGATAAGATCATCGTAGCCAGGGCAAGAAAAATCCAAAGGTTTCTGTCACAACCCTTCCATGTGGCTGAACAATTTACCGGTCTTCAGGGTAGATATGTAAAGCTTGAGGATACTATCAGAGGCTTCAAAGAGATCCTTGAAGGCAAGCATGACGAGCTTCCTGAGCAGGCATTTTACATGGTAGGCACAATCGAGGAGGCTGTGGAGAAGGCAAAGAAGCTCCTTGAAGGATAAGGGGAGGAGATATGGCAAGAATCCTATTAGAAGTTATAACACCAGACCGGGTGGTGGTAAGAGAAGAGGTAGACATAGTTACTGCCCCCGGTGTGGCGGGTGAGTTTGGAGTGCTAGCAAATCATTGTCCAATGGTTTCTGCGATAAAGGTCGGTCCGCTCAGATACAAAGTTGGAGATAAAGAAAAGTGGTTGGCGGTAAGTGGAGGCTTTTGCGAAGTTTCGGAAAATAAGATAACCTTTTTTGTGGAAGCAGCAGAAAGAGCTTATGAAATAGATGTGGAAAGGGCTTTGAGAGCAAAAGAAAGGGCAGAAAAGAGGATACAAGAATACTTAGCTGGTGCAGAAAAGGTCGATCATGCGAGGGCTCGCGCGGCCCTTCAGCGAGCTCTCACCCGCCTTTTAGTTGCGGAACAAGGTGGGTCTGGGGTTCCAAGATAATTGATTGCCCATCAAGAGGAGAAAGCTAATCTTCGGTCTCTTTTTTTAGCAAAAAGGGAATCTTTAAACGAGTTTTTAGTCAAAGATTTATCCTGTAAAATTTCTCAGGAAACATTTAAATTCCTTTCATTCCAAAGATTTGCAAAACTAGCCTTTTACATGGCAAAGGGAAAGGAAGTATCTCTTTCTAAGGCTATCGGTAAATCTTTCGTAAATGGGAAAAAGGTATACTTACCTAAGACCTGGCCAAGAGAGCGGAGGTTAACCTTTCATAGGGTATATAGCTTTTCTGACCTTGTGCCAGGTCCATTTGGTCTTCTTGAACCAACCCCGAAGAATGAGGAGGCAGATTTAGGTTCTTTAGAGGTTATGTTTATTCCTGGTTTAGCCTTTGATGTAAAGGGTTATAGGCTTGGGTATGGAGGTGGTTTTTATGATAGGGTATTAACGGAAACGAGCGCTTTAAAAGTTGGTGTTTGTTATTCCTTTCAACTACTGGAAAGCTTGCCCGTTGAGCCTCACGATGTTCCTGTTGACTTAATCATAACAGATTCCGGGATTATCCGATGTCAAAAATCTTAGTAGATGTTCTAAGAAAAAACTATGAAAACCTTTTAGAAAGAGTGGAGAAGGCTTGTTTAAGGGCGGGGCGAAGCCTTGAAGAAGTAAAGATCCTTGGGGCAAGCAAAGGACAGAGCGAAGAAAAGATTAAGGTTCTTTATTCCTTAGGTTTAAAGCTTTTTGGTGAAAACTATGTTCAGGAAGCTGAAAAAAAGATAAAGAATTTAGCAGACCTTGACATTGACTGGCATTTCATAGGCAGGCTTCAGACAAACAAAGCTAAAAAAGCCGTAGCCCTCTTTAGCACCGTTCATTCCTTAGAGAGGCTCTCTTTGGCAGAAGAGCTCGAAAAAAGGGCAAGGTCTTTGAATAAAAGAATAAATGTTCTAATCGAGGTAAACATTGGACATGAGGCAACCAAAGCCGGTGTCTTTGAGGAAAATTTAGAAGAATTTGTAAAGGAGCTAAAGGGGTTCCCTAATCTTAACCTGATTGGTCTTATGTGTCTTCCTCCTTTGACAGACGATGAAAGTAATACAAGGTTTTATTTTCAAAAGATGAGGAATCTGTTTGAGAGGATTAAGCCTTTAGTTGGAGAAGGTTTCACTCAACTTTCCATGGGAACAAGCTCTGATTTTGAGATAGCGATAGAAGAGGGTACAACCATCATAAGAATAGGGACACTACTTTTTGGTCAAAGGATGTGATACAAGCTTATTTTTTCGTTATAGCAACTTCTTTTTTAATCGGTCTCTATCTAAGCTTTTATTCAGCGCATGTTTTTTTTCTTTTTTATGTTTTGCTTCTACAGCTTTTCTTTTTTCCACAAAATAAGCTGAAAGCTTTAGCTGTCTTGACTCTTGTCTTAAGTTTTATGTTTGGTTCTTTTTACTTTAAAAAAGAAAAAAGCAAGCTTCCTACTAAGGCTCAGTTTTTCGGTGAAGTTTTAAAGGTTGAGCCTTATTTTGAAGGAAAGAGAGTCTTACTTAGATTGACATCAGGGGAAGAGATTCTTTTTACCGCCTATAAAAGTGATTTTAGTCCAGGGATGAAGTGTTTATTAAGCTTAACCTCGAAGGAGATGAAGGAGGGGTTAAATCCCTTTCGTCCTTCAACAAGGGAGTTGGCAAGGGCTCAAGGGGTTGAGGGATTTTATGAGTTTAAACGACAAGATCAGGCTATATGTAAGACCGATGGCTTTAACATAGAAAGCATACGGTATGAGCTATTTAGATTTTCAGAAGAGCTTTCCGGTTTAGCAAAAGGGCTTTTTCAAGCCCTTGTCCTTGGTGTTGAAACCCAACTCCCTCCAGAATATTTAGAGGCCTTAAAGAAACAGGGACTATACCATCAGCTTGCCATATCTGGCTTTAACCTCGGGATATTATACGGGATCCTATACAAGTTTACGCTTTTTTGGCTTAGAAGATTTCCTTTAGTATTCAGACGGTATCCTCTTCAAATCTACGCCATGATATTTTCTTTACCTGGAGCTTTAGTAGTTCTTTTTCTTTCAGGCTTTGCTGGCTCGGCAGTGAGAGCCTTTTTCTTTCTCTTTTTCTTAGTTTTAGCTAAGCTCTTTTTTAGAAATACACCAAGTTTTCTTATTCTTCTTTTGACTGCCTTTATCCTTTGTCTTTTTGAGCCCGCCCTTATCGGAAATCTTTCTTTTCAATTTTCTTTTTTAGCCACCTTAGGATTGCTTCTTGCCCATCACCTTTGGCAAAGGCTTAATCTAAAACCTAAGAACCTATGGCAAAAAAGCTTATACATAAGTCTGCAAGGTCTTTTCATTTCAAGCTTTATTTCTCTTGTGCTTCTACTTATTCTTTTATATCGAATTGGTTATTATGCTATAGCTACACCGATTAACAATTTATTAGCCTCAGCCTTCTGGAGCTTTATCTTTATTCCTCTTTCTCTGCTCTCAGCTCTAATTTATTTTCTTGATGAAACCTTAGCTAAGTATTTAATGGAATTTATAGCCACCATCTTTAAATGGTATATGGAAATTCCCTTTTTTGATTGGCTTTATATTTCTTCCCTTTCTGTCAACCTTCTTTTAATTAGCTTTCTAATTTTCCCTTTAGTTTATTTTACAAACCAAAAGATAATACAAAAACTAAATTTTAAATTTTCTTTTTATGTTAAATGTTTCCCCTTTCTACTTACCCTTTTATTCTTCATTTTAACCTATTACTTTTTTGAAAAATTTTACCAAAAGACTGATTATATTATAGTTTTCAAAGATAAAAACTTTCCTCACATTTTGCTTAAAAATCAGGACAAATTTGCCCTATTGCTTAACTTAAAATCAGAAGATATCAAACCATATAAAGCTAAATATTTTCCAATATATTATAAACTTGGTGTATCAAGCTTTGAATGTGTAGTAAATTTTTCACGTTTTAATCCCTATCGAGTTTTTAGCAAGGATTTTGAGGTAAGGAATGTCTCTACCCTTGAAGAGAAAAAATATTTGGAAATTGAAGTTTGCGACCCAAAGATGTTTGAGTTGATAGAACTAAAAGAAGGAGCTTATTTCTTAGAGTTTAAAGGCTTAACCCTTGCTTTAGTTTTTCATCGTAAACAAAGTTTGCTTTTACCCGCTGAAGTTTCAATCTTTTTACCCAAGCCAAAAGATGAGAAGGATTTACCCACGGAAAGCATCTATTTAGAAGGTGAAAGGCAATCTGCGCTTATCCTTGTTCCCAAGGAAAAGTATGCCCTTCTCTTTTCAGAAAAAGAAAGGCGGGACTCTTTCTTAGCCTATTTTTTTTTCCCCTTTGTGCCTTATTATTTTGAAGATAACATAGGCAAGATAATAAACTATCATCACGAGACCCTACCATGAGGTGTTCTCTATGAAGGGATACGATACCTTTGAGCACGGAGCAGATGTTGGTATAAGAGGTTATGGGGAGACTTTAGAGGAAGCCTTCTCTGAAGTCTTGAAAGCCCTTACAACTCTTTATGTTGAAAGCATGGATTTTAATGAGGTTTTTCCCGCAAGCGAAAGAGAAGTTGAGGTATCTGCCGATACCCTCGATGAACTCCTTGTGTTCTTTGTGAATAGGGCTATAAGCCTTGTTTCTATTGAGGATGTTTTAGTAATTGGTTTTCAAGGAAGGCTTGAGGAAAGGGAAGGCGAATACCATCTTACTGGGAAATTTTTGGTTATTCCCTTTGATGGGGAAAGGTTTGGGTATGGGGTTGAGGTAAAGGGAGCAACCTTTACCCAAGCAAAGGTAGAAAAAAGAGAGGAAGGGTGGATAGTTCAATGCGTGGTAGATGTGTAGAGGCTTCCTGCAAGGTGATAAAGGTTAATCCGAGGGAGATTAAGCATGTTGAGCGGTTTGATGCCGAATCTTTTAGGAGCTTTTTGCAAAATAGATTAGACTTAGGAGAATTTAGCTTTAGTTTAACCTCTTTAAGGAAGCTTTCCCATTTTTTAAGGCAGGAAAAAGCTTTTAAAGGAGTTTTTGTGAAAGAGGAAAAAGGTCTTTTTCTTGCTGACCTTTTTGAGGAGGAAAGCCCTGTTTATGGTTTAGCTATTGACCTTGGGAGCACAACCATTGCTTTCTATCTCTACGACTTTGAAAGGAATGCTGTGCTTGAGGAATCTTCCATCCTAAACCCTCAAACCAAACACGGAGAGGACATCTTGACGAGGCTTCATTTAGCAAGGAAGAGAGAAAAGCTTGAGGAAATTAGGCTTGAAACCTTAGAGGCTATAAACCAGGAGATAGAAAGGCTTAACGGTGAGAGAATCTTTTATGTTTCTCTCTGTGGTAACACGGCGATGACCCATCTCTTGCTTGGTTTGCCTGTCAACTATTTAATCCTTGAGCCCTATCCTCCGGTTGCAAAATGGTATGGCGTTTTTAGAAGCCTTGAGGTTGAGTTCAAGGTCCATCCTGAGGGGCGGGTTTTTATCTTTCCTTCAGCTGGTGCTTACTTTGGAGGCGACTTGATAGCTGGACTTTTTTTTGTGGAGCTACACAAGAAGGATGCACCTTCTTTTTTTATCGATGTTGGGACAAACGCTGAGGTAGTGCTTGGTAATAGGGATTTTTTGGTTGCCTGTGCGGGGGCTGCAGGTCCTGCGCTTGAAGGTGGCATCTTCTCCGCAGGATGTAGGGCTGAGCCGGGAGCTATCTACAAGGTCTCCATCAACCGAGGAAGTAATCAAGTCTTCTTTGAAACGATAGGAGGACATCCGCCAAAATGCATGTGCGGCTCAGCCATCATCGACCTTATGGCTCAGTTATTTAAAGAGGGGGTTCTCTCCCCGGAAGGAAGGCTGATAAAAGAAAGTTGGAGGGAGAGGGTCATCGAGACAGATGAGGGGAGGGCTTTTTTGGTCTATGAGGATGGGCAAAGGCAGGTCCTGATTAAGGAGCCTGAGGTCAAGGCTTTTATTAGGTCAAAGGGGGCTATGTTTTGCATTCTTAGCCTTCTTTGTGAAAAGTCAGGGCTTAGCTTTGAGGATGTCCAAAAGTTTTACTTTGCCGGAAGCTTTGGGGTAAACATCAATGTTTCTTCTGCGGTTATGCTTGGGATGCTTCCAGATTCCGCCCTGGATAAAGCAGTAGCAGTCGGAAACTCTGCCGGGCTTGGAGCCTTAAAATTTTTAAGACATGCCGATTTTGAAGAAATAAAAAAGATAGTTGACAGCATTACCTATCTTGAACTAAACACTGAGCCGAGGTTTATGGAACTTTTAACGGGTGCTTTGTTCATTCCCCATGTTAACTTAGAGCTTTTTCCGAGGGTCAAATCCTTAATTGAGAGGATTTGAGGTCATGTATCAAGCGGTGGTCGTTGGTCGTCCTAATGTTGGGAAATCCACTCTGTTCAACGCACTCATTGGTGAGAGAAAGGCAATCGTTGAGCGAACTCCCGGGGTTACAAGGGATTTTTTGTTTGAGTATGCAGAGCTTGAGGACGGATACGGAATAAGGCTCATCGACACAGGCGGTATCGAATGGGGAAGCGAGGATTTCTTCTCTCAGAAGATATTTGAAATTGTAGATAAGCTTGTTGAGGATGCTGACCTTGTCCTTTTCGTAGTTTCTGCTAAGGAGGGTTTAACTCCCAGTGATGAAGTTATCGCGGATTATCTGCGGAAAAAGGGCAAAAAGGTTCTCTTAGTAGTGAATAAGGTTGATGGAAAAGAGGAGGAAGCGAAGGCTTTAGAGTTTTTTCAGTTCGGGTTTGAGGATGTGGTCTTTATCTCGGCTAAGTCTCTCAAAAACATCGCACTTTTAAAAGAAAAACTGTTAGAGCTAGCCAAAGACCGGCTTGAGAAGATCCCAGAAAAATCCTTTATCAAGATTGCCGTCTTTGGAAGACCAAATGCAGGGAAAAGCACCTTGGTTAATAGGCTCGTTGGTTTTGAAAGGATGATAGTCTCAGAAATTCCTGGCACAACGAGGGACTGCGTAGACATTCTTCTGACTACCCCAGATGGTAAGAATTTTCTTTTAATCGATACTCCTGGAATAAGAAGGCGAGCAAGGATTGACGAACGAGTAGAAAAGTTTAGCGTCGATAAGGCTTTGGATATCCTAAAAAAGGTTGATGTCCTCTTGTTTATGGTCACCGCTGAGGAGGGTTTAACCCATCAGGATAAAACCCTTTTGCGTCAGATTGCAAAGAACTATCGCCCCTCTCTACTTCTTGTCAACAAATGGGACCTCTTTGATGGAAGGAGAGAGGCAGGAAACATCTTTCTTGAGCTTCTCAAACATGAGTTGAAGTTTATGGATTATGTCCCGGTTCTAACGATTTCTGCAAAGACGGGAAGAAGGGTAGGGGAGATACTTCCGCTCGTTGAAGAGCTCTACGAGGAGTTTAGCCGAAGAATAGCAACTTCAAGGCTAAACGCTCTCCTTGAAGAGATTAAGGCACAATATTCCTTTACCATCGCTGGAAAGAGGCTAAAGGTCTACTATGCCACTCAGGTTGAGGTTGCTCCTCCAACCTTTGTTGTCTTTGTAAACATTAACCCGGAGACCATTCCAAGGCATGCCCAGAAGTTCTTTGAAAGAAGGTTTAGGGAAGTCCTCGAGTTTAAAAGGGTTCCTATAAAGCTTATCTTTCGGGAGAGGGGCTAAGGTTTGGTTTGCCCTCAAGTGCTTGGTTAGGCTTAGGCTGAGGGTAGCGAACTATGAGGGAGATCCTTCTGTTTTTTGGGTCGTAGGGGTTGTCTGGGAATAGGGGCTTTGTATCGGCATAGCCTACGACCTCAGTTATGTTTTCTGCTGGAAAGCCGTTTTTCTCAAGCTCAAGCATGGCTGAGATGGCTCTTGCGGTGGACAATTCCCAGTTGCCTACCTTTCCTCTACGAGAGGGCACAGCGTCTGTGTGCCCCTCTATGGAGACTAAAACATTTTCTCCACGGAGTTCTTCGGCAATAACTTTTAAGACCTCTTTGGCCTCTGGCTCAAGCTCTGCACTACCTGGTTTGAAAAGAGGCTTTTCCGCAAGGTCAACTATCTCGATCTTGACCACCTTTTCCTTGGTAGGGGTCTCGGTTACTTCAATTAGTATATGCTCCTGTAGGCTTTTAAGTCTGGTTTCAACTATTCTCTTAAAGCGGTCGCCAACCCCCTTTACCTCGGGAAGTTCTTGAGGTAAGGTTTGAACCATTGGGGCTTCCATTTTACCTGTCCGGTAAAACTCCATGAGCATGCTAACTCCGGCTTTAGAAAAGATGTTGAATTTTTTGAAGTAGGAGGCAACCTGAGCTTTGGTCTTTGGTTCCATGAGGGTCACAAGCCACAAAAGCAGGAAAAAGGTCATCATTCCAGCAAGAAAATCGGCATAAGCGATCTTCCAGGAGCCTCCATGATGCCCGCCTACAACCTTCTTAACCCTTTTTACAATGATGGGTGGAGTTGACATTATTTCCTCTCTTTAAGCTTGGCTTCAAGCTCCATAAAACTTGGTCTCATGTGGGGGGGGATATTCCTTCTTGCAAACTCGACCGCCATCGCAGGGGCGCCACCAGCTATGAAAGACACTATAGCCTGTTTTATAACCGTAAGGTATTCTTTCTCCTCGTTTGCCATCCTCTCCATCCGAACAGAAAGGGGAGCCATAAACCCATAACAGGTAAGAATTCCGAAAAAGGTGCCTGCAAGGGCAATGGAAAGATGATGAGCAAGGACTGCTGGGGGTTCGTCGATCTTTCCCATGGTAAGGATGATGCCAAGAACCGCAGCAACCAAACCAAGACCAGGCATAGAGTCCGCAAGGCTTGATAAACGATGGGCAGGCTCAGCCAGTTCATGATGAATGATCTCTATTTCGTTTTCAAGCAGGGCTTCTAATTCAAAATGAGAAAGATTGGTGGTAAGGATAGAACGAAAGGTGTCTCTGATAAAATCAAGGGTAACATGATTGTTAAGGATCTTAGGGAAGGAAGAGAAAATTTTACTTGCTTCTGGGTTTTCTATGTCCTGCTCGATGGAGATTAGACCCTCTTTTTTGATTTTTCTGAAGATGTCGTTAAGAAGTAAGAGGAGGTCGACAAAATCATCCTTCGTGTAGACACCTGGTTTGGTTAGGCATTTTATACTCCCTTGAACTATACTTTTAACGACAGACATAGGATTGGCGATAAGCAAGGCTCCGCCCGCAGCACCAAAGATGATGAGCCATTCAACAGGCTGGATGATAACGGAAAAGTTTCCGTGCTCTAAAGCATAGCCGCCAAAAACGCATATGATAACAACGAGCAGACCAACGATCGATGGCATTTATCCCAACCTCTTTTCTCGGATAAGCTCTCTTTCCTTGTTTAAGATGTATAAACCAAGCTTTTCTTTGATATCTATCGGCAGTTTAACAAACTCAACTCCTATCAGGGTCCCCTCGGGTGCATCTTTTGCCCAAACTACTCTTCCGTAAAGAAAAAAACCAAGAGGTCCGAAGAGGTCTAAAACTATCTTGATTTCTACAAAATCCTCGGAGTTTAATTTTTCAGGACATTTCAGACTTATACCCTTTTCGCTTAGGTTGACTTTTTGTAAAGGCAGGTCTCCAAAACCCTCTTTTTCCCTGGTTAGTAGACCGATTAAATAATCAAGCTTTGCGTTGATAAGCTTTAGCCAGTTGTTCAAGGCTTCGTCCATGGTGTCTTGAAGCTGTATGTAGGAAAGATAAGGGACTTCTCCTACAACCCGGGCAATAGAATTTTCAAGCTCTTCCTGAGAAATTTTCCTTGCCGAGACCGGCACAACAACCTCTATCCTTGCCGCTTCTCTTTCCATATCCTTTTCCATCGGTTAATTTATCGGAAGAAGTATCCGTTTCTTCAGTCATTTTAAGAATAAATCTTTTTCTTGACAAGGCAGGTTTTATTTATATAATCCTTAAAAATCTAAGAAAAGGAGGTGCTGTATGGCAGATGCGCTTTATGTAGTAGGTCACAAAAATCCTGATACGGACTCTGTTTGTTCTGCTATAGCCTTTGCTTACCTTTGGAATGAATGGAGGAAATCTGGGGTCCTTGCAAAGATGAAGATGCCTGACCTTGAGGCAAAGCCTGTTGTTCAGGGTGAGCCAAACGCTGAGACTAAATTTGTCCTTGAGAAGTTTGGTTTTTCCGTGCCTGAAAAGATGACGGATGGTGCCGGTAAAAAGGTTGCCTTAGTTGACCATTCAGACATTGCTCAGACGGTAGATAATTATTCCCAAGCAGAAACTGTCGCCGTTGTTGACCATCACAAGATCGGTGATGTAACCACTCCCAACCCCATCTGCTTTGTCAACTTTCCAGTTGGTTGCAGCTCAACGGTGATCAAGTATCTTTACGACACAACGGGTGTTGCCATACCCAAAGAGATAGCTGGACTTATGCTTTCGGCTATACTTAGCGACACGGTAATCTTTAAATCCGCAACCACAACCCCGATGGACAGAGAGGCTGGTGAAGCCTTGGCCAAGGTCGCAGGCGTTGAAGACATTACCAAGTTTGGCATCGAGGTTAAGTCTAAGCTCTCTGATGTTAGCGGAATGTCTGTTAGAGATATCATCATGAGAGACTATAAGGATTACAACATGAGCGGAAAGAAGGTTGGAGCTGGTCAGATCGAGGTTATTGACCTCTCGCTCATTGAGCCAAGAAAGGAGGAAATCTATCAAGAGCTCGTTAAGATGAAACAGGAGGGAGCCTATCACAGCATCGTGTTCATGCTAACTGACATCATGAAGGAAGGAACTGAGCTCCTTGTCGTGACCGATGAGCCTGCCATCATCGAGAAAGCCTTTGGTAAAAAGCTTGAAGGAAAATCAATGTGGCTTGATGGGGTAATGAGCAGAAAGAAGCAGGTTATTCCTCCGTTAGAGAAGGCTTTTGCTGGTTAATAATATTAAAAGGGGTGGGGCAAAACCCTGCCCCATTCCTCTTAATCTTTTTAAACCTTCCAAACCTTATCGACTTTAAAGCTTATATCAACGGCTTTGACGCTATGAGTTATTGCCCCTGATGAAAGGTAATCAACTCCTTTGATTAAAAATCTATCTAAATTTTCTTCTTTCACTCCGCCTGAAACCTCAACCAAGACCTTCTTCCCGCTTCTTTTAATCATATCTAAGGCTTCTGCTAAGTCTTTTTTACTGAAGTTATCGAGCAGAACTGCTGAGATGTTGGCTTCACTTCCAAGCATTAAGGATAGCTCGTTTAAGCTTTTGACCTCTATCTCCACGGCAGCGTAGTGAGGGGTTCGGTTAAGTTTTTCTAAGACTTTTTCAAGTCCTCCGCAAGCTTTTATGTGGTTATCTTTGATCAAAAGGCCATCGGAGAGGGAAAATCTGTGGTTTTGCCCCCCTCCAACCCGCACTGCATACTTTTGTAAGACCTTTAATCCGGGTAGAGTCTTTCTTGTATCAAGAAGGGTAATCCCGTAGGGAGAAAGCTTCTTTTGCATTCTTCTAACTATGGTAGCAATCCCTGAGAGATGCTGAAGAAAGTTTAAGGCCACCCTTTCGCCTTTGAGTAGGCTTTTTACTTTGCCCCTAGCAAACACCAATTTTGTTCCTTTAGAAACTTCCTCTCCTTCTTTTACTTTAAAGGAGAGCTCAACGGTCCCATCAACCTGTTGAAAGACTTCTTCTACAACCGGGATACCGCAGACCACCAAGTCTTCTTTAGCAAGAAAATAGGCTACTCCGTAAAGGTTATCCTCTATTAGAAGTTCAGAGGTTAGGTCTTCAAAGGGGAGGTCTTCAGAGAGGGCTTTTTGGACAACCTCGCTTATTTGCCATTTATTCAATTTTTGTCTCCCCCTCTGGAAAATTTAAAAGGGATACTTAATTTTATCATAGCCTTTTTTCCTAAAAATTAAACGGGGAGTAGGAACATGGAAGCAGTAAAAAAAGAGGTTTTAGAAAAGGAAGAGTCTCAGGTAAAGGAAGGGGAAGAAACGAAAAACTTGGAAGAGGAATTAAAGCTTTGGAAGGAAAGAGCCCTTCGATATGCCGCTGAGATTGAAAACTTGAAAAAAGCCTTTCAAAGAGAAAAGGAAGAATACTATAAGTTTGCTTTAGAGAATGTCTTTAGGGAGCTTCTTCCCTCAATAGATAACCTTGAACTTGCGCTAAAATCCTTTGAAACTACCCAGAACATTTCTGCTCTAAAGGAAGGCGTTGCCCTTAGTTTAAAAGTTCTTATTCAGACGCTTGAGAAGTTTGGGTTAAAGCAGTTTGAGCCAGCTATTGGTGAGGCTTTTGAACCTTATTTGCATGAGGCTTTGCAAACTGAGCCTCATCCCGAGATTGAAAACGGAAAGATTACCCGAGTTTTCCAAAAGGGTTACATGCTCCATAACCGGGTGATAAGACCTGCTTTGGTTTGTGTTTGCCTGGGAAGACATCAAGAAGAAGCCCAAGAAAAACCAACGGTTGAGGAAGACAACGGAACTGAATAATCAGAAAAACTTAGGAGGTGGAAAAGATGGCTAAGGCAACACCTATCGTTGGAATCGACCTTGGGACTACTAACTCTTGCGTAGCCATATTTGAGGGTGGCGAACCTAAGGTCATACCTAATAGGGAAGGAACAAGAACGACCCCATCAGTCGTTGCCTTTCAAGAAAGCGGAGAAATTCTTGTTGGTTTGCCGGCAAAACGGCAAGCCATCATTAACGCTGAGAACACCATTTTTGGTATCAAACGTTTGATGGGTAGGAAGTTTAACGACCCAGTGGTCCAAGAATGGAAAAAGAGGGTGCCTTACAAAATAGTTGAGGCGCCAAACGGTGATGCCCATGTAGAGGTCCGCGGCAAAAGGATGAGCCCGCCAGAAATTTCAGCAATGATCCTAAGGAAGATAAAACAGGACCTTGAGGAGTATCTTGGAACTGAGGTTAAAGATGCAGTCATTACCGTTCCCGCTTACTTTGATGATACTCAAAGGCAGGCAACCAAGGATGCAGGAAGGATCGCTGGCTTAAATGTCATAAGGATCATCAACGAGCCTACAGCTGCTTGTCTAGCCTATGGTCTTGAGAAGAAGAAAGAGGGAATAATCGCCGTTTTTGACCTCGGTGGCGGAACCTTTGACATCTCCATTCTTGAGATCGGGGACGGCGTTTTTGAGGTAAAGGCAACCTCCGGGGATACCTTCCTTGGTGGCGAAGACTTTGACATGAGGGTCGTTGATTACATCGCTGAGGAATTTAAGAAGGAGCAGGGTATCGATTTAAGACAGGATAAGATGGCTTTGCAAAGACTTAAGGAGGCTGCGGAGAAGGCTAAGATTGAGCTTTCTTCAACCCTTGAGACGGAGATAAACCTACCCTTTATCACCGCTGATGCTACCGGACCGAAACACTTGGTGATGAGGCTAACAAGGGCAAAGCTTGAAAGCCTGGTTGAGGACCTAATTGAAAGGCTTGAGGAGCCCTGCCGAATTGCTATTAAGGATGCCGGAATAACCCCGAAGGACATCGATGAGGTCATCCTCGTTGGTGGTATGACTCGTATGCCAAGGGTTCAGCAGAAGGTGAAGGAGATTTTTGGTAAAGAGCCGGTAAAGGGCGTAAACCCCGATGAAGTGGTTGCTATGGGGGCAGCCATTCAGGCTGCAGTCTTAAAGGGTGAGGTAAAAGATGTCCTTCTCTTGGATGTGGTTCCTCTTTCCTTGGGTATTGAGACCTTGGGTGGGGTGTTTACGGTCATCATTCCCAGGGGAACAACCATCCCCACAAGAAGGAGCCAGATCTTTACCACTGCCGCCGACAACCAAACGGCAGTCACTATTCATGTTCTTCAGGGGGAAAGACCCTTGGCCAAGGACAACAAAAGCATTGCCCGCTTTGATTTAGTGGGGATTCCTCCCGCACCAAGGGGTGTGCCTCAGATTGAGGTTGCCTTTGACATCGATGCTGACGGAATCCTTCATGTTACCGCCAAAGACCTTGGCACCGGGAAGGAGCAATCAATAGTTGTGAGACCAACTTCTGGCCTCTCTGAAGATGAGATTAAGAGGATCATTGAAGAAGCAGAAAAACATGATGAAGAGGATAGGAGAAAGAGAGAGCTTGTTGATGCAAGGAACCAGGCTGATAGCCTTATCTACTCTGTAGAGAAGACCTTGAGAGAGCTTGGCGATAAGGCACCAGCCGACTTAAGGAAAGAGGTTGAAGAAAAGATCGCCAAACTCAGGGAGAAGATGGAAGGCGACGACATAGAGGCTATAAGAAGGGCAAGCGATGAGCTAACTCAAGCTTCTTACAGGTTGGCTGAAATGCTTTACCGGACAAAGGCAGGTGCTAGAGATGCAGAAGGCGCATCCCAGTCTCATAAAGGCAAGGATGATGTAATAGACGCTGATTTTGAAGAGATGAAGTAGGATGATAGCCATAACCCTTGGGGACCCCGCTGGGGTCGGCCCCGAGGTTTTACTCAAAGCCCTTCCTCACTTTAAAAGGCACTTAAAAAAGTTTCTCATAATCGGTGATAGAAAGGTCTTAGAATCCCGTGCTAAGCTCTTTTCCCTTAAGCTTCCTCAGGAAGTAGAAACCCTTTCTCTTTCTGAGCTTGACATAGAGCCTTCTCAGCCAACCCTTGAAGGCTACCAAGCAATGCTTTCCTACCTTGAGAAAGCTATTTCCCTTGCTAAAAATGGACAAGTCAAAGCCATCGTTACCCTGCCCATAACTAAAGAGGGTTTAGCTAAGGTCGGCTCCAAATACCGAGGACATACCGAGCTTTTAGCCGATGCCTTTGGAGTTAAGGACTATGTGATGTGTTTTTATGGGAAAAGGCTTATCGTTTCCCTTTTAACCACCCATCTACCCCTTAAGGAAGTTCCAGGTGCGCTTTCAGAAGAAAAGGTGCTCTCCGTAGCCAAGCTATCTTATGATTTTTTGCGGAAGATTAAACCCAAAAAGAAAAGCTTAAACATAGCGCTTTGCGGGTTAAATCCACATGCTGGGGAGGCAGGTCTTCTTGGAGACGAAGAGATAAAGGTTCTTATCCCTGCGGTTGAGAAATCTAAAGCCTTAGGCATCCCTTTGAGCGGACCCTATCCGGCAGATAGCCTTTTTTATCATGCTCTGCAGGGAAAACACGACCTTGTGATTGCCGTCTACCATGACCAAGGCTTAGCTCCTTTCAAGCTAATTCATTTTAGGGACGGAGCAAATGTTACTCTCGGGTTACCCATTGTTCGAACCTCTCCTTGCCATGGCACGGCCTACGACATAGCACCCCTTGGCATCGCAAGCCCAGACAGCCTAATGTCTGCCCTCAAACTTTCTTTAAAACTTTTAGATTAGTGCTAAATTTAAAGCATGAAACGCTTTCTGCTCTATTTTGCTCTTCTTTCCCTATTTTTCCTCTTTTTAATAGGTTTTTGCACCCTAAACCTTACTTTTTTCCTCAATCATCTTTTTTTTAAAGAAAAGCTGAAAAACTACCTCGAGAGAAATCATCAGATAAAGGTAGAATATCATCATGTCTCCGTTGATTTGGTAAAGCTTCATTTTAAGTTTCAGGATTTTAAGCTTGAGCATCCAAGGCTTTTTTTAGCCTTGCCAAAAGCAAAGGTAGATTTTGATTGGTCAAAGCTCGTGCGAGGTTCTTATTTTCCGGAAGAGGTTCATTTGAGAGCACCTACGATTAAATTAGCGATCCCGGAAATACCTGAGGAAGAAGAGATAAAGCTTGATTATAAAGCCCTTCTGCAAAAATTAGCTCCTGTTCGGTTTGTGGTTCGAGATGGAAATTTTTCCGCAGAATATAAAGGGGAAAACTTTGAGCTAAAGGGGCTAAATCTTAACCTTGTTGATAGGAAGGACCAGCTTCTCTTTGACCTTAAGGCAAGCGCAAACTTCTTTTCTCAGCTAAGCCTTAAAGGATATATCAACTATGTAAGCCTTTTTGGTGAGGGTTCGGTTGAAGTGAAAGAGCTTAACTTAAAGCCTGCTTTGAAGCTTGTAGACTTTGACCCCGGGGAAAATAAGTTAAACCTTCAAGCTCAAATCTCTGTAGAAAAAGATAGAGTTTACGCTGGGTTTTCAGGAGATGCACCGTGCCTCATTCGGCTTGATGATGGACAAAGGGTTATCTGTGGCTACTTTGAGGGAGTAGCAATCTTAGGTAAGGACGGATGGGAGGTTGAATTTCCACTCCTTGATTTCCATAATCCAAGGCTTAAAGGAGAGCTTAAGGTTTTAGCAACGCCGAAGGGAATAGATCTTAGCGCCAAGGCAGGTTCCTTAGATTTTCAAAGCCTAAGCCCAGTCTTAGTCAAGCTTCTTCCAAAGGAGGTTTTCAAGGCTATTTCAGACTACTTAAAAGATGGGGTCTTTACAGAACTTGTCTTCCAAGCACGGGGGAAGGACTGGGATGAAGCATTTAGTCTAAACTCTATAGTGTTAAGCTCTAAGGTAAAGGACGGAAAGGTTGAGATTCCAGGGCTTCCCCTTTCTTTTGCCGGGGTAGAGGGTAAGGCAAGCCTTGAAAAGGCAAAGCTTAGGTTTGAAGGAATCGGGATTGTCAACGAGAACATTCAATTGAAAGGCTCCCAGGTCCTTGTAGATTTAGGTCCTAAAGAGCCCTGGCTTGAGGTTAAATCTCAATTTTCCGGGCTTGCAGAAAATCTCAAGGATTTAGCCCCTACGTTAAGTAAAGATGCTTCCTCTCTTGAAAAATATCAAGTGAGCGGAAGGGTTGAGGGAAGCATTGTCCTCTCAGGTTATCCCGCCTCTTTAGATGTAGCGCTTAGCCTTTTTCCGAAGGATGTTGCCGTTTCTATTGCCCCTCTTAAAAAACCTGTGAGAGTTTCCTCAGGAAGTATAGACTACAAGAACGAAAGGCTTAACTTTACTGGGCTAAACCTCTTTTTTGAGGATGGGAAGGCTCTTGATTTAAAGGGGCTTTTTGAGATAAAAAATAAGCTTCTTTCTCTATCTATTTCTCAGGTAAGCCTACCAAAGGAAACCTTCTTTACGCTTCTATCTTTAGATGAGGGGATAAAACAAAAGCTTGAGCCCTATGCCATAGATTTAGACGAGATCTTCTTAAAAGATGTTACCCTGAGCTCCTTACTATTTGTGAGCTTAGATAAGGAGCAAGCTTTGCCTCTTTTCTCTCAAAGCCTTTCTTTTTCCGGTAGGATAAAGGGGCTAAGGCTAAGGTTTGACCTCAGCAATCAAACGCTTAGCCTTTCTTCACCCGAGCTTTTTATTTCCTTTAAAAATGGGTTTCTTTATTTAGATGAAAGCTTGGTTAAGGTTGAGGATAGCGAGTTTAGCCTTTTTGGTTCCTATGCCTTGGCTAATACTTTGCTAACTCTTCGGGGAAAGGGAGAGCTTAAGGAAAGCCTTTACGGGAAGATATCAAGCCTTGTGAGCCTACCTCAGGGTGTAAGGCTTAAGCTACCTGCCAAGGTGGAATTGCAAGAACTCAAGCTCGATAAAGAGAAAATAGCGGGAGACTTATCCATCCTCGGAGAGGGGGCAAAGCTTTCTCTTCAAGCTCAATATGGTTTAGCCTCAAAGAGGCTTGACCTTACCTCAAGGTTTGAAGGAAATAGCTCCGACTTAAGCCTTAGCCTTTCTTATGACCAAAGCTTAAAAGTAAACCTTAAAGGAGAGCTCTCAGCCCTTGACACCTTACTTCTTTTTGAAGGCTTGCCGTTAAGCTACGGGAAAATTTCTTCGGATTTGAGCTTAAATCTTGAGGGAAGGGATTTCAAAGCTTTGGAAGGCTTTAAAAAAGACCCTCTTCAAGCTTTACAGAGGCTTCTAAGCTCTGGGAACCTCTTTCCTCGCCCTTCATCTCTTCACATAAAAGACTTAACCCTTAAAGAGCCTTTAAGCTTGACCGCAACCCTTTCCGCGGATTTTGAAAATTCAACGGTATCTATCTCTTCTTTTAGGGTAAAAAGGGAGGGTTTAGACTTTAACGGGATCTTAGCCGTTAAAGCGAAAGAAGATGCCTTATGGATAGATGGTAAGCTCTTTAGCGAAACCTTAGACCTTGCCAAAATCTTCCCTACAGAGGCTCTAAACGCTACCAAAGAGAGGCAAAAAACAACTGGAATTGAGCTAACGGTCCCGGTTAATGCAAACTTAGGCTTTAGTCTTCACAGGCTTATCCTTCCGACTAACCATACCATTGAAGGACTAAACGGGAGCCTAAGCATAGTAAACGGAACGACCTACGCCATTAAGCTTCCAGAGGTTAATCTTTGCGGGCTATCCTTTACGGCTGAGGCTGAAAAGACAAACACCTTCCATTATGGATACATAGAGCTAAACCCCTCTCAGGGAGACCTTTTGGACCTCCTTTCTTGTCTCTATCCGAACGAGATGCCTAAGGTCATCTTTGAAGGACCCTTTAAGGCTCATGGCTTTTTCTACTTTGACGGAGAAAAATCACTCATTGAACATAGCTACGGTGAGGTCTATGCAACATCTCACAAAGGCTACATGTACCGAGCTCCGCTTCTTATGAGGGTTCTTGGCTTATTAAGTCCCATAGACCTATTCAGGGGTAAGATCCCAGACCTTGAGAAAAATCTTTTACCCCTCGATGAGCTTACCTTGGCTCTTAAGGCTTCTAATTCCTATCTTTTGGTTGACGAATTCTTTATGTCCGCTCAGGGCTTCCGGTTGTTTAGCTCAGGCTATGCTAATCTTAAGGACAAAGGCCTATCTCTAACCTTCTTTGTTTCGCCCTTCAAGACGGTTGATGTTATCATAGAGCATATTCCTTATTTAAGTAGGCTACTTCTTGGCAAAGAGAGGATGATTGTTTATCTTCCCCTTGAGGTTTTCGGCACCTATGATAATCCGGTTATCGTTCCCCTTCATCCGGCAAGCATAGGAAAGGGGATTTTCCGTTTTGTGTTTAAGTTCTTTGGAATTAGCGAAGATTTCTTCCAAAAGAAGCCAGAGCTTGAGGGTATTAAAAGAAAGGATGTCCTTCAAAGAAAATTGGAAAATCCACAAGGAAGATAAGCATATCTTAGCAGTTTATAAGCCATCCTCGCTTGTGGTTCAGGGTGCAAAGAGGGTTGAAGAATCTTTATTTCTTCAGCTTAAGGAGCATATTAGGATAAGGGATAAAAAGCCTGGCAATGTGTTTCTTGCCGTTGTCCATAGACTTGATAAACCCGTCTCCGGAGTAGTCATCTTTGCGAAAAGAAGTAAATCGGCAAGCAAACTTTTTCAGGCTATGCAAAAGGGAGATTTTGCCAAAGTTTATCTTGCCATGGTTGAAGGTAAATTTTTAGGGGAGGGTTTGCTCATAGATTATCTAAAGCATGACGAGAGATTGCGAAAGGTTATAGCCTTTGATAAAGAAGCCCCATCCACAAAGAGAGCTTTAACCTACTTTGAGAGCCTTTATTCCACAGAAAAATATAGCCTGCTTTTACTTTGTCCCATCACCGGAAGAAAACATCAGCTAAGGGTAGCAACAAGCAGGAGAGGAGCACCCATCTTCGGGGATAGGCTTTATTGCTCGAAGGTTAACTTTGGGGGACGAATTCTTCTTCATTCTTTGTTTTTAAGCTTTCCCCATCCCTCAACGGAAGAAAGAGAAGAGGTTTTCTGTCCTCTGCCTCAATCCTTTTTGGAAGTTGCCCTATCCTTAACGAAGGACCAAAGAATGGAAAAACTTCTCATCCAGCTTGACAAACCCTTTATCTTAGAGTTTCTTAAAAGAGTAGGACAAGCTCGGGATAAGGAGTTAGCTTATGTGTCAAGCAAAGATTTGGCTAAGGTGTAAGGGTGAGGAAAAGGAATGGATAAGGGATATAACTCAGCTTGAAGTTCAGGGCGAGGAAATCGTGTTTAAGACCTTTTTTGAGCCACCCAGGCGTATTAAAGGAAGGGTCCTCTCTATAGATTTTCTCAAAGCAAAGGTTATAATTGAGTGTGATGCCTTCCCAGAGTGAACCTTCAAAAGCATCTGAAGAGATTGTTCTTTGTGCAAGGTGCGCTTGGCGGGAGTTTTGTCTAAAAAAGTTTCAGTTTGACAACACTAAACCCATAAAGTGCCCAGATTTTTCGCCAGACCTAACTCTTTTGAAAGAGGCAAAAGATGATAAAAAGGGTCATAAGGAGCAGGATTAAAGAGGTCTTAGAGAGCCTTTATCCCGAGCACAAAGATACTTTTTTTGAGGTAGAAATTCCGAAAAACGAAGCCTTTGGTGATTATTCAACGAATGTAGCCTTAGTTCTTAAAGGAAAGGTTGGTAAACCTCCAAGGGAAATAGCTCAATCCTTTTCAGAGATGTTTAACCAAGAAGAAAACTTTAGCAAGGTTGAAATAGCAGGACCTGGCTTTATCAATTTTTGGATAGCTGAAGATTTTTACCGGAAAAACTTAAAAGACCTCTTAGAAAAGGGGGACGATTTTTTTAAGCTTGATTTAGGGAGAGGGCAAAAGGTTTTGGTTGAGTTTGTCTCGGCAAACCCAACTGGTCCTCTTCACATTGGTCACGGAAGGGGGTCAGCCTACGGAGACTCTATCGCTCGCCTCTTATCTCAGACAGGCTTCTCTGTGGTTAGGGAATACTATATAAACGACCAGGGGACGCAGATGCACACCCTGGGTAAATCTGTCTATCTTCGAGCAAAGGAGTTAGTAGGGGAAAAAATCGAATTCACTGAGGATGGCTATCAGGGAGCCTACATCTACGACCTTGCGAAGCTTGCTTTAGAAAGATATCCGAACCTTCTTAGTTTGCCCGAAGATGAGGCTATCGCCTTATGTCGGGACCTGGCGGTTGAGGTTATCCTTGAGGATATTAGGAAGGATTTAGAGAAGTTTCGCGCCCATTTTGATAGCTGGTATTCTGAGCGTTCTCTTTTCGAAAGAGGGGTCGTGGCAAGGGTTCTTAGGCTTCTTGAAGAGAAGGGGCTAATTTATGAGAAGGATTCTGCCCTCTGGTTTAGGGCAAAAGATTTTGGGGATGAGAAGGATAGGGTCTTGCGGAAAAGCACTGGAGACTATACCTACTTTGCCAGCGACATAGCCTATCATTATGAGAAGTTTTTTGAGCGGGGCTTTGACCTTTGCGTAGATCTCTGGGGGGCAGACCATCATGGTTATGTGCCAAGACTTAAGTCTGCGATGAAAGCCCTGGGGGTTCCTGAGGAAAAACTAAGGGTCATCCTCATTCAAATGGTAAACCTGCTTGAGGGGACGGAGCTTAAAAGCATGTCCACAAGGCGGGGCGAGTTTGTGGAGCTAAAGGAGCTAATTTCTGAGGTGGGCACCGATGCGGTCCGGTTTATATTCCTTTCCCGTTCAAGCGACTCCCCCCTTGATTTCGATGTAGAGCTAACAAAAAAGCAATCCCAAGAAAACCCGGTATACTATGTGCAGTATGCCCATGCGAGGATCTGTAGCGTTTTTGCAAAGGCTGAAGAAAAGGGCATAAAGCCAAACTTTCTTGAAGCTAACTTAGTCCTTTTACAAGAAAAAGAGGAATTGAAGCTTTTAAAGCTTATAGATAGCTTTGACGATGTTTTAGAGAGTTCTGCTCTTCAGCTTGCACCCTATAAGATTACCTATTATCTTATGGATTTAGCATCTGCTTTTCATGACTATTACACAAAGTATAGAATTATCCAGGATGATACAGAGCTTATGCAGGCAAGATTAGCACTTTGTGAAGGGGTAAGGAAGGTGTTGAGGCAGGGGTTAGACCTTCTTGGGGTATCAGCCCTAGAAAAAATGTAAAAAATGAAGGAGGAAGAGCTATGGATGGAGAGAAAAAATTTAAGTTTGAAGTAAGTAAACTTGGTTTGGTTTTTATTGTGCTTTTTGCCCTTTGTCTATTGGTTTGGACCTTTATCCTTGGGGTTTGGATCGGGACAAGGATCGGGGAGAAGCCTCAAGCTGAGACCGTAAAGCTTGAACCTCAACCAGCTCAAACTCCTCAGGTGCCTCCCGTAAAAGAGGTTGCTCATTCTGAAAATCAAACTAATCAAACCCAGGCAGGAAATCAAACGGCATCTCAACAGGTAGCTTCTCAAGTTCAGCCTGGAGAAAAAACAAAGCCAGAAGCAAAGGTAGAAAAGGAAAAGCCAAAACCGGAGCCAAAGACCGAAAAAGCAAAGACTGAACCGGTAAAAACTGCTAAGGTTCATCCCCAAGAGAAGGTAAAGCCTCAACCTCACCAGGAGGGTATGCCATTCTATGCCCTTCAGGTAGGTGCCTACTCTAATAAGGAATCAGCTGAAAAGGTTAAGGCCGAGGTTGAAAAGATGGGGTTTAAAGCCCTTATCAAAGAGAGCACCCAGGATGGGAAACCAATATACAAGGTTTTAGCGGGAAGGTTTGAAAATCGAGAAAAAGCCGAGCAGTACAAAACTAAGATTGAATCAACCCTTGGCGTTAAGCCCTTTGTGGTTGAGGTAAGATAAGCTTGGGGAAGGTTAGTAAAGCTAAGCTAGCCGATGTAAAGTATATTTATAAGCTTATTCTTTACTTTGCCAAAAGAGGAGACCTTGTTCCGAGACCTCTTTCTGAGCTTTATGAAAATGTGCGCGAATTTTTTGTGTATGAAGACAAGGATTTAATCGTTGGGGTTTGTGCTTTGCATATTCTCTGGGAGGATTTGGCAGAGATTAGGTCTTTGGCTGTGGCCGAGGAATACCAAAAGCAGGGTATTGGGAAAGAATTGGTCCTTTCCTGTTTAAAAGAGGCTGAAGACCTGGGAATAGACCGAGTATTTGCTCTAACCAACTCCCCTGAATTTTTTAAAAAGCTTGGCTTTGAAGAGGTCGCAAAGAGTGAGCTTCCTCAAAAGGTTTGGGCGGATTGTATTAGGTGCAGTAAGTTTCCTGATTGCGATGAGGTTGCCGTTCTCAAGGACTTGACAAAAAATAAACTTTGAATAAAATTAAAAACTAAAAAATTTGTTCTCATGGACTTGACAAAAAAAATAAATCTTGAATAATATTAAAAACTTGAGAAAAAAAATTAAACCAATAAAATAAGGAGGTGGGGTTATGCCAACAGTTGAGTACAAAGGGAAGGTTTTTGAGCTTGATGAGGACGGGTTTCTTCAGGGTGGTTTAGAAGTTTGGTGCAAAGAGTGGGTTGAATATGTCAAGGAACTGGAAGGAATACAGGAGCTCACCGAGGAGCACTGGAAGGTAATCAACATCCTTCAGGACTACTACAGGAAAAACGGCGTTGCCCCTATGGTGAGGATCCTTTCCAAGGTAACAGGCTATCCCCTCAAAAAGATTTACGAACTTTTCCCATCCGGTCCCGGCAAGGGTGCTTGCAAGATGGCCGGTCTTCCTAAGCCAACAGGTTGCGTGTAAAAAGTATATTCTGGGGGCTTTGCCCCCTTTATTTTAAATTAACGCTACCCTTGAAATGCATAATTATATTAGAATTCTCTTTTTACTCCTTTATTTCTTTTTAATAGCTCATCTTACCTTTTCTCAAAATCTAATCGACCTTAACACAGCTTCAAAAGAAGAGCTTGATAAGCTTCCAGGTATAGGGCAAGCTACGGCTCAAAAAATTATCGAGCTCCGGGAGAAAAAAGGGGGGTTCAAAAAATTAGAAGAGCTACTTGAGGTTCCCGGCATAGGACAAAAGAAGCTTGAGGTTATAAAACCATATGTAAAGGTTGAAGGGATGGCTTCTCCATCTGGATATGGCAACTCTACTCTTCAATCCCAATTAACATCAAACCCCTCAACTAAACCCATCTACAAGTACATTGACGAACATGGGGTTGTTCATTTCACCCAATTCCCAGAAACGGTCCCCCAAAAATACAGGAAGACCCTTAAACAATTAAATTAAATAATATAAAACTTCAAGGGTTACTTTTTGACCCAAATCAAGGAAAGTTTTTATCCCATCTCCTATTTTAATGTTAAAAAACTTAAGGAGGTGGGTGTATGTTTTGTAATCAGTGCGAACAAACAGCAAAGGGTTTTGCCTGCACCGTTAGCGGAGTTTGTGGTAAAACCCATGAGACGGATGTTTTACAAGACCTTTTAATCTACACCTGCGCTGGTTTAGCTGAGGTTGCCCTTTTAGCTGAGGAAAAGGGAGTAAAAAAACCCGAGGTTGATTTCTTCTTGATGGAGGCGATGTTTTCAACTTTGACGAACGTTGATTTTGACCTTGAACGGATTAGAGATTACATTGAAAAGGCGGTAGAGCTTAGGGAATCTCTTAAAAAGGAAGCAAACATCCAAACGGATTCTACTATTAGCAAATTTAAGCCAGCAAAATCCATGGAAGAGCTTATCAAGCAAGGAGAAGAAAGGGAGATAGAACCAACGGTGTTTAGTGAAGAGGGAGAGGATGTAGGAAGCCTTAAGCTTACCATCCTTTATGGTTTAAAGGGTATCGCTGCCTATGCTTACCACGCCGAAAAGCTTGGAGTAAGGAATGAAGAGGTCTATAAAGGATTCAAAGAACTTTTAGTAAACATCTTCAAAGATAAAACTTCAGACCTTAAGACCTGGGTTGAGCGAGCCTTGGAAGTAGGAAGGTTAAATCTTCTTACGATGGAGGCTTTGGATAGGGCAAACACTTCAGCCTTTGGTCATCCTCAACCAACCAAGGTCTCCCTTGGTGCCCAAAAAGGAAAAGCCATCCTTGTCTCCGGGCACGACCTTAAAGACCTTTATGAGCTTCTAAAACAGACTGAGGGTAAAGGGATATACGTCTACACTCACGGAGAGATGCTTCCTGCCCATGGTTATCCTGAGCTAAAGAAGTTTCCTCATCTTGCTGGTCATTACGGAACAGCTTGGCAGAACCAACAGAAGGAGTTTGAAGCCTTCCCAGGACCTATTGTTATGACCACAAACTGCCTTATGCCTCCTAAGGATTCTTACAAGGATAGGGTGTTTACCCTTGGACCGGTAGGCTATCCCGGGGTAAAGCATTTGCTTAGTGAAGATTTTACTCCGGTTATTGAAATGGCTTTAGCCATGGAAGGTTTCAAGGAAGATATCCCTGGCAATGAGGTCATGACCGGTTTTGCCCGGAATGCAGTTTTATCTGTTGCTGAAAAAATCATAGATTTGGTCAAGTCTGGCAAGATTAGGCACTTTTTCCTCGTTGGTGGATGCGACGGCGCAAAGCCAGTAAGAAACTACTACACTGAGTTTGTGGAAAAGGTTCCAGAGGATTGCCTTGTTTTGACCCTGGCCTGCGGGAAATTTAGGTTCTTTGATAAGGACCTTGGAAACATAGAAGGAATCCCCAGGCTTATAGATATAGGGCAGTGCAACGATGCCTACTCTGCTATCCAGGTCGCCTTAGCCCTTTCTCAAGCCTTCGACGTTAGCGTAAACGATCTACCCCTTTCTCTTATCCTTTCTTGGTATGAGCAGAAGGCGGTAGCCATTCTTCTTACCCTCCTTTATCTTGGCCTAAGGAACATGAGGCTTGGTCCAAGCATGCCAGCCTTTTTGAGCAAAAATGTGGCTAATTTCATCGTGCAGAACTACAACTTAAAGCCAATAACCACACCCGATGAAGATTTAAGAAGCATTTTAGGCTAAGGTTTTGTATTCTACGGGGGTTCTCCCCCTTCTTAATTAACCCAGCAAAATTTAGGTGTTTTTAAGTAAGGGCACCTTGCAGGGTGCCCAATATTTTGTGCTAACTTCAAGGTTTATGCTAACATATAGGCATGAACCGTTATGCAGGAATAACCTTTTATCGAACGGAAGTTTCCCCTGGGCTTACCACTTTTCGTGTAGTTGTAAAGCAAACTGACCTCTTTATCCTTGCGGAAAGAGACCTTACTGAAGAGGCTGTTAAAATCATGCGAGAGGTTCGAACCCCTCTTGAACAATACATCTTTAAAAATCCGGTTTTTTTAAAGAGTTTAGTTCCTTTGCCCTTTGACCCGGAAGCTCCAGAGATTGTGAAAACGATGCTTAGGGCTGGGGAGGAAGCGGGGGTTGGTCCTATGGCGAGCGTTGCCGGAGCTATTGCTGAAGCTGTAGGAAGGGAGCTTCTGCGAAGGGAATTGACAAAGGTTATAGTCGTGGAAAACGGAGGAGACATCTTTCTTTCGCTTAAGCGTGATGGTAGAGTCAAGGTCTTTGCTGGAAATACCGTATTTTCTGAGCTAACCATCCTTGTCCCGGAAGAGCTTCAGCCTTGCGGAGTTTGCACATCATCAGGGAAAATCGGTCATAGTTTGAGCTTTGGGAAAGCAGATGCTATTACGGTCGTTGCGAAGGATACAGCTTATGCCGATGCCTTAGCCACAGCCTTGGGAAACATTCTACGGGAAAAAAGGGACCTTAAGCTACTTGAAAGTGAGGTAAAAAGAAGGGAAGGCATCCTTGGCGTTATCGCCATCCTCGAGGACAAAGCCTTTCTGTGGGGAAAGATAAAGATAGTTTGATGCTTCTTGACTAACTAAAAATTGACCTTAAAATAGATTTTAGCTTAAAAAAAGGGGGAAGAAGCATGAACTGTATTTTTTGCCGTATTGTAAACAAAGAAATTCCAGCCAAAATCGTTTATGAAGATGATAAGGTGCTTGCCTTTCATGATATCAACCCTCAGGCTCCTTACCACATACTGGTCATCCCAAAGAAGCATATTTCAACCCTCCTTGAGCTCACAGAGGAGGATAAAGACCTTATTGGGCATATCTACCTGGTGATGAATAAGCTTGCTCAAGAGCTTGGCGTCGCCGAAAGGGGCTACCGGGTAGTGGTAAACTGCAACGAAGAGGCTGGTCAAACGGTCTTTCATGTGCATTTCCACTTCTTAGCAGGAAGGGAAATGCACTGGCCTCCGGGATAATACCTTGAAGTAAGCTTGCCCTGCGCACACTTTACAAAGGGTTCTACCCTCCATTACTATCTCTCTTCCATCCCTTACAGTTTCGCCACACTCTTCGCAAACAACCTTCCTTCGAGGTTTTCCCGGAAGGTCGTATTCAGAGAAAATCACTTCCACCTCTTCAACCCTAAAAAGCTCCTCATCCGGCATGATTTTGTAGGCTAAAAGCTCCCTTTGAGCGGGGCTTGCAACCTCTGGGAAGTATTTTTTTGCTTCCTCTTTTGCTGATTCTTTAGCAACAATTCTGAAGGCTTTTCCTGTCTCCAAGTTGAGAAAGGTTGCCGCCATGATGCCATAATCTACAAACTTCATCGTTCTTTTGCCAAGGCTAACTCCAGCAACTGTTTGTATGGCATCGGTTGCGCAGCGGTCTATCTCAACCCAAACTAAGAACTTTTTTCGGTCCTCCCCATAAGGGTCTTTAATGCCAATAAGCGTAAGCCCAAGAAGGGCTAAACGAGCACCAAGCACCTGCCCTGCGCAAAGATGCCCATGCCTTTCTCGGCAGACCTCAAGAAGCTCTTCAAAGGGAATTTCAAAGGGGTTGAACTTAGCCAACCTTGGCTCCGGGTTCTTTTTCTCTTTCTGGGATGATTATGGCTAAGCCGTTAGCATCCTTTGCGGCAAGGAGCATCCCCTCAGATACTAGGCCCTTTATCTTTGCTGGCTTGAGATTGGCAACGATAATGATTTCTTTCCCGATTAGCTCCTGAGGTTCATAGTATTCAGCGATTCCGGCAACGACCTGCCTTTTTTCAGGGCAGCTGACTTCAAGCCTAAGGAGCCTGTCTGCCCCAGCAACCTTCTCCGCAAAAAGCACCTTAGCAACCCTAAGGTCAATCCTTCTAAACTCTTCAATGGTGATGTATTGAGGCTCCTCTTTTACTTCAGCCTCCTTCTTTGCTTCCACTCTTTGTTCCTCCTTCAGAAATTTTTCCTCATCTACCCTTGGGAAAAGGGGACCGCACCTTTTAATCTTTGTGCCAGATGCTGGGAGGTCCCAGTTAAAAAGGTCTTTGAAAGAAAGGTTCATCGCTTCGCTCGGAATGACATAAGGGGAGCTCGGAATGACAAGGTCAGTTCTTGTAATGTCAGAAAGACTGCTCGGAAGGACTGATAGGGCTGAAAAGAGGGTTAGAGAAGAGTTGGGAAGCACAGGATAGAGGGCAAGGGCAAAGCTCTTTATGGCGGAAATAATATTCCGTAAGACCGTTCCTACCCTTTGGTAGTTTCCCTCCTTAACCCTTGTCCAGGGGGCTTCCCTATCGATGTAGACATTGGCGAAGCGAATGGCTTGCCAAAGCTCCTCCAATGCTGTGTGAAAGTTTAGCCTTGGAAACTCTTCAAGGTATCTAATGATTCCCCTTTCTACCTTTTCGCGGAATTCTCTGTCTTCAGGCGTTAGCTCACCCCAGGGAGGGATAGTTCCGTCAAAGTTTCTCTCAAGGAAGCTTAAAGTTCTGTTCACAAGGTTTCCGTAGTCGTTTGCTAAGTCTGCATTAATGCGGTTTATAAGGTTAGAAAGGCTAAACTCTGCATCATACCCAAAAGCCATGTCCCGAAGTAGATAATACCTTACTTGGTCTACCCCAAAAGTTTGGGAAAGCTCAAGAGGGGACACGATATTGCCAAGGCTCTTTGACATTTTAAGGCTTCCCATAAGCCAATAGCCATGCACAAAAAGCTTCTTATACATTGGTATTTCAAGGGTTTTTAGCATGATGGGGAAGTAGATAGCATGAGGACGAAGGATGTCTTTGGCGATAAGATGATGGGAGTTTGCCCAGTAGTCTTGCCAGGAAGGATCATCTGGGTAGCCTATTCCCGTTAGATAGTTTAGCAGGGCATCAAACCATACATAGGTCACATAATCTTTATCAAAAGGAAGCTCTGTACCCCAGGAAAGCCTTGTCTTGGGACGGGATATGCAAAGGGGGGGTAAAGGTTCCTCAAGAAGGTTTAGCACCTCCTCTCGATAGAAGCTTGGATAGATAACCTCGTTCTTTGTGAGATAATCCTTAAGCCAGCCTCGGTATTTTTCAAGGTTAAAGAAGTAGTTTTTTTCCTTCAAATAAACGGGTGGTGCCTTGTGGTCTTTGCAGAGCCCCTTTTCGTCAAGCTCTTTTGGCGTAAGAAATCTTTCACAACCGTAGCAGTAGTTCCCCTCATACTCATCAAGGTAAAACTCTCCCTTATCAAAAAGGGTCTGAAGCACATGCTGGACAACCCGTTTATGTTTATCCGAAGTGGTTCTGATAAAGTAGCTATAGTTTATACCCAGCTTATCCCAGGTTTCTTTAAAGATGTTTGCTACTTCGTCCACAAACTCCTTTGGAGTTTTGCCTTGAGCCTCTGCTGCCTTTGCAATCTTGTCCCCATGCTCATCCGTTCCTGTCAAGAAAAAGACCTCATACCCTTGAAGCCGGTAGAACCTTGCTAAGGCATCGGCAACGATCGTCGTGTAGGCATGCCCAAGATGGGGGAGACTGTTTACATAGTAGATAGGGGTAGTGATGTAAAACCTTTTATCCATTTCTTAACCCTTCCTCCGGCTCTTCGGGAAGTTCTTCCTTTAGCACAAAGTTTTTTAGCTCCTCAAAGGATACAGAAAGGATGGTTCCGTCCTCCTTCTCAAGTGCGACGGTTCGTTGAAAGAAGTTGTATTTAAGGATACGAAAGTTCTCTTCTCCCAAAGAAATCTTACTCCCAAGACGAGGGAGGCTTGCTAAGCATTCTCTATACCAGCTTTCTTCGTAGGCTAAACAGCAGAGAAGCCTACCGCAGGGTCCAGATATCTTATTCGGGTCAAGGATTAAGCCTTGCTCTTTGGCCATCTTTATAGTTAAGGGCAGAAAATTCTTAAGGTATTGGGCGCAGCAGAATTCTTTTCCACAGTAGCCTATTCCACCGAGAAGCCCGGTTTCATTCCTAACACCAATCTGCCGCATCTCAATACGCATCCTGAGAGCCTTGGCAAGCTGCTTAACAAGCTCCCGAAAGTCAATCCTTCCTTCAGCAGTATAGTAGAAGATTATCTTTGAACGGTCAAAGTAGCACTCTACATCAACAAGCTTCATCTCTAAGCCCAATTCCTTAGCAAACTGCTTACAGAATTCTTTCCCCTTATTCTCAAGCTCAAGCTTCTTTTTATGGTTGGCCACCTCTTTTGGGTTTGCTTTGCGAAGGATGGTCGGCAACCCCTCTATATCCTTGGGAATGCTGTAAGAAAAATCATCAAGATAGAAAACTTCTTTTCGACCATCCGGCATCTCAACCAAAGCATAGGTCCCGCTGGGAAGAGGCTCATACCCCTTTAAAACCTTCTCCGGTCTTCCAGGTCTTGTAGCTCCATGCACAAGATAGATACCTTTTTTCTTTTCCGGCTTCTTTTCAGATTTCTTTTCCTTTTTCATTTAACCACCTATAGCCCTCATCGGTCTTTGCGTGGATGCTTTAACGCCTATTTCGGGCTTTATTCTCAGAGCTTCCCTAAAGGCTTCTTCAAGGGAGTCTTTTTTGCCTCGCAAATAGTCCTTTAAGTTTATCTCTTCGTCTGAGAAAAGACAAGGTCTAAGCCTTCCGTCTGCGGTGATCCTTAAGCGGTTGCAGGTTCCGCAAAAATGGCTTGAGAGAGGGGAGATGAAACCAACCTTGCCTTTAGCCCCTTCAAATCGAAAAACAGCTGCCGGACCCTTTCCCACTTTTTCGGTAGGCCAAAGCTTCCCCAACCTTTCAACCCTTTCTTTGATTTCAGAAATAGGCACCACTCGGCTTTCATCCCACAGTGAGTTTTTTCCTACGGGCATAAACTCTATAAACCTAACCTCAACGGGTAGCTCTATGCTCAGTTTTGCAAGCTCCTCGCATTCCTCATCGTTAAAGCCCCGTATGATGACGGAGTTTATCTTTACCGCGGTGAAACCTTCAGATAGGGAAAGATAGAGACCTTCCATTACTTTTTTTAAAGAGAAGCCTCCTGTAAGCTCGGAGAACTTCTCCTCAGACAAAGTATCAAGGCTTAGGTTTATCCTTTTTAGCCCAGCCTCTTTTAAAGGCTTTACCAACTCAGATAGAAAGTAGCCGTTTGTGGTTAAGCTTAGGTCTTCTAATCCGGGGATCTTGGCAAGCCTTGCCACAAGCTCAACGATGCCTTTCCTTAATAAAGGTTCACCGCCCGTTAGCCTTACTAACTTAACCCCGAGCTTAACCCCTACCCGGACGATGCTTTCTATCTCCTCAAAGGTTAAGATTTCCTCATGGGGCAAAAACTTGAAAGGTCCCTTTGATTGACAGTAGATACAGCGGAAGTTGCACCGGTCAGTTATCGAGATCCGAAGATAGTCTATCCTTCTTCCCCTTGGGTCTACAAGCACTTAAGCTTCCCTTTGTAGATTTCCCGAGCTTGATTGAAGGCAGAGATTATCATAGGCTCTTGATAATCAGGATAGGTCCAAGGCAAGGGTCTAAACGAGCCTTCTTTAAAGATGTATTCTACCTCAGCAAAAACAGACCTGCCAAGGTATACCCGATGAGCATAATCCTTAAAGGTTGAAAGGATAACCTTCGAGAGGGTCAAATAACCAGGGTCAAGGTTTACAAGCCTTTTTCCATCCTGCGAATGCTCTTTTTCGATTTCATAACAAAGGTGTTTGAGCTCAACAAGCTCTTCAGGGTCCTTTAAAATTTCGAAAAAAAGGACTGTTTTAAAAAGAGGATAGCCCATCTCTTCTTCATAGTAGGAAGTAAACTTGCTAAATTCATAAACCGGTCCTTCAAGCACAACCATACCGAGAAGGTCTTCAAGCCTCTTCAGGATTTGATCCTTTAAGCTAAGGTCCCTTGCGGTCAAAGCAATAAAAAAGAGGGCTGTTTTAACCCTTTGAGGATGGCTCATCTTTAAGGGGTATCGCAGCTTCGATCAGCATCTCCGGAATATCGTCTACGATAGGATAAAGTAGGGAGCATTTTTGGCAGAGGAAACCTTCGGTCTTTTCAGCTTTATGATAGACAAGGTCTCCCTTACATTTTGGGCAAGCAAGGAACTCAAGATAAACTTTTATCCTTTCTTCGTCCATGCTTTAAGAATAACACTAAAAAAGGATCACGCAATTTTTACCTTGCGTCTTTGCTTGGTAAAGGGCAAGGTCAGCCTTTCTCACAAGGTTGTAGACATCTCCCTCCCCGCTATAGCAGGTGACCCCTATGCTTGCTGATAGGCCTTCAACAGGGGGAACTTTTAATTGACAGATTGCATTCCTAATCTTTTCGGCAACCTTTATAGCATCTTCAAGCTCAATCCTCCGAAGAAGGATGAGAAATTCCTCGCCTCCCCATCTGGCAACAATGTCCGATGCCCTAACGCTACTTTTCAAAACCGTAGCCACCGCAACCAAAACCTTATCCCCAACATCGTGCCCATAGACATCGTTTATTATTTTAAAGTTATCAAGGTCGATAAGGAGGATACAAAAGGGGGTTTTATACCGTTTGTAGGTGATTTTTTCTTGTTTTAGCATTTCATCTGCAAACCTCCTGTTGTAAAGCCCGGTCAAAGGGTCGGTAATCGCCGCCAGATAGAGCCTCTTTTCAAGCTCCTTTTGAGGGGTGATATCATAGAAGTTAACGAGAACATAAGGGCTGCTTTCATGTCTTATCAGGGTTGCCAAGATATGGGCAAAGAAGGTTTCTCCATCACCTCTGTTTAAAAGGGCATCAAACTCGCAAACCTTACCTTCTTGAAATAAAGCTTCAAAAGAGCAAGAACTCCCCTCAGAAAAAAGGGCAAAAAGGGTGCTTCTTGCGTTCCTTCCGATAAGGTCCTCCTTTGGCTTTTTTAAAAGCTCGCAAGCCTTTTTGTTTGCGTAAAGGATGGTTCGCTCTTCATAGATAACGATTAAACCGCTTCCCAAGCTTTCAAGGATTAAAGGACAAAGATTGCACCAATCTATCATCAGGTAAAGGAGCCCCTTTATTTTTATCTTATCTTTATAGGATGGGTTTTAGTTCTTCCTTGATAAGCATAAGATATTCTGAGAGCTTTTCAAGGATGATTGCTTGTTTCTGAGCTATATCCTCGGAGGATAAGCCTTTAAGCTCCTCTTTCAGCTCAAAGATCAGTCTTTTCAAGGCAGGCGAGACGGAAGCCGAGACCCTTTGAACAAGCTCTTCTAAGCTTGGCTTCTGTTCCTCTGGCTTTACTACTTCAAGGGCATAAATGGCTTTTAGACCGAGGGAAAAGATGTCCGCAGCCAAGCTTGGGGTAAGAGGTCTTGTGCCTGATTGAACTTCCTTTAAAAGCGATTCGGCGTAGCTAAAGTAATACCTTGCCCTAACAAAAAAGACCATGTTAGTTTAAATCTTTGCCACCTTCGCCGATGGGCAGATCCTTAAGCTTTCGGTAAAAGTGCTGACTTATGACCTCGTTTGCCTTCTCGCAGATTTCAAAGAGAAGGTCGATCATGTCAAGCATCTCAGCTTGACCATCGGGCGTTCTCATCTCAAAATCCTCGATAAAGGCTCCGGTTTCTAAGTATTCTTTGAATTCTTGGAGTTTTTTTAAGGTTAGCATCTTAGCCTGCCCTCTCTACATATTCTCCTGTTCTCGTATCAACCCGCACGATGTCCCCCTCGTTCACAAAGAGGGGAACCTGAATAACTAACCCTGTCTCTAAGGTTGCTGATTTGGTTGCCGAGCCAACGGTATCTCCCTTAACCCCTGGCTCAGCGGAAACAACCCTTAGCTCTACCACCTTGGGTAGCTCAATGCCGATTATTTTTCCCTTGTAAAAAAGGAGAGAGACTTCAAGGTTTTCCGTCAGATACTTTTCGACCTCACCAACCTCTTTTTTATCCACATAAATTTGATCATACTCTTCAAGGTCCATAAACACAAAACGATCTCCTTCCTTATAAAGGAATTGAGCCCTCTTTTCTTCAAGGTCTGGCTTTTCAAACCTTTCCCCAGAGCGAAAGTTTACTTCGAGGACCCTTCCGGTGATCAAATCCTTAAGCTTTGTTCTAACCGTAGCTTGCCCCTGAGCTACCTTGGTATGCTGAAAGTCAATGACCTCGTAAGGCTTGCCTTCCCACTCAATCTTTAACCCTCTTCTGAAATCCGAGGTAGTGTAGGCCATTATCCTCCCTCCTTCTTTTCAAGATAGGATGGAAGGGGCGTTGCCCAGGCTTCATCGTCAAAATAAAGCTCTTCAAGGTCCTTTGGCTTATCAATGGGTAAAAGGTATGGACCCTCAACCACCTCAAACCTTAGAAGACAGCTTTTATACCAATCAACATCAGGAAGGTCAAGGTCAAACTCTTGCATGATACGGTAGGTCCGGTAAAAGTCTTCCCATTGGTTTTCCGCTTCAGGATAGGTTGTAAAATCACGAAGAACATCGGTTATCACAAAGCCTGAATCAATGAGAAATTTCTCAAATTCCCGCCATTTTCTGAGGGAGGCTTCCCTATGGGTAAAACCCATATAACCCACTGAACCCTCTCCTTTAAGAGAACTTATGCACCTGCTGACAAAGAGCTTTAATCCCTTTTCAGTCTCAACCGGGTCGGTGAAGAAAACATCAAAGCTCCTTTCAAGATGTGAAGGCAAGTTATCTATTACATTGTAGTTGTAGACCTCAAGGGCTTCATAGCCTATCTCTTTTGTCTTTCTTCTTATGAATTCGTTTATCCTTTCATCTATTTCTACTACAACGACCCTTTTAGGAAGCTTGGTCAAAGCCATGGCCAGAGAAAGAAGGTCATCGTCTCCAAGGATAAAGACTTCTGTCCCTTCAAGGTCACCCCTCTCGTAGATGAAGGCAACCCTTCTTACCGTGTCGCTGGGTCGTATAAAACCTTGGTCGTAATCGCTTGTTGGAAGGGGACGGTCCTTGGTTAATTCTTTAAACCTTTCCAAAAGCTCTTGCCAAAACTTGCTTTTAGAAAAGGAATGGCAGAAAATACAACCTGGGTCTTCATAGGGTAATCCAAAGTATGATGAGGAAAGATAAAAAAAAGGTTTTTCGTATTTGATGAGGCCTTCCTTTAGGAGCTCCTTAATAGCCTCAAGGAAGTCAACGAGATGGCTGTCCTGATAGTTTACTAACTGCCAAAAGGTAGCCTTCCCTTGAGCAAGCTTGCGAAGGATTTGATCCTTTATCCTTTGATATGGGGTCACTCAAGTCCTCCCGTTTGAATTTAACGCAGAGATTTGTTTGGATAAAGACAAAGCTTTCCTCTACCACCCCGAGGGTTTATGAGGTTATAAAAAGAGAAAAAATGGTTGCGGGGGTGGGATTTGAACCCACGACCTCCGGGTTATGAGCCCGACGAGCTACCAGGCTGCTCTACCCCGCGTCCTTTAAAGAGCTGTTATAAATATAGTTTCATTATGCCAAATGTCAAGAGGGATTGAAGGTTGTTTAAAAAAGTCCCCCTACTTTGTCCTGCCGAGCGCAAGTCGAGGCATCCCTCACTTCGTTCGGGAAGGCGTCCCGGGATTTCATCCCGAGGCACGTAAGTGCCGAGGGAGCCCACGCTTCGCTCGGGGCGACAAAAAAGTGCTCGGGATGGTCACATGGGGGCTTGCACAAATTTTTAAAACAACCTCAGGGTGATGGGAAAGTATCAAAAATCCCTTGCCTAACATTTTATTAGGATTAAACTAATTACAAAAATGCCTTTTAAAATTAGCAAACCCAAAAATTTAAGCCTTACTTCCTTTATTTTCTTTTTGATTTTCTTTACTCTGCTCATTGGCTCGTTGATAACCTTTTTTATCATCCGAAGCTACACGTTTGAAATTATCAAAAAGCTTGAAATAGAAAAGGTTGAACGGTTAGGGGAAAGCTTGCGGATCCAAACTATCGAAAATTTGGTTGTTAACCAGTATGATGAGATAGAGAAAAGATTTGAGCTCCACATAAAAGATGGTCTTATTGAAGGGGCTATACTTTTAAGTCCAGATAAAGGTCCCATTATCTATCTAAGTAAGGATGAAAAAGGAGAAATCGTTAGGCTTTATCGAACCCTTCCTCCTGGAGTTAAAATTCCTGAAAAGAGCTACTACGATGAGAAGAGGGCAAAATATTTTTTCTTTTCTGAGCTAAAGCTTAAAAAAATCGTCTTTGGATATCTAATACTAACCTTCGATTTTTCTGAGATTAGAGACCTATATTGGTCAACGACTATTCTTTTGGCAAGCCTTTATACCATCTTTTTGCTTTTCCTTCTAGTCCTTTGGTATCCTTTTTACCGCAAGATAAAGAAGGAGCTTGGAAGCGCTATCGCATTTTCTAAAGAGCTTCCTTTCAAAAAAGGCAAATTCTTAAGCATCTCTCCTTTCTTTGTCGAAACAAAGGACTTGGCAGAGTCTCTGAACTGGGCAAGCCTGCAACTTTGGGAGATGGAAAGGGAGCTGATCAGGGAGAAGGCTCTAATGGATGGCGTCCTTTCAACTATTGACGAGGCAGTCTTTGTTTTAGCACCTGACTTTACGATAAAGTATCAAAATGAAAGAGCAAAAGAACTTTTGCATAAACTATCAGGATTAGGAGCTGAAGCCCAAGATGTTTTAAAAAAGCTTTTCTTAGAGGGTAGGTTTAAAGCTTATCCTGAAGGAAAGGCTCTAAGCCTTGAGGAGCTTCTTGAAAATTTAAAAAGTGGAGACCGGGTTGAGCTTCAAGTTGAGGTAAACGGCTCTGTGTATGAGCTAAGCTTAAAGCGTGTTTCTTCCCTTGAAGAGCATCAAGATTGGCTTCTTTCCTTAAAGGATATTACTCAAAAAATTCGAGCTCAAGAAGAATTTTTGCGAACCGAAAAGATGAAAAGCCTTATCCAACTTGCGGCAGGAATTGCTCACGACCTGAACAATGTGTTAGCCATTTTGTTTAACACTTTAAATCTTATGCTTCTTTCCAAAGGTGTGCCTGAAGAAATACGAGGAGTAATTCATACTATCGAGAGGCATCTAAAAAGGGCAAAATACCTTGCCTTTCAGCTTTTAAGCCTTTCAAAGGGTGGGGAGATAGTTTTAGAGCAGGCCGACCTTGAAACGGTAATCAAGGATACCTCAAGCTTTACTTTAGCTGGAAGCAAAACCAAGTTTTATTTAGACTTAAAGGTCAATGTGAAAAACCTAAAAACCGACCCCTTTGCCCTTTCTCAAATCCTTATGAACTTATTTATAAACAGCGTCCAAGCTGGGGCAGAAAGTATTAGAGTAGAAGTAGATAAGACAAAAGAAGATGAAAGAGACTATTTACTAATTACAGTTTATGATGATGGACCGGGAATCTCGTCTGAGATTTTGGACAAGGTCTTTGATCCCTTCTTTACCACTAAAAAAGAGGGCTCGGGGCTTGGTTTGTACATCGTAAAAAGTTTAGTAGAAAGGCTTGGGGGAATACTAAGGGTAGAAAGTAGACTGGGAGAGGGGACGACCTTCTACATCTACCTTCCCTATGAGACGATAGAAGAGGAAAGGTTAGAAGAAAGAGCTTTGCCTTTAGATAGGCGTCTTCGCATCCTCGTTGTTGAAGATGAGGAAGACTTGAGGGAAAGTTTAGCCCTTATTTTAAAAGAGCTTGGGCATGAGGTTATCACCGCCGGAGACGGGGAAGAAGCCCTCTCCATTTTCTTAAGCCTTACCTCTCAGGGGAAGGATATTGAGCTTTTGATCACCGATTTTACCATGCCAGGTCGTTTAAACGGTTTAGAGCTAATAAAGACTTTAAGAGAGTTTGCTCCAGATTTAAAGTCTATCCTTTCTACGGGCTACGGTGAAGTAGGAGAAGGGGAAGACTTGTCAAAGTTTAACATCGTAGGCGTCCTTCGTAAGCCCTACACCTTAGAAGAACTAATAAAAGCTTTGAATAAAGCCTAAGAGGGTGGAGGATGGTGGGGACTATGCTTTGGTTTAGGCTTTTAGCGCTAATCCTTTTAATCTTCTTTATAACAGCAGCTTTTGAGAAGTCCTTGGCTCAAGAAAGGGTCTTCACCATTGGGGTTGTGCCTCAGTTTACGCCCGTTGAAATCTATGAAAGATGGGGACCTTTGGTTAAGGAGCTTGAAAATCGAACAAGCTTAAAGTTTGAATTAAAAACTTATAAAAGTATCCCTGAGTTTGAGAAAGCTTTTCTCAAAGGCGAGCTTGATTTTGTCTTCATGAACCCCTACCATCAAGTTATGGCTTATAAAGCTCAAAAGTACATCCCCCTTTTGCGAGATAAAACGCCTTTAACCGGTATTCTTGTTGTAAGAAGGGATAGTCCGGTCAAAGAGGTAAAAGATTTAGACGGTAAGGTCATAGCCTTTCCTGCCCCGAACGCCTTTGCAGCTTCTCTTTACATGAGGGCGCTCTTAACGGAAAACTTCAAGATAAGCTTCACTCCGGAGTATGTTAAGACCCATGATAATGTGTATAGGCAGGTCATCCTTGGCAAGGCTCAAGCTGGCGGAGGGGTGAACAACACCTTTCTTAGACAACCAGAGGAGGTAAAAAGGGAGCTGAGGGTCCTTTATGAGACTCCTTCTGCTGCTCCCCATCCTCTCTCAGTCCATCCAAGGGTCCCAAAAGAGGTTAGAGATAAGGTAAAGAAGGCTATTTTAGACATGGCAAATGAGCCGAGCATGAAAGCTCTTCTTGATAGGGTGCAGATGCCAAACCCTGTTCCTGCTGATTATGCTCTAGACTATAAGCCCCTTGAGAAGCTCAATCTTGAAAAATATGTAGTGCTTGAGTAGCGATGGAGCTTCTTTTACTTGGCGGCATCACTGCAGGCTTTCCCTCCCAGGTTGAGGACACGCTCTTTGAAAGCATTAGCATGGAGGAATGGCTTATCAGAAACCCTGCTTCAACCTATCTTGTCAAGGTTTACGGAGATTCTATGGTAGAGGCTGGAATTCTACCAGGCGATTATGTCCTAGTTGACCGGGCTCTTACCCCAAGGAACGTAGACATAGTGGTCGTCAGGATCGAGGATGAGTGGACGATGAAGTATTTTTACAGGGATGAAAAGGGGATAAGGCTTAAGCCAGCAAATAAAAGGTATCCCGAGCTTATCCTTAGCCCGGAAAAGGAAGTTGAAATCTTTGGGGTCATTGTTGCCGTAATCAGAAAGTATAGATAGAATTAAATCTTGATGGTTCTAAACATCCACAGCCTACCGAGAGCCATCCTTCATGTTGATGCCGATGCCTTCTTTGCAAGCGTAGAGCAAGCAACAGACCCTGAGCTTAGAGGAAAGCCCGTCGTCGTAGGAAGAGAAAGGGGCATCGTTACAGCGGTCTCTTACGAGGGTAAAGCCTTAGGGATAAAAAGGGGGATGACGATTGCCGAGGTAAAAAGGCGTTTCCCCCAAGCTGTAATCCTCGATTCTGATTACGAGAAGTATTCTCTTTTTTCCCTGCGGATGTTTGACATCTTAAGGGAGTTTACCCCTGATGTTGAGGAGTACTCTATCGATGAAGCCTTTGCGGATTTAACCGGGCTCAGAAGACTTTATCGTTGCGGTTATGAAGGCCTAGCCTTAGCCATAAAAGAAAGGATTAAGAAAGAGCTTGGCCTAACCGTCTCTCTTGGAATAAGCTTAACCAAGGTCCTTGCAAAGATTGCCTCATCTTGGCAAAAGCCAGACGGTCTAACCGTCATCCCCGGAAGAGAAGTACACCACTACCTTTCTAAGCTTCCGGTTTCTGAGGTTTGGGGGATAGGTCCCAAGACCTCAGCCCTTTGCGAAAAGCTTAACCTTAAGACTGCCCTTGACCTTGCTCTGAAGACAGAAGACTTAATAAAGAAGTATTTCGACAAAAGAATACATGAGATTTGGCTTGAGCTGAGAGGAATCCCCGTTTATCCCGTAGACCCAACGCCAAAGTCCTCATACAAAAGCATAAGCAAAGCCCTAAGCTTTAATCCCACCTCAAACAGGGAGTTTTTGCTTTCTCAGATAGCCTTTAACCTTGAGCTTGCCTGCTTTAAGGCGAGGGCTTATGGGCTTAGAGCTAAAAGGGTTATCCTTGGTCTGAAGGATAAAGACTTTAACTTCTTCTCCGAGGAAATAGATCTTCCGCAGGAGAGCGCCTACCCGTTAGAGATTTTAACTTATCTAAGAGAAGCCTTCAGTAGGCTTTACAGGGAGGGCAAGTTCTACAGGCAGGTGGTGGTAGTGCTGAGCGGGCTTACTTCAAACCAAGTTAAGCAGAGAAGCCTCTTTGAAGATACAATCAGAAGCGAGAAGATAGAGAAGCTCTATCAAGGTATAGACTACTTGAGCGGACGGTATGGAAGGACTATCGTCTCCACCGCAACCTCCCTTTTTGTGGTGAAAGAGAAGCCTCTTAAACGAAAAGACAGTTTAAGGATACCCCTTTTGCCCCTTCGGCTCTCTTAGAGGTTAGGGAAAATTTTAACAAACACTCTTGACGGGATAAAAATTTGTGTTCAATAGAAAGAAATCCTTTAAAAAGGGGTGGACCATGCTGGTAGAGATAAGGATCCACGGAAGGGGTGGACAGGGAGGGGTCACCTCCGCAGAGTTGATAGCCATATCAGCCATTCATCAAGGGAAGTATGCTCAAGCTTTCCCAAGCTTTGGACCGGAAAGAAGAGGTGCTCCGGTGCAAGCCTTTGCGAGGATTAGCGATTCTCGTATAAGGACCAGAGAGAAGATCTACAATCCTGATGTCATATTAGTTCTTGATGCTTCTCTTCCGAAGATGGTCAAGGTAACCCAAGGGTTAAAGGAGGATGGTATCGCCATTCTTAACACCTCTCATTCGGAAAAAGAAGTAAGAGAGATGCTTGGTGGCTACAAGGGTAAGCTTGCTCTTCTTGATGCTACAAAGATTGCCCTTGAGGTTCTTGGTCTTCCCATAACTAACACCACGATGCTTGGCGCATTCATTAAGGCTACAGGGCTTGTTGAGGTTGAAGCTATGAAGGATGCTTTGAGGGAGCGGTTTGGGCGATTGGCAGACAAAAACATAGCTGCCCTTGAGAGGGCAATAGCGGAAACCAAAATCTACTAAAGGGGTGAAGAAATGACGAAAGACCAGGGCTTAATGAGTTGGAAAGAGCTTGCTCCGGGCATGTATATTCTTGAGCCCGGAAATTCAGCAAAGTTTAAGACTGGAGACTGGAGGTCCCATCGTCCAGTCCTTGACAAGGAAAAGTGTATCAAGTGCGGGCAGTGTTATCTTCTTTGCCCAGAGCCAGCTTACGAGCCAAACGAAGAGGGTTATTATATTTGCAACCTTTACTACTGTAAGGGCTGTGGGATCTGCGCAGCCATCTGCCCCAAAGGGGCTATAACCATGGTTTTAGAGGAGGCTTAGGATGGGGAAAAGGGTTGCTAAAGAGGTTTCCATAGCGGTAGCCGATGCTGTTGGCCAGTGTAGAGTAGATGTAATCTCTGCCTATCCTATTACTCCGCAAACCCATATAGTTGAGCATTTGGCTGAGCTTGTAAATAACGGTGAGCTTGATGCCGAATACATCCCCGTTGAGTCTGAGCATGCAGCAATGAGCGCTTGCATTGGTGCCGCAGCAGCTGGTGCTCGAACCTTTACCTCTACTTCAGCTCAGGGTTTGCTTTTTATGTATGAGACCCTTTCTATTGCCTCTGCCTTTAGGCTTCCGATAGTTATGGTTATTGCCAACAGGTCGATCTCTGCCCCTATCAGCATCTGGAATGACCTTAGCGATGTTATGACCACACGAGACTTTGGCTGGATCCAGACCTTTGCTGAAAACGGTCAAGAAGCCGTAGACCTTGTTTATCATGCCTACCGAGTGGCGGAAAAGTGTCTACTTCCAGTAGCGGTAAACCTTGATGGCTTTATCGTTACTCATGTGGTTGAGCCGATTGAGATGTTAGAGCAAGAGCTTGTCGATAAATACCTTCCCCCGCTTAAGATGAAGTATAAGCTTGACCCAAAGAAGCCCATTACTATGGGAGCAATCGGCGTTCCCGAGGTCTATACCGAAGCTAAGAAGGCTTTAGATGAAGCGGTTAAGGCAACCTACAAGGTGGTAGTTCAAGCTTGGAAGGAGTTTGAAAAGATTTCCGGCCGAAGATATCAGCCTGTTGAGACCTACCGCATGGATGATGCCGAGGTCGCCATGGTCATCATGGGAAGCCTTGCTGAAACAGCCTGCAACGCCGTAGATGAGCTTCGCGCAAAGGGTAAAAAAGTAGGTCTTATTAGGTTTAGGCTTTGGAGACCCTTCCCCATGCAGGATTTTCTCAAGGCTCTCCGTAAGGTCAAAGCCCTTTGCGTCGTAGATAGAGCGGTAAGCCATGCCTCAACCGGTGGTCCTGTGGGTATAGAGGTTCGCTCGGCCCTATACCAGTCCAATAAGAGACCACGGGTAGTAAACTTTATCGCTGGACTTGCGGGAAGGGATGTCACCAAAGATGATTTCATAGAGCTCTTTGAGAGAACCTTTGAAGCCATATCTAAGAAGCCAAAGTTTAGCTATGAAATCTACGGAGTAAAGGAGTAGAGCCATGAGACCAGAGTTAGCCAAATTTAAACCCTTGAGCATTAAAGACCTACCCAAGGAGGATTGGTTTGCCCCTGGGCATAGGGCTTGCCAGGGCTGTGGGACAGTTCAACCTTTAAAGCTTGCCTTAAAGGTCCTTGGACCAAACACCATAGCCGTCTCTTCTACAGGTTGCATGGAGATCATCTCAAGCCCCTTTCCGTATAACTCCTGGAAGGTGCCCTGGATACATGTGGGCTTTGAAAATGCAGCTTCAGTTGCCTCAGGTATCGATGCGGCGATCAAGGCGTTAAAGAGAAAGGGTAAACTCCCTAAGAAAGAAAAGATAAACATCGTTGTCTTTGCTGGAGACGGGGCAACCTTTGACATAGGGCTCCAGTTTCTTTCCGGTGCCCTTGAGCGCGGGCATAACTTTATCTACATCTGCCTTGACAACGAAGCCTACATGAACACGGGAGTGCAAAGGTCTGGAGGCACTCCAAAGTTTGCTCACACCACAACCAGCCCAGCAGGAAAGGTCATCCACGGAAACATTACCTGGAAGAAAAACCTTGATGGAATAGTCATCGCCCACAACATTCCCTACTTTGCCACAGCTTCTCCAGCCTTCTACATGGACTACATGAACAAGCTAAAGAAGGCTTCCCTTGTTGAAGGACCAGCCTTCATTCATGTCTATTCCCCCTGTCCAACAGGTTGGGGTTCAAAATCGGAGGATACTATCCTTCTTACAAGGCTTATCGTAGAAACAAGGCTTTTCCCCCTCTTTGAAGTTATCGACGGAAAATATTACATCTTAAACAGAAAGGTTGATAAACCAAAGCCTGTGGAAGAGTATCTAAAGCTACAGAGGAGATTTCGGCACTTGACTAAGGAAGAAATTGAGCTTATTCAACAGAAGGCCAACGAAGATTACGAAAGATTAGTCAAGCTCTGCGAGGTCTTTGCTCCACCTAAGGAAAGTTAATTAACCGGTCATTTAGCCCCTTGGTTAAAATCCAAGGGGCTTTTCCCTTTTCTACTCCGTTGGAGTAAGGCGTCTTTTAGAGGTTGGATACTGAAGTATTTCCATCACGGACTTGATAGTCTCTTCGGAAACGGTTACCTGTTTAAACACGCGAAGACCGGCCTCTTCAATGGCTTGCCTCCAGAAGGTATCTCGCTCAAAGTCCCTGCTTTCGTAGTCATACTCATAGTAGACTTCTTTTATCCCGGCGCTGGCGATAAGTTTTAGGCATACATAGCATGGGGCAAGAGTGCAGTATAGGCTTGCCCCTTCGACAGAGATGCCAAACTTTGCCGCTTGAGCTATGGCGTTTGCTTCGGCATGGCTTGCTCGGCAGTAGTTGTACTTATCAATATCCGGTATCCCCTTTTCTCGCCGAAAGCAATAGGTTGAACCTCTATCTGTGCAGTGCCAAGCTCCGGGCATCGGTCCGTTATAGCCTGTGGCAAGGATCCTTTTATCTTTTACGATGACCGCTCCGGTTGGTCTGGAATTGCAGCCTGAACGAACAGCAACAAGCTTTGCTATCACCATAAAATACTCATCCCAGGAGGGTCTAACCGGCACACTTTACCTCCGGTAGAAGGGGAATTTCTTGCAAATCTCTCTTACTTTTTCTCGGATCGCTGCGTGAAGTTTTTCGTTTTCTGGATTTTTTAAGGCTTCGCACATGTAGCGAGCAACCTCTTCTACATCCTTTTCCTTTAACCCACGAGTAGTGATGGCTGGCGTGCCAACCCGTATCCCGCTTGTTATTTTTGGGGGAAGGGGGTCAAAGGGTATGGCGTTCTTGTTCACAGTAAGGCCTGCTGATTCCAGGATCTTTTCCGCTTGGGCTCCGGTTAGACCTTTAACGGAAACATCGATCAAAACCAAATGATTGTCCGTCCCCCCTGAAACTACCCTAAAGCCTTCTTCAGCAAAGACCTTGGCCATGACCTTAGCGTTTGCTACCACCTGCTGTTGATAGCTCTTAAAATCAGGTTGGAGGGCTTCTTTGAAGCATACCGCCTTTGCGGCGATGATGTTCATGTGAGGTCCCCCTTGAATACCTGGGAAGACTGTTTTATCGATGGTCGGTCCATACTTTTCCTTGCAGAGGATAAAACCTCCACGAGGTCCCCTCAGGGTCTTGTGCGTCGTTGAGGTTACAAAGTCGGCGTATGGAAGAGGGGAAGGGTGAATTCCTGCGGCAACCAAGCCCGCAATATGGGCCATGTCCACCATCAGAAAGGCTTTCACTGCTTTAGCTATCTCGTAGAAGGCATAAAAGTTTATCGTTCTTGGATAAGCGCTTGCTCCAGCAACGATTAGCTTAGGTCTTTCCGTTTCAGCGATCCTAAGTATTTCGTCGTAGTCGAGCATCTCCGTTTCTCGGTTTACCCCGTAGTGGACAATCTTGTAGAGCTTTCCTGAGAAGTTTACCGGAGCTCCATGGGAAAGATGCCCTCCATGGGAAAGGTTCATTGAGAGAATAGTATCCTCGGGGTTTAAAACGGCAAAGTAGACAGCCATGTTGGCTTGGGTCCCCGAATGGGGCTGCACATTGGCGTACTCTGCCCCAAAAAGAAGCTTCAATCTTTCAATAGCTAAGCGCTCAACTTCATCAACGAATGTGCAACCCCCGTAGTATCGGGCCTTCGGATACCCCTCAGCGTATTTATTCATAAGGGGTGAGCCCTCAGCAAGCATAACCGCTTGAGAGGCAAAATTTTCTGAAGCGATCATCTCAAGCTGATACTCCTGTCTGTCGACTTCCTTCTCGATCAATTCCCAGATTTCTGGGTCAACAGATTTTAAAGTTTCATACATTTTCTTAACCTCCGAGCCCATACTTTTCCATCTTGTAGCGGAGCATTCTTTCTGTGATCCCTAAGATTTCTGCAGCTCTAACCTTTACTCCCTTTGCTTCCTTTAAAGCCATCTCTATGCGGAACCTTTCTAAGTGTTCTACCGCCTCTTCTAAAGGCAATTTTAAAAGTCTATCTATCAAGTCTTCCTCTTTCTGTCCATCAGGGGCTAACCCTAAGTCCTCCCTTGTCAAGCACTCATCCTCAGCAAGGATTATACCCCGCTCTATGCGATTTTCCAATTCTCGAACATTACCAAGAAAATCATGCCTAAGAATGGCTAACATCGCTTCCTGGGTAAGCCCTTGCACCTCCTTTCGGTATTTTTGGTTGAATTTTTTTATGAAAAGTTGAGCTAAGGGTATTATATCTTCCTTTCTTTCTCGAAGAGGGGGGATGTTTATGCGGATAACGTTCAACCTCCAGAAAAGGTCCTCCCTAAACTTTCCCTCTTCAACCATCCTTTCAAGGTCTTGGTTTGTTGCGGAGATAAAACGAAAATTGACCTTTATTTCCTTCAAACCGCCAAGCCGGCGAATGGTCTTATCCTGAAGGACGGTTAGAAGCTTTGCCTGAAGGCTAAGGGGCATGTCTCCGATTTCATCAAGAAAGAGGGTCCCACCCTCCGCTAACTCAAAAAGCCCTGCCTTGGAGTGGGTTGCTCCTGTAAAAGCCCCCCTTTCATAACCAAAGAGCTCAGCCTCAAGAAGGGTTTCCGGGATGGCCGCACAGTTTATCTGCAGGAAGGGACCTTCCTTGGCCGGGCTAAGCTGATGGATAAGCCTTGCTATCACTCCTTTCCCTGTTCCTGATTCTCCTGTGATCAGGACTGGGGCATCCGTTTCTGCAACCTTGGAAACCAGGCTTAAAACCTTTTTCATCGCCGGGCTTTCTGCTACGATGTTTTCAGCGATTTTAAGCTCCTTGTCAGAAAGAAATTTGAACCTCTCTCTAAGAAGAGTTATTTCCCGAATGAGCTTGTTTTCTTCTAAGGCTTTGTCTACGATCAGGTTTAACTCTTCAAGGTTTATGGGCTTAGCAAGGTAATGGAAGGCACCAGCCTTCATGGCCGAGACGGCATTCTCTACCGAGGCGTAGGCTGTTAGCATAATGGTAGGGATGTTAGGATAGTTTTTTTTAAGATAGGCTAAGAATTCTAATCCATCTCCGTCGGGCAACTTATAATCAAGTAGAAGGACATTAAAATCCCTCTTTTCAAGAAGATCTTTTGCTTCGGCGAGGTTTTCTGCCACCTCCACATAAAAACCGCGTTTTCGCAAGGCTTCGGCTAAAAGTTCCCTCTGCGCCTTATCATCCTCAACGATAAGAATGTTCCCCTTTTTCATCTCTCCAATGAACCCCCTTAAGCTTTAGACCCTGGGCTTACACCTCCAGCTTAACTGAAAGTTTTTTCCCCCTTCTTGGGGTATAATCTTTACCACTCCCCCATGAGCCTCTGCTACTTTCTTTACTAAGTATAGCCCCAACCCAAAACCTTCTCTTTTGGTCGTGAAAAAGGGTTCAAAAAGCTTATCCGAAGAGGAGGGCAAAGGTTCTCCGTCATCAAACACCTCAAGCACGAAATTTTCCCCCTCTTTATACAATGAAACCTTTATTGTTCCCCCTTCTTTTGAGGCTTCAAAAGCATTTTTTAGCAGGTTTTCTAAGGCTTTTTTTAACCAAAATCTATCTCCGCAAACCTCTTCAACTTTGCTTTCTACATAAAAGTTAACCCCCTTTTTGTTTAAACCAGCAAAGAAGATCTGAGCTTCTAAAAGAAAATCCTCGGCCTTAAAGACCTCCGCCTTGATCTTTATTTCCTTTTGAAAAAGTAGAATGTCTTCAAGCCATTGAAGCATTTTTTTAATCTCTTCGAAAAGAAAGGTATTAGTGGTTGGCACTCCCAAACCTTGAAGCTCAAGGAAGACTCGATTAAGGCTATTTCTTAGCTCATGAGCAAAGGAGCTTGCCATTCTTCCAAGAAGGGCAAGGTCCCTTTCAGCTTGAAGTTTTTTCTGAGCATTGATCCTTGAAACTTCAGAATTAAGAGCCCTTATGGTTAGATAAATAACGACAAAAAGGTTTAAAAGACTTATAACGCCGGCAAACAGCGCATGGGTTAGAATAACCTCACGATGATAAGAAATATCAAAGCTTAAAACACCGCATAGGTTATACTTATCGGTTTTGACGGGTCTCATAACGGTAAAGAGGGCGCCGTTCTTAATTCTTGTGGGTTGGCAGGCTTTAACCTCAAGGTTTGTCTGGGTATAGTGCCAGGTTAAAAAAGGTTTACCTTGATAGAAGACCCCAAGCTCCGTTACTTTTGCCCTTTTTGCCGGTTCATTAAGTAGGTCGACAAGCTCGGCAAGCAATCCTTTACTTTCAGCCAATTCTCCAAACTCCGGAATAAACTCAATTTGGTAGATGGTTTCTAAAAGGTCGATGTAGTCAGAAACCTTCCCTTGAAAGATTTTAAAAGTGCTTTCAACCGATTCCTCTAATCTTTGATGAATAAAGTGGTTAAAGTAGGCAACCTGTAAGAAAAAGGAAACAAAGATTATCAGGATAAAAAGGGTGGCTAAAAAGCTTAGGTTTGGGTTTGCTTGAATTAGTTCTTTTATTCTTTCTTTTCGCCCCAAAGCTTCTTTAACCTCTCTTTAAACTCTGCTTCTTTCCCCTTGTCCTTAGGATGATAAAAGGTCTTATCCTTAATTTCCTCTGGTAGATAATCTTGGGGAACAAATCCTTCTTCAAAGTCATGAGGATAAAGATAGTTTCTCCCATACCCAAGCTTTTCCATGAGCTTGGTAACAGGGTTTCTTAAATGGAGAGGAACAGGAAGGTCTCCCTTCTCTTCAACCAGGGCTTCGGCAGATTTTAGGGCAAGGTAGGCAGAATTGCTTTTTTCTGAGAGGGCATTGTATAGCGTTGCCAAAGCTAAGGCTAAATCTCCCTCAGGTGAGCCAAGAGCTTGATAAGCTAAAAGAGCCGAAACCGCAACGACAAGAGCCATCGGGTCTGCTAAGCCAACATCTTCTGCCGCACAGGCAACTATCCTTCTTGCTACAACCTCTGGGTCCTCTCCGGCTTTAAGAAGCCTTGCAAGCCAGTAGATGCTCGCATCTGGGTCGCTACCCCGCATACTTTTGTGAAAGGCAGAAAGCAAATTGTAATGGGCTTCCCCTTCTTTATCATGAGCTAAGGGTTTTTTTATAACTTCCGGCGTAATATCAGAGAGCTCGAGTTTATCTTTACCCAAGGCTTTTACCTTTTCAACCAATATCTCTAAGGTGTTTAGAGCAAACCGAGCGTCACCGTGAGCTGAATTTGCCAAGCTCCAAAGGACTTCGTCCTCAACCTTTACTTTGTATTCCTTTAGCCCCAAGGGATGTTCCAAAGCTCGCTCTAAGATTTTTTTTATTTCTTCCGGCTTCAAAGGTTCTAAGAGTAAAACTTTGGTCCTTGAAAGCAAGGGCGGGATAACCTCAAAAGAAGGGTTTTCTGTAGTTGCCCCTATGAGATAGATGTCTCCCCGCTCAACATAGGGTAGAAGAAAGGCTTGTTGAGACTTGTTGAACCGGTGTATCTCATCTATAAAAACCATCGTTTCCTGTTTTAACCCCTTTAAACGTTTGGCTTGAGCAATGATGTCCTTTAGGTCTTTTAAACTTGTATCTACGGCGCTTACTGATACAAAGTTAGCTTGAAGTTCTTTCCCTAAGAGATAGGCAAGGGTGGTTTTACCGGAGCCAGGAGGTCCCCAAAGGATGAGAGAAATAGGCTTTTTCCACTGCCTTAAGACCCAAAGGATCCTCCCCTCAGCCAGAAGATGCTCCTGTCCGACAAACTCGGAAAAACTTTGCGGTCTCAGCCTTTCTGCTAAGCTCCCCATCCCTATAAAATATAAACCCTTTATTTTTATAAAAAAGGTTTTAAAATTTAGAGGAAAAAAGAGGGGAAAAGTATGGGCATTGAAGAAAAGACTGTAGCCGAGGTAATGAGTAGAACCTTGTATACTATACCGATTGATGCAACTTTGTCTCAAATAGTTGATGCTTTTTTGGAGGCCAAGGTTTCAGCCTTAATTGTGACTGCTCCTAACGGGGAGTTTATGGGTATCATAAGTAAGACAGATGTTATATCAGCCTTAAAAAAGTTTGGGAAGGATCTTTGGGAAAAGACGGCGGAAGACATTCTTTGCCCCAAACCTTACACTATAGAAGGGGAAGATGTATTAAGGGAGCTTGCCCTTTAGCATCCCCTCTTGACAAGCTTGGAAAAAGTTGTATATAAAGGGCTTGTCAATTTTTAGGGAGGAGTGAAAAGACTATGCCAACCATCAACCAGCTTGTTAGGTATGGTAGGGAGAAAAAGGAGAAACGTTCTAAGGCACCCGCTCTTCAGGGTTGCCCGCAGAAGCGTGGTGTCTGCGTAAGGGTTTATACAGTTACCCCCAAAAAACCAAACTCTGCTCTACGTAAGGTGGCAAGGGTTAGGCTTACTAACGGCATCGAGGTTACGGCTTACATTCCTGGAATAGGGCACAATCTTCAGGAGCACTCGGTGGTATTAGTTAGAGGGGGGCGTGTGCGTGACCTCCCCGGTGTAAGGTATAAGATCATTCGTGGGGCTTTGGATGCAGCTGGTGTGCAGAACCGTAGAAAGTCCCGTTCAAAGTATGGAACGCCAAGACCAAAATCATAGAAGGGAGAGGTAAAAGCATATGCCGCGAAAGGGACCGGTACCGAAAAGAGATGTTCCGCCAGACCCTAAGTATGGGAGCGTGCTCGTTGCTAAGTTCATAAACAATTTAATGTGGGATGGTAAAAAGAGCGTTGCTCGAAGGATATTTTATGAAGCTTTGGAAAGGTTGAGGGAAAAGTCTGGGGGTGAGGACCCTCTTAAGGTCTTTGAGGCAGCGGTAGAAAAGGTAAAGCCACTCCTTGAGACAAGGTCAAGGCGTATCGGTGGAGCTAACTATCAGGTGCCCGTTGAGGTTAGACCTGAGAGGCAGGTATCTTTAGCTATTAAATGGATAATTCGTGTGGCAAGGGAGCGTTCTGAACGGACGATGGTGGAGAGATTGGCTGGAGAGCTTTGGGATGCTTACAATGAAAAGGGAGGCGCTATAAAGAAGAGGGACGATACCCATAGAATGGCGGAATCTAACAGAGTTTTTGCCCACTTCCGTTGGTAGTATAAATAGTCTAAACTCTTTGCGATAAGATAAAGAAGTAATTAGAAAGAGGGTTATTTATTTTTTTAAAAACCAAAATTAGGAGCAGGTGAGAGGATGAAGCCAGAAGAACTAAAAATTCTTCAGACGACGAGAAATATAGGGATCGTTGCCCATATTGATGCTGGTAAAACTACGACCACTGAACGTATTCTTTACTACACTGGGAAGACCTATAAGATCGGTGAGGTCCACGAAGGAACAGCGGTAATGGACTTTATGCCCCAGGAGCAGGAAAGGGGTATTACTATTACCTCAGCCTGCACCACTACCTTCTGGCGTAATCATCGTGTAAACATCATCGACACTCCTGGGCATGTGGATTTTACCATCGAGGTAGAAAGAAGCCTAAGGGTATTAGACGGGGCGGTGGTGATTTTTTGCGCTGTAGGCGGGGTTGAGCCCCAGTCCGAAACGGTGTGGAGGCAGGCGGATAAATACAAGGTTCCAAGAATTACTTTCATCAATAAGATGGATAGGATTGGTGCTGATTTTGAGGGTGTTGTTGAGCAGATGAAGTCAAGGCTTGGAGCTGATCCTTTGCCCATTCAGATACCCTACGGGGCTGAGGACTCTTTCGTTGGTGTCATCGACCTTATCGATATGAAAGCCATCGTCTGGGAGGAGGAGACCTTAGGAGCAAAGTATCATTTTGAGGAGGTCCCAGCCCATCTCAAAGACAAGGCTGAAGAATATAGAATTATGATGCTTGAGAAGCTTGCGGATGTTAACGACGCTATTATGGAAAAGTATCTTGAAGGGGAGGAAATTACTCCAGAAGAAATCCGAAAGGCTATCAGAGAGGCGACCTGTTCTTTTAAGCTTATTCCAGTCCTTTGTGGTTCAGCCTTTAAGAACAAGGGGATCCAGCCCCTTCTTGATGCCATTATAGATTTTCTACCATCCCCCCTTGATATACCTGCGGTTAAGGGTGTGCATCCTGATACGGGTGAGGTTATTGAGAGACCAACAGACCCTGATGCGCCCTTTGCTGCTCTTGCTTTTAAGATAATGACAGACCCTTATGTAGGAACCCTTACCTTTTTGCGGGTCTATTCCGGAAGGATCGAAAGCGGAATGAGCGTTTACAATTCAACCAAAAGAAAGAAGGAAAGGATAGGAAGACTTGTTCGGATGCATGCTAACCAAAGGGAAGAGATAACTGGGGCTATCTGCGGAGATATCGTTGCTGCGCTTGGGCTTAGGAACACAACGACGGGTGACACCCTTTGCGATGAGAACCATCCCATTGAGCTTGAAAAGCTTGAGATACCAGAGCCTGTAATCTCTGTTGCAGTTGAGCCTAAGACCAAGGCTGACCAGGAGAAGCTTTCTCTTGCCTTGCAGAAGCTTGCTTTGGAAGACCCATCTTTTAGGGTTACCGTTAACCATGAAACCGGTCAAACCCTTATCTGGGGTATGGGGGAGCTTCACTTAGAGATCATCGTTGATAGGCTTGTTAGGGAGTTTAAGGTTGGGGTTAATGTGGGAAGACCCGAGGTGGCTTATAAAGAGACTATTACCACTAAAGCAGAGGCTGAAGGAAAGTATATTAGGCAGACCGGTGGTAGAGGTCAGTATGGACATGTTAAGTTAGTCGTTGAGCCAAACCCGGGCAAGGGTATAGAGTTTGTTTCTGAGATCGTTGGCGGAGTTATCCCTAAAGAATTTATCCCCTCTGTGGATAAGGGCGTAAGAGAGGCAGCTCAAGAGGGTGTTTTAGCTGGCTATCCGGTGATAGATGTTAAGGTTCGGCTTGTTGACGGTTCCTATCACGAGGTGGACTCTTCAGACCTTGCCTTTGCCATCGCTGGTTCTCTTGGCTTTAAGGAGGCTTGTAAGAGGGCTAATCCTGTGCTTCTTGAGCCTATCATGAAGGTAGAAGTTGTTGTGCCAGAGGAATATTTAGGCGAGGTCCTTGGTGATATTTCTTCAAGGCGTGGTAGAGTAGAAGGTATGGACATGAGGGGAAATGTAAGGGTTATCCGGGCTTTTGTGCCCCTTGGAGAAATGTTTGGTTATGCAACCACTTTGCGCTCCCTTACCCAAGGAAGAGGAAACTTTACGATGCAATTTTCTCATTACGATAAGGTGCCGGCTCATTTGGCTGAGGAGATAATTAAGAAAGCAAAGGCATAAAACTTTTTAAAGCGGAGGGATAAGGATGGCCAAGCAGAAGTTTGAGAGGAAGAAGCCGCATTTGAATGTGGGGACGATCGGGCACATTGACCATGGTAAGACGACATTGACCTCAGCGATAACGAGGGTTTTGTCTACGAAGGGGTGGGCAAACTGGATACCATTTGACCAGATTGACAAGGCACCCGAGGAGAAGGCGAGGGGGATAACGATCCAGCTTGCGCATGTTGAGTATGAGAGCGAGAAGAGGCATTATGCGCACATAGATTGTCCTGGTCATGCTGATTATATTAAGAACATGATAACGGGAGCGGCGCAGATGGATGGGGCGATATTGGTTGTAGCGGCGACGGATGGACCGATGCCGCAGACGAGGGAGCATGTGTTGCTTGCAAGACAAGTTAATGTT
>Ga0308410_1000007_pt1 | contig 100707 bp, 90 predicted proteins | sample HotsprOSTMatCore_FD_203467 | JGI IMG/M metagenome (GOLD analysis project Ga0308410, IMG submission 203467) | Hot spring phototrophic mat microbial communities from Octopus Spring, Yellowstone National Park, Wyoming, United States -... | ecosystem: Environmental > Aquatic > Thermal springs > Hot...
ACCTCCTTGTGTTTTATTTTTTTATATTACCCCTTGATGCAACCAAGGGGAAGGAGCTTTGCCACCTTTTTGGTTAGGCCTGCTTTGCAGGTTGCTTCGATCACTTCGGAAACATCCTTGTAAGCCTCTGGTGCCTCCTCAGCAAGCCCCTTTTTAGACTTGCCCATAACGATTATACCCCTCTTTTTTAATCGTTCAACGATCTCATCAGCCCTAAAACTCTTAATGGCTTGGTTTCTGCTCATCGTCCTTCCTGCGCCATGACAACAGGACCCAAAGGCTTTCTCTTCTCCTTCCTTTGTGCCTACAAGAATGTAAGAGGCAGTCCCCATGGACCCCCCTATGATCACCGGTTGACCAACCTTCCGATACTTCTCTGGAAGCTCCTTTCTACCTGGACCCCAAGCCCTGGTTGCACCTTTCCGATGCACATATAGCTTCATTCTTCTACCGTCAACTTCGTGGTATTCTACTTTGCAAGTGTTGTGGCTGACATCATAAAGAAGAGAGAGATGCACACCAGGGAAAAAGCCTTTAAAGACCTCTCTTACCAGATGGGTGATTACCTGTCTATTAGCTAAGGCGCAGTTTATCCCGCAGCACATGGCTTTAAAGTAGCTTTGTCCCTCTTCAGAATTTATAGGGGCACAAACAAGCTCCTTTTCCTTGATGGGAATACCGTATTTTTTTGCCGCCTTGGCTAAGATAGGGAGATAGTCTGTAGCGATCTGATGACCTAAAGCCCTTGAACCACAATGGATGCTAACCACAACCTGCCCTTCAAACAGACCAAAGGCATTAGCCACATCCCTATCGTAGATTTCAGCTACATACTGAACCTCAAGGTAATGGTTTCCTGAACCAAGGGTGCCAACCTGTCTATGTTGTCTTTTCTTTGCCTCCATGGAGACATAAGATGGGTCGGCACCTGGCATGCATCCCCTTTCCTCTATGTATTCAAGGTCCTCAGGCTCACCATACCCCTTTTCAACCGCCCATTTTGCCCCGCCAACCAAAACCTCATCAAGCTGAGAGGGCGAAAGCTTTATCTCACCCTCCGAGCCAACCCCAGAGGGAACGGTCTCAAAAAGCTCTCGAACTAACTCTTCAAGGTAGGGCTCAACATCTTTTTTGGTCAAAGGCGAGAGAAGGGTTCTAACCCCGCAAGAGATATCATAGCCAACACCGCCAACGGAGATGACGCCACCTGCATCCGGGTCAAAGGCGGCAACTCCTCCTATAGGAAAACCATAACCCCAATGGGCATCGGGCATGGCTATCGCTGCCTTCACAATGCCAGGAAGCTCAGCCACATTGCTCAACTGCTCATACACCTTCTCATCCATCTCCTCTATCAGCTCTTGCGTGGCGAATATCTTCCCCGGAACTCGCATGTTTCCAGTCTTAGGTATTCCCCATTCATACTCGCTAACTTTTACCAGTTTTTTTAGCTCCATAACCAATCACCCCTTTTTGCCATTTTATTTTAAAATATTAATTAACCACGAAGGTAAAATCAAGGAGAAAACTTAATTAGCATGTTCATAAAAGAGACGCCTTTTCTTCAAGGCAAGCTTTTAGTTTTTCAGCCAGATAAAGGCTATCGGTTTGGAATAGACTCTGTTCTTCTGGCAAACTTTGTAGAGCTAAGAAAAGGGGAGGTGGCTTTAGAGGTTGGGGCTTGTCAAGGCATCGTAAGCTTCATCCTTGCCTTACGCTATCCTTATGCCAAGGTCTTTGCCTTAGAAAAAGAAAGGCTTTATATGGAATGTTTGCGAAGGGGAATTGAAGCAAACGCCCTCCAGAATAAGATTTTCCCTGTGCTTGGAGACTTCAAGCAAACTTGCTTTAAACCGAACAACCTTGATGTGGTCTTTGCCAACCCTCCTTACTTTGAGGTTGGAAGGGGAAGAAGGAGCCCAAACGCTTTTAAAGAGGTGGCAAGAAGGGATGATGCTTTAAGCCTTAAAGAGCTCCTTCAAGGGGCAAAGGCTCTTCTAAAAACCAAAGGAAGGCTCTATCTTATCTTCACTGCCTATCGCACAACCGAGCTTATAAACCTCTTATATCAGCATGACTTGACTCCAAAGGTCGTAAGATTTGTCCATTCTTACCCAGGAGACAGAGCAAGGCTCGTTTTAATTTGTGCCCAAAAATCTGCCGCAGAGGAAGTTATAGTCCTTCCCCCGCTTTTTATCTACAAGGGAAGAAAGGGAGATTACACCGAGGAGGTCAAGGAATGGTTGAAAGGATAAGGTTGGCTCAGGAACTCCTTGATGAGTGTAGGGTATCAGCTCTTCTTTTAATGAGTTCGGCAAATGTTTTTTACCTTTCAGGTCTTAAAGCAAGCCTTGCCTATTTGGTGATCACGAAAGAAAAAGCCTACCTTCTTACAGACGGGAGATACTTTGAAAGGGCAAAGCCCTTAGCCCATGACCTTCTTGAGGTGCACCTCATCCTTGAAAACCCCCTGAAAACCCTGAAAAAATTCCTCCGCTCCATTGGTGTTTCTTCTGTCGGAATAGAAGGAGATTATGTAACCCTTGCGGTTAAGTCTGCCCTTCGCTCAAGATTTTATAAGCTCGTTCCTTTGCTCTCACCCTTAAAAAAGCTCCGCCTAAAAAAGGATAAAACAGAGCGAGATCTCATAAAGAAAGCGATAAATCTTACGGATAGAATATTTAGGGAGCTTTTAAATGAGCCTCTAAGCGGGGAGACTGAGCTTAGCTTGAGAGGAAAAATCGTCAACAAAGCTTTTACTTTAGGCTCAACCGGGGAATCTTTTCCAGCCATAGTTGCCTTTCGAGAACATTCAGCCATACCCCACTGGGAAAGCTCAAGCACTAAGATTAAAGGAAAGGGGGCTCTTCTTTTTGATATGGGGGTTATCTATCAGGGCTATGTGAGCGATTTCACAAGAACGGTTTACCTTGGCAGGGCTGACGAGGAGTTCAAGAGGGCTTATCAATGGGTAAAGGAAGCCTACTTTAAAGCCCTGGAGATGGTTAAGGTTGGGCGGGATGTTAGGGAGGTTGACCTTGCGGTAAGGGATAACTTCAAGGAAAAGGGAGTGCTTAGCCATTATACCCATTCGACCGGACATGGAGTTGGGATCGAAGTTCATGAACCGCCAAGGCTTTACTACAAGCTTAAAGAGGAGATTAAGATAGAAGAAGGCATGGTTTTTACCATTGAGCCGGGTTTATACTTTTCGGGGAAGTTTGGGATAAGGCTTGAAAACATCGTGTTTGTTGAGGATGGAAGGGGCGTTGTCTACTCTGAGGTCCCTCTTGAATTGCTTGAACTTTAGAATATAATTTTATTTATCCGGGGTCGTCTAACTGGTAGGACATGGGACTTTGGATCCCAGTATCCTGGTTCGAATCCAGGCCCCGGAACCATTTTTAATGTTAAAGCTTGGAGGAGTGGCCGAGAGGTCGAAGGCGCTCGCCTGCTAAGCGAGTGCACGGGTGAACAGCCCGTGCCGCGGGTTCGAATCCCGCCTCCTCCGTTTGAGATATAGAAGCTTGCCGGCGTAGCTCAACTGGCAGAGCGTGGGATTTGTAATCCCAAGGTTGAGGGTTCAAGCCCCTCCGCCGGCTCTCTCCTTTTATGCCCCACTTCAAGGCTGGAAATCGTTTCTTCTTTGACCCATTAACTAATCTTCTTTCCCCTGAAGAAACTCATCATTTAGCTCGTGTCTTAAGACATAAAACAGGGGACCAAATCCTGGTCATCGATGGTCTTGGGCAGGAATTCAAAGCAAGGGTTTTAGCTATAGAAAGAACCAAGGAAGGGGAACAAGCTCGGGTTGAAATCCTAAACCTCGTTCGTAAAGAGTTTCCACCAAGATTAAAGATAACAGCCCTCATTCCCATCCTAAAAGGCGACTTAACCGAGTTTTTGGTTGAGAAGGGAACTGAGCTTGGAGTTTGGCGTTTTATTCCTTTTTTTAGCAGACATACGGTTGTTAAGCCAAAGAAAAACCTTACTCCAAGGCTTAGGGCAAAAGCCATCTCAGCCTTAAAACAATCAGGAAGGCTAATCCTTCCAGAGGTCTGCGACCCAGCCGACCTAATAACCTTAGTAGAAGCTATTCCAGCTAATTCCCTTAAAATCTTAGCCCATCCTCAGGGCGAGCTAATTCCTGAAAATTTGCTTAGCCTCTTTAAAAAAGAAGACCTCGCTGAGGTTTATTTAATTTCTGGTCCTGAGGGAGGGTTTTCGGAGGATGAGCTATCTCTGCTTTTTGAAGCTGGGTTTAAAACTCTTTGCCTTTCCCCTTACATCTTGAGGGCTGAGACGGCAAGCCTTACCCTCACGAGCTTAGCGCAAGCCCTAAGCCTTTCTTTTGATAAGGATAAACTTTCTTAACTTCCCATAACATTCTAAAAGGGCGTAGTTTCTTTCAAAGTCTTTGGCAACCAAAAGAGGTTGGGAAATTGGTAACCCCCTGATTGAGTATTATATTATAAAAGCCAAAGGTTCACATAAAGACCGTGAGCTTCGCGATGGAAGGCCTTGCGAGAAGTAGGAAAAAGGAAACGCAAGCCTTGATAAAAAAGTTGCAAAAAGAATTTAAGCTTCATTCTACGGTTTCCCCTAAGGGGGACCAGCCTAAAGCCATAGAGGAGCTTGTTTCCGGGCTTAAGAAAGGGTATAAGCACCAGGTTTTGCTTGGGGTTACTGGTTCTGGGAAAACCTTTACCATGGCCAATGTCATCGCAAGGGTCAACAAACCAACCTTGGTCATCGCCCCCAACAAGACCTTAGCTGCCCAGCTTTACAACGAGTTTAAGAAGCTCTTCCCAGAGAACGCTGTTGAATACTTTGTCTCCTACTACGACTACTACCAGCCAGAAGCTTATGTGCCAGCAACGGACACCTACATTGAAAAGGACGCCTCGATAAACGAGATCATAGAAAGACTTAGGCATTCGGCAACTACTGCAGTGCTTACCAGGCGGGATGTCATTGTCGTTGCCAGCGTTTCTTGTATCTACGGTCTTGGCGCTCCCCATGAATACTTCGCAAAGCACCTTTACTTAAGAAGAAACGAGAAGATTACGAGGGATAAGCTGATCCTCTCCTTAGTAAAGATGCACTATGAGCGGGTTGAGACAGATTTTACCCGAGGAACCTTCAGGGTAAGGGGGGATGTGTTAGACATCTTTCCGGCAAACGAAGAAAAACGAGCCATAAGGGTCTCTCTTTGGGGAGATGAAATCGAATCCCTAAAGATTATTGACCCTTTCAGGGGAAAGACCTTAGGCGAAGTTGAAGACTACCTTATCTTCCCAGCAACGCATTATGTAACCTCTGATGATAAGCTTAGGGTAGCCATCGAAGAGATTAAGAAGGAGCTTAGAGAACGGGTTTCCTGGTTTCGTTCTCAGGGGCTTCACCTCTACGCTGAACGTTTGGAAAAAAGGACGCTTTATGACCTTGAGCTTTTGGAAGAGGTAGGCTATTGCAAGGGGATAGAAAACTATAGCCGGTATCTTGACGGAAGGCGCCCTGGAGAGCCACCTTACACCCTTCTTGATTACTTCCCTGAGGACTATCTCATCTTTATCGACGAAAGCCACATCACTATACCCCAGCTTGGGGGTATGCACAGAGGAGATAGGTCAAGGAAGCAAACCTTGGTGGATTACGGGTTTCGCTTGCCTTCAGCCTTGGACAATAGACCCCTCACCTTTGAAGAGTTTGAAGAAAGGGTAAATCAAATGATCTATGTATCAGCAACCCCTGGGGATTACGAGATTTCTCGCTCTGAAGGAAGGGTAATTGAACAGATCATAAGACCCACGGGTCTTCTTGACCCTGAGGTTGAAGTCCGCCCCCTTGATAATCAAGTTGACGACCTATACTTCGAAATAAAAAAAAGGGCAGAAAGGGGAGAAAGGACGCTTGTCTGCACCTTGACTAAAAGAATGGCTGAAGAGCTCACAGATTACTACAAGGAGCTTGGGCTAAAAGCGTGCTATCTTCATTCGGACCTGAAAACTTTAGAGAGGGCACGGATCATAAGAGACCTGCGAAGGGGAGTTTACGATTGTTTAATAGGGATAAACCTCCTTCGTGAGGGGTTAGACCTTCCTGAGGTCTCTCTCATTGCCATCCTTGATGCCGACAAAGAGGGCTTTCTCCGGTCTGAGAGGAGCTTAATTCAGATGATTGGGCGAGCAGCCCGGAATGTTAACGGTAAAGCTATCCTTTACGCAAACACCATCACTCGTTCCATGAAAAGAGCTATTGAGGAGACGGAGAGAAGAAGGCGTATCCAGGAAGAATACAACCGGGCCCATGGCATAGTTCCTCAAACGGTGATAAAATCCCTCGACGACCCGCTGATGCAGATGATATCCGCGGATTATGTTGACTTAGAAAAGCTTGTTCGTCTTAAAGAAAAGTTTTCCTCCGTAGAGGAGCTTAGAGCCGAAATAGAGAGGGTGGAGAAGGAGATGAAGGAATGCGCAAAGAGGTTTGAGTTTGAAAGGTCAGCTGAGCTCAGAGACAGGCTATTTTCCCTTCGCCAACTTCTTCTTGAATGGGAGTAGACCTTGCCTAAGCTTCCAAAAACTAACCCGAGGGCCGTCGCCCTACGAACCCTCCTAATCTGGGAAAAGAATAAACCACCGGTTGATGAGCTGATAAGCGAGGTTCTAACAAAAAGCGTCCTTCCTCAAGAAAGGGACCGAGCTTTAGCAACTGAGCTTGTCGTAGGTGCCATCAGACACCTTAGATACATCGACTTTTTAATCTCCCGCTTCTCTCAAGAACCCTTAGATAAGCTTGACCCTGAAGTCAAGAACGTTCTTCGGCTTGGCATCTATCAGCTCCTTTTTACTCGAATTCCACCCTGGGCAGCCCTTGCGGAAACGCTAAAGCTTCTCTTAAGAAGAGGAAGGGAAAAGTTTGTCAGAGATTTTGTCAACGCAGTCTTACATAGGATAGCAGAATCTAAAAACAACCTGCCAGAGCCCCCAAAAGAGGTCTCTGAGCTTTACTTGGCGGTTAAGTATTCCTACCCCGATTGGCTTGTCAATAGATGGCTGAAAAGGTTTGGGCTGGAAGACACAGAGAGACTACTTAGTGCTGGCAATGAAAGACCACCCCTAATCATCAGAGCAAACCTTCTAAAAGTTACCCGAGACAATCTGCTGGAATACCTTAGAAAAGACCAAGTTCCTGAGGCAGAAGCCTGCAAATATTCTCCTGCGGGGATATTCTTGAAAGGCTTTAACGGAAAGGTAACAGACCTTAAGCCCTATCACTTTGGTTGGATAACCGTTCAAGATTCGGCAAGTCAACTCGTCACCTACCTTTTAGACCCAAAGCCCGGAGAAAGAATCCTTGATGCCTGCGCTGGAGTGGGTGGAAAAACTACACACATCCTTGAGCTCTGCGAAAATAGAGCTGAAGTCTGGGCGGTTGACCTCTATCCCTTCCGTTTAAAGAAGCTTGAAGAAAACTGCCTTCGGCTTGGACTAAGGCTACCCCAGATGTTTGAAGGTGATGCCGTTCAGCTTATGGAAAAGCTCAAGCCTTGCCCCTTTGACAGGATCCTCATCGATGCACCCTGCACTGGTACTGGGATTATCCGGAGGCATCCTGACATCAAATGGGTAAGAACAGAAGAAGATTTTCTTGAAGTTCCGCAAAGACAGCTTAGGCTCCTTAAGGGCTTAGCCCCCTATCTCAAGAAAGGTGGCGTTTTAGTCTACTCAACCTGTAGCCTTGAGCCTGAAGAGAACGAAGAGGTAGTCCAGGCTTTCTTAAAAGAACATCCAGAATTTGTGATAGAAAATCCGGAAAAGGTGTTAAGAAAATATTGCGGGGAAGCGGTGGCTGAGATAGTTAAAGGAGACTACTTAAAGACCTATCCTCATAGGCACAATCTTGATGGCTTCACCGCAGTCCGGTTAAGAAAGGTTTAATTTGCAGGTTTCCCAAAGATTCTATCGCTTAGTCTAACATACCAGGCTGCAGACTGCACCTGAACAATAAAAGATAATGCAATGACCAAAGCTACCTCAGGGGCAGTTTTCCCAAAGGTCATCATGGCAATGGCTAAGCATATGGAAAGGTTGCGCATGACAGTGCCATATACAAGGGCGATGGCATCACCTCTATTAAAGAAAAACTTTCCAACCATCGTTGATAAGAAAAAGTTTAAGGCGTAAAAAAAGACTATAGGAAGGAATATTTGAAGTAAAAGGACATATTTTTTAGCGATGTCATCTGCTTTAAGAGCCATCGCGGTAAAGACTATACCAAGCACACCGAGCGTAGAGATTACAGATAGCCTTGGCATGATATTCTTCTTAAACTTTTCAGGACCATAGGTTTTAACCAAATACCGCTGGGTTATATAACCTGCAATCATCGGTATGATAACGATGATTAAAATCTGCTTAAAGATGTAGACTACATCAACCTTCAAATAAGCAGACATAAGAAAGCTAACATAAAAAGGCGTGGCTAAGGACCCTAAGATTAAACCTATAACCGTCATCTTAATTGCGGCTTCCACATTACCCTTGGCAAAGCCGGTCCAAGAGATGGTCATCCCGCTTGTGGGAACAAGCCCAGAAAGGAGAAGCCCAAGGGTCAGATAATAGTTATCACCAAAGAAAAGCTTCCCTAAATAAAAAGCCACAAAGGGGATGATAAAAAAGTTGATAATTTGAGCTGTGAGAACCACCTTGGTATCACCTGGCTCCTTAAGCTTCTTAAAGTTTACTCCGATCATCATCGGGTAGATCATCAGAAAAGTAAAAAAAAGAACATAGCTCTTTAAAAAGCTTAGGTCAAAATACAACCCGCAGATGAAGCCAAGAAGAAGACTAAGAGAGATAAACACCACTAAATTTTTAGTAATTTTTTGCAACAAACCCCACATATACCCTCCCATTCAACACAATCTTGAATAACTTTTCAATATTATAATGATTTTTTTAGAAAAAGAAAGAGGTGGTAAAAAGGGTAATGTCTTATCCAGAGAAAGAGGGGGGCATTGGCTTTTCCCATAAAAGATGCTTAAGAGCGCAAAAGTCTATACAATCGCATAAAATCTTCTACGCTTAGCTCTTCGGCTCTTGCTAAAGGGGAGATGTTTGCCCGCGCAAGAAGGTCTTGAGAAATCTTTGACCTTAGGGCTTTTCTCCGGTTAGCAAAAAGCTTGACTAAAAAACCTTTATAATCTTTAAGGTCAAAGGCTTCAACCTTGGGCTTGCGCTTTAGCCTTATGACCGCAGAATCAACCTTAGGTTGTGGGACAAAGAACCTTGGGGGAACGGTCATCATATACTCTATGTCATAAAAGGTTTGAATAAAAACGGAGAGCCAGCTTTCAACTCCCATCCATCTTTCCGCAACCTCCTTCTGCACCATAAAAACCGCCAAAGGAACCTTATGAAAATAATAGACCATCCTTTCTGCGATGAGGCTTGCTCGGTTGTAAGGAAGGTTGCCAAGGACCTTAAATTCCGCCTCAAGGATCAAAGAATAATCAAACTTCCCGGCGTCATCCTTAAAAAGGATAACTTTCTCCTCTTGAATTTCATCTTTAAACCTTTCTTTAAGATAGGCGACCATCTCATCGTCTATCTCAAGAAGATAAACTCTTTTTGGATTTCTTTTTAGGATCTCTTCGGTTAGATTTCCCGTGCCAGGACCGATTTCAACGATAGGGTCTGCAGAAGAAATTTCAGCAAACTCGGCTATTTTGGATAAGACCCCAGAGGAGACGAGAAGATGCTGCCCAAACTTCTTTTTAAGCCTTGGTCTTGGCTTCACTTAGGTATTTTTTTCAAATTCGGAGATGGGCAAGGGCTTCTCAAAGTAAAAGCCTTGAAGATAGTCGCAACCAAGCTTAGTAAGGATTTCCGCTTGTTCTTTAGTCTCTACCCCCTCGGCTAAAGCCTTAGCCCCAAGACCATGGGCAAGGTCTATGATAGTTTTAACCAATTGTTTACTCTTCGGTTCGTCGTTCTTTAATGCTCTAACAAAGGTGATGTCGATTTTTACGACATCAATCGGTAGGTCTTTAAGGTAGGAGAGGTTGCTATAGCCTGTTCCAAAGTCGTCAAGGGCTATCCGAACCATGGGTAAGTTTTTTAAAAATTCGCAAACCTCTTTTGCCCTTTGCGGGTCATCAATGGTTGCTCGTTCCGTGATCTCAAAGACAAGAGGTGCAGAAAGCGATCGTAGCTCCTCTTCCCTTTCCAGGAAAAAATTTTTATTGTAGAAGGTTGCGGGATGGAGGTTCAAACCAAGGGAAATTTTAAAAGCGTTGATCAAATGGACAACGGTTTTAAAAGCCCATCTTTCAAACCTTTCAAGGTAGATAGACCTTTCAAGAGTTTGAATGAACACTCCCGCAGGGATAACCTCACCGTTTGGTTTGACAATCCTAACTAAGGTCTCACCACCAGCAAGGCTAAAGGTATCGGCATAAAAATAGGGTTGAATAAAAAAGGTAAACCAATTGTTGCTCAGGGCTTCGCGGATAAGCCTTTCTACCGAAAGCTCGTTCTGAAGATAGTCTGAAATCTGAGAGTCAAAAAATTGGACCTTGTTTTGACCACTTTTTTTAGCAAGTGCACAAGCAACCTGAGCGCGCCGATAAAGGGTTTCAGATGAAGTGCCATCGAGGGGATACAGGGCAACACCAAGATTGTAGTTAAGCGTAAAGATTTCTCCCTTTTGGGTGAAAGGTATTTCAAAGATAAGCATTATATAGTCAAGGTATTGTAGAATGGTTTTACGGTGTTCTAAGCGAGGGATAAAGATGGCAAACTCATCAGCTGCTGTCCTCCCTATGACGACCGAGGCTTCAAAAGCTTTCTTTAGCCTTTCTCCTACCTCTTTCAAGACCTCATTTCCCGCTTCAAGCCCGTAGAGGTCGTTTACGGCAGAGAAATTATGAAGGTCAAGCACAAGCATGCCGGCATACCGAGGGTTAGCTAACAGGGCGCTATGAGTTTCTTCAAGGAAAGAAGAAAGGTTTAAAAGATCGGTTAATTTGTCAAATCTCAAGGATTGTTCAAGAGACTCGATGATCTCAACATAAGGTGTGATTTCATGGGCAAGAAGAAGAGCAAATTTCCCACCTTCGGTTTGGACGGGAATGAGTTCAAAAAATAAATATTTGTTCCCTCCTAAAAAGGGACCACCTTCTCTGAAGGATAGTCTGACTTCATATACGCTTTGATAGATAAAATTATTAGCAAGGTGATCTTTAACGATGATTTCATCAAAGTTTGGAAAGAGGTCAAAAAGGCTTTTTTCTTCAAGGGGATAACCTTCAAAGAACCCTTTAGCTCCCTCGTTATAGCAAAGGACTTTTAGCTCATTGTCAAAAAGGATAACCACATGGTTAGAACGGAAAAGGGCTTCTAAGATTGAGCGTGCGTATTCTAAAGGGATTTCGCATTTCATTTGGTAAAGTAGTATAAAAAGATTTGATAAGTTGTCAATGTTACAAGAGGCTTTTGCAACTTTTCTCATGCTTGTAAAGAATTCAAAATCGGTTTAAGATAAAAATTCTAACATGAACCCAGCAGAAGAAAAGTGGGAAAAATTAGAGAGGGCAAGGAAGCTCTTTGGCTTGCCCGCAAGAATTACAAGAAAAGAGGTCGTTGAGCGCTACCATCAGCTTGCAAAGCGCTACCATCCAGACCATGGCGGAGATGCTGAGAAGATGAAAGAGATAAACGAGGCTTATCATCTCCTAATTTCCTTTTGCGATAACTACCCTATTGAGATAAAGCCCCTTGATAATACCTTTGACCCAGTAGACTTTTGGTTCCAACACTTTAGCGAGGACCCAGTTTGGGGAAAGTTCTCCGATAGATAAAAGAAGAGGATAGGCTAAAGATGCTTATCGTTCAAAAGTATGGCGGAACCTCCGTTGCTAACCTTGAGCGTATAAGGAATGTTGCCGAAATGGTCGCAGAATACAAACGGGCTGGGCATGACTTAGTAGTTGTAGTCTCAGCCATGGCTGGAGAGACAGATAGGCTCATAAACCTTGCCAAATCTATCACTGAGAACCCGCCCCTTCGTGAGCTCGACATGATTGTCTCAACGGGAGAGCAAGTCACATCAGCCTTACTTGCTATAACCCTTCAGGCGATGGGCTATAAAGCAAGAGCCTTTCTTGGCTACCAAATCCCCATCTATACTACCGACCTTTTTACCAAGGCTCGTATCAAGGAGATAAAGGTAGATACCATAAAATCAGCCCTTGCCCGGGGTGAGATAGTGGTCGTTGCTGGCTTTCAGGGAGTAACCGAAGAGGGAGACATTACCACCCTTGGAAGGGGTGGGTCTGACACCACCGCCGTTGCTTTAGCCGCAGCCTTAAAGGCTGACCTTTGCGAAATTTACACCGATGTTGAAGGCGTCTACACTGCAGACCCTCGCATCGTTCCAAAAGCAAGAAAGTTAGCTAAAGTGTCCTATGAGGAGATGCTTGAGATGGCAAGCTCTGGGGCTAAGGTCCTTGAGATGCGCTCCGTTGAGCTTGCTATGATCTATAAGGTGTCCTTAGTTGTTCGTTCAAGCTTTAGTAGGGCTAACGGGACATCAATTACCGAGGAGGATGAGGAGATGGAAAAGGTCTTGGTTTCAGGAATAACTTACAACCGAAACGAGGCAAGGATAAGCATATACGGTGTGCCTGATGTGCCAGGCGTTGCGGCAAAGATCTTTGGTCCCATAGGGAATGCTGGCATCATCGTTGACATGATCATTCAGACGGCAAGACCAGACGGCAAGGCAGACCTCACCTTTACTGTCCCCCGCACCGATTTCAAACAGGCTTTGGAGATTGTCAAAAAGATTGCCGAGGAGCTTAAGGCTGAAAGAGTAGAAGGAGACGACAGCATCGCCAAGGTATCCATCATAGGGGCTGGCATGAGAACCCATTCAGGAGTGGCAACGAAGATGTTTGAAACCTTAGCTAAGCACGGGATAAACATCATGATGATCTCTACTTCGGAGATAAAGATTTCCTGCGTCATTGATGAAAAGTTTACCGAGCTTGCTGTAAGAGCCCTGCATGAAGCCTTCCAGCTTGAAGGGGAGGTGAAGGAAGAAAAATGAAAAGGGTTGAAATCTATGACACCACCTTAAGGGATGGAGCCCAGGCTGAAGAGGTAAATTTTTCTGTAGAGGATAAGGTCCGCATCGCCCTAAAGCTTGACGAGTTTAGGGTTGACTACATAGAGGGGGGGTGGCCTGGCTCAAACCCTAAGGATTTCCAATTTTTTAAAGAGATTGCCAACTATCAGCTAAAGCATTCCAAGGTGATTGCCTTTGGGAGCACTCATCATCCAAAGAAGGACCCTGAGAGGGATGAGATCTTTCAGAGTTTGCTCCATGTTCGGGCTGATGGCGTAACCATTTTCGGCAAGACCTGGACTATCCATGTTAAATCAGCCTTAAACACCACCCTTGAGCACAACCTTGAGATCATTTACAACTCCGTCCGGCACCTCAAGGATAGGATGCCGATAGTTTTTTATGATGCTGAGCACTTTTTTGACGGCTTCAAAGAGGACCCTAATTATGCCCTGGAGACGATAAAAAGGGCTTGGCAGGCAGGGGCTGATTGCATCATTCTTTGCGATACCAACGGCGGCACTTTGCCCCATGAAGTTGCAGAAATCATAAACCGAGTAAAGCTAGTTCTTGGGGAAGACTTTCCCTTTGGAATACATGCCCACAACGATAGCGAGTGTGCGGTAGCAAACTCCTTGGCGGCGGTTTTACTTGGGGCAAGGCAGGTGCAGGGGACGATAAACGGAATAGGCGAGCGCTGCGGAAATGCTAACCTCTGCTCCATCATCCCAAACCTAATCCTAAAGATGGGTTATGAAATTTCATCAAAGGATGTTTTGCATAAGCTTACCGAGGTTTCGCGCTTTGTCTTCGAGATAGCTAACCTTCCCCATCCTTCAAGGCTTCCCTATGTGGGAAGGTCTGCCTTTGCCCATAAGGGTGGAGTGCATGTCTCGGCGGTGCTTAAGCATCCAAAGACCTATGAACACATAGACCCATCTCTTGTTGGAAATGAAAGAAGGGTCCTTGTTAGCGACCTTTCAGGAAAGAGTAACATCGTCTACAAGGCCAAGGAGTTTGGGATAGAGCTTGAGCCTGACAATCCTCTTCTTGCCAAGATAGTGGAAGAGATTAAAAAGCTTGAGGCTGAGGGCTTTGAGTTTGAGGCCGCTGAAGCCTCGCTTGAGCTCTTGGTCTACAAACTTCTTGGCGAGCCCAAACAATACTTTGAGCTCCTAAGCTACCGGGTTATCGATAGCCATTTTAACAAAACTGGGCAAGCTGAGGCTACGGTAATCGTGCGGGTTCCGCCTGGGGTTGGAGAGGTCGAGCACACCGCTTCCCTTGGGAACGGTCCAGTAAACGCCCTTGACAACGCCCTAAGGAAAGCCTTAGTTCGGTTTTACCCTCAGATAAAAGAGATGGAGCTTGAGGACTACAAGGTTAGGGTTTTGCCAGGTCTTCCGGGAACCTCTTCAAAGGTCAGGGTTTTCATCCTTTCAAAAAGTAAGGATAGAAAATGGGGGACTGTAGGCGTCTCAACTGACATCCTTGAGGCAAGCTGTCAAGCCCTCGTTGACTCCTACACCTATAAGCTCTTCCTTGATAAAAAGAAAAAAGGGGTTTAAAGATGCCAATAAGGATCTCCTTTGCTGGCAAGGGTGGAACGGGAAAGAGCACCCTTTCAGCGCTACTCATCAACTACTTAGTTGATAAGGGGCTAAATCCTATCCTTGCCGTTGACGCCGATCCAAACGCAAACCTTAACGAACTTTTGGGGGAGGAGATGCACATTACCCTTGGCGAAATAAAAGAGGAGCTAAGAAAGAGCGTTCCAGACTCTATGGCAAGGTATGACTATGTAGAGATGAGGCTTCATCAAGCTATAATTGAAGGAACCGACTATGACTTAATCGTCATGGGTCAGCCTGAGGGTCCAGGCTGTTATTGTGCTGCTCACTCCTTCTTGTCTCAAGCCATTGAAAAGCTTATGAAATCCTACCGCTATTTAGTGATAGACAACGAAGCAGGGATGGAGCATCTTTCCCGTTTAAACCTTCTTGAGATGGAGCACCTTATCGTCGTCTCCGATGCCAGCATGAGAGGGATAATGACCGCAGGAAGGATCGCTGACCTTCTTAAGACCTTGCAGGTAATGGTAGAAAACCTTTGGTTTATAGTCAACCGTTCCCCTTTGCCTGTCCCTGAAGAGCTCTCCTCCTATGCTAAGGAGGTTTGCGAAAAATCTGGGCTAAAACTCTTAGCCTTTTTACCAGAAGACCCTATGGTTTTAAGGTATGAGGTCTCAAGGACGCCTGTTTTTTCATGGCAAAACTCCCTTCTCAAAGAAAAAGCCTATGAAACTTGGGAAAGACTAAATCTAAAATGAGCCTAAGGATCTACAACAGCCTCACTCGTAAAGTAGAAGAGTTTACTCCCTTAAACCCTCCAAAGGTCACGATGTATGTCTGCGGGATCACCGCCTATGATTCCAGCCATCTTGGGCATGCCAGGTCGGCTGTGACCTTTGATGTCCTCTATCGCCTTCTACTTTACCTCTGCTATGAAGTTATCTATGTTCGGAACATAACCGACATCGACGATAAGATCATAAACCGAGCAAACAGGGAAGGCATCTTTTGGAAGGACCTGACAGAAAAATACACTAAAGAATACCAAGAGGAGTTAAAGGAGCTAAAGGTTCTTCCCCCTACCTTTGAGCCCAAAGCAAGCGACCATATTCCGGAGATCATCTCTCTCATAGAACGGCTCATAGAGCTTGGTTATGCCTATGTTAGCGATGGGGATGTTTACTTTGCGGTAGAAAAATTTCCCTCCTACGGAAGGCTTTCAGGTAGAAAACTTGAGGACCTGATAGCTGGGGTAAGGATTGACCCTTCAGAAAAGAAGAGGCATCCCCTTGACTTTGCCCTTTGGAAGTCGGCAAAGCCTGGCGAGCCCTTTTGGCATAGTCCCTGGGGACCGGGTAGACCGGGGTGGCACATTGAGTGCTCCGCCATGAGTATGAAATACCTTGGAGAGACGATAGACATCCACGGCGGAGGTATGGACCTAAAGTTCCCTCATCATGAAAATGAGATTGCTCAAAGCGAGGCGGCAACGGGAAAACCTTTTGTCCGCTACTTCATACATCATGGCTTGATCACTGTAAACGGCGAAAAGATGAGTAAAAGCCTTGGCAACTTTGTCACCACACGGTTCCTCCTTGAAAACTATCACCCTGAGGTAATCAGAGCCTTTTTCCTTTCGCAAAACTACGCCTCACCCCTTGACTACAGCGAAAAGGCTCTAAAGGACACAGAAAAAGCTGTCTATCATCTATATGAAACCTTATACCTCGCTTTAAGACTTAAGACAGATAAAGAAGGAGAAAGCTCAAAGGAATTTTTAGAGCTAAAAGAGCACTTTGATAGCTTTAAGCAAAACTTTCTCTTAGCTTTACTAAACGACTTGAACACCGCCTTAGCCCTTGGGCATCTATACTCCTTGGAATCAAAGCTCTATGAGCTTGTGACCAAGGTAAGCCAAAAGTTAGTCCAAAAGGACTTGGTTGAGCTTAGAGAAATGATAAAGGAGCTACAGGAGCTTGTAGGGCGCCTTCTTGGTCTTGCTGAAGAGGACCCGATAGAGTTCTTTAAAAAGGAGAGGGAAAGGAAGCTTAGCCTTCAGGGTGTCTCCGTCAAGCAGGTTGAGGAGCTAATCCAAAAGAGGTTTTTAGCAAGAAAAGAAAAAAACTTTGCCCTTGCCGATAGCCTTAGAGAGGAGCTTAAGGCTTACGGAGTCCTGCTAAAAGACTTTAAGGATGAAACCTTCTGGTATGTAGAATGACTTGGTTTGATTTTATAAGCCTTGCCGTTCTTTTTTACTTTGTCATTCGAGGTTTTTTCCGTGGTCTCCTGCGAGCCCTTTTTCCGTTGGTAGGGATGATTGTTGCTTTTCTTTATTCTGGATGGTTTGCCCTAAAGCTCCAGGGGTTTGTGGCTAAGTTTGTATCCCATCCCAAGGCTCAATTCTTTTTGAGCCTCTTTTTAGCCTTTTTCATCATCTACTTTACCTTTGTGTTAGCTGGTTTTCTCCTCTTTACTATGCTAAAGAGCTTAAATCTAAGCATCGCTGATAGGGTCCTTGGGTCTCTTCTTGGCTTCGTTAAAGGAACCCTGCTTATCACCTTTTTGTATCTTTTGTTCTTGCTAACGCTGCCCGGCGAAAAGGCAACCTTTGAGCGTTCCTTAACCTATCCCTTGGTTAGCAGAACTCTTAACATGATGAAAGGGCTTTTACCTAAGGACTTTGTAGAGTTTATTCAGAAGACGAGGAAGCTCTATGAGCTTCCTCGGGAGTTTCAACCTAATCTAAAGTGAGCCTTTAACAGAGAAGATAGCCTCTTCGGCTGGCAGCAAGGCCCTTCTTAAAGCATGAGCCACTGCTTTAAAAAGGCCTTCGGCGATATGATGGGAATTTTTGCCGTAGAAATTCCTTATATGAAGGGTAAACATTCCGTTTAGGGCAAAGGCTCTGAAGAATTCTTCTATCAACTCGACATCGAAGCTTCCTATGTTAGATAAAGAAAACTCAGCAGAATAATAAAAATAAGGGCGACGCACGAGGTCAACCACTGCTTGGCTTAGGGCATCATCCATGGGTATGGTTGCCTCCCCAAAACGGGAAATTCCCTTTCTATCCTCCAAGGCTTCATCTAAGGCTAAACCAAGGACAATGCCCACATCCTCAACGGTATGATGATAGTCTACCTCAAGGTCCCCCTCAGCCTTAAGCTCAAAGAGCATGCCAGAATGAAAGCTCAGAGTTTCGAGCATGTGGTCAAAAAACCCTATCCCTGTTTGAACGCGAGTTTCTTCAAGGAACTCTCCTCTCAGGTCAAAGGTAAGCTCAATGCGTGCTTCTTTAGTTTCCCGAACCTTTGAGATTAGTCCCATTATTTACTCCTAACCAAGCTTAAACCTATCTGCTACCTCTTTCAGTTTTTCAATTACTTCTTCTATGGTTTTAGCTATTTGGCTATTTTCTGAAGCTAAGGACCTTAGTTTTTCTACAGCCTGGACGAGTTCATCCATGGTTTGACTGATCTCAGCCGTTGACCTTGAGCTCTCTTGCAAGTAGTTGTTCATCTCCCCGATGGTGATAGTCTGCTCTTCAGTTGCGCTTGCTATAACATTTGCCGCATCGTTTATTTGGATCACGCTCTCTTTTATGTCTTCAATGGCCGTGATGGTTTCTTGCACATTTTCTTGAATGGTTTTGATCATGTCTTCAATGGTTTTGGTAGCTTGTTGCGTCTGTCTTGCAAGCTCTTTAACCTCGTTTGCCACAACCGCAAAGCCCTTCCCTGCTTCACCTGCTCTTGCCGCCTCAATCGAGGCATTGAGAGCCAAGAGATTAGTGGCCTCGGCGATGTTGTTGATAAGGGTAATGATTTCTCCGATCTTTTCGCTGTTCTCAAGGAGCTTTTCCACAATCTGATGAGCCATCTCGGTCCTTTCCTTTGCGTCCTTTGTCATGTCTGTAGTCTTAAGGACGCTTTTTGTGATCTCCTGAATGGCAAGGTTCATCTGTTCAAAGGAGTGGGCTACCTCAGAAAGGCTCTTGTTTATCTCTACGACCTTCTGGTTCACCACCTCAGTAACTGTAGCTAAGTTGTTTGCTGAAAGGTCAACATCTTGAGATTTATGCTGAAGGTTTGCGCTGATGGGTAAAACATTTTTGATAGCCTCAACAAGCCTTTGAATAAGCTCGACTAACCCTCCTCTCATCCTCTCAAGGCTGGAAATAAGCCCTCCTATTTCATCGTCTTTATTATAGCTAAACCTAACGGAAAGGTTCCCTTGAGCTAAGTCTTCTGCTACCTCCATCACCTTGCTCAAGGGTTTCTGCAGGTTTTCCCTCATGAAGCGATGTATAACCAGACCCGCAATTAAAAGTAAGGTAAAGGTAATAAGAGCTGAGATGCCTATAACCAGATAAAGCCTGTTTAAGTGCGTGTCAAGGAAGTAAATGATCTCAAAGGCTCCATGGATTTCTCCTGCCTTCCAGCCTTCCATCGGTCCGCCTGTTAGGTCCTTACCCTCTTTGTTTCCCCAAAGCTCATAGGATTTCGCTGGGTCGCCATGGCAAATAAGGCAGTCTTCAGTCAAGATAACAGGACGAAAAACCCTAACAGCCTTTCTCTCCTTTCCTGAAGCTGGGTCTTTATATTTACCTTCAACCACATAGGTCCCCTTAATCTTTCCCTCCTGATACATCTTTAGCACCACCTTTTCAACGTCATCCGGTGCGTTGGCAGGGTTCCGCGGATACTCCTTGGGGGCTTTAAAGAGATATCCTCCCTCTTTTTCTCCCATCCTTAGGGACACCATTGAATGAACAACGGGCACGATGTTTAAAAATTCAGCAACCACTTTTTTGTATTCTGCCTCATCTCCTCTTGCCTTAGCAGAAAGGGCTCTTTCTTTAAACTGAACCATAAGGTCTTTAAAGACGCCAGCTTCATGAAGCCTTCCAAAGTTTTTTCTGATGTTTTCACCTTGCAAGATGATCCCCTCTGCTCCGATTATCAAGGTTTTCTTGAACTGAAAGTAGGTGTTGTAGCTCTGGATGGCAAAGGTAATCACTACAAGGACAACGATCATTATTATTACGATAAAAAGGATCCGGGAAATGAGTGAGCTTCTTCTCATACAATCCTCCTAAGTATTTATTTCAACTTTTCCAAAGCCGTTTTAATTCTCTCAACCGCTAATTGTAACACTTCTTCTGAGGTGGCAAAGGATACTCTTAAAAAGGCATCATCCCCAAAGGCTACCCCTGGGACCAAGGCAACCCTTGCTTGATCAAGAAGATAATCTGCCATATCAAGGGAGCTTTGAATTTCTTTCTCAGCTTCGGTTTTTCTGCCATAGTAAGCCGAAAAGTCAACGAAAGCATAGAAGGCACCTTGAGGTTCATGAAACCTAAGCCCGGGTATTTCTCTTAGAGCCTGGCACAAGACCTTAGCCCTATTTGCGAAGGCTACAACCATAATCTTGACAGGCTCTTGCGGTCCAGTGAGCGCCGCTTCAGCCCCTTTCTGGGCAAAGGATGTAGCATGGGATGTGCTTTGCCCTTGAAGGTTCGAGCAGGCTTTAATCACCTCTTTTGGTCCAACTGCCCAGCCTATCCTCCAACCCGTCATGGCGTAAGTCTTTGAAACACCGTTAACTAAAAAGACCCTATCCTTTAGCTCCTTCGCAAAGGTTAAGATGTTTTCCGGACCCTTTCCGTCAAACCTTAAACGATCGTAGATATCATCGCTTATAACCCAAAGATTGTGCTTTTTGATAATTTCAGAAAGCCCAAGATAAAATTCCCGGCTATAAATAAGCCCCGTAGGATTGGAGGGGCTGTTTAATATTATCCCTTTTGTCCTTCGGGTAATGGATGCTTCAACATCGGTTAAGTCTGGCTCAAACCGCTTATCAAAGCTTGAAGAAACAATCTTTGGGATACCCCCAGCTATCTCCACCATCGGAGGATAAGAAACCCAGTAGGGAGAAAGTATTAAAACCTCATCTCCAGGGTTCACAAGGGCTAAAAGGAGATTAAATATGGCTTGCTTTGCACCGGATGCAACAATTAACTCTTCCGGGCTGTAATCAAGCCCATAATCCTCTTTTATTCTTTGACAGATAGCTTTTCTTAAGCTCATAATTCCTTGGGTAGCCACATACTTGGTAAAGCCCTCTTCAAGGGCTTTGATGCAGGCTTTTTTTATGTGTTCAGGAGTATCAAAATCAGGCTCACCTGCCGAAAGATTTAAGATGTCTTCACCTTGCTCTTTAAGAGCTTTGGCTTTAGCGTCTATGGCTAAGGTTGCGGAAGGTTTAAGACCTCTTACCCTTTCGGTAAGAAAGCTCATGAAACCTCCTGAAAGGATTTTCGAGCTTATTTTTAATTAAAAATACTTAAAATTTGTGCACCTGTCAAGGCGATTTTAGACCCTTATCCTTTACCCCTACCGTTAATCCTCTTTGAATGCGCAACCATCATATCGATGGTCCTTTCTTATTTATTTTGCCGGCGATACCATAAGCATACTTGTTAAACCTCTCAGTCCTCTTAACCTCTATTCCAGCCCCTTTTTAAATAATTCTTGACCTCATCCTCAGAGTATACTTCTGAGGGAGGAGGACCTTATAGACCCTTCCTTTTTCACCAACCAGTTTTGACATTCCTTCTTTTAGACCGAATTTATTTTGAACTACTTCTGGGTGAAATATTTCAAGCCTTGAAGGGTCCTCTAATTTTTCAAGCATTGAGGGATTAAACTTATGCGCCATATGGTTATTACACCTCTCTGTAAGCCCTTGACAAACCTATATATATTGATTAATTATTATAATATGAAATGGGCCCGTAGCTCAGCTGGTTAGAGCCGCCGGCTCATAACCGGAAGGTCCCAGGTTCGAGTCCTGGCGGGCCCATCAATTCCTTGATAATGAACCTTACAGTTTCTGATATCTTAGAGTTTTTAGAAAACGTTGCTCCTTCTTCCTTAGCTGAAAAAAATGACCCCATAGGTTTACAAGTCGGTTCAAAAAAAGCTCTTGTTAAGGGCATCCTCTTAACGGTTGACCCAAGCCTCTCAGCTTGCAAGTTCGGTAGAGACCAGGGTTTAAACCTCATCGTATCTCATCATCCACTTTTCTATAATCCGGTGCAAAGCTTAACCCCCGATGCTTACCCAGGAAGCGTTGCCTACTTTGCGGTTAAAGAAGGTCTAAATCTTATTGCTTGGCATACCCCGCTTGATAAAGTCTCTTGGGGCGTAAGTGCAGCTCTTTCGGAAAGGCTTGGCTTATCCCCTGAAAGTCCGGTCCTTTCTGAAACTTCCTTGGGTGAGGGCAACGGGCTTGGGGTTCTGGTAAAATTTTCAAAATCTGTTAAACTTGGTGAGCTTGCAAAAGAAGTAGCAAAGAAGGTCAATTCTTGGGTGATGATGGTTGGAGACGAAAATTGTGAGGTAGATAGCTTAGGCATCTGTGGAGGTTCCTGCTCCTTTCTTATGGAACACTTAAAGAAGCTCTCAGTTAAAACCCTTCTTACTTCGGATGTTAAATATCATACTGCCAAACAAGCCGAAGAAGAAAGCTTCAATTTCTTAATCGTAGACCACGGCGTAGCTGAAGGCTTTGTGCTTCCTAAGCTCAAAGAAAGGCTTAATCAATTTCTCTCCAAAAGAGGGTCCCAAGTCCCCATAGTAATTTTTACCGAAAAAAGTCCATACAAGACCATACAGGAGGTGCAGACTAAAAATGCAGAATGATATTGTGCGACTCATTGAGTTGCAGAAGCTTGACTTAGAAATTCTAAAGTTAGAAAGGTCAATGGCAGAGGTCCCAGAAGCATTAAAGAAAGTAAAAGAGAAAAAGGAAAGCCTTGAGGGGAAATTAGCTAACCTTACAGCGATCATCGAAGAAAAGGAAGCTCAAAGAAAACTTTTTGAAGAGGAGCTAAAAGAGGAGATAAAAAGGCTTAAACAAACTCAGGCTCGGCTAACCCAAATCAGAGGAACAAGGGAATATCAAATCTTGCTTGCTGAAATAGAAGAGATAAAAAGAACAAACAAGCAAAAGGAAGAGGAAATCCTTAAGCTTATGGAGGAAGTAGAAAAGCTAACAGTAGAAAAAAACAAGATTGAAGAAGAATTGAACAAAATTACTCAGATTTTCGATGAAGAAAATAAAAAATTTGAAGAGCTTTGTCAAAGGTTGAAAGAGGAAATAGCGAAGCTTACGGAAAAAAGGGCTCAGATGGTAAAAAAAGTTTCATCTGGCATACTCAGAAAATACGAAATGATTAGACAAAAGAAAGGGGGAATTGGTATAGCACCCGTTGATAATGGTGTGTGCGAAGGATGTCATATGGCAATTCCTCCACAACTTTACATAGAAATTCAAAAGGATAAACGTTTCCATGAATGCCCGCATTGCAAGAGGATCATCTATTTTAAACGGTATTATCATCAAGAACCATTAGAAGAACAGGACCTAAAGGAAGCCAAAGCAAGTTCGTGAAGCGTTATTTCCTAAGCCAAGAAAATCTAGGGGCAATTCTTAAAGAGGTCGGAGAGCTTCTTCGATTAGAGAAGGTTGGAGCCATACCTACGGAAACTTTCTATGGTCTTGCCTGCAATCCTTTTTCTCAAAAGGCATTGGAACGTCTTGTAGCTATTAAGGGTCGTGAAGAGGGAAAACCAATATTACTTCTCTTGGGAAGGCTTGATGACCTTCTTGTAGTAGCTGAGAGGGTTCCACCTTTGGGGTCAAAGTTGATCAAGCTTTTTTGGCCAGGTCCTCTAACTTTGGTTCTTCCTGCGAAGAAGAAACTGCCAGAGCTCATCACCGCTGGGACAGGAACGGTTGGGGTTAGGCTTTCAAGCCTTGAGCTAACAAGGAAGGTTGCCCAAGCCTTCGGTGGACCTATCACGGGAACGAGCGCAAACAAAAGCAATGAGCCAGCCATCTCAGACCCTGAAGAGCTGTTAAAAAATTTGCCTGACCTTGACTTTATTTTAGATGCCGGAAAGACTGAAGGGAAAACCCCTTCTACTGTAGTATCCGTGGTAGAAAATAGGCTTGAGTTGATACGCGAAGGAGCCATACCTTTTGAAGAAATAAAAAGAAGGCTTAAGGAAGCTTAGCTTAGCGAGGGAGCACAAATATGAAGATAGCCTTCTGCGGAAAGGGTGGAGTTGGAAAAAGCACCCTTGCTACCCTTTTAGCCTTAACCTTCATTGATGAGGGATACAAAGTGATTGCCATTGATGCTGACCCAAGCCCCCATCTGGCAAGGCTTTTTGGTATAAAAGGTGAGGTTAAGCCCATAGCCGAGATGGCAGACCTTTTAGCGGAAAGATCGGAGAAACAAGGTCCATACTACACCCTTAATCCAAAAATCGACGACCTTCCTGAAAAGTTTGCCTTAACTAAGGATGGGCTTAGGCTTATGGTTTTGGGGGCTATCAGGGTTGCAGGGGGTGGCTGTGCCTGTCCAGAACAGACGGTTTTAAGAAGGCTTTTGCACTATCTCATCCTTACCGCAAGGGAAGTAGTCATCGTTGACATGGAGGCCGGAGTAGAACACTTCGGACGAGCAACGGTTACCCCTATGGATGTGATCTTGGTTGTGGTTGAGCCTTCAGCCGGAAGCCGAGAGACAGCAAGGCAGATTCTTCGCTTAGCAAGCGACCTAAACCTTCCCAAGGTGTATCTTTTGGGAAATAATGTTAAAAATAAGGCTCAAGAGGAAGTCTTACAGAAAGAGTTTGGAGATAAGCTCCTTGCTACTTTTCCCTATGACGAGGAGATAGAGGAGATTGAGCTTAAGGGGGACTCCCTTTGGGATTACCGCGGGCTTCTTTTTCAAAGGATGAAGGAGGCTAAGCTTGCCCTTGAAGGAATGCTCAATCAACCTTCCTGATATCCAAAGCGCAAAACCGGATACGCTCATCCCTATAAATAAGGTCGGTATAAAAAACTTAAAATACCCTATCAAGGTGCTTGACCGAGCCAAGGGATTTCAAGATACCGTAGGGGAGTTTAACCTTTATGTAGACCTTCCCTCTCATTTTAAAGGAACGCACATGAGCAGGTTCGTTGAAGTGCTGAATGAGTTTAAGGATGAAATCCATTTAAAAAATATAAAAGAAATCCTAAGAAAGCTAAAGAGTAGGCTTTCTGCTCGGTCAGCCCATCTTGAGGTTTATTTCCCCTACTTCATAGAAAAAAAAGCTCCGGTTACCGGGGTCGCAGGGCTAATGGAGTATCAAGCCTTCATGAAAGCTGCCCTTTTTACAAGAAAGTTTGATTTAGTGCTCGGTGTGGTTGTGCCGGTTATGACCCTGTGTCCCTGTTCTAAAAGCATTAGTAGGTATGGTGCTCATAATCAACGGGGAATTGTTACCATTCAAGTTAGGAGTAAGCCTTTTATCTGGCTTGAAGAGCTGATTGAAATCGTCGAGGAGAGCGCCTCATCCCCTGTTTATCCTATCCTCAAGAGACCGGATGAAAAGTATGTAACAGATAGGGCTTATGAGAACCCTAAGTTTGTAGAAGATGTAGTTAGAGCCTGCGCAAGTAAGCTCTTAAAGATTGAAGGTATCTATTGGTTTTCCGTTTCTGTTGAAAATTTTGAATCCATCCATGGGCATAACGCCTATGCCTACATCGAGCACCCTTCTCAGGGTTATTCTTCAGAGAGCTCTATGTCAAAAAAGGATGCTCCGCATTCGTAGCACTTAACATCAAGGGTATTATCTATCATAGCTACATAGATAACATTGGAACCGCATTCTTTGCAAAGCTCTATTTTTTCCTCCTCAATTGCCTTAAGGATATCTTCCTTTAAATCCTCTGGGATATCAGGGTCAAAAATTAACTGCATAGAGCCTCCGGTCTATTGAATAGTTTCTAAAATTTTAACAACGACTTCCTAAGTTGTAAAGTATTTTTTACGAAATTTTGAAAAATTTTTAGTCTTCTTCGAAGACTTCAGCTGTGAATAAATAGAGCTTTGTCTTTGGGTCCTTATAACAATCTTCTGGAAGACCAGCCTTTAGACAGCCTTGGCGTAAAAATTCCTCCCGAGTTAGATTGTATTCCGTTGCTACCTGAGGAAGGAGGACCCCACGGTTAAACCCCTTAGCGATGTAGATCCCGTGCTTGCCAACTTCAACCTCCTCAGGTCTTGCAGGATAAAAAGGGCTAAGTATAGATATCTCTATCTTAATCTCCGGTAATTCTTCAGCCGATAAAGGCGGGAACCTCGGGTCTTGGAAGGCTGATGAAAGGGCAAGCTCCGGGATCAATTGATAAAGGGGTTTATCTCCCTCTAAGACACCTATACAACCTCTGAGCCTTCCTTTTTTTGTTAAGGTTACAAAAGCTCCCCTTTTTTCATACAAATTCTTGTATTCTAAGGTAGGTGAGGGGGGCGTAAAAGGCTCCCCTTTAAAGTAATATTCTAAAGCCTTGCGAGCAAGGTTTAAAAGATACCTCCTTTCTTCATTGGTGAGCATTATTCCTTAAGTCCAAGCTTTTGTAAAATTACTTCCTTAGGTATGAGACCACCTTTCATCTCTCCATCAGGGAAGATAAAGGTTGGCGTGCCTTTAATCCTTAAGGTAGAAACGAATGTCTGGGCATCCTCAACGAGCTTTTTTCCAGCTTCGCATTGATTTTGGCTTTTATAGCCCTGCCTTAGTCCTTCAAAGCCTTTCTTGTCGCAGATGATAGAGATTGATTTTGCCTTGGCTTCTGGATGAATTTGCTCAAGAGGGAAAAGGATTACCTTTACCGCAAGCTTTCCTTGCTTTACAAGCTCATCAAGCATCTCCTCTGCCCTTTTACAAAAGGGACAGTCTGGGTCGGTGATGAAATACACAAACTTGTCTGATTTACCGTAGACAAAGGCTACCCTTTTTTCTAACTCAGCAAGCTGAGAAGGATTGAGCACAATCTTGTTTAAGAGAGCAAGCTTCTCTTGGGTAAGATTTTTCTTAGTAGATACCTCGATGATGTTCCCTGCAACAAGATACCTCCCTTGGGGGTCAACATATACCAAGCCTTTATCCGTATCTGATACTTTCAAGATTACCGAACAAAGTCCAGAAACCTCTGATGGTTCAACCTTCTCTACCGTTAACCCTTTTTGCATACCATCGAGGACCTTCTGCATAGCTTCAACCTTAGGGCAACTAAAGCTCGTTGCTCCTTGCTTACAGCCTGAAAAAACTAAAAGTGAGGTAAAGGCAAAGGTTGTTAGAAACTTTTTCATGTTTATCCCCCTATATTTTTGTAGTAATCAATCATTTGATTTTAGCCGACATTATACATTATATTCGCTTTTTAAATTTTTTACAATTTTCGCTCCGAGCCACCATTTTTTGTCCTCCCGAGCGTTAGCGAGGCATCCTCTCACCCGCCACCTGTCCTCCCGAGCATTAGCGAGGCACCCCTCACCCGCCACCTGTCCTGCCGAGCGTTAGCGAGGCACCCATCCCTTCGTTCGGGACAAGGCTTCGGGATGCCTTCCCTCGGCACGCCTCCCTTTTTGTCTTCCCAAGGCACGCCTTTCTTTTTGTCTTCCCGAGGCACGCCAGTGCCGAGGGACCCCTTACTTCGTTAATTTACAATTTAAACCATGTCAGATTTCACTAAAAGTTTTTATTATTATAATTAGAACCAACAGTTACTTAGTGCTCAGCTTCTTGCAATAGGGCGTATAACCGCTGTTAAGTTAAAAAAAACATAAAAACTTTGGAGGTAAGCCATGAAAAAGCGTGGAAGGAAACTTAAACCAGCATTTCTTTTTTGGCTCTTCTGCTTTTTCCTTTTCATGAGCTCTATTTCCTATGCCCAGGGGAAACCCCAGCCATTCGGTCTAAAGCTTGGTTTAAGCACAAAAGAAGAAACCTTGGAAATTATCAAGAAGGAAGGGGGCAAGATTACAGAAAGTGGATACAAAGTAATAATGGGTGAGATAAAAAACCCAAATGTGGAAGGGATAGAGGTTAAGGGGCTTCCTGTGGATAACCTAAGCTATGCAACCTTCTGGTTTTTTAAAGGAAAGCTCTATATGATCGTGTATCATTTTCCGCTCTCTATGAACCATGAAGAGTTTTATGTGCTCTTTGAACAATTAAAGAAAAGGTATGGACAAGCAAAGAGGTATGTAAAACCATGGCTTGCCAATGGATTAGCAGTATGGAACTTTAGCGATGTGAGGATGACTTTGTCAGCTCCTTGGGTTTCATGGGAAATGTATCTTATCTATGAGCATCTACCACTTGCAAAAGAAGTAGAAAAAAGCGATGCTGAGGTCTACCACAAAGAAACTGCAAAGCCAAAGAAAGGATTATAAAAAAACCTAAAACCTTGGAGAAGGGAGAGATAAAGATTTAACCTCCTTGAAGCAAAAGAATATATAAAAGAGGAATGAAGTGAAGGAAAAGGAGGTAAAGCTGAATCGAGGGGATGGAGGTTCTTATTACTACGCTTATTACTGCAACGATAATGAACGAAGCATTAAAAAAATTTACAAGCGATTTACTTCTTACTGTTAAAATTAAATAAACTAAATAAAGGGGAGGGATAAAATGGGTAAAAAAGTAGGTCTTGTGATTTTTAGTGTTTTAACTTTGACAGGAGCTTTTTTACCAATTGCCTCTGGGGGAAACTTTTATGTGAATATTTCTCATCTAAAGGGACTATCCTATCTTTTGTATGCAATTGCTTTTACCTTACTTATATTATCAATTGTGAACATTTATAAAGATGTCAAACACATTAAAATATGGTTTATTTCAACAAGCATACTTGGACTTCTTATTTTGCTCTATAGCACCGTAGTCGGTATTAATACTATAAACTATATAATTCAAGAAAATCTTGCTTTGGAAAAAAGAAGAATGGAGTTTAAGAAGCAATTTGAAGAAGAATGGAAAAAATTTGAGGAAGAGTTCAAAAAAGGCTGGGAAGGCCCTGAGAAATTAAAAAGCAATAAAGAAATTAAATCAGAGGGATTTAAGCCTCAAGAGATGCAAAGTTCTGAACAAATATCAATTCCTTCAGCTAAACCAGGTTTGGGCACCTATTTAATGGGTTTGTGCTTTTTAGGCGTGTTTGGTCTTAATCTTATCTCAATAAGACAAAAGTAGTAAAATAAGAAAAGAATAATTAGAGTTGAAAGGGAAGGAAGACCATATAAAAAGACACTATAAGCTATTTTATCATTTTTCTTTAGTTGAAATATAAAAGTTAAGGTCTATCACCACTACGCGAAGAGTTCCAGGTATAGGCTCACCTTCAGGTGTTCTTTCTGTCTCTACATATTCAAGGTCACAACCAACGGTTAAAGCCGCTAAGATCATACCAGCAGTCAAAGGTTTAAATCCACCAGTTATATCTGCTATAACATCTTCCGGTTTTAACCCCATTTTAGGGGCTTCCTCTTCTAAAATCTTTCGCACAGCATGATAAGCCTCTCCAGCCTCTGGTTGAGTAATGTAGACAGGATGCACCTGAGTGTTAAGACCCTTTTCGTTTAAGTGTTTAAGGAATTCGCTATAATTTTTCTTAACTGCCTGAGTATTCTGCATTATTAACCAGCAATGTAAAGCTCCACCCTCTTTATGATGATGTTCGAGAGCAAAAAGGAGATGGTCAAATCTTGCCGGACCAAAGAGCCAAATTATTCCAGCCCGGGTTGGAGCAAGCCGTGTTTCATCAACAGCAACATGTAGCGAGCGATAGCGTCTGCGATTACGATGGTAAAGAAACACAGCCAAAGCTGTAATTAGAACAAGAGCCAAGAAAGGACGAATAAGCTCGCGTCTTGGGTCAGTTAAGAGTTCAAAAACTAAACTTCCAGAGAGATTAACGGCAAATAGACCAAGAATAATAACCCCTATAAACTCTGGTGTTAACTCGTGAACATGAAGGAAGGCTTTAAGAAAGTTTAAGATTTCTTTATGCTTCCTCATTTTTATTCTCTTCAGGGATTAATGTAGGATAACTCATTAAGAGCTCTTGCTTCTGTTAATCTTTTAAGGCAAAAACTCAACATACTCCCTTTAAATCTAACTCCTTAAGATTTTACTTCTACTATCCCTTTTTACTATCCCATTTAAAAAAAGCCCTGCTCTTACCTTTTTCAGTTGCCAAAGACCGTTTTTTAAGTTTATACAACAAATTTTCCAAAAAATCAACAAAGTTTAACAAAACGCAGTCAATCAATAAAATCAAGAAGCTTTCTCACTACTACGAAGAGCCTGCTAACCTTTTGGGATATGTTTAAGCCTTTCTTCAAGGAGCTTTCTGAGCTTTCGCCTCTCCTTCTTACGGGCAATATATACGCTTATAAGAGGTATAAAAATTCTTCCAGCAAGCCACACGATGAAGACCAGAAAGCCAATGGGAAGCAGTAAAAGAAAAAGCCACCAGAAGTAGTAGCCTATTAATATGTATAAAAGAGCTATTAAAATCGGAGGCATACTTAGAGTATAGACATGGATTTCTCGATTGCAATAACCTCACAGCTAATAGATAATTTTCCCGCTAACTCTTTGCCATGAGTGAGGGCGTCTAAAACTTTAGACCCTTACAGAAGGTTAGAGTTAGCTTAAGCCAAGATGTAAGCAGCCTTCATGACCATAGGGGACTTGACAACTGTCCAACTCCACACGGGGAATTAGAAACCAAAACATATCATAGCACAAAAAAAATTTTTGCAAGCCTTCAATCCCACACGGTAAATTAGAAACCTTAGGAAAGAAGTCTACTCAGACCTTTACATTCTTCCTTTCAACTCCACACGGTGAATTAGAAACAAAAACATATCATAGCACGAAAAAAAATTTTTGCAAGCCTTCAACCCCACACGGTGAATTAAAAACAGCTTGATTTTGTGCTTATGGCAAGGACGGTGCGGTCTTTCAACTCCACACGGTGAATTAGAAACTAAGTTTTTCAGCCCAGTCAGGGTTAAGAAATGTGTTCTTTCAACTCCACACGGTGAATTAGAAACAATTTTACACTGCTCAAATAGAGAAAATAATTTTGACTTTCAACTCCACACGGTGAATTAGAAACGTTTTTTTTTGTTTACAGTCCCCTTTGGTCCTCTTCTTTCAACTCCACACGGTGAATTAGAAACACAAATTAAAAAAAAGGCTTATATTTGAAGTTAGAACTTTCAACTCCACACGGTGAATTAGAAACGAAGGAAGTTTTCAGGTCTTTTTTTAAGTCTTTTCTCCTTTCAACTCCACACGGTGAATTAGAAACGCGGTATCTCTATTTTCATTTGAAGAAGAAATGAAAGCTTTCAACTCCACACGGTGAATTAGAAACGCAAAGGAATGGATTGAAAAGGCGAAGGAGAAAAGAGCTTTCAACTCCACACGGTGAATTAGAAACTTATGAAAAAAAAGCTCTAGAGGAATTGTTTGATGCTTTCAACTCCACACGGTGAATTAGAAACACAGCAGAACTTACTCCGAGTAAGCTTATAATTCCGCTTTCAACTCCACACGGTGAATTAGAAACACAGAATATAAAAATAATCGATTTGTAAAAGAAAAACTTTCAACTCCACACGGTGAATTAGAAACCGATTTGTAAAAGAAAAATGGAAAAGTGATGTCGCACTTTCAACTCCACACGGTGAATTAGAAACGAAAAAGAAGTTTGGATGTGGAAATTGTTATGGGAGCTTTCAACTCCACACGGTGAATTAGAAACCAAATTTTGGTGGATTATTACACTTTTGATTAGCAATTTAGTCTTTCAACTCCACACGGTGAATTAGAAACGCTATCAAAAAGAAGTTGATAAAGCTAAGGAGGGAAGAGAACTTTCAACTCCACACGGTGAATTAGAAACTTTTAAGGTGGGTTAATATTGTAAAAAATGAAGAATCTTTCAACTCCACACGGTGAATTAGAAACGAAAAAGAAGTTTGGATGTGGAAATTGTTATGGGAGCTTTCAACTCCACACGGTGAATTAGAAACCTATATCTTTATCAAAAAAAATAAATTCTACATAATACTTTCAACTCCACACGGTGAATTAGAAACAGAGTTTGTGAAATTTTTCACATAGTCTTTTTGTCAACTTTCAACTCCACACGGTGAATTAGAAACCTTGTCATGGCTCAAAGGTAGAATTTACAAGGGATAGCTTTCAACTCCACACGGTGAATTAGAAACAAAATCCAAAAGAAAAACTCAAAAGGGAAATCTTCCACCTTTCAACTCCACACGGTGAATTAGAAACGTTTTTTTTTGTTTACAGTCCCCTTTGGTCCTCTTCTTTCAACTCCACACGGTGAATTAGAAACGTAATTTTAAATGATAATAAATTCACTTGTCACAGTCCTTTCAACTCCACACGGTGAATTAGAAACCAAAACAGAAACTTGTCAAGACTGCCCCTGACGGGGCACTTTCAACTCCACACGGTGAATTAGAAACTTTCCATAATTGCAGAGAATGTCATAAACAACTGCAGCCTTTCAACTCCACACGGTGAATTAGAAACACAAAAAGATCATCAAGAGACTTTGGAAAAGTTTTAATCTTTCAACTCCACACGGTGAATTAGAAACGTAAGCAAAAAAAAATAAAAGATGGGGTAAAGGCAACTTTCAACTCCACACGGTGAATTAGAAACAAGAATATGATAATTGTTTAAATTGGGAAAAGCGAGACTTTCAACTCCACACGGTGAATTAGAAACTTGCTAAACTTCTTTTATATCTTAACCCGCCACCAAACTTTCAACTCCACACGGTGAATTAGAAACGTAGAAAAAATTCTAAAAACTCTGTTAGATTAAAAAAAGCTTTCAACTCCACACGGTGAATTAGAAACCGTTGTGTACAATTGTTATGTTAAATTAAGAAAGATTGCTTTCAACTCCACACGGTGAATTAGAAACCTGTAATTTTCTTTATCTACTACAACATACAAAGTACTTTCAACTCCACACGGTGAATTAGAAACCTTGTAAACCTCATAGGGCATCGAGATAATGAGGCACTTTCAACTCCACACGGTGAATTAGAAACTGTATTGAGAAAAAGATTACCAGAAGGGAAGATTTTATCTTTCAACTCCACACGGTGAATTAGAAACTAAAACTTATGAGTGTGACATGAGTCAGCTTGGCCACCTTTCAACTCCACACGGTGAATTAGAAACACTATCTGAACAGAACTTTTTGCCCCTACTGCTACCTTTCAACTCCACACGGTGAATTAGAAACTGCTTCATTTCTAAAGTCTTTATTTACGCTAAAGTCCTTTCAACTCCACACGGTGAATTAGAAACTTATCGGAAGAGGAGCTACGTGCTCTCGATTTTGAATCTTTCAACTCCACACGGTGAATTAGAAACCCTTCTGAGGAAGGGTTTACTTTTAAAGAATTTGAACTTTCAACTCCACACGGTGAATTAGAAACCAGGAGAAGATTGAGGAGTTATAAGGTGTAAAAAAGCACTTTCAACTCCACACGGTGAATTAGAAACTTCAAAATTATTTTACTATCGAAACCCGGATATTTAGCTTTCAACTCCACACGGTGAATTAGAAACTTTTCTTCTTTAGTTTCTTTTCTTATTATTACAAAGTTCTTTCAACTCCACACGGTGAATTAGAAACATAGCTGTGGTTGAGGTTAATAATATTCCTTCATTACTTTCAACTCCACACGGTGAATTAGAAACGAAAGGAGAGTAAACAACAATTTTCTGAATATCTTTTCTTTCAACTCCACACGGTGAATTAGAAACTGAAAGAGGGAGCGGAGTTATTGAAAGATTATTTTCTTTCAACTCCACACGGTGAATTAGAAACCTTTCGGTTGTAGTGATATGGTCCCTTCTCGCTTCAATCTTTCAACTCCACACGGTGAATTAGAAACTTGTTTTCAAATTTTGAGTTAGTAGGTTCTGTTTGAGCTTTCAACTCCACACGGTGAATTAGAAACTAAAAATTTTTTTGAAGTCACATCAAAGAAATCCGAAACTTTCAACTCCACACGGTGAATTAGAAACACATAGGACGTGTTGCATATGTGGGAGGGAATTAAGAGCTTTCAACTCCACACGGTGAATTAGAAACAAAATTCGAAGATAGCTCTCTTACTTCATTTATTTTCTTTCAACTCCACACGGTGAATTAGAAACAAGGAAGTTTTCAGGTTTTTTTAAAGTCTTTTTTTCCTTTCAACTCCACACGGTGAATTAGAAACTGGTTTAAACTTTCAAGTATCGCTTGTGTATTGTACTTTCAACTCCACACGGTGAATTAGAAACCCAATTCTTGAAAGTTAGCCTTTCCGAATACTTTTTACTTTCAACTCCACACGGTGAATTAGAAACTGTAGAGGCAATGCGAAAAGTTTTAGAACCAAACTTCTTTCAACTCCACACGGTGAATTAGAAACTAATACGCTTCAATTCTGGATAATTGTCTCTTCAAAGAAGCTTTCAACTCCACACGGTGAATTAGAAACCATGCCAGCAGTCGGCTGGGTCAAAAGGATAGAAAAGACTTTCAACTCCACACGGTGAATTAGAAACATAATTCAGTATGGATGGGTAGCTCCAGTGTTTGTCCTTTCAACTCCACACGGTGAATTAGAAACATTTATGGAATTATGCGTGCTAAGTTAGGTGTAGTTCTTTCAACTCCACACGGTGAATTAGAAACGCAGATTATTATGCGGAGCTTATTCCGAACAGAGATAACTTTCAACTCCACACGGTGAATTAGAAACCCAAAGGCGCTGGCGTAAGCCAAAGCGCCGAAGGCGCCTTTCAACTCCACACGGTGAATTAGAAACCCAAAGGCACTGGCGTAAGCCAAAGCGCCGAAGGCGCCTTTCAACTCCACACGGTGAATTAGAAACTTTTTTCCTTTTTCTCTTTTTTTCTTTTTGGGAAGACTTTCAACTCCACACGGTGAATTAGAAACCAATTCAAAGAAAAAGACGCAAGTGACTATCGCAAAGCTTTCAACTCCACACGGTGAATTAGAAACCAAAAAAGATTTTTCATTTTTACGAATATTATGATCTTTCAACTCCACACGGTGAATTAGAAACATTATTATACCACCTACTTAATCACTTGTCAAGAGACTTTCAACTCCACACGGTGAATTAGAAACAGTTAGCTGGCGAGATATCTTAATTGCTGGCGCGATTCTTTCAACTCCACACGGTGAATTAGAAACAAAATTAGCTAAGGAGGTGTAAACCATGCCTATAACCTTTCAACTCCACACGGTGAATTAGAAACGGGACCAGGGGGACTATCTTGAAAATCCGTTGTTTGACTTTCAACTCCACACGGTGAATTAGAAACCGATTTGTAAGAGAAAGATGGAAAAGTGATGTTGCACTTTCAACTCCACACGGTGAATTAGAAACTGAAAGATGGTAGAAAGAGAAAGAATCAGTTTATTATCCTTTCAACTCCACACGGTGAATTAGAAACAAAAGAAAGTTTTGAAAATTTTTCAGAATTTCATTTCTTTCAACTCCACACGGTGAATTAGAAACTTTGAAGCCAAGACCGGAGAGAAATTCAATTTTCATCTTTCAACTCCACACGGTGAATTAGAAACCGCAAGATTTAGAGCCTCTAAAGTTTTAGAGACCCCTTTCAACTCCACACGGTGAATTAGAAACAGAATAATCTTTTTTCATTAGCCCCGACCCAGACCCTCCTTTCAACTCCACACGGTGAATTAGAAACTAAGAAAATCTATAGAGCTATACAAAGTCCTTCTAGCTTTCAACTCCACACGGTGAATTAGAAACAGAAGTAGTTAATAACTATGAAATAATCAGTGCGATCTTTCAACTCCACACGGTGAATTAGAAACCTTGAAAATCGCATAGAAAGCGTTTTAAACCATCTTCTTTCAACTCCACACGGTGAATTAGAAACTCCTCCTTGATCATAAGTGGGAAGTTGAAAACATGGTCTTTCAACTCCACACGGTGAATTAGAAACATTGGTTTTTTGAGCTATTTGTTTCATGTATTCTCTCTTTCAACTCCACACGGTGAATTAGAAACAAAATTAGCTAAGGAGGTGTAAACCATGCCTATAACCTTTCAACTCCACACGGTGAATTAGAAACGGGACCAGGGGGACTATCTTGAAAATCCGTTGTTTGACTTTCAACTCCACACGGTGAATTAGAAACCTTGTAGCTAAGCTTGCTCCGCTGGCAGGAGTAGGTCTTTCAACTCCACACGGTGAATTAGAAACTTGTCCAAAATGTTAAACACTGATGTGAAAGTAAACCTTTCAACTCCACACGGTGAATTAGAAACCCAGATAGAAACAACTAAGAAGTTTATTCGAACCTCTTTCAACTCCACACGGTGAATTAGAAACATGTTGCATGGTTCATAAAACAGAATATTTTAATTTTTGACTTTCAACTCCACACGGTGAATTAGAAACCTTGTTATTACTTATTGTGTTTGCATACAAATTGATCTTTCAACTCCACACGGTGAATTAGAAACTATGTTAACTTGATAATTTCTGAACCTGTCTCTAATCTTTCAACTCCACACGGTGAATTAGAAACATCATACCAAATATCATATAAAACTTTTTTTGCGACCTTTCAACTCCACACGGTGAATTAGAAACTATGCGTTTTTTAATTCATAAAGACTTAGAGCAGGACTTTCAACTCCACACGGTGAATTAGAAACGCAGTAAAAGTCATAAAAAGTGAGTTAGCAGGGAGGGCTTTCAACTCCACACGGTGAATTAGAAACTTATTAATCGAAGAAAGCTCATTTGTAGAAAGAAAACTTTCAACTCCACACGGTGAATTAGAAACCCGTAGGCGCTGGCGTCAGCCAAAGCGCCAAAGGCGCCTTTCAACTCCACACGGTGAATTAGAAACGAAATTTATTTAAAAAAGTTAGAGGATGAATAGAAAAACTTTCAACTCCACACGGTGAATTAGAAACTTGAAAGATTGAATTAATCACTACTGGTCTTTTCAACTTTCAACTCCACACGGTGAATTAGAAACTTGGAAGGTAGAGCTGAAAGAACAGATTTAGAATATCTTTCAACTCCACACGGTGAATTAGAAACCAGACTTTGCCATAATGGCAACATATACTCCTCAAGGCTTTCAACTCCACACGGTGAATTAGAAACAATAGGAGAAGAGAGAACAAAGTAAAGGCTTTTTTGCTTTCAACTCCACACGGTGAATTAGAAACACCAAGAAGGTCAAAGACAGTTATTTTTGTTGTACTCTTTCAACTCCACACGGTGAATTAGAAACTACGTTATTGATTTGGGCGTTTAGGGTTAAGCTGTTCTTTCAACTCCACACGGTGAATTAGAAACAAGTTACTCCAAAGAAAAAAAAGAAAAAGGGGACTAACTTTCAACTCCACACGGTGAATTAGAAACATACGAACCTCAAATTTTGCTCTATCATCATTTTGACTTTCAACTCCACACGGTGAATTAGAAACAAAAAAGCATTTGCTGAATTTTTCTTCGGCCGGGAAGACTTTCAACTCCACACGGTGAATTAGAAACGCTTGCGTTCGATATGTTTACTCTTGTCCTTACAAGGACTTTCAACTCCACACGGTGAATTAGAAACGGTGAAGGGAAAGAGGGTAAAGCATGGTAAGAAAGCTTTCAACTCCACACGGTGAATTAGAAACTAATGAAGCCTGAGAAGCCTGAGTTTTCACAGGCGACTTTCAACTCCACACGGTGAATTAGAAACGTAATAAGAGCCTATGTAGATTATGTAAGAGAAAGGACTTTCAACTCCACACGGTGAATTAGAAACCCTGGTTCTGCAGATGCTTCAGGACTAAGAACTCTTTCTCTTTCAACTCCACACGGTGAATTAGAAACTAAGTTCTTCGAGTGGGTAGAAGCTATTAAATTTATCCTTTCAACTCCACACGGTGAATTAGAAACGCAAAGGCAAGGAGCTTAAACAACCTAAACAATGCTCCTTTCAACTCCACACGGTGAATTAGAAACTTATAGTAGACATAGGGTGCTCTCCGTTTAAAGGTTTTCTTTCAACTCCACACGGTGAATTAGAAACGAAGGAATAACTTTGATTTCGACATTTGCCCCAATTGCTTTCAACTCCACACGGTGAATTAGAAACCTAATTTGTATAGGGCTTTTATTTTTTTTGGAAAGAACTTTCAACTCCACACGGTGAATTAGAAACCATTAAGAATCTAGATTTCTAACTATGACGTTAAAGGGCTTTCAACTCCACACGGTGAATTAGAAACAAAAAGGGCGGGCGGAAAAGAAAGAAGAAGAAGAAGACCTTTCAACTCCACACGGTGAATTAGAAACCTTCCAATCGTAAATCAAGCTTGATATATGAGCAATCTTTCAACTCCACACGGTGAATTAGAAACCTTTCCGAATACTTTTTAATGATACCAAGCTTCACCACTTTCAACTCCACACGGTGAATTAGAAACTAAAGCAAAGGTATTCAAAGATACGGGACAAAACAAACTTTCAACTCCACACGGTGAATTAGAAACCTTTAAGCACGGGGGTTTTACATTTGACTAAGGAAGACTTTCAACTCCACACGGTGAATTAGAAACCGCTTGAGTATGCCCATTTTTTTAAGGGGGTAGGCTGTCTTTCAACTCCACACGGTGAATTAGAAACCTTTCTACTGCAAAAGGCTTTTGAATTAGCTGAAAAACTTTCAACTCGACACGGTGAATTAGAAACAGATGAACGGGCTATACAAAGCTATGTATCGCATCTTCCTTTCAACTCCACACGGTGAATTAGAAACTGTAGCTTTCTCAGCGTTGTAATAGCTTCATAGTCTCTTTCAACTCCACACGGTGAATTAGAAACTGTAAGACTTCTATGTTAAAGTGTTGAATTGTGAGCTTTCAACTCCACACGGTGAATTAGAAACGAATATGCGAGGATGATTAAACAAATTCTATCTAATCCTTTCAACTCCACACGGTGAATTAGAAACTTGATGTTATCTGCGTTGAATTGTTTTTTCTCAAGCCTTTCAACTCCACACGGTGAATTAGAAACTATGGCAGAAGTAGAAAAAATAATTGTAAAAGACGCCTTTCAACTCCACACGGTGAATTAGAAACAAAGGAGGTGAAAGTATGAAAGTTGATTTAAAAAATCTTTCAACTCCACACGGTGAATTAGAAACCAAATTACGCCGTTTTTTGGGTGACAAGAAAAAAACTTTCAACTCCACACGGTGAATTAGAAACGTAGGGTGGGAGCGGGTATTGCAAAAAGCAAAAGAGCTCTTTCAACTCCACACGGTGAATTAGAAACTCAAGACGAACACAGTCCCAGATAGAAAGTTATTGTTCTCTTTCAACTCCACACGGTGAATTAGAAACATTGTAGTAAGTGAAAAAGGTGAGAAGATTTCAAGAACTTTCAACTCCACACGGTGAATTAGAAACGATGAGGAATTGGCGGGGCTTATTCAGGACTGGTTAAGGGAATCTTTCAACTCCACACGGTGAATTAGAAACATTGGTATCTCTTGCAATTTTTCGCTTGTAAATACACTTTCAACTCCACACGGTGAATTAGAAACCTCAAAGCTCAACTACTTTAAATATAAGTATTTTTCTAATTTTAGTCAAGGTAATACTCCCCCGAAAACAAGGTAAATTTTCGAAAAACCTCAGTCATGTATGATAAAAAATTTAACACCCCCTCTCATGCCTTAATTTTTAAGATTTTCAATGGAGGAGCATAAGAACATCAATACATTTTCATGTCTTTACGCCTTTACATATAGACGATCTTGAGGTATAATTTTTAAAACCATGAAAAAACAAGCTAAAAAGAAGGGTCAAAAGACGGTTCGAACCACAATAGTTCTACCTAAGGAAATTCATCAAGCTCTTAGAATTGAAGCTATAAAAAAAGGAATTTCAATGAGTGAATTAATACTCCAAAAATTGGAAGAACTTGAAAAGTATAAACAAAAATTCGGTGGAATAGCCTCTGCTGAAGATTTCTTTTAACTCCACACGGTGAATTAGAAACATTGTAAAAAACTCTATATTCTCTGTTTCAGATTCACTAAGCCCTCGCTAACACTCAAGATAACGAAGAAGAAAGAGGACCACCGTGTGGAAGGTGCGGTATTCACTTGTCAAAGAACGATTTGGTTTACTTATAATTTTTAAATTATACCTTAATTTTAGCATGAAAAAGTTCGTAATCAAAAATCTCTAAACAACCTCCAGATAGCCAAAGCCTTGTCCTGTTCGGACACCAAGCCCATATTGATAAACAAACTTTAAAATTTCAGGATTATCTGTATGAAGGTTAAACACCCCTAAAAAGCCCCTCACATACCCGCCATAATGCTTAACCAACACTTCCTCTATTGATGCTGGCTCAAGATACAACTCTGTAAAAGGCATTGGCTTTGTAAGAAGAATAGAGATTCGCCTCTGCTGGTTTTCTACGAGCCACCTATTAAAATCGGAATCCCCCGGGATTGCGTATCGTTCTCGAGAAGACTTTAAATCGGTTTTTCTCTCTATGACCACAGGAGATAGAGTTTTGAATTTATTCTTCAATGGTGGCTCTTTTTCAAGTGCTATCTTCTCAATTCTGAAAAATGCACCATGCTCAGAATTTGGACTTAAGTCATGAAGATAGCCCTCTTTTTTTAATCTGATAATACCATTATAAAAAAACATAGCAACCTCTTCGTCTCCTGTAGAAAAACGAAAAGTTATTGGGTCAACTACCGTTATAAAATCGTTGCTAAACTTTGCGTTTTTCCCAAAATATACAGCAAAAGTATATGGCTTTATGCTTGCCTCATTAAACCTTTCCCCAAAAATCTTTTTAATCAAAGATATGAACCTTCTTCTGTAGTCTATGCTTATTATTGCTTCTTTTTTAGGCTCAACTTGGCTTAATTTTACTTTAAACCTCATTTTTTTACGCTCCTCATTGAGTTATCATAATTATATCACATTATCTATTGGGTCCTTAACATTTGTTAGTATTTCTCTATAATAGGAAGTGTAATCTTCAAAAATATATATTATCAACGAATCCTTTTCTTTGTCAACTATTCTTAGCATATCTCTTTTTAGACGTTCTAGCTTAGAAAGAGTGAGAGAGTCTTCAAACACCGATTTTTGAACATGATGTAAATAACGTCTTGCTGTTTTTAAAGCTTTTTGTAACCGCCTTTGCCCTGCCTTTTCCGTTGTGTCTATATCGTATACTAAAATTACTCTCATTTTCTCAGCTTACTATTTTAAACTAAAATAGTTCAAAGGTTGATAAACCTTTTCTTCGGTTAAATGTTTTATTAATTTGTATAATTCAAGCCTAATCAGTTGGCGATGAGACACATTTCTTTTTAATTTTGGATAATACACCGTTGAGTTCAATATCTCATCAAAGGCTTTCAAAAATTTTCTTCTTCCCTGTTCGTTTAGATAACAGTATTCCGTTTCTTCTAAGAAATCACTTTCATTTATCTTTTTTGTTTTAATAAGTTTGATTATTAGACGATCAGATAGAATTGGCTTAAATACCTCTGCAACATCTAAACACAAAGAGTGCCTTTTTTCAAAAGGTTCATGCAAATAGCTAATAGTAGTGTTTAGAGAAGTATGATAAATCTCACCAAGGACTTTAACATAAACTAAAGAGTTTCCAAAAGATATAAGCGCATTCAATGGATTAGCAGGAGGTCTTTTTGTCCTTTCTTCAAACTCCCATCCTGTTTTTTCTTCAAGGACTTTATAGCATAGCTTTTTAAAGGAACCTTCTATGTTCATTATTTCTGGTATGCTTCGTGCATAGTTAAGCCTTTCTAAGTGTTCTCTTGGGTCTAAGTCATATAGTTTTGCATTGTTTATAATTGCACCATAGACAAAGCTTTTAGCAAGAAAAAGTCTTTTTTCTTGGTTTATATAATGTTCCGCCTGTTTTATAAGAAGATAGCCAGATAGATTTCGCTCTCTTGGATAAAAGCTTCCTATATAATAACCATAGTAGTTAAAGAAATGGGCAACTATGTTATGCTGAGAAAGAAGGCTCAAAAATTTTGTATTTGTGCTAACTTCTGCCATCACAAATATCTCAGATACAGTTTCTATAGGTATTTTTTTCTTTATTTCTTCATTTTCAAAAAGAATAGTATTTTCTTCTCTCTTTAACTTACCATTTGTCGTTATATAGTAGATCTCAGGCATAGCAATACTCAAAATACGCACATTTTTTACAGTATGGTTTGTGTATTACTGGGGGAGGACTTGATAAATGAATTACCCTTTCTATGTTGTTTAAAGCATTTTCGATTACTTCTTCATCGTTTTTCTCAAAATCAACCTTTTGAATTCGTTTTGCTTTAGGATAGTGTATGATTCCATGGGAAACTTTCAATCCTTTGTTTTTCAAATAGTATATATAATATTTTACTTGTAAAATGTGAGCCTCTTCTAAAGCTCTTGAATGCTTTACCTCGTGCACAACAAGCCCATCTTCTGTGCGAAAAAAGTCTATGTTTACAGGTTCATAAGTAAAGTCGACATATTTCTCTCGTTGAAAGCTCGTTTCATCTAAAAGCTTTCCCAGTTCAACATATTCCGATTCCTTTTCAAGGGCAAGTCCCCAAGTAAAAAGCCAAAGCTTTCTTTGACAAACTATGTAGTAAGCAACTTGAGTGCCTTTATACTTTAGCTCCTTGAGGTCCATTCAGATTATGTTATCTTTCTGTTTTTTATCCGCTTCCGCTTCCGTTTGCTCCGTGTCAGCTTTGGGCTCTAATATAAAGCCCGTGTCTTCGCTATAGTCTCCCTCTATGTAGTAGATGCCAAGTTTGTCGTGAATTTTTTCTCTTTCTACTCTTTTAACAGACCACACAGGAAGAGAAAAGCTGTATTCAAGGATGTCGTTAAAAAACCTTATCCTACTTACAAAATCTCCCTTAGCCTTTTCCCATTTTTCAAGTAGAGGCTCTACCTCTTCTTTAAATTGGCTGGGAACTACTTGCACTGCGCTTATATCCCTAAAAAGGTCTTGAGCCTCTATCTTACTCCTTATAAGACTATTCCCTCCCTCCCAAAGGCTCTTTATGTAGCTTTCAGCCCTTCTAAACTTCTCCCAATACTCCGTGCCTTTCAAAGCAGACTCCGAATAAACCTTTTCCACAAGCTCCCATTTAAAATTCCAATCCCACAGCCCGTCTTTAAGGTTCCATGAAGTGCTCTCGTGTAGATGCTTGTAATACACAGGACCTATGCCGGAACAAACCTTTGTGAATACGAATACATTAGGTTCATCGGTTGATTTTTGTCCTTTTCTGTTGCATCTTCCCATCCGTTGTATTAGGCTATCTGCAGTGGAAATTTCCGTGAAAAGATAGTCCGCATCAAGGTCAAGTGATACCTCCGCAAGCTGAGTGGTAATCCACAAGCCTTTTTCTTGGCTGTCAAAGAATTTCATTATCTCTATTTCCTTTTTCTTTCTGTGTTGGAGTATGAACCTGCTGTGCAAAAGCTTGGCATGAGAGAGTTTATCTTTTAGCTTTTCCCTTAGCTCAATAGCCTTTCTTACGGTATTTACCACTACAAGCACTTTAGCCCTCTGGGAATACTCTACAATTTTGTCTACCCAATTATCAATGCTTTCGTCTATAATCTGGACATGATGATGAGGATTGGCTTCTTCTTTGAAGACTCTAAACTCTACTCCCATCCTTTCAAACCTTTCCCTTAAAAACTCAGGGAATGTGGCGGTCATAACCAAAAACTTTCCTCCATTTTGGGCTAAAACCTCCAAACCTTGAACTATAAAAGCTAAGGTTATAGGGTCGTAAGACTGAAGTTCATCGATCACAAGCTTTGAGTAGAGGGCAGTTGCATAATACTTTTCAAAGCCCTTATACCTAAAAACAAAGTGCATAAGTTGGTCTGGAGTGGATATGATTATTGGCTTGGCAAAGTTGCGAGAAAGAAAATAGTTAAGAAAGGCTGAGGCTTCCAGGTTATTTTGAATGTCTTCCCTGTTTTCTTCCATGCTTCTTGTTTTTTCTTCTTCAAGCACATAGCTTAAAGCACTTGAGTGTAAAAGCCCCGCATAATTCCCCAAAAGTCTTTCCGCCCGCACGTAAATGCCATTTGCGGAAACTCTGTAGGGCAACATAAAAAAGCCTTTCTTTTGGAGATAGATAAAGCCCGCTTCCGTCTTGCCTGCACCCGTTGGTGCTATCACTGCAAGGCTTTTGTGTCTGCTGTCTCGGACAAAAACTTGCATCTCGTTTAAAAATTTACCCTTTTGTCTGAAAAACTCATCCACAAAAGAAAGCACATCTTCAGGCGGGACATCCTCTACCTCCTTTGCCCGCTTTGAACTGCTTGCATGGTCTATACGAAGAAATAGCCCTTTTAATAGGCGATAGTATTGGATAAGCCCATCTGCAGGAATTTTAAACATTGTTGCAACATCATCTCTTAGATAATTCTCTTCCTTTTTTCTTAGCATAAACCTTATAGGGTTTTTCTCAAGTTTAAACTCCTTTCTTAACACCATTTCCACACTTTCTAAAGATATTCTTTCCACTTCCACAGGATGATGGTGCAAAACTAAAAGCCTAACAATTTTCCGTATAAGTTCATCCTCCACATTCACAAACACAGGAGATAAAAGGTTATGCTTTACCTCCGGAAGATCCTTTATGGGTTTTATATTTCTATTTCCAATCCTTGTCTGAAATTTACAGTGTATTTTGCCATAGTCATGATACTCACAGGCGAGCCCTAAGATTTCCCAAAATCTTTCTTTTAGCTCAAAAGACACACTCTTTGGGATAAGCGCTTTTACTTCGTCTCTGTAGTAAGCCTTGAGTTTTTCTAAGTTTTCTAAAAGTTTGTCTGTATGCTCTCTTATAGTAGTTCCATCATCCTTTGCCCAAAGCTTTCTAAGTAGACTCTGAAGTTCCTCCTTCATCGTTAGCTTCCTCTGTTTTGTTTTTCTCCTCAGAGTTTAGTCCAATTAAAAAAGCGTAGGCGATTGGGCTGAAGTTTTTGTCATCCAAAGCCTCCTTGAAAAGATAAGGAATTTCTTTTTCCACCTCAAGGTAAGCCCTTATCAAGTTGTGAATGAAGTATTCTTTGTCTTTCCTTCTTAATGCTTCAAGCAGTCTGTAAGTAAGCGGTTCAAGCTTTTTCTGTGTGCGTTCGTTTTCGTTGTAGAGTTTTTTTAAGGCTCTTCCTGCCCCAAATGCCCAATTGATGTAGTTTTTTGGCTCGTTCATGTTTAACACCTCCTGAAAGTTTATAAAGAAAAGTAAATTTGGACTTATGTATCTCATATTTCTTCCAGCCCTTATTATTCTGGCATCTATCGTGGTATCCTTTAAATTTTTATAACTCTCTTTCCTGATAAATCCTGACAGCAAAAGAAACAAAAATTCATAAAGGGACCGCCCTATGTATATGTAGAAAAGAAATTCAGAAAAGATATCTTGAAGGTTTTTGGGATAGTGATCAATAAACTTACGGATGGCTTTGGCTAAGTTTGGGCTTATATGAAAGGAGTATATGTTTGCGGTAGCATCTCCCACCATTTCTATTTCTACAAAGTAAATGTTTTGTAAAACCCAACTGCTCTTTTGTTTTTCCAAGTCTAAAACATACCTTACAACGCTCCATACTTTACCAAGTTTTTCTTGTTCTATTTCCTCTTTTGTGCTTAGAACCATGTTCATCCTATAAGTTTCCAAAAGGTCGTCGGGAATATAGACGAAAAGATACTTTCCTGCAGACCTGTAAAACCCTACGCTTGCAAAGTAAAGCAGGAATTCACACTCCTTGCATGTAGGTATTGGTTCCCATATAAGGTTTCTGACCGTTTCAAGGCTTGCAAACAGTGGAGTAAAAGTAGTAGCATCTACATAGTTTTTGGCTTGTCTTTCATGACAGAAAAAGCAAGTGCTTGAAAGGTCTTTAGTTTTATCAAGTAGCTCTCTGTAGGCATCTAAAAAACTTTCTTTTACTTTTTCCAAGACTTCTTCAAGGTTTTCTGAATAAACTCCTTTAAGTCTTTTTATATATTCATGGGATTGGTTAGTAAACGGGCTATTGCTATAAAAATCTCTTAATCTGCTATATATAAGCGTGTTGTATGGATTGATATCATCACTCTTTTGTTTGTATGAATCTTCTAGAGATTTTTTAACACTTTCTTTATCCTTCAGAAGATAATCCGCGTAAAGCCCAGGTAGCTTTTCCCACAAGCTTTTTGGTATTTTAAGGACTCTTTCTTTCACAAATTTCCCTATATCCTCCCCTGCATTTTCCAAAACCTTCAAAGCCCCTACGCATGCGCTCGCCATAAGCCAATTGCCTGCATAAAACCTGACATATTCTTCTTCAGCTCTCCTTAATTCTGCTACTTCCGGCTGAGCCCAAAAAACAGGATTGTTATCTTCATCAAGAATTAAAGAACCGTAAATTATAGTTCCCTTTTGAAAGTAATAGGCATCAATCCAGGAGTAAGTTTTTGGCTTTTGGGAATTATTGTAAAAGTAAGAAAGACTAAAAAGTATCCCTTCACCAGTGCCTGAAAGGCTAATCCTTTCCTTAAACTCCTTTGGGATGTAGGCATGATAGCTTAGCGTTATGTTGTCCTCTTCAGAGAAAGATTTTTCAAGGCACTTGACCCTTTTTACTTCTTCCACCTTCACAGGATACTCTCCCCCTGACAGAAAGAGAAGTTCCCTTGGCTCCTTTAAACCGCTCTCAATTTCCTTCAAAAGTTCTTCGCTTGCTTTTATGTGGATAAGAAGCCACAGGTTATAAAGAATTGGAACTTGCAGTGGAAGTTTGTCAAGCTTTTTATCTTTGAAGTTATATTTTTTATACCACACATAATCCCGGTATATGGCTTGATAATCACCCTGAATGGAGATTCCGAAGTACTCACCGTTCCACTTTCTTCCCATGGCACGGTAGATAAGCCCTATTACGGTAGAGTAAGGCGGAAGGGGATAAACCTCTATGCCCTTTATGGAAAGCGGATTTTTGAAAATCCCAGTGGGAGTGTATAGCTTAACCCTTAGACACTCCATAGATTTCCTCCACCTTCTTCTTTAGATCTTCAAAGACCTCTCCCACACTCTGGCAGTTTAGCTTTTCTCTTAGTTCCTGCTCGTTGGCAAAAAATCCCGAAAGCAGTCCGCAAAGGGTGTTATCTCTTTGTTCTTCAGGTATTATTCCCTTGCAGTCAAGAAGTCTGTTGATGTCCAAAAGCAGTTTTCCGTCTTCAGTCTCCTTTGCACTTACGCATCCCATAAAGAACGGATTTTTTACTTTATAAATTCCACCTATAACAAAGATTGGGGATAAATTTTCATACCTTCCTCTAATCTGCCTTGAAAGGGTCCTTATTATGTCCAAAAGGTCTTTTACTCTTTTTGCTCTCTCTTCTGCCGAAATAAATTCCTCAGTTCCAATTTCCGGTTCCCATACTCCTATCGTATCTAAATCTATGGCTATGGTGTAGTAGTAGTGTGCGGTATGCTGTTCGGATTGAGTTATTACTTGCTCATCTTTTTGCTCAATGTGCCTTATGTATCTGTTGTAAGCTTCTATGTTGTTCATAAAGTCCATGTCTCCTTGGAATTTGGAGATGGAGTAAGCGTAGGTGATTTTGACGGGTGCGGTTCTTTTAACGCTATTTATATCGGGAAGTAGCTTTACCTTTTCGCCATCCGCCCTTATGAGATTAGTAAAAAGCCCTCCAAACAAGTCAAACTCTTCATAATTTTCAACTAATTCTTTACCAAACTTATCAATGTTTAGTATTTCTTCCAATTCAGCCTCCGTAGTTTTTTCTGTTTTCTTTTTCTTACCTTTTGTCTCCTTAGGCATCTGGACGATTGAACCTTCAATAAGCTCCTTCACCTTCTCATCCAACAGCCTCCATCCCTTTTCTTCTTTCCCCTTTCTTCTTATGTCATATTTAAGTGCCTTATCAGAGACATAGGTGATCTGTGAATTGTCTCCCAATGAAAGCTTCTTAAGGATGGAGACATTTCCAATGTTTTCTCCGTAGTTAAGACTTGTTGCTTTTTGCGTGATGATTGTAAGAGTTAGCATACCCTTCATTTGGTCCATCTTGCCCCTCCTTGTGTTGATGTTTTTTTACCTTTTTTCTTTTCTCCTCATTTATTTATAATTAGAAAAATTTTTACATTCTGACATCCATTAAGCCTAATCGCCTCAGGTTAAGCTTCAATCTCCTAAGCTTCCTTCAAGACTTGATGCCTTGAAGGGCATCAGTCATCCCTTGATGAAAATGAGGAACTCCAGTCGTCCCAGCTTGAAGTTGATGAAGACCAATCATCAAAACTTGATGAAGACCAATCATCGAAACTTGATGAAGACCAATCATCAAAACTTGATGAAGTGCTTGTTGAAGTATCATCATGACAGGAATGATAGAATATGTTCCCGGGTAAGTAGCAATAGGCTGGGTCGGTTAAGATATCATCATGACTTGAAGAAAAATCACTATCCCAACTTGAGGAACTATAAACATAGTCATCATCCCAAGTTCTTCTGTAGAATGTATCATCGGAGGTGTAGCTTGACGAGACGAGAGAATTATCGTCTAAATCGTCATGCTTCGGTCTGTAGACAGGTGGCGTAGAATTTGGGATGATAGAGGCATTATATTCTCCTAAGATCAATATTATTATAACTACAAAAAGAACAAAAAGAAAAAACTCCATTGTTTACCCCCTAACCTTTTTTTTATTGCTAACCCTAAAGTTTTTAAGCCCTATTCTACGCCATTTATTTCTTATTATATTATTAAATTCGAAGAGATGGGCAAGTCTGACATGGGTCTGTTTTAATAATTTGTGCAAGCTCCCCTGTTGTCGCCCCGAGGCGTCAGCCGAGGGGTCCCCCTGGGGACGCCGTCCCGAACGAAGTGTCTTATGGGACGCCGTCCCGAGCGAAGCGAGGGATGCCTCGCTATCGCTCAGCAAGACAATAAAAAGGACGCTCGGCAGGACGGAGTATGGGGACTTTTTTGAACAGCCCCAGTCTGACATGTATTGAACATCTTTTTATTTCAAATTTTGCTCTATAAATTTGTCAGAATTTCAAAAAAATGGCTATTGACTATTTAATAGAGAAACTTAAACTACATAAAGAAGCAACCATGATGTTAAAGGGCTATTCAAGCTCTAAAAGAATTTTGATTTTCAATTATTACCAACTCTTCAGAAAAACCGTGCAAAATCTTTTAAATGCTTTTTATTTAAATAAAGCTTTAAGAAAAGATAAGGAGACTTTAAGATGAGGACCTTTGAGGCAACCTGCAGAATCGTTACGCCTCTTTTTATGGGGGGAGCATCTCAACAGGCAGAATTGAGAACTCAGAGCATTAACGGAGTGCTAAGATGGTGGTTTAGAGTTGCAGGTGGTTCATTGGAAGATGAAAAAAGAATTTTTGGATGGGCAGGTGAAACTTCAAATAAGGGATTAGTGAGGATTTTTATAAAGGAACCAACTTTCCAATCGCAACCTTTTCCTTCTGGACAACCAGGATCTGACTATTTAGGGTTTTCATTGAAACTAACAAGACGACTTGCGGTTCCAGAAAATGAAAAATTTGACCTAAAAATTTCCTTCCTCCCTAAAGCCACAGATGATGACATTAAAAAATTCTTTAGTGCTTTGTGGCTTGCTTTTAATTTAGGAAATTTCGGAAGCAGAGCAAGGAGAGGTTTTGGAGCGATAAGGATTGAAGAGATTGAAGAAAAGGGAAGTCCTATAACTAATAACTGTTATGATTTGAATTTTGTTCCAAGTGGTGACTTAGAAAGTTGGATAAACGATAATTTAAACAAAATTAAAGATTTTATAAAACCCAATGAAAGACAGGATATCCCATATCTTTTTAAAAATTTTGAAATTTACCAAATTCAAAAAGATAATTTTAATGATTGGGAAGATTGGATAAAAGAAGTTCAGGACGGAAGACGAGGCAACCATCTTAAAAAATCTTGGAGTGGAAATAGTGTAAATAATTGGTTTGAGTTGCTTGACTTTATGGGATTCTTAATAATGGCATATAGAAGTTATAGAGATCCAGACTATAATAATGCAAAAAATATATTGCAAGGTAGACAAGTAAGAAATTCGACTTTTGAAAGAGCTATTTTCGGTCTTCCTCTAAATTTTTATTTTTCAAGCATAAGAAGAGGAGATATGGTTCATCTTAAGTTAGGAAACGACACTTTAAGAAGAGCATCTCCTCTTATGATAAAAATTATTCAAACTGGAACAAATCAAAATGAAATAAGTTATGAAGGGCTTTTTATTATTATGAAATCTACATTCATGCCAGCTAATGCAAGACTTATGTTTTCAAATAAAATAGTGAATCTTCCAAATTATATTTGGCAGGCTTTAGATGATTTTATAAGTTCACTTAAAAACAAAAATTTAATAAGGAGGATCTATTAGTGATTAGGTTTACTTTAACACCTTTTGATGTTTTGTTCTTTGGGTCAGGGAAACCATTTCAGATGGGAGATGTTGTGGCTTCAGCCTTCCCACCACATCCAAACACTATTGCCAGCGCTTTATGTGCAAAAATCAATCAGATAAAAAATATTAAAATTTCTAACATTTTAAAATCAGTTTATGGACCATTCATTAAAAAGGGTGATAAACTATACTTCCCAAAACCACAGAATGTATATACGGAGAGAAAGAAAAAAGATGTTGATAAAGTTTTTACCGTGCGACCTCTTGATATAAACTTAAATCTTTTTAAACCAGAAGATACCAACAAACCTTCTAAGATACAAACATTTTTTGTCTTTAAGGGGAAAGAAGAAGTTGAACCTTTTAATGCTTTTATTTCTAATAATGGGCTTAAAAAATGGTTAAACAATCAAAAAATCGAGAAAGAAGATGTATTAGAATATAAAGATATTTTTATGAACGAACCAAGACTGGGAATTAAGATAGATGATTCTCTTCGTTCAGTCGGAGGGAAAGAAGACGCCCTCTATAGGATTGATTTTTTGAGATTAAAGGATGATGTAAGCTTTGTTTTTTGGGCAGAGTTTGACCTTTCAAATTCAGAGTTGAAAAAAGCCGATTTAGATGATGAGGACAAGATTTTGGAACTTTTTAATGATGAACCAAGAGTTTTAAAACTTGGTGGAGAGATGAAAAATGTAAGATACAAAGTCGAGAAAAATGACTTTACAAAATGGATTAGGGATGAATTAAAAATTAAGGATGTTGAACTAAAAAGAGAAGATAAAATTGAAGTTTTATTTTTAACTTATGGTGTGTTTGATTTAACAGATGATAAACTACCTAAAATAAAGGACTTTGAGATATATTCTGCTTGTTTTGGAGGTTATGATATTATTGGAATAAAGTCTATAAATTTAGGGAGGAAAACAAAAAGAGCGTTTCCACCAGGAACCATTATGTTGCTTAGAAATGAAAGTGATGAAAAAAGGATGATAGATAATCCAACCTTTTTGGTTAAGAAAAACGGATTATATGAAATGGGCGACCCAATGGGAACCCAAGAATTTATAGGAACAAACTTAGTTTTAATAAAATATGGAGGTTAAACATGTATAAGAAAGCGGCGCTTCTAACCTTTTATGCAGAAACACCCATTCATATGGGGTCTGGTCAAAGTGTATCTTATGTTGACCTACCAATTCAGAGGGAAAGGCATACATCCTTTCCAGTTCTATGGGCAAGCGGTATAAAAGGAGTTATAAGGAATTTAGCTTTAAGAGAGTGGAATGATAAAGATAAAGTAAATACAATCTTTGGTCCTGACCCAGAAGATGCTTCTGATTTTGCAAGTTGTATAGGCATAACCGATGCAAAAATTTTGCTTTACCCTGTTAGGTCAGTAAAGGGAGTCTTTGCTTGGATTACTTGCCCTTTTGTTCTGAAAAGGTTTAAGGAGGATTTAAAGGCAATAGGGAGAGTAGATTCTAAAGTTAACGATCTCGTAATTCAAATTCCTGAGACTTCTGATAATAAAGCTATTATTGCAAATGGTAATTTAATAATTCAAGAAAAAAATATTGTCGCTCTTGAAGAATTTCTTTTTGAAGCAATAGTTGATAAAGAAACAATTAATTTGGCTGAAAAATTAAAAAAATTTATTCCTAATAACGATTTGACTAACGGTCTTGAAAAGCACTTCGCTATTGTTTCTGATAATGTGTTTAAAGATTTTGTAAATTATGCTGTTGAGATAAGAACAAGGATTAGGATAGATCAGGCAAAAGGTACTGTTAAGGAAGGTGCTTTGTTTAGTGAAGAGTTAGTCCCTTCTGAAAGTGTTTTTTATTCATTGGTTTTTATAACAGACCCATACTTTGGGATTGAAATGGACTTGTATAATGAACTTAAATCTAAGGAAGAAAAAAATGAAAAGCCTGATTGGGATGCCGTGAAAAATAGGTTAAAAGGTAGTGAAGACGCAAAAAAGAAAGTTTTAGAAAGACTAAAAAAGGCTTGGGAGGGTGGCTATTTTTTAGATGATGAAATTAAAAACTCTCTGAAGTTTTTAGATAATTCTCTTCCTCAACTTGGTGGAGATGAAACAATCGGAAGAGGTATTGTTAGGGTTAAGTTTTATTCACTTCAAGGAGGATGGAAATGAGAAAAACAATTGAACAAGAAAGAGCTTTTTATTGTTTAAAGTGTGTTGAAAGATTGAGATTAGCCAAGTATGGAAAATGGTTTGACTTAAAGAATCCTGAAACCCAATATGAATTAAAATCTGATAGTTTTGATAAGTTTCATAAATATAGCTTCTATAGTGGAATAAAATGGCACATGTTTGAGGACTTTGTCTCTTTCTTTATGGATGGAAGTAAAAATAAACGATTAACCGAAATTTTAAAAACCATAGCCACAAACGAACAAGAAGGAAAAAAGAAACTAAATGAATTTTTTTATGAGGGGGAAAATTTAACTAATCCACAAATTTCAGAAATTTATTCTAATTTTCCATTTGATTTTGCAAAATACGACTATACTTCTGACTATTCCTCACATGCTAAAAAATTACCACAAATGATTATTTCTAATGGTTTAATCCCCACATTGGCTTTCTATATATCAAAAGGAAAGGATAGAAGTCAAATTTATGCTGATATTTGTGAAATTTTAGAAGTTATAAATTTTAAACCTTATTTAGATTGGAAAAATGACAAGGAGGGCAATTTACTGCTTGAATTTTTATTAGAAACTGATTCACAAACCCTCCTTCTTGCAACAATTGAAGTTCTTGCAATTGCTAATTGGTTGAAAAGAATAGTTGAGGTGGAATTATGAGAAGCTATAACGACCTAATAAATTATATTTACTCAGACAGGTCGTTAAATTTTTCAATATGTGAAAATATATCACTTGTTTTCCAGAAACTTATAAGAAAAGACATTCTCGAACACTCAAGAAATAAAAAATGGTTTTTAGAATCTGTAATCAATATTCAAAGATCTATAAACAATGTCTCCAAAATAATTGAAAATTTCGCTAAAAAAATTGAAAAACAAAGAGTTGATTTAGAAAAACATGGATATGAAAATATATTTAAAAACGAAAAGGATAAATGTTTAAAGCTCAAAACAGCTTCACGGCTTGTTGTTGGGCTTGGGGCAGGTCATGTTCTTGAAACTTCATTAACTTTACATCATATTTTCGGAATTCCATACATCCCGGGAAGTGCTCTAAAAGGTGTAGTTAGAATGGTAAATTTTTGGAAAATAGTTGATGAATCGAGTAAAAATTCAGATAAAGAGATACAAGGGCTTCAAGAACAACTTTACGATAAGGAAATTTCAAATTCTGATAGCAATGATATTCTAAAGCACAAACTTTTATTTGGGACTCAGAATTTTAAAGGACTTTTAGTTTTTCTTGATGCCTATCCAGAGGTTCAAAATAATCAACAAATTTTTGAGCTTGATGTTATGACACCTCATTATCAAGGTTATTATACCAAAAATCAAGTGCCAGGAGATTGGGAAAACCCCAATCCAATTCCTTTTTTAACTGTCAAAAAAGGAATTACTTTTTGTTTTAATGTTTTGTTTGACAAATTTAGAGCAGAAAGGCTATTAACTTTAAAGGATGATGAATTTCTAAATCAGGCAAAGTGTATTATCATGGAATGGTTAAATAATTTTTCTAATATTTCTCAAGATGTCAAAAAATGGATTAAGGAAGCTTTAAAAGAATTTGGAGTTGGAGCTAAAACGAGGTTAGGCTATGGAACATTTGAATAATGATTTTATCAGTTTTGAAGTTAAAGATATAGGGGAAGGAATAACCTTAATTCATTTTGAGTTAAAAAGGCAACTTGAACCACAAGATTTAAAAAATATTCATCCGCCGGACCCAGTAAAAAATAAATTCTCTAAAAACATTGTAGTGCTTTCGGGAAAAGCTCCAATATGGTTGTATGGGTTATTAGTTCACTTTTATCATCCAGTAAAGGCAATTGCAATTTTTGACCCAAGATTAGAAGCAGGCGTTATCGTGGAATCGCATACAAAAGAAATTGAAGTAGGAGATTTAATAAAAATTGAGGAGGATAATAAATGAAAGTTGTAATAGCTCCTTGGGGAAATCCTAAAAAATGGAACGAAGTAACATATGTTTACAATGGACAAACAGAAAAATCAAAAAGTTCATTATCTCTGATAAAAAAAATAGAAAATCCAGATAAAATAATTATTGTTTGTGCTGATACATTAGGTGATGACTGCGTTTATTTTTTTAAAAACCCTCATTATAATGATATAAAAAGTTGTGCTGAAAATTTAATCTTTAATTTTTGTCAAAAAGAATTGAACAATTTTACTCCTGAGAAAATAATAGTTTCCTATGGATTTGCTGAATTTACCCATACAAAATTTATTGGTAATGCTGTAGATTTTTATTATCATACTTTAAAAGAACTCGCTTTATTATTTACTGATTCATTACCAGAAATGAATGAAAAAATTGAAGTAATTTTTGATGCAACTCATGGAATAAATTATACCACAATTTTAACCTATAGAGCATTAAGAGAAATCCTTGAAATTTTGGCTTATGTTTATGATGTTAATTTAAAAGTTTTAAATTCAGACCCATACATTGGAAGAGAAGCAAAAATTGATACATTAAATATAAATGTTATTGAAGAAAGTAAAATATTACCCAAAATTTCAGTATATAGAAGTAATGACAAACCTGTTCAAGTATACTCCCTTCTTGACGATGAAACCAAAGGTAAAATTGGACGTGACATTTCAACATTTATTTTCCAAATATCTTTTAATATAGACAAAAATAAAATATTTATTTTCCTTGGTTCATTCTTATATGCTCTACCTGTTTTTCTATTAAGTTATATGATGAAGTCCTCAGAACTAAAAGATAAGATAGAAAAAATAGCAAAAGAATTTAAAAAAAATATTGATTTAAATAATTCAAGTAAATTAGAAATTATAAGAAAATGGGAATTTAGAGAAAATTTTGCTAATCTTATAAAGACATATTTAGTTAGCTCTATTTTAGTGAAATTTGGCTTTAACAGATTAGATGACATTCCTTTATCAAAGATTGAAGACCTAAAAGAAAAATTTTATAAAAAATTTCCAATAGAAAGTAATAGAATTGATGTAGAAATTGGGGATAGAGGAATAGAAGGTGTAAAAGAATATCTAACAAGTGAGTTTAGACCTTATTTTAAGATAGTTGAAAAAGAAGATAAAAGTTTAGATAAAAGAGTTTTCTTTGCTCATGCAGGATTCCCATATAATGTAATAGAGCTTAAAAGAGAAAATGATGAAATATATATAAAAATTTATGATAAGAATAGAGAAGATGCTGAAAATTGTATAATAAAAAGTTTAACACAATTTGAAAGGAGTTAAAGGTATGGATTGGAAACTTAAATTAAAAGCAATTCTTCATGACCCGCCATATAAGATAAAGTTTATCGAGATCCATAGAAGGAAAGCTGAAGAACTTTTTAAAAAAATTTTACCCAATGAAACTTTTGAAGATGATAAAGTTATTCTTGCTGACCAAATTGCTTCGGCTCAAAGCAGGATAATCGTTCAACCTAAATTTGAAGATAAACAAAAAGAGAAAGATTTTCAAGACAAATCCCAAGTTAATTTTGATGAATGTGAGTTTATAGATATTTTTTCTGAAAATAAAGAACCAGTCCAATCTCCTGATGCAGAGGAAGTTGAAAAGTTGTTTGGTGATTTAGTTTATGCTTTAGAAAGATCAAATATAAACAATGAAAACGAAAGAGCGGAATTAATTTTCTTATTTTTATGGCGATTTTATCCGGAAATTTTTCCTGAAATAAACAAACATCCTGCTGATTCAAGGGCTCCCAATCATTCTATTTATGACCATTTGGTTCAAACATCGGCGATTATTTCTGCTTTACGCAGACCTGCTTTTCTACTTTTTACCATCGCACCTGTTCAAAGTTTTATTTCTAAAGCAAGGAAAACATCCGACCTATGGGCAGGTAGCTACATGCTTTCTTATTTAACTTGGGAAAGTATGAAACCTTTAGTCGAAAACTTTGGTCCAGATATTGTTGTATTTCCTAATCTCTTCGGTCAACCTCTCGTAGACAGATGGCTATACTTTAAATTTTCTAATAAATTTTCTAATAACTCATCCTTAATTGACCGTAATCAGCCAAAATTTATGGACTGGCTGGAAAAATGGAAAAATAAAAATAAAGATTTAGAAGAAGAACTAACTATCGCTAATTTTCCAAATAGGTTCTTAGCCATCATTCCTTATGACAATACTTTAGCAAAAAAATGTGAAGAAGCCTTTAGAGGGAAATTGAAAGATTTAGCTGAAATGGTATACGAAAAGATTAAAAGCTTTTCTGGAAATTCAAATCCAAACTTAAAAAACTATATAGAAAAGCATCTTCTTACCTATTTTCAGGTTTACTGGGTTATAATTCCATGGAGCATTGATACAATTCCTAATCCACCTTTAAGGAGAGATTTCCCACCTGAAAAGGACTATGAAGCTGCCTGTGAGAAATATAAGGAAAAATATGTTCTGCCTGTGCTTAAAGATTATGAAGCATTATTTAAAGAAGACGACTTACATAACACAATTAAAGAAATCATCGATCATCCTTATTATAAGCCAACTAATGTGGGAAGTGCTTATTCATTACTTTTAGAACTTCTTGAAAAACTTCTTGGGGCAAGAAAAAGTGTGAGAGATTTTTACCAACTTGAACAACCAGACGAAAAATGCCATCTTTGTGGGGAGTATGAAGTTTTGAATGTTGATTGGGAAAAATTGGACCCTAAGTATGTAAAACAAGATGAAAAACTGTGTGGAGTTTGCCTTACAAAAAGATTCTTTCCTGAAATTATAAAGGACGAATTTGGTTTATCTGAACATGCTGTAAAATTCCCATCAACTTCTGAAATGGCAAGCATCGGAGAAAAGAGAAGATTAAATGATGAAATAAAAAAAATTTTTAAGCATGAATTTAATAACTTTAGAGAAATTATTAGGAAAAAAAATAATAATAAAGAACTTCCTTCTTCTGTTTCTGTCCCAAGATTGAAAAACGATCCTTTGTATGAACCTTTGCATAAAATTGATGGCGAATTTCTCATGAAAGAAACTTACACGGAAAGTCATTTTGAAAGAAACTACGGAGTTAAAGTGGAGAAAGAAGAGTTACAGAAGGTTATAGATTTTATAAATTCAAATAATATCAACCCTTCAAGATACTATGCGATTTTACAGATGGATGGAGACCACATAGGAAAATGGTTGAGAGGGGAATTTAATCCGAAGATAAAGGATACAATTCACAATAAAGTAGTTGATGTTTTAATTAGTTATTCTGAAGGAGAGAATAGAAGGTATATTGAAAGAATATTATGTGCAAAGCATCCAAATTCGCCTTCTATTCATCAAACATTTTCTCGACGGTTATCTAATTTCGCTATAAATGTGGTTAGGAAAATTGTAGAAGAAGAACATTATGGAAAACTTGTTTATGCAGGGGGAGATGATGTATTAGCTCTTCTTCCTATCGAAGAAGTTTTAAAATGTGCTTATAATTTGCAGAAAAAATATAAGGAAATTTTAAGTCCTAAAGCTACAATGAGCGCAGGAATTTTAATCGTGCATCATAAATATCCACTTTATTTAGCCCTGAAAAAAGTTCAAGAAGCAGAAAAGAAAATGAAAAATATATATAATAGAAATGGATTTTGTCTTGTTTACATGTCTAACAGTGGAGAAGAGCGGGAATGTGGTGGAAATTGGGAACTTGTATGGTTTATTGAAGATTTAATATGTAACTTTAAAACAGATAAAATTTCAACAACTTTTCCATATCAGTTTCTACAAGTAGTTGAAATTTTGTATGAAACAGAGAAAAATAAAAACCTTGAAAACATTAAAGAGATTTTAAAGAAAGAATTAGAGAGAATTTTCTTAAGGAAAAAGGGAGAAAAAAGTGAGTTAAAAGAAATATTAAAAAAATCAATTTTGCCATGGTTTGAAAAAATTGAAGATGTATATAACTTTGCTAACATACTTGTTATAGCAAAAAAGATAGCTGATGAAGTGAGAATTTAAAATTGGAACGGTAGTTACTCTTCGCAATCCCTTTTGGCACCATCTGTTTAGCCGAGCAACCCCCCTTTTGTCTTGCCGAGCAACCCATCTACTTTGTCCTGCCGAGCATTAGCGAGGCATCCCTCGAGAGATAGTAGGAGATCTTTTGGGTGCTTGCGCACCCTCAGGATGACCTGAGTGGCTTTCGCCCCTCAGCAATCCCTTTTTAAGTAGGGCAGGTTTCGACAAAAAACAGGCACTGTTTCCTTTTTATAGGGCAGTGTCGCAATCCCTTTTTAAGTAGGGCAGGTTTCGACCCTAAAAGCTCGTAAGCCTTGTAAATTCTGTATTGTGCTTTTATTCACAAGAGAATTTTTCAAAAATTACCCCTTCAGAGGGCTTGCTAATTCAGCCCTCCAGAGCAAAGGAAAGTAACTAAAAATGACTTAATTTGAGGACTAAAATTTAGCCGTTTTAGCCAATTTCCGCTGAAAATGAGTTGCAATTTACTGGTGAATTTCTCTACACTTCAAAGCCTTTCTAAATAAGCCATACAGGGGAGGTAAAAAACGCGAACACACTACCCCCGTATTTAAAACTTGACAACTTTTAAAACCAGCCCTGCCCTACTACCCTATTCAGTTGTCAAAGAGCAACAGGGGGTAAAACGCTTATAGCTTCTAATGGTTATTATACACGATTTGTAAAAAAAGTCAAGGGGGAAGCAGGGCTGTTCGAAAAAGTCCCAATACTTTAGGGAGACCCCTCGGCTTGCGCCTCGGGATGTCATGGGGCTTGCACAAATTTTTAAAACAGCCTCACTTTATGCTTGACAAATTTGCAAACTTATCTTAGTGTTAATTTTAATGGAAGATAAAAATTTTAATGGAAGATAAACTTATGAGTCAAAACAAGAAATTAGGGTTTTTAGAACGTTTTTTAACTCTTTGGATCTTTTTAGCCATAATTTTTGGAGTAAGTTTAGGATATGTTTATCCAGAGATTGCCAATATAATAAGTTCTCTTAGCATAGGAACTACATCTATTCCTATAGCTATAGGACTTATCCTTATGATGTATCCGCCTTTATCTAAGGTTAAATATGAAGAACTATGGAAAATAATCAAACTCTATACATTTCTCGCAAAGCATTCTCTTTCCTCAAAAACAGAAACAGTGAAGACTAAGGAGCCAATTAAAAACAAAAAACTCATTCTTTTTTCTTTAATTCAGAACTGGATTGTTGGTCCAGTTGTTATGTGGTTGCTCGCAATATTGTTACTGCATGATCATCCCGGCTATATGATAGGAGTGATTTTAGTGGGTCTTGCAAGATGTATAGCTATGGTTATCGTTTGGAATGAATTAGCTGAAGGTGATAGAGATTTAGCAGTGGGTTTGGTAGCTCTTAATGCTATATTTCAGATCTTGTTTTATGCTGTCTATATTTATCTTTTTATCACTCTCGGGTTAAAACTTTTAGGCTTTGAGACTGTTGAAGCTAATGTATCCATCATAGAATCGGCAAAAACTGTTTTTATTTATTTAGGGATTCCTTTTATTTTAGGGCTTTTAACTCGTTATTTAAGCCTTTTCTTAAAAGGAAAAGAGTGGTTTGAAAATGTTTTAGCGCCTAAAATCAGCCTTTTAACTCCCATTTTTCTATTGTTTACAATCATTATTATGTTTTCCTTAAAAGGACAATACATAGTTGAACTACCCCTTCATGTAGTTAGAGTGGCTATTCCTCTAACGATTTACTTTCTTTTCATGTGGTTCATAACCTTTTTTATTGCCTATAAACTGAAAGCGGATTATTTAAAGGCGGTTGCTGTTGCCTTTGCTGCTGCTAGCAACGATTTTGAGCTTGCCATCGCAGTGGCAGTTGGCATATGGGGTATTGGAAGCGATCAAGCCTTTGCCACAGTAATTGGTCCATTATTGGAGGTTCCAGTATTGATCATTTTAGTCAACGTAGCGCTATTTTTTAAAAGAAAGTGGTATTAATTGGACAATTTCCGCGTGCTTCCACGGAGCATTGATAAGTAGGGGAACCTGCCTGTCCCTTCCTTACACTAACCTAAATTAAAAACTAACCATCTCTCTTTTACTCTTTACATCAAAAAAATGAGGGTTTAAAATAAATCAAACTACAAAATCCTCTAATCGAGAGATAAGAGATGATGAAGGTTAGGAATTGGATGATAACAGACTTGATAGTAGTTAGTCCTAAAGATACGGTAGAATCTGCTATCCAGATTATGCAACAGCATTCTATCAGGCATCTTCCCGTGGTAGAGGATAATAGGCTTGTTGGGTTAGTAACAGAAAGCTCCTTGCGTCCCTACCTTTCTCCCGAAAAGCTAAGGCTTCCCCTTCGAGAGGTGATGATCATTAACCCTATAACCATCGACCCTGAAGCAAGCATCGATGAAGCGGCTCGGCTCATCTATAAATATAAGATTGGAGGTTTGCCGGTAATCTCTCAGGGTAAGCTTGTAGGAATAATCACCATCACAGACATTCTTGAAGCTTTTATTGAGCTTATGGGTATCCTTAAAGCCTCTTCAAGGCTTGACATCATACCCAAGGAGGATAACCTAAACTCCGCCCTTGAAGTTATCAAAAGGGGAGGAGCTAAAATAATTTCTATCGGAATGGACATAACTTCAGAGGGTGAAAAAATTTACTTCATCAGGGTTGAAAAGACAAACCTTGAAAAGATCGCCCTTGAGCTTGAGGCTGAGGGACATAAAGTTGTTTCTTTTATTGAATAGTTTGTTGGGAGGATGAACATGGCACAAGAATTCAAGGTCAGAAGAACCGTTGAGGAGATAAATAAAAAAATCGAAAAGGGAGAGGTGGTTGTTTTGACTGCCGAGGAGTTTTCCAAGCTTGTGAAGGAGGTTGGTCCGGTTCAGGCTGCTAAAGAGGTTGATGTTGTGACAACCGGTACCTTTTCTCCCATGTGTTCATCCGGTGCCTTTATTAACTTTGGGCATACTGTGCCAACGATTAAGGCTCATCGCGTTTGGCTAAACGATGTCCCAGCCTATGCCGGTCTTGCTGCTGTAGATATATACATTGGTGCAACTGAGCCACGAGAGGACGATCCCTTAAACAAGGTCTTTCCTGGTCAATTCCTGTATGGCGGAGGTCATGTTATCCATGACCTTGTGGCTGGGGAAAAGGTACAACTTCGAGCAACTGCCTACGGGACCCACTGCTATCCTCGGAAAAGCTTAGAGATGGAAATCACCCTTCAAGATATGGTAAACGCTGTCCTTTGCAACCCAAGAAACGCCTATCAAAACTACAATGTGGCTATAAACCTTGGGGACAAAATACTTTACACCTACATGGGTATTCTTAAGCCTCGCCTTGGAAACGCAAACTACGCAACTGCTGGATGCCTTTCTCCCCTCTTAAAGGACCCTTATCTTAAAACCATCGGCATTGGGACGCGGATCTTTCTTGGCGGGGCAAAGGGCTATGTAATTTGGGCTGGCACCCAACATCGTATGGAGGTTAAGCGAACGGAAAAGGGCGTTACCATGCAACCTGCAGCAACCCTCATGGTTCTTGGCAACCTAAAGGAGATGAAGCCAGAATGGCTCATCGGCACCTCGCATCTTGGCTATGGTTGTTCTTTGGCGGTTGGGCTCGGCATACCCATCCCCATCCTAAATGAGCAGGTTGCAGAATGGGCTGGTCTTGGCGATGAAGATATCTTTGCTCAAGTGGTAGACTATTCCCATGACTATCCAAACGGGGTAAAGAGAAACTACGGGTTCGTTAGCTATGCGGAGTTAAAAAGCGGAAAGATAAACATATTAGGGAAGGAAGTCCCAACCGTGCCCATAACAAGTATGATTAAATCGCTGCAAGTTGCAGAAATCTTAAAGGATTGGATAAAGAATGGAGAGATGAAGCTTACAGAGCCTGTAGCAACCCTCCCAGGTGCAGAGCTCTTTCCCATGAGGTAGAATTTGATATGAAGGAGAAAACCCCATGGAAACATTGCTAATAGTCTTTCAAGTTATTTTAGCCATCCTTATAGTTCTTATCGTCCTTGTCAATGTGACAAAAGGGTCGGAATACGGGGCAGTCTTCAGAGGGGCAGAAGCTATATTCGGCGGTGCAGGTCCTACAAACTTCTTAAACAAAGTAACCATGGTGCTTGTGGTCCTTTTCTTTCTAAATTCTTTAATCTTAACAAAGTATGTTTCGCTTAAGCATAGACCAGCCCTACCTGATGTTAAGGTTGACCAAAAAGTTCAAAGCCCTTCTCAAGTGCCCATACCTCCATCCCAGCCTCTTATTCCCCAGCAACCGCAGGCTCCTGAAAAAAGATAGCTGTGAAAAAGGTTCTACTCTTTGGAGCAACAGGCTCTATAGGTCAGCAAACCTTAGATATTATCTCTCGTTTTAGGGATAGGTTTACCCTACTTGGGATCTCCGGAAAATCAAGGCTTGATGATCTGCTTGAAATTTCCGAAAGATTTCGCCCCCCCCTTATAGCCCTTCCTGATGAGGAATCCGTTAGCTACTTAGCAGAAAGACTGAGCTATAAGCCTGAGTTTTTTGTTGGGGATGAAGGCTTAGCAAGAATGGCAAGCGAGCCCTCAGCCGATGTGGCTGTAGTTGCCATCTCAGGGATTAAAGGTCTTATCCCTGCTTATTATGCTTTAAAAACTGGTAAAAGGGTTGCCTTAGCAAACAAGGAGTCCATAATCGGGGGTGGATTTCTTCTCTTGTCTTGCACTCAAACTTCAGGAGGAGAGATCCTTCCTGTTGATAGCGAACATTCAGCCCTTTTTCAGCTTTTACAAAAGGAGTTGGCTTCCTCCTTAAGAAAGGTCTATCTTACCGCCTCTGGAGGTCCCTTCATTGATTGGGCTTTAGAGGATTTAGAAAAGGTTACGCCTGAGCTTGCCTTAAAACATCCCACCTGGAAGATGGGTGAAAAGATTACCATCGATTCAGCAACCCTGATGAACAAAGGTTTTGAGGTCATTGAAGCCTCAGTCCTTTTTAATCTCTCGCCGGATAGGATTGAGGTTTTAATTCATCCTCAAAGCACAATCCATGCCTTAGTTGAGCTTGTCGATGGAACCATCTTTGCCCATCTTAGTAAGCCAGACATGAGGCTTCCGATAGCCTATGCCCTTTTCTATCCCGAAAGACCAATCCTTGAGGTAGCGGACCTCTCTTTTAACCCAAGCCTTACGCTTAATCTTTTCCCGCCCGATTTTCAAAAGTTTCCATGTCTTGCCCTTGCTTATTCTGCTTTGAAGCTTGGGCATCCCTATCCCCTTATCCTTGAAGCAAGCGATGAGGTTGCGGTAGCAGCTTTTCTTGAAAATAGGATAAGGTTTACGGACATTTCTAAGGTGCTTGAAAAAACTCTTAATGAGTTTACCATAAGGTATAAGCCCTCTACCGTGGATGAAATTTTAGGCTTCCACGAGGAGGTAAAAAACTTCACCGAGGAGATGATTAAAAGGCTATGACCACGGTCCTTGCTTTTATCGTAGTCGTCGGGGTTTTAATCTTTGTCCATGAGCTTGGGCATTTTTTAGTAGCAAGGCTTCTTGGAGTAAGGGTAGAGGTTTTTTCTCTTGGCTTTGGTCCAAAGCTCTTTAGTTTTATAAAAGGGGAAACTGAATACAGAATTTCAGCCGTCCCCCTTGGTGGGTATGTTAGGCTCTATGGGGAGCATCCTGAGACCGTGCCTTCGGTGGTAGATAAGGAAAAAGCCTTTGCTTTTAAGAAACCTTGGCAAAAGGCGCTTATCGTCCTTGCTGGACCAGGTTTTAACTTTCTTTTTGCCCTTCTTGCCTTCTGGTTTTACTTTAGCATTTCAGGTCCTGTTTACTTAAAGCCGGTGGTGGGAAAGGTTATTCCTGGTTCTCCTGCGGAGGCGGTGGGGTTAAAGCCAGGGGATGAAATCTTAGCCATTGACGGTAAAGAAATTGAAACCTTTGAAAGGCTCTTTTTCTACTTACGCTCAAAGGAAGACTTAAATGAGGTTGATCTTAAGGTCAAAAGGGGAAACGATGTCTTCACCTTAAGGGTAAAGCCTGCCTATCAGGAGGGCACAAACATCTTTGGAAAAAAGACCAAGGTCCCCGTTCTTGGTATTGCTCCAAGCGGTGAAGTGATAAAAAAAGAATACAACCCGATTTCAGCCTTCGTTGCTGCCTGGGAAAAATTTTATGAGCTAACATCTTTAACTCTTCTCGCAATGGGTAAGCTTTTAACAGGGGATCTGCCTTTATCCACCTTGGGTGGTCCCTTGACCATAGGTAAGCTTGCCGGTGATACGGCAAAAGTTGGTCTATTTCCGCTTATTGCCTTTATGGCTATGCTTTCTATCAACCTTGGTCTAATAAACCTTTTCCCCATACCCATGCTTGATGGTGGGCACTTAGTGATCTTTGCCATCGAAGCCGTAAGAGGAGAGCCCCTTTCTCTAAGGGCTCAAGAACTCATCTTTAAAGTAGGTTTAGCCTTGATCATTCTGCTTAGCGTGTTTGTCTTCTACAATGATATTATGCGGTTGCTTTCTGGATGGAAGCTCGATTAGTATGCTTTGAAACCTCGGGAGCCTTCGGCGGAATAGCTTTTCTTTTAGGAAAAAAGACCTGGGAAATAAAGTTTTCCGCAGATAAATCTTATTCAAGCCATCTTTTTCGGTTTTTACCGCTAATTTTTCAGTCTAACCCAAGCAAGGGACCTCTCCCGACCCCCTTCCCCCTTGAAGAGGCTGATTACTTTGTTGTTGATGTTGGACCAGGTAGTTTCACCGGACTTAGGGTAGGGTTGAGCTTGGTGAAAGCCTTAACTCTGGTCCACGAAAAACCAGTAATTCCTATTTCCAGCCTTGAGGTATTAAGTTTCGGTTATGGATGTCCAGACCTTCCCATCCTTTCCCTGGTTGATGCCTACACAGGGGAGGTCTTTGCCGGCATGTATAAATGGGAAAGGGGAAGGCTTACAACCCTTCTTGAGCATTGCCTTTTACGCCTTGAGGAACTGGTAAGCCTGATCCAAGAAAAGACGCTCATCATGAGCGAGACCTTGGATAAGTGGAAAGACTATCTAAGCGAGAGACTATCTCACAAGGTGGTTTTTACGTCTACTCCAGTCGAGCTTTCAGCCTCTCTGTTAGGAAGGTTTGCGATGTTAAAGCTTTCCCAAGGTGAGGCTAAGGTCTTATCTGGAGATGAGGTCTTGCCTCTTTATCTTAAACCTTCGCAGGCGGAAAGAAAAAGGTCTTAGCCTATGTTTAGATTTTTAATTAAGCGTTTGGCGATAATGCTCCTAACCCTATGGGGAGTACTCACCATCAGCTTTGGGCTTATCCATCTTGCTCCGGGCGACCCATTGAGCCCTATGACGGAGTTCAACCCCAAAATAACCCCTGAGTTTCGAGAAAGGCTGATTAAGATGTATGGTCTTGACAAGCCCTTGCATGAAAGATACTTAAGATGGCTTAAAGGGGTTATTACCTTAGACTTTGGCGTATCCTTTTCCATAGACCAGCGCCCTGTCTGGGATAAGATTAAGGAAAGACTGCCTATTACCATCCTTATAAACAGCTTAGCCCTGGTTATAATCCTTCTAATTAGCATTCCTCTCGGAGTATACTCAGCCGTCCACGCAGGCACCCTTAGGGATAGATTGATCACTATCTTTACGCTCCTTGGATATTCCATGCCGAGCTTTTGGTTTGCCCTTCTTCTTATGATGCTCTTTGGGGTAAAGCTTGGGCTTTTACCCATTTCAGGTTTGCACAGCAGTGTTGGCTACGAAGAGATGAGCTTTTTTGAGAAGGTTTTAGACTGGGCAAAGCATCTTATCATGCCCCTTCTTGTGGCTACCTTTGGGGGGATTGCTGGCATTGCTCGGTATGTGAGAAATTCTATGGTTGAGGTTTTAGAGAGCGATTTTATCCTCTTTGCCCGAGCAAAAGGTTTGCCGGAAAGAAAGGTTCTTTATCGCCATGCTCTAAGGAATGCTCTTCTTCCATTGATTACCATCCTTGGACTATCCTTGCCTGGATTGATAGGAGGAAGCGTCATCTTTGAATCCATCTTCGGCATCCCAGGCGTTGGTCAGCTTATGTGGCAAGCAGTCCTTTCAAGGGATTATCCAGTCATCCTTGCTAACCTCGTCTTAGTCTCGGTCCTAACCCTTCTTGGCAACTTTTTAGCAGACATCGGCTATGCCCTTGCTGACCCACGCATAAGAACAGGCGAAAAGACATAGCATAAAACATGCTTAAAGCCTTGATATTCCACCGAACAGGGTTTTTTTCCTTTCTTTTTTTAATAATCCTTTTTTTGTTTGCCCTTTTTGGACCTTATCTTTATCCCGTAAGCCCCTTTGAGATCCATGTTCAAAAGATCCTTCTTCCGCCAAGCCTTGAGTATCCCCTGGGGACAGACCTTCTTGGAAGGGATGTTTTGGCACGCATCCTTTATGGGGCAAGGATTTCCTTACAGGTTAGCTTCGTAGCCGTTGGCTTATCTCTGGTCTTGGGGGTAAGTCTTGGTGCCATCGCTGGATACTATGGGGGGATTGTAGACCAGATAATCTGCCGAATAATCGATATGTTCCTCTGTTTCCCAACCATTTTTCTTATCCTTGCGGTAATAGCCTATCTTGAACCATCGCTTACGAACATCATGATCGTCATCGGACTTACGAGCTGGATGGGTGTGGCAAGGCTTGTTCGGGCAGAGATCCTATCCCTTAAAGAGCGAGAATTCGTCCTCTCTGCAAGGCTTTATGGAGCAAGCTCAGCAAGGATCATCCTCAGACATCTCCTCCCTAACGCCGTAGCCCCAATCCTTGTTTCCGCCTCCCTTGGTATGGGGCATGCTATACTCATTGAGTCTGCTCTCTCTTTTCTTGGAATAGGAGTTCAACCCCCAATCCCTTCCTGGGGTAACATGCTAATCGAAGGAAAGGAAACATTAGAGGTTGCCTGGTGGCTATCTTTATTCCCAGGCTTAGCCATTCTGTTAACAGTGTTGGCTTTAACCTTACTTTCTGAAGCCTTACAAGACATTCTAAATCCGAAGAGAAAATGATGTGAGCCCCTCAAACTGTTTTTACCCCAAGCATAGCAAGGGATTTCAAGTACCCCTACTTTGTCCTTCCGAGCCATCCCTCTTTGGTCCTGTCGAGCCCCCAATTTTTGTCCTGCCGAGCGCAAGCCGAGGCACCCCTCACTTCGTTTGGGACGGCGCTTCCGGATGGCATAAAAAGTAAGCTCAGAGCGACAGCAGAAGAGCTTGCACAAAAACATTTTCATTTTAGCCCTCTGTGGTTGACAAAAGGGGGGATGGGGTTAAAATTTTAACCAACTAATAAAATTCCTTTAACTTCTCATGAGGGGTTCCCCTATGTCTAAAGAAATTATGTCCTCAGCTCTTGCTACTGAAGGAAAGGGCGTAAAGGTTTTGTTTGGAGAATTTGTAAATCGGGACTATCTTTTTAGCTACATTGGAAGGATTATCTACGGTCATTCAGGCATGCAAAACATCTACATCCTTGAGAATAATTTCTGGGGTAGGATGCTCTTTATCAACAACAACCTTCAGTTTACCTCCCGCGATGAGTTTGTGTATCATGAGGCCTTAGTCCACATACCTTTTCAGTCTGCTCCAGAGGGCTTTATCAAAAGGGCTCTTATCTGCGGAGGAGGAGATTATGGCTGTGCAAGGGAACTCCTTAAGTATGGTCAAGTAAAAGAAGTGGTCATCGTTGACATAGACCCTTTAATCCCAAAGCTTGTAGAAGAATATTTCCCTGAACTATTACCCCTCGACCCGAAGGATAAAAGACTAAAGCTTATCACCGCTGATGCCTACAAAGTAGTAAAGGATTATCTGTCTGAAGGGAAGACCTTTGAGTTTGTGATCATCGATTCTACCGACCCAGACATTGGCGGTCCTGAAAACATTCAGGAGCTATCTCATGCCCTCTTTGGTAAGGATTTCCATGAAATGTTGAAAAAAATCTGCCCTGAAGGGATAATCGTCCAGCAGTGCGGGACCCCCTTTACGATGAAAAACATCATGCTTTGTGTCCACAGAATTTTTACAGAGGTTTATGGAAAGGACCAGGTTTATGTGTTCCGAGCAAACGTTCCTTCCTTTGGTAGCGATAACGCCTACATAATGAGATGTCCCTATAGGAACCCCCATATACCGAAGGGGACACCACCCGTTGATTTGAAGTATTACACCCACGACATCCATACTGCAAGCTTTGCCCTGCCTAAGTTCTGGCTTGAGGCTTTGAATGAAGAGTGAAGCTTGCGAGCTCATCCTCAAAGCAATACGAGAAAGAAGGAGCATAAGAAGATACACCGACGAGGTCCCACCTCGGGAATTGATCTTAAAGATTTTGGATACAGCTATTTGGGCACCATCCGGGCTAAACAATCAGCCTTGGCGTTTTGTCATCGTCTGGTCTGAGGAGGTCAAAGAAAAGCTCTCAAAGCTAACCAAATATTCTGGAATCATAAAGTCTGCCAAAGTTTTAATAGTTGTTCTTTTGGATAGGGCAAGGATGTATCATCAGATAAAGGACCATCAGTCTGCAGGGGCGTTAATCCAAAATATCTTACTTTCTGCCTCAGCCTGTGGACTTGGTTCATGCTGGCTTGGAGAAATTTTAAATCGTGAGGATGAGGTGAAAGAGACCCTCGGTTTAGACCCCAAAGCCTACGAGCTTTGCGCCGTCATCTCCCTTGGCTATCCAGACGACCAGTCTAAACGAGCAGGTCGCCATCCTTTATCTTCTTTTATTTTGAAAGAACTATAATAAACATTTTCTTTACATTACTTATGCTTTCCGCATAGCTTTCTCCCTTTAAACGATAGCGAGGCATCCTCCTTTTAAGCCCCACCCCGAGGCGTTCCATGTGTTGCCCCGAAGCGCAAGCCGAGAAGTCTCCTCTCTACCTGCCACCCCGAACGCAGTGAGGGGGGGTCTCCCCTCTCCCTGTCACCGTATGTTTAGGTTAATCATTTTGACTTTAAAACCAGGTTATAATATTCAGGACATGAGGAGAGAAAGAAGGAAGGACAGCCTCAACGCCGTGTCACTGGTCCTTAGAGACCGTTCGGGATGTTTTGGGCTGTCCTTCCACTTGCCTCTCCCTGAATCAGAACATTAGGCTTAAAAACCTGCATCACAACCACGATGATAGGTTACAGAAAGCTCTCTCTCATGTAAAGTCCTTAAATCTTACAAGGAGGGAGTGGCTATGAACAACTACGCTGTTTATGTAGGCGTTGATGTATCCAAACACTCCTTCACCACAACTCTTCTTTTTGATGAAATACGAAAAACCTTTAATGTCCCCTCTAAGCCTGAACAATTTGAAAGCAGGCTTAGACCATTTCTGGAAGAGTTAGGGGTGGACAAATCGAATGTCCTTATCATTATGGAAAGCACTAGCAACTACCACCTGCATTTAGCGGAATACTTAGCTTAAAAAGAATATAATTTAGGTCTTGCCAATCCCTTTTCCACAAAGAGGTTTATGGATGCCAAGATGAGCCGAGCAAAGACCGACAAGGTTGATTCTTTTTTCATAGCAGAATACGGAATGAAGTTTTTTAAAGGTCCTTTGTTTAAGCCAAAGACGGAGGCTCAGAAGGAGATTGAGGCTAGGGTTAAAACATTAGAACGTTTTAACAAACAATTAACGATGCTTAAGAATCAAAGGAAAGCTTTAAGTTTGATACCCATGAAGGGGCTCAATAAGATTTTAGCCCATTATGATCGGATCATAGAATCGATCGAGAAAGAAATCGAGGTGCTTGAAAAAGAAATAAGGGAACTTTGCAAGAAGCATTTTCCTGAGGAATACAGGTTGCTAAAGAGCATACCTGGGATAGGGGAAAGGGCGATAGCTATTGTTGTTTCGATTTTAAGGAAAATTGAGGGATTTAAGAGGGCTAAGGATGTAGGGAGCTTTGTGGGGTTATGTCCGAGCCCTGTTGAGAGCGGAAGTAGCATTAGGGGGAAGGGTTCAATAAAGAAGAGAGGGAACCCGTATGTTAGGCAGGTGTTTTATATGTGTGCGTTGTCGGCTGTGAGGAGTAATCCTTATTGCAAGGATTTGTATGAGAGGCTGCTTGAGAGGGGTAAATCTAAGACTGAGGCGCTTGTGGCTGTGGCGCATAAGTTATTGAGACAATGTTATGGGGTATTAAAGAGCAGGACGCCATTTAGGGTAAAGGAGAAGGAGGTTACCCATTGACAGTGGACATAGAACATCCCGAGCCTATTTTTATGTCGCCCCGAGCGAAGTGAGGGGTGCCTCGCTAAGCTCGGCAGGACAAAAAAGGACGCTCGGCAGGACAAAAATTGGGGGCTCGACAGGACCAAAGAGGGGTGGCTCGGCAGGACAAAGTAGGGGGGACTGTTATGAAACAGCCTCTGTAACGATGTTGACAGGAATTAAAAATTAGATTATATTTAAAAATTGAGCCGAGGTGGCGGAACTGGAAGACGCGCTGGCTTGAGGGGCTAGTGGGCTTCGGCCCGTGCGGGTTCGACTCCCGCCCTCGGCACTCTCAATCACTCATCTTATTTTTCAGGCCTTGCCTCAACATCATAAACCTTGGCTTTGGTTATCCTTACCTTTATCAAATCTCCAGGTAAAAGCGTTTCTTTCGCTTTTCGAGGAAGCTTTACTAAAGTTAGACCGTCAATCTCCGGTGCCTGAAAGCTTGCTAAACCGTTAAGCTTGTTTGGGCTTTCCTCCTCAAGGATTAACACTTCATCTAAAGTTCCAACGCGCGCTTCAAGCCTCTTCTTTGTGATAGCCTGCTGAAGCATCAAAACCTCTTTTCGTCTCCGGATCCTTTCTTTACCTGGAACCCTTGGCTTCAACTTTTCTGCTCGCGTCCCCTCTTCTGGATAGAAGGGAAAGGCTCCGAGATAATCAAACTCAGCTTCTTTCAAAAACTCAAGAAGAAAGCTAAACTCTTCATCCCCCTCCCCTGAGAAGCCAACGATAACCGTGCTCCTAAAGGTAGCCCTCGGGTTTGCTTGCCTTACAGATGAAATAAGCTTTAAAATCTTCTCCGGAGAATAGGCTCTATTCATGGCTTTCAAAATCTTAGGATGGGCGTGCTGAATTGGGAGCTCGAAGTAGGGAAGGACTTTCGGGATGGAGAGCATGCTAAGAAGAAGGTTTTCGTCCACATGCTGAGGGTGAAGATAAAGAACCCTTATGCGGAATTCAAAAGGAAGCTTTGACAAGGAATAAAGAAGTTTCAAAAGCCCATCTTTTTCCCCCAAGTCCCTTCCGTAAAGAGTAGTATCCTGTCCAACGAGGATAAGCTCTTTTACTCCGAGCTTAAGGAGATAAGTTGCCTCTTCTACAAGCTGGGGAAGGGGTTTGCTTCGAAAGGGTCCACGGATTTTGGGGATGGTGCAGTAGCTACATCTATGGGCGCATCCTTCCGAGACCTTAAGATAAACGTAAAAGGGGCTTTCAGTAAAGACCCGGTCTTTGGGCTCAAATTTTTCAATCTCTTTGTAAGGTTCGATCCCAAGGAATTCGTCAACCTCAGGCAAGAGCTCCTTAAGCTTTTCCTTACCATACCGAGCGGTCAAACAGCCTGAGACAACAAGCTTTGCCCCATCTTTCTTGAAGTCCGAAAGCTCAAGGATGGTGTCGATGGACTCTTGGACCGCAGGCTTGATGAAGGCGCAGGTGTTTACCCATAAGACATCAGCTAAGCTTGGGTCAAGGGCTATCTCATAGCCTTCGTTTTTAAGCAAAGCTAAGGTCTTTTCAAAATCTACCCGGTTTTTGGGACAGCCTAAGCTTACGGGAAATATCTTGATAGGTTTATCCATGAAAAGAGTTTATTTTACTTTACTTGCCGAGATTTCGTTCTTTTCATCAAGGTAGATAAGCCTTGTTCTAAAATGGGGGACCTCTTCGTCGGTTATCCAGGCAAAAGCAACGATGATAAGCTTATCCCCAACCTCGCCGAGCCTTGCTGCTGGTCCGTTAAGGATAACCTTCCCTTTCTCCCCCTCGATCACATAGGTTTCAAACCTTTCTCCGTTGTTTAGGTTGTAAACCCACACGGCTTCAAAAGGACGAATTCCTGCTTTCTCTAAAACTTCCGAAGGTAGGGTGATGCTTCCTTCATAGTAAAGGTTCTTTTCTGTCACAGTAGCTTGATGAATTTTTGCCTTAACAAGCTTTATAAGCATGTTTAGTCCCCTCCTGTTTTTAAGATTTTGGAACAATAATCTTGTTGTCTATCAATCTTGCTTTGCCTACGAACACGGCAAGGGCTAAAAGGGTTGGCTCATCAACCCTTTCAACCTCTTTCAAGGTTTCAGGATGGAAAAACTCTATATACTGAACCTTGGTGTAAGGATAACTCTCGATGAACTCTTTAAGCTTCTCCTTAAGAGTAGCCACCCTTCTTTCCCCTTGATTTATCAGCTCTTCAGCAAGGTTTAAGGCTTTATAGAGGGCGATGGCAGACTTTCTCTCCTCAGGAGATAAATAAGTGTTTCTTGAGCTCATGGCTAATCCGTCTTCCTCCCTGACTGTAGGATGAGAAATAATCTTAACATCAAGGTTTAGGTCCTGAACCATCCTTTGTATAACCTTAAGCTGTTGATAGTCCTTTTCTCCAAACGCTGCAATGTCTGGCTGAACGATGTTGAAAAGTTTAAGCACAACCGTTGCTACCCCTAAAAAATGACCCTCTCTATACCTTCCGCAAAGCCCTGAGGATAGCTCCTTCACCTCCACATAGGTTTGAAACCCGGGAGGATACATCTCTTGAGCCTTTGGGCTAAAAAGCACATCTACTCCTTCCTTTTCAAGGAGGGCTTTATCCCGCTCAAGGTCCCGAGGGTAGCGTTGATAATCCTCACCCGGGGCAAACTGGATGGGGTTGACAAAGATGCTAACCACCATTTTGTCAGAAAGCTCCTTTACCCTTCTCACAAGAGCAAGATGCCCTTCGTGCAGATATCCCATCGTCGGGACAAAGCCAATGCTTAAACCCTGCCGCTTCCAATCCTTTACTAAATTTTTCATTTCAGAAATACTTTCTATTACTTCCATGCTTCAACCATCCTATCTGGGTATGGGTCTACAAGAGTATGTATGTATTTTATCAACTCTTCCTTCAGTTTATACTCAAGGGTTAGGGGGAGCTGTCCGTCAACGCCGCTTGCAAGTCTTTTTATAAGCCTTCCTCCAACCCATTCCTCATACACAAGCCGTCTTTTGCCGTAAGCCTCCTCCCTAATCGTAAAGCTTAGCCTTGTGGTTTGGTCTTTATTTAAGTATAAACCACCTTCCCAGAAGTCTAAAGGTTTAACCATTTTTGGGTAGGCAAGCTTCCTCACCAATTCAAAGAGAGAGTTTGAAGAGTTTATGATGTAGACCTTTGTGCCGGGCTTGAGATAGGGGAGGACCCGTTTTAAATCATCGTTATCTAAGGCTATACATCCTTGGGTCCAGTTGAAATCAATCTTTCCACCTTGCCGCCTAAAGCTCCCTCCTCCGTGTATGCCTATGCTGGTTCCTAAGGTCATTTTTACGCGACTATCTGCCTTGGCGTTTTCCAGGTAATTTTTCAAATCCTCAAAAGTTATCTTTCCCCCAAAATAGGACAGGGCAAGGTCGTTTAAATTTGGATAGTTTACCTCGGCAAAATAAACATACTGCTCGCTTGGCCTAAGGCTTACTATTTGGTAAACACCTTCAGGGGTGAGAAAATCCCCTCTTTTCTCCTTGGGGCGATACCCAGGCAAGCCATACCCAGCCATAGTTCTAAAAAGAACCTTTTCTCCATCTTTAACGAAAAACCAGTAAGTGGATTTGTCAAAAAAGATGTAAGGCTCCTCGGCAAAGGAAAGGCGGGGAAGTAAAAAAAGAAGGCTTATGATGAGTAAGGTTTTCTGCAAAATTCCTTTCAAGTTTATACGCCAAAGAGCCTTCTCATTAACTGTTGCATCTTGCTTTGGCTACGGAAATGCTTCATCATCTCAAGCATTTCTTCATACTGCCTAAGGAGCCGGTTTACATCTTGAACCGTTGTCCCGCTACCTCTGGCAATCCGCCTCTTACGGCTGGCGTTAATGATCTTTGGGTTTCTTCTCTCCTCCATAGTCATAGAGTTGATGATGGCTTCGATCTTAACTATTTCCTTCTCATTAAAGGGAAGTTGGTTTATCTTTGCCCCTATTCCCGGAAGGAAGCTTAACACATCCTTGAAGGAGCCAAGCTTTTTTATCTGCTGAAGTTGTTCCCTCAGGTCTTCAAGGTCAAACTGAAGCCTTTTGATCTTTTTCTCAAGCTCCCTTGCCCTTTTTTGGTCAAAGACCTCTTGAGCCTTCTCAATGAGCGTTAAAACATCTCCCATCCCAAGGATCCGGCTTGCAAGCCTCTCGGGATGGAAGACCTCTAAGGCTTCAACCTTTTCTCCTACACCGAGAAACTTTATGGGCACACCGGTTACCTCTCTGATAGAAAGAGCAGCACCACCTCTTGCGTCTCCTTCGATCTTTGTAAGGCTAACTCCGGTTAGTCCCACCCTTTCGTGAAAGGTTTGAGCCATGTTAACCGCTTCCTGCCCCATCATGGCATCGGCAACCAGCAAGACCTCTTGCGGGTTGAGCCTAGATTTTAGCTCCACAAGCTCGTTCATCAGGGCTTCATCTATGTGAAGACGCCCTGCCGTGTCCAGAATAAGCACATCCCTCCCCTTTTCTTTAGCAGTTTTGACCGCTGACAAGGCTATGTCCACGGGTTTATCGCTTGGGCTTGCTGGAAAATAGGGCACATTTATCTTTTCAGCCAAGGTTTGAAGCTGGTCTAAAGCTGCCGGTCTATACACATCAACCGAAGCAAGCATGGGATTATGCCCCTTTTTTCTTAGATAATAGGCAAGCTTAGCGCAGGTTGTAGTCTTACCAGAACCCTGTAAACCGACGAGCATCACAACTGCCGGCTTTCCGTTAAGATTTAGCCCTTCAGCCTTCTTCCCGAGAGTCTCCACAAGCTCTTCATAGACGATCTTCACGAGCTGTTGAAAGGGCGTTAAGCTTTCCAGAACCTCAGAAGAGAGGGCGCGAACCTCAACCCGACTAAGGAAGGACTTCACCACTTTATAGTTGACATCAGCCTCAAGGAGGGCTAACCTGACCTCCCTTAGCCCTCGTTTGACATCATCCTGTCCAAGCTTCCCTTTATCCTTTAAGCCTTGAAATGCCTTCTCAAGCTTTTCGGTTAAGCCCTCAAACATCCTTTAACACCCCTTTATTTATTATTGATAGGGTAAAATAAGCCTTTTTAGCTGAGACTCTTTCTCTCTCCAACCCTCAAGGGTCTTAACCCATAGTTCAAGATAGACCTTTCTTTTGAGTAAAAATTCGAGCTCCTCTCGAGCAAGGGTGCCGACCTTTTTGATCATCCTTCCGCCTTTGCCTATGAGGATCCCCTTTTGCGAACCCCTTTCGCAGAATATGGTTGCCCGAATGACAAGGACGCCGTTTTCAGGGTTTTCTTCTATCTCGTTTACTTCTACGGCAACGCTGTAGGGAATTTCTTGATAGGTATTGAGAAACACCTTTTCTCGGATGATTTCCGCCACAAAGAGCCGAAGAGGAAGGTCTGTTGCCATTTCAGGGGGATAGTAGAATTCGCTCTCAGGCAAGAGTTTAACAAGCTCCTCCTCAAGCTCATCCAATCCGTCTCTTTCTAAGGCTGAAACTGGAACGATGGCTTTAAATTCGTAAAGCTTTGAAAAGTAATCCATCACTGGTAAGAGTTCATTCTTGTTCTTTATCAAGTCTACCTTGTTTAAGGCGAGGATGGTTGGTTTGTTTGCCGATTTTATAACTTCAAGAAGGGATGATTCCTCTTTTGGGGAGCGGTTAGCGGCATCAAGGACCCAAAGAATGGCCTCAACCTCGGCAAGGGTATTAAGAGCCTGCTCGACCATTAGCTTATTCATCAGGGATTTGGCATCATGAATTCCTGGAGTATCGATAAAAACAATCTGATAATTATCTCGCGTAAGGACCCCTCGGATGTTAAAACGGGTAGTTTGCGGCTTTGGGCTGACTATGGAAACCTTAGTGCCGAGAAGCTGGTTTAAGAGCGTAGATTTACCAGCATTGGGAAGCCCGATTATGGCTACAAACCCACATCTTTTCTTGGGAGTATCCTCTACCTTTACCTTTTCTTCCATCATAGCAAATCATAAAGTAAGCTCATTTTTAATTTTATCAACACCTCGGATTTCTCCTGTCATTGCTGATGTCGAGGTCACACTGAGCAGTCCTTTTTATCACTCAACGGAAAGAACGGGGCGCCTCGTCAAGCTCGGGATGGACCTTAGCAGTTGCTATTGCTTTTTCTCACGGTAAAAGACTTCTTTTTAATAATACCCCATTTTTTATCAGCTTCTTTTATTTTAATAAGTGTTTATTTTGCTACTTTTTCTAATTCTTGGTCAGCAAATTTTCCTATGTTTTTCTGTCAGTATTTTGGATAAAAAAAAACGATTTTTTCTAAATATTTCTTATTCTTTTTTTGTATTTTCTGCAATAATTTGGGTATTTTCAGCTATACGAAAAACCACAGCAATCGCTTCAATCCAAACTCTCGCAAATATTGTAAGTATTAGAAAAAGAACAGGTGAACCAATTAAAAAAATAATCGCTGCTGTTGGTGATCCTTCAAGTCCTTTCAAAATTAGAGAAAATGCAATTAGTCCGTTAACAATTATTGCTATAATGTAAAGAATTTTTAAAAGTTTTAATGTCATAAATTCTTTAAAAGAAAAATCAAAAAGAGATGCAAAAAATCCATTCTGAGTTAGCTTTTCATCTGCTACAATTGCCTTTCTTTCTTCAATCTTTGTCCCACACAAGGGACAAAAAGTTGCACCTTCATTTAATTCTTTTCCACAATTTGGACAAAACATACCTCACCTCCTCTAAAGATTTGGGTAATTGGTCATTTCAATCCACCAAACACACTATACAACTTTTCATCTAATTTTAAAAAGTGATTATAAAAATTTCCTTAAATGTTCAATCCATTCATTGGGAAGACCGTTTTCAATGGCTCCTTTAAGAATGGTTTCTATATAGGATCTCGGTGTTTTCCCTCTTTCCTTTGGTTTTGGTCTCACATAAGCTATAGCTTTTACTTTTCTATCCATTTCTGGCAGAAAGACTTCAAATTCCTTTCTTATGTAACTATTAGGATAGCCTTCATACTTATCTAAACAGTTAGTCAGATCATCAAAGGACGAAAACTCAAATAGAACTCCCCAAACCTTTTCGTTTGGATTTTCAACCATATTAGCGGTTGGACCACGCCACGACTTTGAATATCCATCAAATAGAAGCTCATAACCTTCAACATACCCAATACCAATTCTTTTCCATAAATTGCCACAACGTTTCTTCATTTGCTCTAAACTCATGTTTGAACCATAGGCAAAATAGTAAACCATAGTACCCCCCCTTTAATTTTATTAGCCACAAGCGCCTAAGTCTTAGATTTACCCCTCTCAAGCAGCCTCTCATACAAATCCTTGCAATAAGGATTACTCCTCCTTACTTTTTCACCGCCTCCGTCTCCTCAAAGTATCCCCTCAGCACCACATAGCCTACCAACCAATTGTCATACCTCGGGAATAGCAAATTCCTTTTTTCAAATTTCAAGCCCTTGCCAAGGCTCTCTAAAAGCATGCCCCCAGCATAAAGATTATCCACACTAAAAACATCCTTTACTTTTTCTATCTGCTTTTTAGCCTTGTCTCTGAGCTCAGGCTTTAGATTTGAAAGGTCAGGATTTAAAACTCTGTCTGGATTCTGCCGCATCGCCTGCACAAAGTTTCTTATATCCGAAGCGCTAAGCTGGACATAAGCCTCTTCAACCTGCCCAGGCTTTTGAAGAGTGGTTATAGCCCAAACTATGCCACCCACTAAGAAAACATTCTTCCTGTTTAGATAGGCAGGGTTCTTTTGAGCTTCCCTTTTGAGCAGAGGCTCAACCTCTTTACTCAAAACCTCAACCAACTCCCTTCTGAAATCTTTACCCTTGCTTGCCCTCTCTGTCAAGCTCACAGTCCCATAAGGAATCTCAAAGCTCCTCACATTTATTGATTCTCCTACCTTTTCAAGGTATCCTATCTTGGTGTTTCCGCTCCCTACATCCACAAAGATGGAGCTATAAAAATACTTGGGAGGGATAGCCCCAGCAATACCATAAAGCACCTCATCTTTGACCGTCAAAAACTCCAACTTATAGCCAGTTAGTTCCTCAACCCTTTTTGCCAACTCATCCCTGTTTTTCACCGAGGATATAGCACTGCTTGTCACCACAAAGATGTTATCCCCGGGCACGCCCTTTTCCTTTAGCTTTTCTATCAAAGTCTTAACCGCCTGGGCAGTCTCCTCTATAGCATCCTTTGAAAAGGCTCCCGTCTCTTTGACCCCAGCTATTATGGTGGTGTTTATGCTTTCCCTAAAGACCTCCTGCAAGTCGTAAAACTCATCCCCCTTGAGACCAATCCTGTAAGCCTGAGCCTTAACACCCTTTGACCCAATCTCCACCCCACCGTATATAGCTACCTTTTGTTTTTCAAGCTCTTGTAGACTAACTAGGGCATCCAAAGCACCCCCTTCCGCACCGATGGATTTAAACAGATCATAGGCACGAGTAAGATAATCTTTAGCGGTCTTTTTGTCCCCCTTGTCTGTGTATAGCCAACCAAGATATTTATATCCATAAGCCTCCCAGTATTTATCACCAACCTTTTTTACACCCTCAAGACCTTCCAAAACATATTTTTCCGCCTTTTCATCATCTTTTATTCTTCTGTATAACTCCCCAAGGTTAAGTTTAGTCTGCGAAACTCCGTGATAATCTCCATGCCTTTCGCTTATTTCTATGGCCTTTTTGAAGTATTCCACAGCCTTTTGATAGTTGCCTTTTTGACCATAGATAAGAGCCATATTGTTGTAAGTGGGAGCCTTTTCCTTTTCGTCTGTTTTCAACCTTAAAGATTCTTCATAATAGCTTAAAGCTTTATCCAATTCGCCTTTATTCCTGTATATCCCAGCGATGTTGTTCAAGCGTGCTGCTTGTTCGTTTCTATCTCCCAGATCTCTTGCCAAGCTTAAGCTTCTGCTATAGTAAAGGAGTGCGTCGTCCAAGTAGCCCATTCCATGGTAAATCCCTCCAATCCAATTGTAGATAGACATCAAGTCTTTTTTGTTTGAGGTTAAACTTTCTGCCCTTTTCAAATGCACTAAGGCAAGCTTAAGCTCTCCGATTTGAGAGTAGCTTTTTCCCAAGCAGAAATGCGCGTCAGGGTTATTTGGATACTTTTGAACCGCCCTCTTTCCAGCTTCTATAGCTCTCATGTAGTCGCGAGCGTGATATAAGTTAAAACACGCCTCAACTTCCGGCTGGGCAAAGGCAAGATTCTTAAAAACTAAAAGGCTAAGGATAATAAAAAGAAGGCTTAAAGCTTTCCTCATAGGTTATCCTCCTTAAGTGGCTTTTTTTAATTCCTTACCATCATTTAATGATTTTATTTTATCTATACGCAAAGTCAAACAGCCTTAGAGGCTGTTTAAAAAAGTCACCTCTACTCCGTCCTGCTGAGCGGGAAGGAGGCATCCTTCACTTCCTTCAGGACGGCGTCTCAACGGGTGAGACCCCTCGGCTTGCGCCTCGGCGACAGCAGGAGGACTTGCACAAAAACATTTTTCGAACTGCCTCAAGGTGCCTTGACTAATTAAAAGCAAGAATATATTTTAAAAACATGGAGCCTATTAATCCACAAAATTTTCAAGGATATTCAAAACAGGAACTTTTTGCCTTATTCCGCGAGTTTTTAGAAGAATATTATAAACAAAAAGAGAAAGAGCTTCATGAAGTATCGCTAATAGAGCGTATCGTGCGTGTAGAGGAAGAGCTTAAATCTCTAAGAAAGGAGATGTCCTACCGTTTTGAAGCATTGCTTCGGGTAATGAATGCGCGATTTGAGGCTTTATTGGCGGAGCAGAGGGCACTTCGAGAGGAGATGAATGCTAGATTTGAAGCCCAGAAGAGGGAAAGTGATGCACGGTTTGAGGCTTTATTGGCGGAGCAGAGGGCACTTCGAGAGGAGATGAATGCTAGATTTGAGGCAATTACAAAGGAAATGAATGTTAGATTTGAAGCCCAGAAGAGGGAAAGTGATGCACGGTTTGAGGCTTTATTGGCGGAGCAGAGGGCACTTCGAGAGGAGATGAATGCTAGATTTGAAGCCCAGAAGAGGGAAAGTGATGCGCGATTTGAGGCTTTATTGGCGGAGCAGAGGGCACTTCGAGAGGAGATAAATGCTAGATTTGAGGACCAGAAGAGGGAAAGTGATGCACGGTTTGAGGCTTTAGAAAAGAGGTTCAACTTTCTTCAATGGACCATGATGTTAGGCTTTACTATTCTGTCTATCCTAATTACAGTGTTCAATTTTTTAAAGGGCTAAAGGCATTCCCTTTAAAATTTACTATTTGTCACAGTCCTAAAAGGTTAACCCTTTTAAACACTATAAAAAAGTTCCTAAGGGTGGAAAAGCGAACACTCCCCTGTTTAGGGCTTGACAGGATTGGGAAGTTTGGCTATATTTAAAAATTAGCCGGGGTAGCTCAGTCGGTAGAGCAGCGGACTGAAAATCCGCGTGTCCCTGGTTCGATTCCGGGCCCCGGCACCTTTCCCCTTCATGCAAGTCTATCCCATAGCTACCCCTAAAAGGGCAAACCTAAAAAACTTCTCAGTAATCCTCGTCAACCCCCTTTATCCTGAAAACATCGGCGCTGCAGCTCGAGCTTGTGCTAACTTCGGAGTAGATGACCTACGGGTAGTCAATCCTGCAAGCCTTGAAGAACTTCCCATGACCGCAATGGCAACCAAACAAGGGGAAGAGGTCCTGCGAAAGATGAAAATTTTCTCAAGCCTGGAGCAGTCTTTAGCTGACCTTAACTTTGTAGTCGGCACAACAGGACGTTTAGGAAAAAGAAGGCTTGTCTTCCACACCCTGCGGGAGTTTGCCCCTTACCTCTGCGAGCTCTCTTTTAAGAACAAGATCGGGCTTGTTTTTGGAAACGAACGGCTTGGGCTTTCTAATGAAGAGCTAATGCTCTGCCATGAAGTAATCACTATTCCGACGACAGAAAAGGCTTCCCTCAACCTTGCTCAATCGGTCATCCTTGTCCTTTATGAACTCTTCCAAACAGCCTGCGAATTTTATCCTGAAAAACCACCTTTAGCCACTCATGAAGAACTTGAGCTACTCTTCAAGATGATCGAGGAAACTTTAAAGGAAATAGACTACATGCCCCATGACAACCCAACGCTTTGGCTAACCAACATAAGAAGGTTTTTCACCCGCAGGGAGCCGACTTCAAGAGAAGTAAAGATCATGATGGCCTTTTGCAGACAGCTCCTATGGAGGCTTGGCAAGGAGCTTAAGCTCTCTTCACAAGATGAGCAAGCACCTCAAGGTGATAGCTCTGATGGAACATGTCAAAAAGATAAAGCCCCTGAAGGTCAAAACCAAGGCTAAGCAGAGCCTTAACATCCCTCGCCAAGGTTGGAGGGTCGCAAGAGAGATAAAGGATGTGCCTTTCTGCCACATTAGGAAGGTATCGCAGAAGATCTTTGCAACCACCCCTTGGTGGGTCAAGAAGCACAAGGTCAAAGGTGCGACCTTCCTTTATCATCTCATGAAGACAGGCATGGCTACTCATGGTTCGCAGGTCAAGCCTGCCGTTTAGATTGTTCATTATTGCCGTGTATAGACCATCCTCGATCGCCCTTGGGTCGGTATCAACACCGAGAAACTCCACCCCACGAGAAAGCTTAAAGGCTAAGGGTAAAAGAAAATTCCCCATCCCCGCGTGAAGGTCAAGCACTCGTTCACATCCCTGAGCAAGCTCAAACATCCTTTGCTGAATAAGGAGATTAACTTCCCAGTTTGTCTGCACAAAGACCCCAGGTTGAACATAATAGGTAAGGTCAAAAAGGGCTTTAAAGAGACGTCTACCACCATAAGGGGAATCTTTAGGGAAGGGACCCTCAGGTCTTGCCCCGCGAAGTATGTAGAAGACGGATTTTAAATCTTGAATAGTAAGCAAGCTCTCTACATCTCGAGGAAGAGGCTTTATCATCGTCCAAAAGATGAGGGTTGCCTTGTCTTCAGCCGGGGAATGCTCAATCCTAACCCTTTTCACATAAGGTGAAAGCACCATAAAGGTCGGATGATGGTAAAGGCTTTTTAAGACAGAGTTTAGCGTTTCATTAGCTAAAAGGCATTCCTCAATCCTTAAAACCTTGTGGCTTTTCCACTTAACAAAGCCAAGCTTAAAGGGTGGAGGTTCAAGAGTGCTTGAGGCCTCAACATGGAGCCTCAGCCTGTTTCGGTAGTGAAAGGGTTTAGAGGAGGGGTAAACGCCAAGCAATGGGACATCGCTTAGCCCAGCTTGGCGCTGAAAGATGTCGATAAGGGTCTCTTTTTTAAGTTCAACCTGTCTTTGATAGGACACATGCTGAAGCTGACAGCCTCCACAGGTCCCATAGTAGGGACAGGGTGGCTCAACCCTATCTTTTGCTTGCGAAATGACCTCGAAGAGTTCAGCCTCTGCGTAATCTTTAGCCTCAGCAGTTATACGAATTTTAACCCTCTCGCCGGGTAATACATAGGGCACAAGCACAATTTTTCCGTTTGCAAGCCTCCCAAGCCCAACCCCTCCAAAGATAAGCTTTTCAATCTCGACAACCTCAGTTTTCATGCTTGAAATGCCCCCGTTTCAGATAAAAGTTTATCCAAGAGGAGGTGCGGTATAAGGACCAATCCCTTGGTGGGAGATAGGGTGGGTCTTTGGCTAAGTAGCGTTTTATGGTCTCCTTTGGGTCACCCTGTCTTAAAACCCTCACATACAGGCAAACCTTTTTGTAAGGATAGACCTCGCAGAAGCTGTTTATGCTCCCTCCGCAAGCCCCGTTAAGGATGTATTTTGCGCACTGGCTGTGAGGGCAGATATAGTTGAAATCCCAAAGCGTGCAATCTCCGCATTCCTGACAATAAAAAAGCGGTCTTTTTATGGCATACTCTAAGGTTGAGAAAAATTTCTCTAAGGAACTTTTCTTTGTAACCCAGGTGAAAAACTTCAAAAGCCTCGAATATAACGGCGATTTCCTTGAGAAAAAGAGGTTATGAAAAAAATTGTTGATAGAGTAAGAGAAGGAAAAGCTCTTCTTTGGCAAGGGTTTATCGATGTTAGCTAAGTTTTTCTCTATAAGCTCTCCGTTATCTTCATAAACTATGTAATCGTCAAATTCCGTCAATAACTCGTAGTAGGTCTCTTCTTTATTCATGATTTCTTGAGATACACGCTGATAGAGTTCGAAAAAACTCTTCAAAAGGTCCCAGTTTGGTGGGAAACCGCAAAGATGCACTCCTTTGAACCCCATTCTTTGATATATAGCCGTTAGCTTTGCGCAAACTTCTAAAGCCATCTCTTCAGAAAAGCCAACTTCTTTAAACCTTTTCCAAACTCGCCTCCCAAGGAGGATACCCGGGACCCTCCCCCTTAGTAAAGCTTTGGTGACAGGTTCTTGAAGGTAGAGGATGCTCGGCAGGATGGGGACTTTTTTAAATTGGCTATCCTCTTCCGGCTTATGGAGGCTTTCATCATTTAGCCTTTCGCTAAAGTATTTAGTCAACCCATCATTGAGTATAAGCTTTAGCTGATAAAGGGTAAAGGGAGAAAAGCCAACTTGAGTTATGATAAACCTTGCACCAGCCTTTAGCTTCCTGTAAAGCTTTAGATACTGCCACCAAAGCTCCTCAATCCTTAGCTTAAAAGGAGAGACAGCGCAACCCTTGAAGAAGGGTATAGGGGGAAGCCTGTTTCCGCCACCTGGGGCCCCTTTTGGGATCTCGACCCCCTTTTCCATTTCAGTAATCAACTGAAGAAGAAGCACAGAATCTAAATCAAAAACTGGCTTTGCTCGCCCAAGATAGCCATAGAAGGAATAATCACCCGTTAGCACCAAAAGATTGTGTAGGTTTTCTCGGTCAAGGGCTAAAAGCTCGCTTTCAAGCTGATTTCGGTTTTTGTCTTTGCAAGTGAGATGGATTATGGCTGAGAGCCCAAGGGATTTTATCACCCGTCCAAGGGCAACCGGCGAGAGGGCAGGATGACCTCCAGCGTTGTCCGTTATGCTAAAGGCAGAAAAATACCCATATTCTGGAGCCTTCTCAATAAACTTTAGGATAGCGCTAAACTTTTGAGTTCGAATGCTTCTTCCTGGGACGAGCTCAAAGGTAAAGATAAAATCTTTCTCTTTGAGGTCCCTCTGGAATCTGTCCATGAAGTAGGGATCACTTTAAGCAAGAAAGAAGATGCCCAAGCTTCTCTTTTTTAGTCTTTAGGTAATTATAGTTTATTTCTGAAGGAGGAACCTCTATAGGCACTCTTTCCACAACTTTCATCCCATAGCCCTCAAGACCGACGATCTTTCTTGGATTGTTGGTCATGAGCAGCATCTTTTTTACGCCAAGGTCCCTAAGGATCTGAGCTCCTATGCCGTAGTCCCTGAGGTCAGGCTTAAAACCAAGGGCAAGGTTTGCCTCAACAGTATCAAGCCCCTCATCCTGAAGGGCATAAGCCTTAAGCTTGTTCAAAAGCCCGATACCCCTTCCTTCCTGTCTAAGATAAAGAAGAACCCCCTTCCCCTCTTTGGCTATCATCTCCATCGCCTTTTTAAGCTGAACCCCACAATCACATCTCAGAGAGCCAAAAACATCTCCTGTCAGGCATTCAGAATGCACCCGAACTAACACAGGCTCATCCCCAATCTCTCCCATTACTAAGGCTACATGCGTTGCCTGGTCTACAAGGTTTGAATAGGCAATAAGCTTAAAAGTCCCGTAAGGAGTAGGAAGAACGGTTTCAACTTCCCTTTTCACCAAGGACTCGGTGCGAAGGCGATAGGCTATAAGGTCCCTTATGGTGATGATCTTTAGCCCCCATTGTTTAGCAAATTCTTCAAGGTCTGGAAGCCGTGCCATCGTCCCGTCATCCTTCATGATCTCACAGATGACCCCTGCTGGCTTAAAACCGCAAAGCCTTGCCAAATCAACCGCGGCTTCTGTATGACCTGCCCGAACTAAAACTCCGCCTTTCCTTGCGATGATCGGAAAGACATGCCCAGGAGTTACAAAGTCCTCAGGCTTGCTGTTGTCATCAATGGTTAGTTTGATAGTGTGAGCCCGGTCATGAGCAGATATACCGGTTGTTACTCCATGCCTTGCGTCTATGGATACGGTAAAAGCTGTGCCGAAAGGGTCCATACCTCTTCTTGGTTGAAGGGTTAGATTTAGCCTCTGAGCTATCTCTTGAGTTATGGCTAAGCAGATGAGCCCCCTTCCATACTTAGCCATAAAATTTATAGCTTCAGGTGACACCTTTTCTGCTGGCAAAACAAGGTCCCCTTCGTTCTCCCTATCTTCATCGTCAACCACGATCACCATCTTGCCCTTTTTCAAGTCTTCAAGGGCTTCTTCAATAGTGCTGATGGGCATCCTCAGAACACCTCCCGCAGTTTCAATGAATTAAAAAGGTTCTGATTATTTTTTCCAAAATTTTTCCTTTAAGCAAGGGGTAGAAAAAATCAGTATCTTTTAAAGCTTGGTTTAGTAGGGGGAAATTAGCCCATCCAAAAATAAGGCAATGTTACTGTTTATCTTCTTTCTTTATAGTAGATATACCAAGTGTCACATAGAGCGGGCACCATCCGATGATGCTTGTAAGCAAAAATACCACAGAGATTATGCCTAAGACCCAAGCAAGTGTTCCAGAAATTTTCCCAGTTAAAATTAAAATCCCCAAAATAATTGCTATTAAAATTCTTACTGCCCTGTCCAAAGCACCCATGTTCTTTTTCATAGTCCAATCTCCTATTCATTAGAGTAGGCTTCTAACTACCTCAAGGACTTTATCATAATCAGGATGGTTTGTTATTTCAGGCACAATTTCGATGTATCTAATAACATCGTCTTTATCTATTATAAATACTGCTCGAGCAAGGAGGCGAAGCTCCTTTATAAGGATTCCATAAGCCATCCCAAACGAAGCATCTCTATGGTCAGAAAGGACCCTTATTCGCTCAATGCCGGCTGTAGAGCAAAACCTCCCTATGGCAAAGGGTAAATCCATGCTGATATTCATTATCACTACATCATCACGAAGAGTAGCTGCTAATTGATTAAAACGTCTTGCCTGCATATCACAAACCGGGGTATCAAGAGATGGGGTAGTGCTGATCAGTTTAATCTTTCCCGAAAAATCTTTTAACCTGACTTCTTGTAAATTGCTATCAAGCACAACGAAATCCGGTGCTTTACCCCCAACCTTTACTTCATTACCAACAAGGGTTAACGGTGAGCCCTGAAAAGATACGGTCCTTAACATCTTACACCTCCTTTAATAAGATTTGTTTAAAAAATAAATCAGCTCATCAAATGTGTCAAGTTTCTGGCAAGAACTTCCTTCACATATTAGTATTCCATCAATGTCCCGCAAAATTACAAATTTAAAAGGTCTAAATAAGCGTAAAGATTCTTCGTAGTAATCTCGTGTTTCAACTTTAAAAATTCTCTTTAAAAAAGCATAAAGACTTATTAAGTAAGAAGCTGAAGCAGTAGGCAAATATTCTATGTACGTAGCAAAAGCTTCAAGATTATCTTTAGCTAAATCTATAAAATTTGTCTTATTGGAAAGACTAGCTAATAGAAGCAAAAGATATGGGGCTGCACCGTTTACTGACTGAATAGGAGAATCGGCGATGCTCTTTTTCTTTAACTTAAGTAAACCTTCTCCTTCTCTGTCGCTATCAAAAAATCCCCCCTTCTCTTTGTCCCAAAATTTTTCTATTGCTTTCTCCATTAAATCTAAAGAAATTGCTAACCATTTATTCTCTTGGGTTATTTCAAACAAACCTAATAAACCTTTGGCTAAAAAGACATAATCTTCAGCAAAACCTTTAACACCCTCGGCATGGTATAACTCACCATTTTTATAAAGCTTGTCTATCAATCTATTAGCAGTTTTACTTGCAATTTCCTTAGCCCAGGGGGCAAGAAATACTTTATAATAGGTGCTTAGACCTTCAAGCATTAACCCATTCCAATTGGTATAAATCGTTTTATCTATAAAGGGTTTTTCTCTTGTATCTTCTCGGTATTTTAAAAGCTTGTTTTTGATGCTCTCAACAACCATTTCAACATTTTCTATCGGTATGTTAAGCTGTTTAGAAATTTCTTCTTCAGTATTTCTAATAAAAAGAACTCCTCTTTCTTCATTTTTTTCTTTTTTGGCAATACCAAAGTAGAGATTAGCAATCTCAAGCTCATCTTTTGACAATACCTTTTCAAAATCTTTTGTAGAAAAAGTATAGTATCCACCTTCATCTAAAATTCCTACATCAGCATCTTGAGAGGCATAAAAACCACCTTCAGGGTCTACTCCTTCTTTTCTGTAGTATTCTAATATACCTATAGCTACCCTTTTGTAAAGCCTTTTAGGGATAACTTGATAGGCAAGGCTGTAAAGATGTAAAAGTTCTGCATTATCATAGAGCATTTTTTCAAAATGGGGTATCATCCATCTATCATCGGTAGAGTATCTAAAAAAACCTCCTAAAAGATGATCATAAACTCCGCCCTTAGCCATGGCATCAAGGGAAAACTCAACCACTGTTAGCAGATTTTTATCTTTAGTAAAAAAATATCTATAAAACAAAAGCTCCCAGAACTTAGAATGGTGGAATTTAGGGGCGATCCCAATTCCACCGTTTATGTTGTCCACAAGATGCAGGGTATAGTTTATCACTTGCTCTAAAAGTTGCTCGCTTATTTGCCCTTTTTGGTCAACCTTTTCTTGACTTTCGAGAAGTTGAAGGATGTCCTGAGCGTAATTCAAAAGCCTTTTTCTGTCCTCTTTCCAGAGCTTGGCTATCTTTAGAAGCAGATTTTTGAATCCTGGTTTTCCCCATCTTTCCTCAGGTGGAAAATAGGTCCCTCCAAAGAAAGGTTTACCATCAAGGGTTAAAAAAACTGTAAGTGGCCATCCACCAGAGCCGGTTAAAGCGTATACAAAATCTTGATACCGCCTATCAATATCGGGTCTTTCGTCCCGGTCAACCTTAATAGGAATAAAGTTCTCGTTGATTATTCTTGCAATTTCTTCATTTTCAAAGCATTCATGAGCCATAACATGACACCAATGACACCATACTCCACCGATCGAAAGGAGTATTGGTTTGTCTTCCCTTTTTGCCTTCTCAAAAGCTTCATCTCCCCATTCATACCAATCAACGGGTTGATGAGAAGACTTTTTCAGATAGGGGCTCCTTGAGTGAATAAGCCTATTTGCCATGATTGCCTCTATTTGCATTATCTTATTTTAATAGTACTTCTATTTTAAATTTCTAAGGAACCTCCTTAGGGGTTATTGAACAACCACCTTAAGAGGTTTTTTTTATTCTGATACCTTTTAAAATCCTAATTTTGCGGTCTCAAGGACCTTATCGATCTGTGCCTGTAAGCTTGGAGGGATCCCCTCTACTTTAACAGTTAAGAAGCCTTTAACGATAAGGGATGTTGCCTCATCCTCGGAAAGACCCCTTGCCATAAGATACTCCACTTCATCCCTTGCGATCTTTCCGACTGCGGCTTCATGAGTAAGCTCAACATCATATAAATGACTATCAAGCTCAGGGATTGCTCTCATGATTCCATTGTCAGAGTGCATCAACCCCTGACATTCAAGATGACCTTTAACTTTTGGTGATTTGGCAACGATCTTTCCACGGGCGATGTTTTCCCCACCGTAAACCACGTTTCTTGAGACTATCTCTGTGCTTGTGTTTTCAGCTTCAAGCCATACCTCTCCGCCGATGTCAATCTTTGAACCAGGATGATTGGCTATAATGCTCACAAAGGAAGCCCTTGCCCCTTCTCCAACAAGCCTGCAAATAGGCGAAGTCTGGATATCCTTAACTGGATAGAGGCTTACATAAGTAGAAACATAAAGTCCGCCTTCTTCCACCAAAACTCCGGTCCTCGGTCTAACCATCGTTTGCTCACCCCAGGCATGAAGCATGCTAAAAGTAAGCTTCCCCCTCTTTTTAACATAAAACTCCGAAACACCTATATGGAAGGCAGATTGGACATGAGGATGGACAGTGCAAGAGGTAATGAGGTTTAGCTCAGCGTCTTCCTCTACAATCACGATGTTATGGACCTTTTGGGCAACCTTTTCAGTTCTGATGTAAAGACAAGTTTGCACAGGGTAGGATATCTTTACCCCAGGGAGGGCACGAATAAAATAGCCATCGTCAAGGTCTTCTGCTGTAGCCTTTGTAAACTCATCCTTATCGGGTGAAAGAAGCTTCCAGTAGTAATCAGAAAGCCAATCGTACTTCTTTAAAGCTTCGGTAATGGGCAAGACCTCAAGCCCCTCAGCCTTTCTTCGGCAAAGAACAGGCTTTGCATCAACCTGGACAAACTCTCCCACACGCTGCAAACTTTCATCAAGACCCAAAAACTTAAGCCTTTCCTTTTCCTCTTGAGTTAGCTCAGAGATATCCCTTGGGATTCTTCCTTCTTTGGCTGGTTTAAACTCTTTTAAAATGCTTCTTTTTGCCATGGCTGATCCTCCATTGCTTTTCTCTTCAAGCATTCTTTACAACCTTCATACCCAAATCTTTGGATACCTTCAAAGATTTCTATCGGGTTTCCAGTGCAGTATATCTCTCCGTCCATCACCACATACCCAAGGTCAGCCGCTACATGCTGAAGGATAAACCCAGTATGAGTGATGATGAGCCCGCTTTTTGTCCTTGGTCTGTGGGGTGTATCCTTCTGAAGAAGTCTCTTTATCATCATCCCAATAAGGGTTAAATTTTCAACATCAACGCCAGATTCTGGCTCATCAAGGAGAACAAGGGCAGGGTCCTGAACAAGTAGCTGTAAAAGCTCGCTTTTTTTAAGCTCACCACCAGAAAACCCCTTGTTCACTTCCCTATCAAGAAAAGGTTCAAAGTTGAACACCCTCGCGAGTTCCTCAATCTTTTCTCCATTTTCTTTGGCACAAAGCTTAAGAATGTCCCTCAGCTTCACTCCACGGATCGTTGGCGGCCTCTGGAACATTATCCCAATCCCTCGCCTTGCTCGCTCATAAGGCGGAAGCTCCGTTATTTCCTCACCCTTAAAGTAAATTTTCCCCTGCTTCACCTTATAAGTGGGAAAGCCCATAAGGGTCATGAGCAGGGTTGTCTTACCAGAGCCGTTTCTCCCAAAGATCACATGGGTTTCTCCAACGGGAATCTTTAAAGATATCCCTTTAAGAACAAGCCTCCCTTCAACCTCAACCCAAAGGTCTGATACCTCTAAAAGGATCGGCTTCATCGCTTACCCCTCTGTTTTAACTTTTCTTATTTTAAAATTTATTTACTAAAATGCTTAATATTACCCTTAAAGAAATTTTTCACAAATTTTTAAGCCTTTGATAGAGCTCAGGAAGCTTTGAAAAGATCACTACAGCTTTTCTCCAGACGCTTGCCTTGATGGCAGGTATTCCCGCAACCTCTTCCCCGTCTTCAATCTTGCCCACAACCCCAGACTTTGCGGCAATCTTCACAAATTTCCCAATTTTATTCCCTGGGGCTATTCCAACCTGTCCGCCAAGCATGGTGTAATCACCTATCTCTGCGCTTCCCCCTATGCCTACCTGAGCAACAAGTATGCAAGACCTTCCTACTCTGACATTATGCCCTACCTGCACAAGGTTATCTATCTTGGTGTTTGTCCCGATTACGGTTTCGCCAAAGGTTGCCCGGTCAACGCAGGAGTTGGCTCCTATTTCTACATCATCCTCAACCCTTACCCTACCAAAATGATAAATTTTAACATTAATGAAACCTCCTTCCTTTGGCTCCTGAGCATAGCCAAACCCGCAGGCACCAAGCACAACCCCGGCATGAATAATACACCTTTTCCCGATGATTGTCCCAGGGTATAAAACTACATGAGGATAGAGAATAGTGTCTTCGCCAATCTCGCAACCATCTCCAATGTAGCAAAATGGGTGGATGACAACCCCCCTCTTAATCTTGACTTCCCTACCTATGTAAGAAAAAGGCATGATGCAAACTCCCTCCTCAACCTCAGCGGATGAGTCAACATAGGCTTTATCGCTTATCCCAAGGGAAAACCCTTTTTCAGCAAACAGGGAGCTAATCTTTGCCATGGCTATCCTAACATCAGGAACGATAAGAAGGCTCTTTCCCGGAAGGTTCTCGACTAAACCTTCCTTAACAACCAAAGCTTTAGCTTTTGATTTTGTTGCTGATTCTAAGCGGGAAAGGCTATCGACGAAGACAAGTTCCTTATCTTTAGCTAACGGGATGGCATTGACCCCTAAAACTTCTACATCCTCGCCCTTTATACGCCCAGAGACAAGCTCTGCAAGCTGAGAAAGCTTATAGACTTTCTTCACCTTGGTTTTTCTCCAAAGCTTAGCACAAAAGTACTTGCTTCTTTCTCTGGTAAATAGAGCCTTTCTCCGCTTCTTCTTATCTTCACCTCAACATTGCCCGTCTCTTCAAAGGACTTGCCATAGATTACCTGTAGGTGGACCCCTATGAGGTCTAAATCTTTAAACTTTACACCCGGTCTTTCGTCCCGGTCATCGATAAGCGTATCCACGCGCTCTGATAGCTCTTGATAAAGCTTTTCAGCCTTCTCTTGGAAATCAGCCTTAAGATAGATTATTCCTACCTTAAAGGGGGCAATCGGCCAGGGGAAGATAATGCCGTTCTCATCGTGATTTTGCTCGATCGTTGCCGATAAAACCCTGCTTACTCCTATGCCGTAGCATCCCATGATGAAAGGTTTTTCCGTGCCGTCCTTATCAAGGAAGGTTGCTTTCATGGGTTCGCTGTACTTTGTTCCAAGCTTAAAGATATGACCAACCTCGATGCCCTTCATAAAGGTTAAAAGTTCGCCACATTCAGGGCAGAGGTCCCCTTCTACAGCCTTTCGTACATCGGCAACCAAGTCAGGGACAAAGGTATCATATAGGTTGGCGTTAACAAAGTGATATTCGTCCTCGTTTGCCCCGATAACAAAATTAGGGAAATTCACGAGAGATCGGTCTACTATTACTTTCATCTTAAGCCCCTTCGGTCCGATAAACCCTGGATGGGCGCCCACAATCTTTAAAACCTCCTCCTCCTTTGCCATCCTAAAGGGCTTCCCACCTAAAACCTTCTCAAGCTTAACCTCGTTTACCTCATGGTCGCCCCTTACGCAGACGGCTACAGGCTCTTTCTCCTCAACGATGTAAATAAGCGTCTTAGTGATCTTCTTTAAAGGTAGCCCAAGATAGTCTGCTACATCCTTTGCGGAACGAACATTAGGGGTATAGACCTTTCCGAATGGACGATGGGGTCCCGGCTCGTAAACCTCAGAGGAGATAGCCGGAGCAATCTCTACGTTTTCAGCAAAACCGCACTTTGGACAAACGGCAATGGTATCCTCACCGGTTTCGGCAAGGACCATGAACTCATGGGAGACATCACCGCCGATCGCCCCTGTATGAGCCCGAACAGCCTTAAACTTTAACCCACAGGCGGAAAACATACGATTGTAAGTGTCATACATCAGCTGGTAGGACTTATCAAGCCCCTCATAGTCTGCGTCAAAAGAATAGGCATCCTTCATGATGAATTCTCGAGCTCGCATTAGCCCAAATCTTGGCCGAATTTCGTCCCGGAATTTTGGGGCAATCTGGTAAAGAATGAGGGGTAGCTGCCGATAGGACTTAACATCTCGTCTGACAAGGTCGGTTATCACCTCTTCGTGGGTTGGTCCAAGGCAGAAGTCATGCTCCTTCCTATCCTTAAACCTGAGAAGCTCCTTTCCGTAAGCGTTCCACCTTCCTGTTTCGAGCCAGAGCTCAGCTGGCTGAACGAAGGGTAGCAAAACCTCTAAGGCTCCTGCTCGGTTCATTTCCTGGCGAACGATGTTTTCTATGTTTTTTAAGGCTTTTAAACCAAGGGGAAGAAAGTTATAGACACCTGAGGCTACTTTTCGGATCATTCCAGCCCGCAGAAGAAGCTTGTGGCTCACAGTTTCAGCCTCAGACGGGTCCTCCCTAAGGGTGGGCAAAAAGTATTTGGATAGCCTCATAATCAAACTCCTCCCATTTTTGCCGGTAGGGATACTTTTGTTCTCCGCTTTTAGTGTTATTTTATCACTGCTATTTAGCCTTCCAATAGATGGCTCCTTTATCACCCCGAGCGCAAGCGATGGGGTCCCTCGGCGCATACGCGCCTCGGGAGGACACGGTGGGAAATGTCGCCCCGAGCCTACACTTTTTGTCGCCCCGAGCCGCCAGGCGAGGGGGCTCCCTGTGAGGCGCCGTCCCGAACGAAGCGATGAGGGACGCCGTCCCGAGCGAAGCGAGGGATGCCTCTCTACGCTCGGCACTACAATAAGGTAAAGGGGCTAGAATTTTTGCAGGAGATACTCGCTAAATGTGACATTTCAAAATAGTAACGACAGTTTTTAAAAAGATTATTGACTTCCTGCTGAGAAAGTTTAAAATTTCTCATATGGAGTTTTGTTAAAGTTATTGGGGAAGCTACCATGCCCTTTTTATGATAAAATATAAAAATGTTAAAAAATTTTTCTAAGGATCCAGAAGAGAAAGTAATTGATAAAAAATCGCTTTTTATAATAGCCGATGGTCTCGTAGGTTCAACATTTAATTTACTTAAACGAATTAAAACTGAAGATGAGCTAAAGATTGAATTCGAAAAACTCTTGGACCCTATATGTAAAGACCTCTTTATCAATTTTGAAAGTCGTTATGGTCGAACTATCATCAGAGGGCGTCCGGATGCGGTCCATGGACGAGTTATTATTGAATATGAAGCTCCAAGGTCATTTTCTTCAAAACGAAAGATAGAACACGCTTATAACCAATTAATTAATTACTTATTCGAAGAATCGAAAAAGAATGATTTAAATAAATTGGCAGGGATAGGATTTGATGGAGAAAAAATATTTTTTGTAAAACATCGCCAAGGTAAATGGATAAAAGAACCTAAGGAAGGTGCATATTTATTTTATCAAGAAACTGCTAAAACTTTTTTAATCTATTTGAGATCATTATACCGTTTGCCTCTAACAGCTGAAAACTTAACTCAAAAATTTGGTCCAGAAAGCGAAACAGCAAAGAATGCAGTTTTAGCTTTTACTAATGCTTTAATATATTGGAAGAATGAACGCATTGAAACATTTTTTAATGAATGGAAAAGATTATTTGGAATTGTGTATGGAAAACAATTTAATGGAAGTAAAAAGAGCGAAAAATTTGATAGTTTACTAAAATATTATCCTGTTAGTTCTGAAATAAATTTTCATGAATTATTGTTTTCTATTCACACTTATTTTGCATTCTTAATGAAACTTATAGCAATCGAAATACTCAAATTACGAGAAACTTCTTTGAAATCTTCTTTTGCCTCTTATCTTACTCATCTTCCAGATGATGAATTAAAACAACAACTTGAAGACATTGAAAATGGAGGAATATATGCAAAGAAAGGAATTAACAATTTTTTAGAAGGAGATTTCTTCGCCTGGTACCTCGATGCATTCAATTATCCAGCTTTACCAGAAGTGATCAAAGAAATTTCCCGAACATTATCGGAATTTGAACCAGCGACCACAACTTTAAATCCTGATTCAACTCGTGACCTTCTTAAAAAGCTTTATCAATACCTGGTACCAAAAAAAGTTCGCCATCGACTCGGTGAGTATTATACACCTGATTGGTTGGCGGAATTACTACTAAATGAAGTTGGCTATGATGGTAACACGCTTAAAAGATTTTTAGATCCTGCGTGTGGTTCAGGGACTTTTCTTGTCCTGGCAATTCAGCGGGCAATAAAATACGGCAGAGAAAAAGAAAAATTGCCTGATCTTGAGATTGCAAAAAGAATTGTTAGTAATATCTGGGGATTTGATTTAAATCCTTTAGCTGTTATTGCTGCGCGCACTAATTATCTATTTGCTTTAGGAGATATTATAAATGAAATTTTAGATAGAGGAGGCATAATAGAAATTCCAGTTTATCTTTGTGATTCTGTTTTGACGCCTACAAGAACATCAGGGAATCTTTTCGGTAAATTTTTAGAAGTTCCAACTTCAGTTGGGAAGTTTCAAATTCCTGCAGATTGGGTAAGGGAAAGCTTTACCTTAAACCGTGCTGCTCCGATTGTTGAAGAGATGATAAAGAATCAGTATTCGATAGATGAAGCAATGGTAAGATTTAAAAATGAAGGATTAGTTTTTCCTTATAATCAGGAAATTGTTAAAAATTTTTATAGTCAACTTTTACAGCTTGAGAAAGAAAATAAAAACGGCATCTGGGCACGCTTTTTAAAAAACGCCTTTGCTCCAATGATTGCTGGGAAATTTGATTTTGTTGTTGGCAATCCACCATGGATTAGGTGGGATTATTTATCCCAGGAGTATCGTAATGCCACCTTGCAGCTCTGGAAAGACTATGGATTGTTCTCGCTTAAAGGTTTTCAAACTCGACTCGGCGGAGGCAAAAAAGATTTTTCAATGTTATTTCTTTATGCCTCCTCCGATTATTACTTAAAAGATGGCGCAAAATTGGGATTTCTTATAACTCAAGAAGTTTTTAAATCAAAAGGAGCTGGTGAAGGCTTTAGAAGATTCCAACTTGGCGAAGGTAAATATCTAAAGGTATTAAAGGCTCACGATTTGGTTTCTATACAACCATTCGAGGGAGCGGCAAACAAAACAGCAGCAATTATCCTTAAAAAAGGAGAAAAAACAGAATATCCGGTTCCTTATATTATTTGGTCTAAGAAAAAAGGCGTTGGGAAGATTTCAACCGATAAATTGTTAGACGAAGTTTTACCATTTTTAAACAGGAAACGATATTTGGCAAAACCAATAGATTCGAGATTTGGTGCATGGCAAACACAACCAATAGAAGCCGAGACATTAGCAAATATAGAGGGCAAAAACTATTATAAAGCAACTTTGGGAGCTAATCCGAATCCATATGGTGTGTTTTGGCTTGAAATAAAAGAAGTTTTATCTGATAGTAGTATAATCATCAGAAATCTTGCTGAAAAAGGGGAACAAAAAATTCCAATTTTCGATGGAGAAAGAATTGAATCTGGTTTAGTATATCCTGCAATTAGAGGAGGGGATATCCAAAGATGGGGAATACAACCTGAAATTTATATGTTAGTAGTTCAAGATCCTAAAACTCGAAGAGGCTATCCCGAAGAATTCCTCAAAAATAAATATCCTCGTACTTACGGGTATTTAACTAAATTTAAAGAAATTCTTTTGCAGCGTCCTTTATACAAAAAATATCATGAGCAAGCTAAGGCTCCATTTTATAGTCAATTCAATATTTCAGAAGAAACCTTTGCAAGATACAAAGTTGTTTGGAAGAGAATGACAAACGATTTAATTGCTACAGTAGTTTCGCAATTAAAGACACCTTTTGGATATAAAACTATTATTCCGCTGGAAACTACAGCTTTTATCCCCACTGACAACGAATCCGAAGCCCATTATCTCTGCGCTATTATCAATTCAAAACCAGTTCGCAAGTTCATTAAATCCTTTTCTTCTGCTGGTCGCGGTTTTGGCACACCTTCGGTGATGGAGCATGTTGGCATTCCAAAATTTGACCCTCAAAATCCGCTTCACCAAAGACTCGCCGAAATCTCTAAAAAATGTCACCAACTCAAAGCCGAAGGCAAAGAAAAAGAAATTGAAAAATTAGAGAAAGAAAACGATAAATTAGTAAAAATTTCATTTGGAATAAAATAAACAAATAAATTGTTAAGTATTAATAAATTCCTATAGAAAAAATTTAGTTTTTAGAAATAAAATTCGATCAAAAAGCTTTTCAAAAGAAAGGTTTTTAAAAAGATTATTGACTTCCTGCTGAAAAAGTTCATAATTTTCTACATAGGGATTTTTGTAAAAGGTTTAGTTTTTTTCATGGTAGTTGCCCCTCCTTTTTAGTAAGTTTGGTTTGCTATTTCTTGGAGAAGATCATGTCTTCGTGCTCCTCTTGTATAGTAAATTTTTTATGTTATATTTTACAAATCAATAAAATCAGGAGGGATGGGCGTGCCAGTTAGGATAAGGTTGATGAGGTTTGGGAGAAGAAAAAGACCCTTTTACAGAGTGGTTGTTGCCGATTCTCGTGCTCCAAGAGACGGTAAATACATCGAGAACCTTGGCTACTATGACCCCTTAAAAGAACCCTACGAGTTTAAAATAAACGAAGAAAAGGTCAAACTTTGGCTTTCAAGGGGAGCTGAACCTACAGAAACCGTTCGAGCCCTTCTTAGACGAGCCGGCATAAAGGTTTAATTCCTATCAAGCATAGGAGGGAGACATGAGCAAACTCAAGGACCTCGTGGAACAGATCGCTAAGGTTTTGGTAGATAAACCTGAAGCTGTACAGATTAACGAAATTGAGGGCGAACAAACAACCGTTATCGAGCTTAAAGTTGCCAAAGAAGACCTTGGCAAGATCATAGGAAAGGAAGGAAAAACTGCTAAGGCCATAAGAACAATCCTTGGAGCGGCAGCAAGCAAACTTAAGAAACGAGTAGTGCTTGAAATCATCGAATAAGTATAATTGACTGAACCCAAAAAACTCCTTCCAATCCTTCGGGTTATATCAACCCATGGACTAAAAGGGGAGGTTAAAGCCCTCCCCTTAACTACAAACGACGAGCTTATTTTAAAGGCTAAAAGGTTTTACCTCCGAGCCTTTCCCCAAGATCCCCTTGAAGTAGAGTCCATAAGACCTGGTCCAGGAGAGAGGGTTTTTCTTTTAAAATTTAAGAATATAGATTTCCAACCCGCTCAAGGTTTAATAAACTCTACCTTATACCTCCCGGAAGAAGAGCTTCCTACCTCTTCTGAAGATGAAGTCTACATCTATGAGCTTGAGGGGCTTAAGGTTGAAGATAGCAAGGGGCGTGCCTGGGGAGTAGTCTCCGAGGTTATGCCCCTTGGGGAGTATAGCCTTCTTTGCGTAGAATCTGAAGAGTTTGATTTCTACATACCCTTGGTTTCAGAATATGTAGAGGAAGTCGATTTAGAAAACCGGAAAATAGTTGTTAAAGATGTTTCTGCCCTTGCCGAGCTTGGGAAAAAATGAAGTTTTACATTCTAACCATCTTCCCCGAGTATTTCAGTAGCCCCCTTAAGGTTGGGCTCCTTGGAAAGGCGATCGAGAGGGGCTTAATCGAGGTTGAGGTTTTAAACCTTAGGGACTTTGCCCAGGATAAACATCGCACCGTTGATGATGAGCCCTTCGGTGGCGGAGAGGGTATGGTGTTTAAGCCCGAGCCTCTATATCAGGCTATACAAAAGGTAAAAGAAAAGGACCCGGATACTCATGTAGTCTACCTCTCGCCTCAAGGGAAACTTTTTAATCAAAAGGTTGGAGAATCCTTAGCTAAGCATAAATCTATCCTTTTTATATGCGGAAGGTATGAAGGGATAGATGAGCGGATTAGAGCTCATTTTGTAGACGAGGAGGTTTCCATCGGCGATTATGTGGTGTTTGGGGGTGAGGTGGCAAGCCTTGTGTTGATAGAAGCTATCTCTCGACTAATTACGGGGGTTGTCGGAAGAAAGGACTCGGTAGATAAGGAATCCTTTACCTCAGGGCTTTTAAAGTATCCCTGCTACACCCGTCCAAGGGAATTTCTTGGCTATAAGGTCCCCGAGGTTTTAGTTTCTGGGGACCATGCAGAGATTGAACGCTTCCGCAGGCAAAGCTCCCTAAAAATCACCTTCGACAGAAGACCGGAGCTTCTTTATTCAGCAAGCCTTTCTCAGGAAGACTATGCTTTCTTGAAGAGCTTTCTTGAAAAGCAGAGGGTTTATCTCTTTCTTCTTCACTATCCAGTGAAAAACAAGGAGGGAGAAACCATTGCCTCTGCCATCACAAGCTTAGACATTCATGACCTTTCAAGGCTTGGGAGAACCTATGGACTAAAAGGCGTCTTTGTAATTCAGCCCCTCTCAGACCAGCGGGAGATTGCCGAAAGGATCTGCAGGCATTGGACGGAGGGGTTTGGAGCAAAGTATAACCCCACAAGGAAAGAATCCATAAAGCTTGTCAAGCTCTTTGAAACGCTTGATTCTGCCATAGCTGAGGTAGAAAGGGAGTGCGGGAAAAAACCCTTGCTTATTGCAACCGATGCGAGCCCTAAGAGAAGCTATATCACGGCTGAAAGGCTAAGGGAACTTCTCTGGGAAAAGCCTATAGCCCTAATCCTTGGCACAGCTTGGGGCTTGTGCGATGAGGTATTTGACCAATGTGATTATTTTCTTGAACCCATCTGGGGGCGCCTTGATGCCTACAATCATCTCTCCGTTCGCAGCGCAGGCTCAATTCTAATTGACAGGGTCCTTGGCATCTACTCCTTTTGGAAAAAGTAGATCTGGGGCTGATCTAAAAGCCACCTACTTTGTCCTCCCGAGCGTCCTTTTTTTGTCCTGCCGAACGATAGCTAGGCATCAACGGCCCACCCTATCCTGCCGAGCGCAAGCCGTGCATCCCTCACTTCGTTCGGGACGGCGTCCTTAAGGAGACCCCTCAGCTGACACCTCGGGGCGACAAAGAAAGGGTATTCTCGGGATGTCATCTTTGGTCTTTTTCTTTAATCTAAAACTACGCCTTGAGGGATGGATTTTACCTGCTTCCATCTCTCCTGTTTTACCTCTCCTCTTGCCACCTCTTCAACTTTCTTTCCATCTAATAGCCTGCCTATTGCTAAGGTGTAAAGCGTGATCGGATAAAATTTTGAGCCTGTCCAATTCAACCCCCGAAATCTGACATGTTTTCATTGCTATCACCTACCTGAAGATACTGGGAGAATACCCTCTCAATTTGATATTTCAAATTAGGAATTAAATGTGACATTTCAAAATAGTAACGACACCTGAAAACAGCTCGTCCTAAAGTTGAAAAAAGCCCCTCTACAGCCATCCCTTACTGTAGAGGAGCTTGTATCGACCTTAAGCTACTTATTTGAAAATGCCCTGTACAAAAACACGGCCATCGCATCCCT